>OCTA010006381.1_pt1 | contig 10057 bp, 8 predicted proteins | sample 1538991 | NCBI WGS metagenome assembly OCTA01 (sample SAMEA3539302, study PRJEB22396) | soil metagenome | biome: tundra; feature: field; material: soil | place: USA | collected 2010-05 | depth 0.15 m | reverse complement strand
ACACCGAGATGCGTCAGCGCCAGGCTGGCGCCGATAAGAGAGGACGGGTATTGGGTAGCATTTCCCCACCACCAAGGGGCCCGTCGTGGAATAATTGTTCGAGTCGGCAGACTTGGCGAAATGGCACACAACCAGATTCTCGATTCCGGCGACCCATCGCTCTACGATGTGCGCTCCACGGCGCCCGGCCCCGCTGGCGCACTTCCCGTGACGCCCGAGATGCTGCTCACGCGCCCATCCGGCGACTTGTTCGGATGGAGCCAGAATGCCGGCATGGGATGGGACCCGCGCGCGCTGGGCGGCAAGGAGATCCTGATCCTGAGTACGCACGGCGGTATCCGCGACGGCGCGGGCGCGCCCATCGCGCTTGGGTTTCACACGGGCCACTGGGAGGTCGGCCTGATGATGGAAGCGGCCGCGCGGGAACTGAAGGCGCTGGGCGCCATACCTTTCGCGGCCTATTGCACGGACCCCTGCGACGGCCGCACGCAGGGCACCACCGGCATGTTCGACAGCCTGCCTTACCGGAACGACGCGGCCACCGTCTTCCGCCGCCTGATCCGCTCGCTGCCTACGCGGCGCGGCGTCATCGGCGTGGCCACCTGCGACAAAGGCCTGCCGGCCATGATGATGGCGCTGGCTTCCATGCACGATCTGCCCTGCGTCCTGGCGCCCGGCGGCGTCACGCTGCTGGCGGAGGAGGGCGAAGATGCCGCGCGCGTGCAGAGCGTCGGCGCACGCTTCGCGCATAACCAGATCACGCTGGAGGCGGCCGCCGAAAACCTTTGCCGCGCCTGCGCCACTCCCGGCGGCGGCTGCCAGTTCCTGGGCACGGCAGCCACTTCCCAGGTGGTCGCCGAGGCGCTCGGGATGTCGCTTCCGCACTCGGCGCTGTCGCCCTCCGGACATCCCATCTGGCTGGACATGGCCCGCCGCTCGGCCCGCGCAGCGCTCGCGCTGGAGGCCCGCGGCCTGAAGATGCGCGACATCCTGACGGATGCCTCGGTGCGCAACGCCATGGTCGTGCATGCCGCCTTCGGGGGCTCCACCAACCTGATTTTGCACCTGCCCGCCGTGGCGCACGCCGCGGGCCTACGGCGCCCCACGGCCGCCGATTGGACCGCCACCAACCGCCGCGTGGCGCGCCTGGTGGATGCGCTCCCCAACGGCCCGCGCTCGTTCGCGACCGTGCAAGTCTTCCTGGCCGGCGGCGTCCCCGAAGTGATGCTGCACCTGCGGCGCGCTGGCCTGCTCGATACCGGCGTCCTCACCGTCAGCGGCGAGACGCTGGGGGCCACGCTCGACTGGTGGGAGGCTTCCGCGCGCCGAGCGGAACTGCGCCGCGTGTTGCAGGAGCGCGACGGCATCGATCCGGACGATGTGATCATGGACCCCGCGCGTGCGGCGCGCGCCGGTCTGACTTCCACGGTCACCTTCCCGCACGGCAATCTGGCGCCGGAAGGCTCGGTGATCAAGAGCACCGCCATCGACCCCAGCGTGGTGGGTCCCGATGGCGTCTACCGCAAGACCGGCCCGGCGCGCGTGTTCCGCACCGAAGCCGCCGCCATCGCCGCCATCAAGAGCCAGGGGCCGGACCGCGTGCATCCGGGCGATGTCATCGTGCTCATCTGCCGCGGCCCGATGGGTTCCGGGATGGAGGAGACCTACCAGATCACTTCGGCGCTGAAGTACCTGGATTTCGGCAAGCACGTCGCGGTGCTCACCGACGCGCGTTTTAGCGGTGTTTCCACCGGCGCCTGCATCGGACACATCTCGCCCGAAGCGCTGGCCGGCGGACCCATCGGCAAGGTGCTAGACGGAGACGTGATTGAGATCGTGGTGGACCGGGTGAACCTGGAAGGCTCCGTAAACCTGATCGGGCACGGCGCGGATTTGTTCGGCGCGGTGGAGGGCGAGCGGGTGCTGGCCACGCGGCCCCCGCGGCCCGACCTGGCGCCAGACCCGGCTCTGCCTCCGGAGACCCGGCTTTGGGCGGCGCTGCAACACGTGAGTGGGGGCACGTGGGGCGGGTGCGTGTATGATACGGACGCTATTCTGAAGGCACTTGGCAGGTGACCCGGGCCGGTTCGCATCCTACCTGGGAAGCCAGATATCAAAACTCCAGGCGGGATTCGAACTCGATCTTACTCAGCACAGTTGGTCCTGTTCGCATTGAGCGCGGGCGGGCGGTACTAAAGCAGCTTGGCGAACTCCTCCACTGTAAGCCCGGCCTCCCGGATCAACGCCCGAAGAGTCCCTTTGGCAAGTTCTTTGTGATTTGGAACGGAGAGGCGTCTATGCGGCGGATCGGCACGTCGCAGAATCATGTGGCTCCCGTGCTGCTCATCGAGTTCGTATCCGGCCTTTCCGAATGCCTTGACTGCACCGCTGCCGGAAACAACCGGTAGCTTCACCCGCCAGCAACCTCGATAACCTCTCGAGAATGCTCGGGGGCAAGGGATCGCCATGCTTGCGGAGGCTCTTCAAGTAACCTTCGATCGCTTCGCGGATGTTCTCGGTAGCTTCCGCCCGGGTTCGGCCCTGGGAAACGCATCCAGGCAGAGCCGGGCAAGTTGCCACAAACACGCCGTCCTCGTCTGGCTCCAGATAAACGCGATACTTCATTACCAGCATTCTACCAGAGAGGCGAGACGTCGCCGGCCCTCTGGAAGAGTTAGAAACGCGTCCCGACTGACATCCCCAAGAGTTTGCGCCGGTATCCGCGACGCGCGCCTATGTCGTCGACCGTCCGTCGAGAAACTTGTCGATGGACTCGTATGGAACAACCCTGCCCAAACCCAGGAAAAACCCGCGGAGGCGATTCCGATCTTCAGAGCTCGGGTTCACCACATCGATCTCGATGTCGCGCGGCCGAGCGGCCGCGAGCGCAGTGCGAAGCAGCCATCGTGTCTGATAGTCAGCTTCCCGCAAGGACAGTCCGATGATCACTACGCGGTCGCACTTCTCAAGAGCCTCTTTGGCCTTAGGCCAGAGCTTCCCCATGGGACTTCCCCTCAAGGCATCCTTGGCAAACGTCGGAGGAACAATGATCGGTCGAAGGCGCCCGGACTGTGAAATGTCATTCCTACCGTTGGCGGGCCGCAGGCTGCCGAAGCCAGTCCACCAGAAATCTGGTCCGACTGCAACGTTTATGGCCTCGGGCAGATAGAAAACCTCAGGGGCTCGATTCAAGAGATTGGCGTGTTCGAGGCCGAGCCAGTTTAGTGAGCCGTGTAGCTTCAGGACGGGCAAACCTTCCCTGGCCTCCTGACAGCCCGGCTGCATCTTCGGCTCGCGTACATATTCTTCGCGAGCCGAAGGGCCCGGGATTCCATCGACCGCACCGGCAAACTCAACACCATAGTCGGCCGATGATGCCTTTCCGGCCTTCCAGAGCGCCTGGTCGACCAGGAGGTCGTAATTGTAGCTGATTACGGTGTCTTGGGTCTTATCAACCCTCTCGGCGAGGGAGTGGTGGACCCGATCGCCTGCCTGTATACACTCCCGCTGCGCCTGGAACAACACTGCGATAATCAAGGCTTCAACTTTCCGGAGGGTATCCAGGGCGTGAACTAGGCGCAACTGTTCTGGCTCTGGGCGCGGAGAATCGCGCTGGCTGTCCAAATGAGACACATCGCACCAAGCGAATGTCAGGAGTTCTTCAACGTTTACGTCTTTTGGCTCCTCATACCCGTAAGTGTCGCGAATGAAATTCAGAAGCCTGCTCCCCTGGTTCCCCGAGAGACGCAAACGGTGGAGCGCTTCTTCCATGAAGTTCTTCACAAGCGGCATGCCGCAGTAGGCTGCCTTCGAAGCGCCGGCTCCAAGAATCCAGACTGTCCGCACTCCCACAGTCCTCCTGCAAAGAGGATAGCTCGTGGCGCGGACCACGGGACAGCCCCTAAACGGCCTGCCGATGCGCCGACACGCCAAGGCTCACAGGCAACGACGCCGTAGCGTTCACCGTCCGGATCAGGGAGATTGGGCCGAAACCGGATAAAAGCCATCTTCCTAGCCCACTTGGCCGCTGGCACTCGCCTGCAGGAGCAAGTGTCGTGGATCATCAGCTACAATCCCAGTCTTGGCTCCAAAGTCGATTCAATGGCCAGTTCTGAGCTGGCAGTGTTCGTTGGTAGAGCAAAGGATGGCTATCTCATAGTTTCCGACAAGTAGGGAATCGCGGCATTTGTTCAAGGCTGTTTCAACCTGGTCCAGCCACCGATCGCCGCCAACGGTACTTACGCGATCTGAAGGCACGAAGTAGTCAACACACTCAACGGGATGTTCGCAGTCTCGCGCTTGGGCGCTGCCCCGAGGTGCCGATGTTCGTGAATGTGACTGACGAACATCAGAAGTTGAATCAATTGCTCCGATAGACGACTACCAGTTTGCAACGGAACACAGGCGGCGACCTCCCTCACTGTGACGTCACCGCCGAGGCAAGGGGTGCGAGAACCATCTCGTCTGGGCGCCCAGTCTGGACGGGCCCGCCAGTTTCGCGCAGACGCCGTTGAACGGAAAGCAGGGCGCGGAACTGGCTGGCCTGCTCACCGGCGCTACGGCCGAGTGGATCGCCAAGCTCACATCCGATAGCTCGGTCCGGGGGCGCAGTCTGCCGGACCTGCGGATGATGCGGCCGCGCGTCTCTGTGGGGACAACGGTGCTGGCAGCCGTGCTCCCCGATCTGGTGTGGTGCGTCTTCCTGCTGGCCGCGGTCTATTTCTTCGCACGGCACTACGCGCGCGGCGCGTGGATGCTGTTCGCGGCCGTGATGAGCCACTTGCTGCTGGATTTCGTAGCTCACCGGCCGGATATGGCGCTCGCGCCGGGAGTCCATCCTTATTTCGGACTGGGGCTTTGGAATTCTGTGGCCGCCACAGTTCGTCGCATGTACGCCTTTTGGATCGTCATCGTCCTGCTGGCGCTGGCGTGGCGCGGCAACATCGCCGGATCGCCGCCGCCCAGCCTACGCGCGATGGCGATCGGCAGCCTGATCTTTTTCTCGTGCGTGGTGGCCTGGGCCTATTGGATGAACCGCCTGCGTACTGCCTGCTACAATTCGGTGTGATCCGCACCCTGGCTATCTTCGCCGCGGCCGCCTCCGCATGCCTGGCGGCCGACCTGAAGCCCGAAGCCGTTCAGGCTTATGATCGCTACACTCACGATACGGAAGCGCGCCTGGCCGGGGCCAAGCCGTTCTTGTGGGCGGACGCCTCGCCGGAACGCCTCCGCCTGGTGAAGCAGGGGCAGGTGGCCGTGGAACCCGCGAAAGGCGATGGCGACACCTTCGTGCCGGGGGCATCCATCCACGATTGGATCGGCGCGATCTTCATTGCCGGCGGGACCTTGGAAAAGACGCTCGCGGTACTGCAGGATTACGACCATCACAAGAACACTTATAAGGACGTGCCGGAGTCGAAGCTGCTCGCGCACAATGGCAACGACTTCAAATACTACCGGCTGCGCGTGCTGCACAACGGCCCCATCAACGGCGTGTTTCGCACCGATTTCGACGCGCACTACCAGCAGATCGATGCCGCGCGGTGGGTTTGCCTGACGCGCACCACACGCGTCACGGAAATCGAAGACTACGGCAAGCCCAAGCAGCGCGAACTGCAGCCCGGACATGGCAGCGGCTATCTCTGGCGGCTGAACGGCTATTGGCGCCTGGAGCAGCGCGACGGCGGCGTCTACCTGGAGTGCGAAACCACATCGCTGACGCGCGGCCTGCCGCCGATCATCGGCGCGCTTTTCGTTTCCTCCACCCACACCATTGAACGCGAGGGCTTGACGGCCACCTTGCAGGCCACTCGCGACGCTGCGAAGAAGTGACCCGCCTGGCGCTGATCGGCTACGGCAATGTGGCGCGCGCGCTGGCGCGGCTGCTGCGCCAGCAGCACGCGAAGTTTCCGTTTCGCATCACCGGCATCCACACGGCCCGGCACGGCACGGCGGTATCGGCGCGCGGTGTGCCGCCCGACCCGGTGTTCGGCCCGGCGGCGGCCTCCATCGACGAATTCCTGGACGCCGCGCAGGCGGATATCGCGGTGGAACTGACCACGCTGAATCCGGCCACCGGCGAACCGGCCATCTCGCACATACGGGCCGCATTCGCGCGGCGCATGCACGTGGTGACGGCGAACAAAGGTCCCATCGCGCACGCCTACGCGGATCTGCGCGACATGGCCGCCAGCCAGGGCGTCGAGTTCCGCTTCGAATCGACTGTGATGGACGGCGCGCCGGTGTTCAACATGGTGCGTTACAACCTGCCGGGCGTCACGGTGCTGGGCTTCACGGGCGCGCTCAATTCCACCTCCAAGCTGGTAATCGAAACCATGGAGCGGGGCGGTTCGTTCGAGGACGGCCTGGCGCTGGCGCGCAGCCTGGGAGTGACGGAGGCGGATGCCAGCTTCGACGTGGAGGGCTGGGACTCGGCCGCCAAGACCGCCGCGCTGGCCAACGTGCTGATGGATGCGCGCACCACGCCGCAAGCCGTCTCCACGCGCGGCATCACGCGGCTGACGCCCGAGCGCATCGCGGAACTGGCGCGCGCGGGCAAGACCGTGCGCCTGATCAGCCGTGCCCGCCGCGGCGCGGGCGGGATTACGTTGCGCGTGCGGGCCGAGGTGCTGGACAAAACCGACGTGCTGGCGTGCGTGGGGGGCACGTCGAACGTGCTGCTGCTGCATACGGATTTGATGGGGACCATCGGGACGGTGTCGATCTCGCCGGGCGTGGAGCAGACGGCTTATGGGGTGTTTGGGGATTTGGTGGATGTGGTGCGGGGGTAACGCTGGCTGAATTAGGGAGTAGCAGCAACAGTGACTAGCGGGCCATTGCTCGCCACGCCGTTGACGGTGATCACCAGCGGATAATTGCCGCTGGGCAACGACGGTATCGTGATATTGGCCTGCGCCAGGCCCACGAACCCGGGCGTCAGACCGAGGAAGATAACGTTGGCGTTCTGGCTGCCGATAGTGGCCGAGAACGTCGAGGTCGCGTGCGAGAGGGGAGCCGCAGGTGCGGGCGTGCCGTCGCCCACGGGGTTGTCCAGTGGACCTATCCCGGTCAAGTAGGCGGTGATGTAACTGCCCGCGTCCACCGGATTATTGGAGTTGTTGAGGCTGTAGTCCGGGTTCTGCGCAACAGCGCGATTGCTCCCGAATTCAAAGATTCCGGGGGAGGCAGTCTGTACCGAAGTGCTGAAGGGTGCGATTCCAGCGCCGCCTACGCTTACCACCACGCTGGCCTTGCCTGCCAGGACTTCGTTGGGGATCTGGAAATTGATCTGAAGGGGACTGGCAAAGATTAGGGGAGCCGGAAGGCCGTTTACCGTGACCGTCGCGAAACCGAGCGCTATGGGTAATGGGATAGACCCCGCCTGAGCAGTGGAGGTCGCCAGGTTAGCGCCCCAGATCGTAGCGATGGATCCGGGCGAGAGGCTGTTCGCCGTAAAGCTGGCGGCATTGGTGACCGCGCCGATGGCGTCAACCGAAGAACCAAGTGTGGCCACGGCGACGGTTACACTGGTGCCCGTATGGGAAATTTGTTCGATGCTCAGATTGCCGTTCGGGGAAGTATAGGTTTGTCCGTCGGAGAGCGCCCCGCCCCACGGATAGAACGTTGCAAGCTGGGTCTTGTTGCCTGAACCATTCCAGTATTGAATGGATGCGCCGCCCACAAAAGCTGGGGGGAGATTCGAGTCCTGTCCGTGCGGCTGCCGGTAAGAGACATAGAGAGCGTCTGCGGTGCCCGGGGGAACTATTTGGAGCGCCTGTACGGAGGTCGTTTGTTGCTCCGCGAAAGCCACTTGATAGATACCGCTCACACTTACCCGCTGTATATTGCTCAGAGGGAGCCAGCCTTCTTGAATCAGGTGTGGTACGTTGAAACTGATAAGAGAGTATAATCCACCACCCATTAGGCAGGAAGTATCTCCGTACTCATCCAAACTTCCGTCGGGCTTTATAGCCTGAGCGTGCGACATGCCCAGTTGATGGCCGAGTTCGTGCTGGAGAATTCCATAAATATTTGAATCGGTCGGGAAGTAATAGCCTGTGTTGATCCAAGAAAGACCAGGGTTTCCACCGACGGTGGAGACTCCCCCATAATTGCAGAATTGTTGCATCTCCTTCGGCATCATATAAACGCGGCGCGGATAAACGGAGATATCGACCCCCGCAGCCGTCGCCGCCTGGTCGGCCTGGGGCCGGATGCTTGAAGCATCACACGTCGTGGGAACGGTGATTGTATAGGGTCCGACAACGTCTCCGGCGAAACTCACAGAACCAAACGAGTTCTCCCGATACAAGGTGTTTACGCTCATTCCCGACTGAGCGAACATGATGTCATTCAGTTGGCTGTCGGAGAAGTTGTTTTGGGGCGTCGCCGATTGCAGGACGTAGACCAGTGTCTTTTGGACTCCAGAGACCGGAGTAATCGCTGGAAGGCTCATCCCTGTTGAAGGCGACGACGTGGAAGGATGGGATTCAGTGGCTTCAATCTCGGCGCCTTCCAAAGACCCTGCGTGGATATGGCCTCGACCGGTGACGACCATCCCAGTTCTTAGGTTATCCGGCGGCTTAGCTGCGAAAAGCAGTTCGTAGGTGCGCCCTGGTTGCGATTGGTCTTCGATGAAATACCTCGTTTCAGATCGATTTTCAGCGAAGTAGTCGGCAACGGTGATGACTAGACTGCCACGCACCTGATCGGAAGGCGCCGCCACAAGTACCCGCGAAAAAAAGGCTGTGACCAACAAAATGGCAAGAACGGAACGCAACTGGTCAGTTTTGCGCACCGAAACTGTCGCCGCCCCCGATGATGAACTGTCGAATGAAAGTTTCGTAAATCGCCCCTTTTTCGTAGCCCGATTGTCGATTGTTGAACCCAGGCTGGCGCTAGTGTAAACCCAAACTGGATCAGCTCGTCGTGTTATTTTGCAGTCGACAGAAGGACTCGTGAGCGACCTCCGGGCCGGGCAGCTTCCCAAATGATGGACACGGAACGAGTTCTGGTATGCGGAAGCTTCGAAATATTTATCTACCGGGCCTGGCAGTGACCTCTCTTAGGTTAACGCGCTGAATCGGCTGAACCAGGCGGCCTTGGCCCTTGAAGAAATGCGAGACGTCCTCGCCTCGATCGGCTAGCCGCGCAATCGCATCGGCGGAAACCGATTTGGCGGATCTACGAGTTTTTTTCATACAATCGGATCTCGTCCTTCATCGCGTGAGCCACCGGGTGGCCTCAATCCGGGGCACAACTGCATCTGCGCTAGCCGCGAGTCCGTAAGGGTTCCGGCACCGCGGGCGCCCCGAGCAGGAGTCCCGCCGTGCTTAGATCTTCGTCGACATCCGGCCAGTGGATACCATAACCCGCGCTGCTGACTGTCCAATTTCGACGCTGCTCGGGGGTAGCGTCGAGGAGCCTTGGGTGCCAGACCAAAGGAACAACAATCGTGCGTCCGTCGATGAGGTCGACCGCCAAGGTGTCCTCTATGAAGCGAACGTTTTTCACCCGTTCTCCCGGGTTAATTTCCGAATCGTGCATTCCATTTCTCCAGCAGGATGGCCTCATTCTCCTTGAGCATCTGTTGTATGCGCCTGAGTTCCACGGGACTAAACCCCAGGTTGAAAGCTAATCCGGGGTGGCTATTTTAAGTCAGCGGGGCTGTGCGTCGGCATGAGTGCCGACGCATGACAGGCTGAAGCCTGTCCCACCTTTCACATCGCGCGCGCCGACGCCAGGTAAACCGCGTTCAGCAGAAACTTGAAAGTCCCGAACGGCTGGCCCCGGAACTGCGCGCGGAACGCGAACATCACCACGTGCCCGCTGCCGAAACGCGCGTCCACCAGCGCGGGTTTGCCCAGCACAGCCTTCTCTCCGCTAACGTAGCCGCTGGCCAGCAGGTCCTTGGCGGCGAAACGCGCGGCCACCTGCACTTCGCGGTCGCCCCGGTTGTATTCCGGCGCCAGGTTGACGTCGAAAGCCTCGCCGCCGGTCACAAACGCGATCGCATCCTTCGGCATGCCGAAGGCCAGCGGCTGCGACGTATCCACCG
>OCTA010006378.1_pt1 | contig 10062 bp, 9 predicted proteins | sample 1538991 | NCBI WGS metagenome assembly OCTA01 (sample SAMEA3539302, study PRJEB22396) | soil metagenome | biome: tundra; feature: field; material: soil | place: USA | collected 2010-05 | depth 0.15 m | reverse complement strand
TGGCCAATAAAGGTTTAGGGTTAGCGGGCGGCTCGCGAGGTGTCCTCGCTGGGAACCCCCTGGTTCGAAAGATACTCCACAGCTTTCTCCAGAATGACGTCGCGGCCTGCTCGCACATCGGCCAAAGCGGGCGAGACGGTCACCGAGGGTTCGAGACCAACCCGCTGTAGCTTGCCGCCGTTGGCATGCCGCACATCGGTGGTGGAGAAAGTGATCGTGATGCCGCCGGGTATCACGAAGGCGGCAGTCTCGCCGTCTGCGCCCGCGCTGAGTGTTCCGACGAACGCGGTCCTGTTCACCGCTTCCAGCAGCAAGCCGAGGTGTTCTGCCCGCCCCGCAGTTCGTTCGTCAATCAGCATCACCGTCTTGCCTTGATATACGGGGCCGGGGAACGGCGGCACGGATTCTACCCGGAAGAAGCTGGCAGTTTCCGTGATAGACCGGGGGCTTGTCAAGTCGGGAGTCAGAGCAATGGGACCGGTGACGATGGCTCCGGCCACGTCGGGCTTTCCGGTTAAGCGTGAGGCCAGCAGCGATGCGTCGAAGCGCAGGGGTCCGCGCGCATCGAAGATGATGGCCGAGGCGGCCGCGAATTTCTTGAAGACATCGTCCAACTGATTCGCTTCCAGGCGGCTCAGATCGACGTAGCCTATTTCGCTCGGGAGCAATTTAATTGCTTCTTCTTCCTTTGGCGGATCGGGCTCCGTCCGCACACTGCGCTTGACCCGAATCTCTTTGGTTGCGCCGTCGTGAGTGCGGATCGTCAGCGCGGCGATAGAGCCGTCCGGCCCATTTAGAATGCGCTGCATGACCGAATTTCCGAGAGCCTGCTGGGTGGAGGCGGAAAAGTAACCGGCTTCGCGCTGGATGCGCGCCACGACCTCCTCGTCATCGACCCGTGTGACTATGTCGCCAATTTGCACGCCTGCCTTCGTCACCTCGTCGTCCGTGATCTCCGTGATGAGCGGCTTCTTCTCGAAGAGGCGCAGGCGCAGGCCGGGAGTTGCCGGACCGAAGTATTCGTTCAGCTCACGGCTGGAGACGACGGCGTTCGAGTCGTCCAGATGGGTGACCGCTTCCGCGACGGCGAGGTTGTATTCACGGGCATCTTTCGCGCCGATGAACTTTGGCAAAAACTCGGCGAAGTCCACATCCCAATCGTCATCCATCAGATCCCGATAGGCGAAGAAATTCCGCACGGCGCCCCAGATTTTGTAGGCGGCGAGAATCCGGTGCTCGGTGGAAGGATAGGCGGAAGCGGAGTAATCCCGCTCCGGCGGGGGCGCGGGAAAGGCGGGCAGATTAGGAGTGAGCGGTTCGGATAATGGAACCTCCGCCCACTGGCCGGGCCCCATCTCAACAGCCACGGTTTTGGCCGCTGGACCCGGCTCGACAGAGAACGCGGAACGGTTCGGGCCGTAGTGTATCCAGGTCCGATGGGCCAAGCTCCGCGCTGCATTCGGCGTGCCGGGCTTCAGCGTATCGAGCATGCCGCGGATGGCGGCGGCATACTCGTCAGTGGCCTTTGCCTGACGGATTTTGGGCAGAGCGTCCAGCAGCGCTTTGTCCCAGTCAATGTCCCGCCGGTATGCCAGATAGGGATGAAAGTATTTGACCGTGATCCACAGCTTGCCCGTGGCGATCAGGCGATCCTGTTCAGTTGGAAGTTCGGCGGAAATAGCGGCCGCGGAAAGGAGCAGCAATGCCGGCGCGAGAATCCTCACGATACAAGAAGACGGCCCCATGCGGGAGCCCGTTACTGTGTTGGCGGTCCAACCTGCAGTTCGTTGTCTACGTCTTTTACGCCTTTGACTTTGTGGGCAAGCTTCGTAGCGCGGTTGCGCGCTCTGTCCGTATCCACCCGGCCCTTCAGCGTGACCACGCCGTCTTTGACGCTCACGTCCAAACCGATGCCGCCCTTCACATCGGGGTCCGTGGTAAGACGCATCCGGACCTGATCGTAGATGCGATCATCGGTTTTCTGGTCGGCGAAGACGCTTTGCGCGCACGATCCGGCGACCAGCAAAGCCAGAGCAATCAAACGTTTCATGTATCTTCTGAGCCTAGCATCGAACGCCAATCGACAGAGTTCAGGAAAGACGGGTCTTCCCGCCAGCCTGGCTTCACTTTCACGAACAAGGACAAAAATATTTTGCGCTCCAACATGCGCTCCAGCTCTTGCCGGGCCCCGGTGCCGATTTTCTTGAGGGTCTGCCCCTTGTTGCCGATAAGAATCGCCTTCTGACCGGGGCGCTCGACGTGAATGGTGGCGGCGATTTTGGTCAGGGTCGATTTCTCTTCCCAGGTGTCGATGAGAATTGCCACGGCATGCGGGACTTCCTGCCGAAGAGTGTGCAGAATGCGCTCGCGGATGATCTCGCCGGCCAGGAAACGCATGGGCTGGTCGGTGAGATAGTCTTCCGGAAAGATAGCCGGGCCTTCCGGAAGATAACCGGTGACGAGGCGCCTGAGTTCATCGACGCCCTCGCGTGTGCGCGCCGAGATGGGGATGGTTTCGGAAAACGGAAACAGTTCGAGATAGCGTTGGATGAGGGGCAGCAGATTGCGCTTGTCCTCGACGCGATCGATCTTGTTCAACACGAGCAACGCCTTCGAGGATTTGTCTAGCGCGCTGACCGCATGTTCATCCTCCTCTGCGACACGCTTCGTGGCGTCCGCAAGATAGAGCACCATGTCGCGGTCCTGTAGCGCCCCCCGCACGGTGTCCATCATCCGCTTGTTAAACAGATTGTCGGATTTGTGGATGCCCGGCGTGTCGATAAAAACGATCTGGACGTCCGGCGTAGTTAACACGCCCTGGACCGAGGTGCGGGTGGTCTGCGGTTGATGAGCGGTGATGGCGACCTTTTGGCCTACCAGCGCGTTCAGAAGCGTGGACTTTCCGGCGTTGGGGCGGCCCGCGATAGAGACGAATCCCGCGCGGTGCACGGTATCGCTCACGTGTTCGCCACCAGGGCGGAAGCAGGTTCCACGCGGGAAATCCGCACTTCATCGACGCGGCGCCCATTGGCTGCGAGCACGTCAAAGCGAATGCCGGCGCGTTCAATCGACTCGCCCACGGCGGGCACATGGCCGAGCCATTCCGTAATTAAGCCGCCCACGGTAGTCGATTCGGTGTCTTCTTCGGGACGGAAATTCAGCAGGTCGTGCAGACGGTCCAGGTCGAGACTTCCAGGGGCTACGAATACGTTTTCCGATTCCTGTTGAACGTCGCGATCGGGTTCATGCTCGTCGCGGATCTCGCCGAGAATTTCTTCGACCAGGTCTTCCATGGTGACCAGTCCGGCCGTGTTCCCGTACTCGTCAATTACGACCACGACGTGCGAACCGTCGCGCTGCATTTCGCGAAGGAGATCGGTCACCGGCTTGGTTTCGGGGACCAGGCGTATGGGGCGGATCAACTCCTGCAAAGGTTTGTTTTGGCGATCCTCGGAGTCCAGCTCGAAAATGTCGCGGACGTGGACAAAACCGATGATGTTGTCGATCGTTTCCTGATAAACGGGGATGCGCGAGAACTGTTCGTGAATGACGAGCTGGCGGAGATCCTCGACGGACTTGGTGGCGGCAATGGCAACGATGTCGGGGCGCGGCGTCATGACTTCGCGCACGCTTTTGTCGCCGAAAGCGACCACCGAGTGAATCAGCCTGCGGTCTTCTTCCTCCAGGATGCCTTCTTCAGCGCCGGCCGTGATCAGCGCCTCGATGTGCTCCACCGAATCGGCCTGCGCAGTCTCGCCGTTGCCGCTTTTATCAAATTCCAAAAGCGATTGAAAGAGGCGGACGAGCGCGGTAAGCGGAGCCGCGCAATAGGCAAGCGCGCGGATTATGGGGACGAGGGGAAGCACCCACCGGCCGCTGGTTCTCCGGTAGAGAAACGACGGCACCAGGTAGGTTGAGAACAGCATGGCAAGAAACGAGAATACTAAGGCTTCAATGACGCTTTGCCAGTCTGGGACCGCTGGACGAACGAGGGCGCACAGGAAGAAGACCCCGGCGGCGGGGAGCGCGATGTGTTTCAGCAGCGAGAAGGCCAGCGAGCCATGCTCGTTGTCAATGCCGATCTTTCCGGCTAAGGTTTCGCGGAAGTATTCGAGCGAGGCGGCTTCCCTCCGGATAATGCGGAGGGATTCGAGATACAGCGTTTGAATGTAGGAAACGAACCCAAGCAGCGCGGTTAGAATCAGTGCCACGACCAGACAAGCCAGGCTCACAGGATTGCCTCTTGGTTTGCGGGCAGCCGCGCCCGGGTCCTGGCGATGAGCGTGTCGGGGAGTCCGAATTCGGCGCGCCACTTGCGCTCCGCGCGCGCCATCTTTCCACGGTCTTTTTCGTGATCGAGACCCGTGAGATGGAGAATGCCGTGCAGCATCAGGATGCGGATTTCATCGCTGAGCGTGTGGCCAAATTCGCGCGCCTGGGCCGAAGCGCGTTCAGCGGAGATGGCGAGTTCGCCCAAATCGCCCTTTTCTTGCGAGGGGAACGACAGCACGTCGGTCGCGTAGTCGTGCCCCAGAAATGTATTGTTCAGCTTTCGTAGTTCCTTATCGTTCGTGATCAGGCAGGTAAAGGCGCGCCCTTCGGCAATACGGTTGGAAAGAGTCCGCGCAAAATCCTTCAGCAAACGCTTTGCTTCCGCGGACAACCTGCACTCCGGTGGAATTGCTCGAAAGAGAAGGCTACTGCCGTCTGGGTCCATGCCGTTCTACTCAAGCCAGGGACGGAAATTCGGGAATCGCGACGGACACGTCGAGCGGCGGTTCGCGAGACGGTTGTGGCGCGGGGTCGCTGCCAAGTCTGAGCGCGAGTTGGCGCCCCACACCGGTCATTTCGTTGTAGCGATCGTAGGCTTTCACGATTTTTTGGACCAGCGCGTGGCGGACGACGTCTTTCTCGTCAAAATACACGAAAGCGATGCCTTCGACGCCGCGCAGAACTTCCGCTGCGTTTAGCAGACCGCTCTTCTTGCCCGCTGGCAGATCGATCTGGGTCTGATCTCCGGTCACGACCATTTTCGAATTGAAGCCCTGGCGCGTCAGGATCATTTTCATCTGTTCGACGGTGGTGTTCTGGGCTTCGTCGAGGATGATGAAGCAATCGTTCAGGGTGCGTCCGCGCATGAACGCAAGGGGGGCGATTTCGATGGTGTTGCGCTCCACCAGCTTTTCCACTTTCTCGCTATCGATCATGTCGAACAGCGCATCGTAGAGCGGGCGGAGGTAGGGATCGACCTTTTCCTGGAGCGTGCCGGGCAGAAATCCGAGGTGCTCCCCAGCTTCGACGGCGGGGCGCGTGAGGACGATGCGGCTGACTCGCTTGTTCAGAAGCGCGGCGACGGCCATCGCGACGGCCAGATAGGTTTTGCCGGTTCCGGCCGGGCCGATTCCGAAGGTGAGGTCGTAACTCTCGATAGCGTCGATGTAGCGGCGCTGGTTAACGGTTTTGGGCGCGAGAACTTTCTTGCCAAAGGTTCTGGATTTTCCACTCTCGACCAGGCGGCGGAGCGAAACGTCGGGATCGGTGGTGACGACCCGCATATAACTGTTCAGGTCGCCGGTCTTGAAGACGTGACCTGACTGGACGAGTTCCACATAATCCTGGAGAATGCGCTCGGCGCGGCGCACCTGCGGCTCCTCGCCCTCCAGTTGAAGCGAATCGCCGTCTAATAACTGGGTGCGGAGGTGCAATTCGTTTTCGAGAAGGCGTATATTTTCGTCGCGAGTGCCGAATAACGACTCAATGCCACGGGAGATCTGGACAGAAGACTTCATTAAGAGGGATTCAGGAAATTACTTTTGACGAATTGAGCGCAAGTGGACAGTTGGTTTATGCGGCTGAGGAACTGTAGAACGGCAAGGGTATGCGAGGAACGGGCGGGGACGCCGAAAGCTCATTCGTATCTCTAGAATACCATCCCAAGCCCACTCTTTGGGCGGCGCGAACTCCGAAAGCTGAGGCAGCGGGAAAACCCTTCGCGGCGCGGTAGTTCCCTGTGGGTCACAGCATGATCGGTTCCTGTTCTTTTTGAACTGTATTCGCCGATTCCGCGCGCGCTAACGCCCATTTCAGGAGATCCTTGGCGGGCAAGGGCTTTGAAAAGAAGAATCCTTGAACGTCGTCGCAGCGCATGGCCGAAAGAGCGAGCGCCTGCTCTGCCGTCTCGACACCTTCGGCGATCACCGAGCAGCCGAGGGCGCGGCCCATTTGAATAATGGTGTACAGCAGGGGGGGCCTCTCGTCCCTGCTAACGATGTCTTTAACGAACATCCGGTCGATCTTCAATCGATGAATGGGCAGTTGCTGCAGATAAGCCAGCGAAGAGTGGCCCGTCCCAAAGTCGTCTAGGGCGGTTGTTACGCCAAGCGAGCGAAGGATTTCGAGCTGGCGCAGTCCATGTTCGAAATTCGTCATGACGGCGCCCTCCGTAATCTCCAGTTCAAGATGTTCCGGTTTGATACGCGCTGTTCTCAAGCGCTTGGCGACGGAACTGGCAAAGTTGCCGCTTGAGAACTGCAGTGCCGAAACATTCACGGCAACGCGCCCCAGGTTGAGGCCGGATTCATGGCAGAATTCCAGCCAGCGGATCGCCTCTCCGATCACCCAGTCCCCAATCTCGTCAATGATGCCAAGTTCCTCGGCGATGGGTATAAAGGTCGCGGGGGAGATGAAGCCGACGGAAGAGTGTTTCCAGCGGAGAAGAGCCTCGACCCCGGTCAGTTCTCCGGTCGGCGTGTGGATTTGCGGCTGATAGTAGAGTTCGAATTCCCGTTTTTGCAAAGCGAACCGCAGGTGCTTTTCCATCGCCAACCTCTCGGGAGGAGTGACGATCATGGCGGGGGTAAACGGGCAAGCGCGTCCGCGCGCGCGTTTTTTGGCGGAACGGAGGGCGATATCAGCCCGATTTTGCAGGTCGTCGGCGGCGCATTCGCCCGGCGCGGCAGCGGCTGTCCCGATACTCGCTCGAATGATGAGTTCGTGATCGTCGATCTCGAACGGCTTGTCAAACCAGGCAAGAAGTTGCGAGGCGAAAGCGCTCACCCGCGCGGCGGTCGTTAAATTCGGCATCAGAACGAGGAATTCGTCCCCGCCGCCCCGGGCGAGTGAAAACCCGGGCTCTAGCGCGTCAAGCAGTCGAACCGCGACAAGGCGGAGCAATTGATTCCCCGCTTGCGTACCGAGCACTTCGTTCACGAGCCGGAACGAGTCGATGCCGATCAGAATCAAGCCCGTGGAGCGTCCAGTCTCAATCGAAGAGTCGAGAGTCCGGGCGATTTCTTCTTCCATCCAGACCCGGTTCAAAAGATGAGTCAAGGGGTCATGGTGAGCCCGATAGGAGAGTTCGTCCACCAGATGCCGCTGCTCGATGGCAACGGTCGCAATGGCGCATATGTCGTTCAACTCGCGATCGATTTTCTCTTCGCCGATCGTGCGGCAGAGGCCGAAAACGACGACCGCGCCGATTAGTTCCGCCGTATGCGTGATCAGCGGTGTCACGGTGGCGCAGTGTTGCAGGCTCAAGCTGCCGAGCGCGGCGGTTCCGGGTTCCAAGCACAATCTTTTCAGGAGGTGTTTGTCGGCGGCCGACAAGTCCTGTTCAGCCGCGATGACAAGCCCGTCTCCTTCCACCAACAGAATGGCGCAGCTGGTATCGTGCTGGAGCCGGGCGGCGGCGTCCGCGATCGCTTCGAGTGTCCGGCCTAACGGGAATCCCTGAGCCAACATCCGAAGAAGGCAGGACCCGTTGTCACTGACGCGGGCAAACGGTATCTCCGTGATCAGCACCCTGAACCGCCTTTCCAGAAGCGGTCGAGCGCCCAAACGATTTCGTCAACGGGACCGGCGGCTGCCATCACTACCGATCGCACGGCGAGAGTGAATGTCGCGATGCGGGTGCCTACGAAGGCGCGATGTTCGAGAGGCGACTGCAGGCGCGCCGGAAGATCGCCGGGGGCCGTTTTTTCGTCCGCGTGCCGCCAAACCAACAAAATCGAGGTTGGCGACCAGCAGAAGACCTTGCCCCGAGGATCGAGATGCGGAATCTTTTTGCGGCCCAAATCTTCAAGCGCGTGCAGGGCAATCTCCTCGCCGTGCCGGATGCGAATAGCGCGGAGAGAGTCGATCACAAATAGCGCGACATGCAGATCGGCCGATGTCTCCACGTTGGCGAGTTGCGAAGTCAGATGCGCGATTGCGTCCGCGCGGTCCGGCATTTGCAGCCGGAAGCGGGAAATCGCCGTGTGAGCCTGCTGGATTTGTTGACCCAGGCTTTCGAGGGTTTCCTCACTTTCGAGCTGATCGCGTTTGCCTTCCTGCCTGACGAACTCGAGCATCTGGGACATATGAGTGCGAAGAGCCGCGAGATCGTCGATCTTCGCCGCCCGGCTAAGGCCCGCTTCCAAAGCCTTCAGGCGCCCGCCAGACTTTTCACTCCCGGAGTGCAAATGACTGAATGTCTCGTTCAATATATCCAGCACATTCCTGAAGTCGTTCGCTCTCCCCTGGTTTTCTTCACGGGTGCGGCTATGAAAGGCTTCCAGCGATTTCTCGATAAGATTGGCGTTTTCCGAGAGGACTGTCGGCTCGGATTCGACGTGCAAATCCTTGCGAATTGTTTCTAGCTGGGCGGAGAGATCGCTAAACGTTTCGCCTACAAAAACAGAGCGCCGGATCGCCGATATGACGCGAGTGGCCAACACGAGATAGCCAGCGCCAGAGGGGAGACGTGTCTCGGGGGCTGGCTCGACGCGTTTACGCAAATTGTACAGGGACTTTTCCAATTTCAGCAGACTCATCAGGGTTCCTGATGTTCTTATCGGCTGAAAAAAGAAAAAACTTTACCCTGAGTCGTGGCAAATTCCTTTTCTAAAGACATTGAAAACCGCGTCGGCGGATCGTTTCCTCCATGTCGCGGCTCCGCAAGGGCGCATTGAGAGTTGGGGGGGACCATTTCCTTACGGTCATGTCTCAGAAAGCCGGTGAGTCTGCGCCATACACGCCTCTCCCGACCCCGAAAAGGGACTTTTTGACTGGTCTCAGAAACACAGTCACAAAAGTGGGAAATAAATCTCAACAATTCTTTCTCTTTTTAATTCAGCGGATTGCAAAGCTTTTTGCCCGACCCAAGCGGCTTGGCACGACTGGCTTTTAAAGAGGTCCATGCTACGTTCAAGTTGCCCGCAAGAAGAAACGCGGGCAGAAAATCGAAAATAACCAGCCGGGATAGCTTCCCGGCTTTTTTATTTGGGGGTCAACAAAATGGGCGACTTAATCATGATGCCGAAGCGCGAGACAGCAAACGGAGAAGTTCCCGTCGCCGAAACGGAGCAGGTTGCGGCGGTCGATCAGACATCCGAAATCGACTTTTCGGTTTGGCTGGCGGCTCCCAAAGAACGAACGGCCGCCTACTTCACCACCTATGCGGCAATCTCAAGAGCCATGCAGACCGCCATGCGCGGCTGGGTGCGCGAGTGGTTCAGCGCCAATCCGGAAGTCCTCCTCCGGCCGCACACCGCCTACCCCATCCTGGTCTACAAATGCACGACGCCATTCTACGGCAGACCGACCAACACCTTCACCTACGACATTCAACAGACTGAGGCTCTCAACCGCGCTTTCGCTTCGGCGGCCAGCAAGTTGGGGCGGGAGTTGAAGGAACTCGATACCCAGAGCTATCCCTGGCTGACCCGGGAACATTACTTCGCCTACCGCAGCAAAGAAGTGGTTAAGTATGTTTCGACGAATCGCCGCTCTCTCTACAAGATGCTGAATGTAGAAACCGTGCTGGTTAACAGCATCTTGAAGTTCGCCATCATCGACATTCCAAAGATGGGCCTGGAGGATGCGCTGGTCGTGCTGCGCCGCGCTTTCAACACCCAGCTAAACCGGTTTTCGGAAGACGTGGATCTCAGCAATCGAGCCGAAGAGCTGCTGCGGATTGCGACCGACACGCTTCTCGCCAGGCTCTCCAATGCGGACGTGCTTGCCATGCCGGTAGCCGCCTAAACAGTTAACCGCAAGCACCAGAAAAGGAAAAAATACCATGAT
>OCTA010006377.1_pt1 | contig 10063 bp, 6 predicted proteins | sample 1538991 | NCBI WGS metagenome assembly OCTA01 (sample SAMEA3539302, study PRJEB22396) | soil metagenome | biome: tundra; feature: field; material: soil | place: USA | collected 2010-05 | depth 0.15 m | reverse complement strand
CTGGTACAGCAGATAGAGAACCGTCTCCATGAAGTTATCCGGCTGCACAGGACAACCTGGAACATTGACGATGGGCAGGCCCGCTTTTGATTTCCAGTCCCAGCCGAGATAGTCGGCCAATCCCATGGCTCCCGTGGGGTTTCCTTCCATGGCATGAATGCCGCCATACGTGGCACACGTCCCGCAGGCGATGACGGCAAGAGCCTTCGGAGACAGACGATCGATCCACTCATTTGTTGTGATCGGCTGGCCAGTGTGGGGATCGGTCCCCATGGCAGCCCAGTAGCCCTCTTTTTTGATCTTTTCGTTGGGAATGGAACCCTCAACCACGAGCACGAATGGATCGAGTTTTCCTTGTTCCGCCATGTACCAGAACTTCATGAAGTCATCACCGGTCTCGTAGGCGAGCACCGGGCTGTGGAGGTGAACCTTGGGCAAGCCGGGAATAGCGCCGAGGAGCACATCCTCAATGCTCGGCTGCGTCGCCGCAGTGATGGACACAGAATCTCCATCGCAGCCCAGACCTGCCGTGATCCAGACGATGTGAACTTCCGCGACGGCCGGTTTCTTTTGAGTTTTTCTGCCGTAAGGCACTGTTTCCGCTGCCATGCTGGAATCTCCTCTCGCGTCCTTGAACGGAATGGGGCCAAGAAATTGCGCACAGAACGCCGCACACGCCACAGAGCGTCTCCTGAATGTCAGTCGATTCGGGGCGTTCTAAGTGCTTGTGACGTCTGGGGCTACCGGCGACAGACCTCCTCGTCCGCTCCTCGCCGACTCACGTATGGCAACAGAACAGCAATAGAGTCCGCAAGCAGGCTGGCCCTTATTTCGCTGTATATGAACTACTGTGTGAGCCATCGGGGAATCCCCTATCAAGCTCACATTCGGTCCAAAAAGGCGGGACGAAAAGCGGCCACGATCCGGGGGTATAGCTAGCCGGCTTTTCTCGAGCATAGCTGTCTAAGCGTTCGCACAGAGATCAGCCCCTGGCCACAGTGATCTTTTTCAACTTGTCATATAAGGGCGGGATGGCCGCGAGCGCCCTGCACGCTCAGAGATTCAGACTAGGAAGACTTTTCGCTCAGTGTCCACTGGATGGCGTGCTGCATCAATTCGCGACCTGTGCGCAGCGAAAGCTTTTCCTTTAGGTGCGCCTGGTAGGATTCGACCGTTTTCATGCTCAGATGAAGCGTATCGGCGATCTGGCGCGTGCCGAGGCCCTCGCCAATCAGCCGGAAGACCTCCAATTCGCGGTCCGAGAGGGCCGCCATGCGCGAATCGGTTTCGGCGGTCTGGCCGGTCAGATACTGTTGAAGCAGCTTGTTCGACATGCGGCTGCTCAGATAAATCTCGCCATCCAGAATGCGGCGCACGGCTACGAGAACTTTCTCGGTCGCCTCCTGTTTCATGCTGTAGCCGTTAGCGCGGGCGCGCAGTGCTCGCTCAGCATAAATGGATTCATCGTGCATGGAGAGAATAAGCACCGGCAAGTCGGGATAAAGTGAACGCAGATTCTTCAGCAGGTCCAACCCGTCGGGACCGTTCAGCGATATGTCCACGATCAATATGTCCGGCCTAGTTGCGGAAATCGCTTTCATGGCCGCGGGCGCTTCTTCCGCTTCGCCGCATACCGTCAAATCCGGCTCGCGATTGATCAGCATGGCCAGACCCTGCCGCAAAAGCGGATGGTCATCGACAACAAATACGGTCTTCTTCTGGTTTCGCGCTACGTTTTCCGTCTTGGTGGCTTCCGCGATGCGCATGTTCACTCGACCTCTTTCACTGGAAACGTGCAGGTCACGATGGTTCCCCGCGGCGTGTCTGGCCGTATCTCCAGTGAACCGCCGATCATGCCCGACCTGTACTTCATGATGTGCAGTCCCATCCCGCGGGAATTTACAGCGCTCTCCGAGATGCCCGATCCGTCGTCCTTGATTACCAATCTGCCCCTGCCCTGTTCGGCTGTCAACCGGATAAGAATCCGCTTCGAGTCACCATGCTTGATGGCATTGTTCACTGCCTCCTGGGCAATGTGGTAAAGATGCGCGGCTACGCTGTCGTCGTGGATCAGGACCGGCGAATCACATTGAAATCGACATGACACCCCGAATAGATTTTCCGTTTCTGCGGCCCATAACTGCAGCGCAGACATCAGACCCTGGGAATCTGATAGGACGGGGAGCAAGCCCCTCGCCAACTCGCGCGTTTTGTGAATGGCATGGTTTACGAGTTGCACAATCTTGACGGCATCCTCAGCCTCAGGACTGCTCTTTTCCGCAAGCTTTGCTTCGTGCACTTTGGCCATGAACGCGATTCCGGTCAGATGTTGGCCGAGACCGTCATGCAGATCCTGTCCAATGCGGCGCTGTTCTCGTGCACTGATGTCCAGGATTGCCTTTTCCAATTGCTTGCGTTCGGTGATATCGATGCCGGTGGCGATAATGTATCCGGAGTTCACGCCGCTGCCCGGCAAGAGCGTACTGGTCCATGCAATCAGCCGCTCATCTCCATGGCGGGTGACCCAGGTCGTCTGATGATTCTGAGGCAAAAGATCCGTACGGAGTACTTCGAAAACGGACTTGAATCGTTCAGCCTCTTCCGGCAGCAAAAGCAAGTCCCAGAAATACTTACCTTGCACCTCTTCCTTCGAGTAGCCACTGGTCAATTCACACGCGGGGTTGAAGCGCAGGATATGGCCCTCGTCATCAAGAACTACGACCAGCGCGCCTACGGTGTCGAGAATGGCCGAAATGAAATTGCGCTCTTCCTGCCGTTCTTCTTCGATCCTCTTAAGATCAGAGATGTCGAAGGCCACGCCGTGAATAAACCAGGGACGACCATCTTCGCGACGCATCATTCTGGCGTCGCATTGAAACCAGATGACACGGCCATCTCGCGCGATCACCCGATACGCTGAGCGCAACGGCTTGCCCGAGAGGAACATCTCGGCCGCCTCCAGGCTCCAGCGCTGTTTGTCTTCAGGATGAATATGCTCATACCACCGGACCGGATCTTCGAGCCATTCCTCACGAGAGTAGCCGAGTGCGGCTTCGATCTGGGGACTCAAATAGGCTTCGCTGATGCCCCGATCGAGATATGCCATGAAAACAACGGCCGGAATCTGCTCCAGAAGAGCGCGATACTTGGCTTCGAGGTTCGGCGCCTGCGCATCCGCGGTCTCATCCCGGACATCTCCTGTCACCGAATGCGGCCCAATGCCCTGATCGGTAGCGGAGGCAAAGAATACTTGCGCGAGATCGAGGAGCACGGATTCGGCTTCAGCGAGATCGGGCAAATTCCCGCTCGTGTCGGATCGCCAGCCGCTGCTCTCTTTCTCATTCTGCGTGGTGTGCACAAACGAAGACATTTTCACTCCAAACGTCCCGAGTTTGATTCTCCCGCTTTAGCCCGGGATGACTGGATCAGGTAGTCCTCCCGGTCTGATCCGCCTTTCCAGAGTCCTGCCTGCGCCGCCAAGCCGGCTCTTTGTTCAATGAAGCCTGGGTGAATCGTCGCAGTGCCTGAATGGCTCTTCCATACGTTTGAACGGCAGCTGAAGAAAGAAGTGAGCCGGGCGGTTGATTCATAAAGGGCATGAACTTGTCTGGAAACCCCGGCATCGTGCACCCGATACAAATGCCGCCTATATTTGGACATCCACCGATGCCGCCCATCCAGCCGCGTTTACCCACGTTGCACTGCACGACCGGTCCCCAGCAGCCCAGCTTGACAATGCACAAAGGCGACCCGTATTCATCGGCAAACTGTGCCTGCTCGTAATAGCCTCCGCGATCACATCCCTCGTGAAGAGTGCTCCCGAAAAGCCAGGTGGGCCGTAACGCTTCATCCAAAGGAATCAGGGGAGCGCGCCCTGCCGCCATATACAGCAGGTAAAGCAGCGTCTCCATAAAGTTGTCTGGCTGAACCGGGCAGCCGGGCACGCAAACCATCGGGATGTCCCCTTGAGAGCGCCACTTCCAACCCAGATAGTCGGGCAAGCCCATGCATCCCGTCGGGTTGCCCTCCATTGCGTGGATCCCACCATATGTCGCACAGGTCCCTGCGGCAATGACCGCCCAAGCCTTAGGAGCTAGCCTGTCGATCCACTCACACGTCGTAATCGGCTGGCCGGTGGACGAGTCTGTACCGAACGACGCCCAATAACCATCCGCCTTGTTGGTCTCATTCGGAACCGATCCTTCCAGCACCAGGATGAACGGCCTGGCCGTCCCTTCCGCCGCCAGGTGGAAGGGCTTTAGAAATTCATCTCCATTCTCGAAAGCAAGGAATGGATTATGGAAGTTGACTTTGGGAATCCACGGAAGCGCGCCGAGAACAATATCTTCAATGCTCGGCTGCGTAGCTGCCGTCACTGCGATCGTATCTCCATCGCAACTCAGCCCTCCCGTGATCCACAAGACGTCGATCTCCGGAATGGGTGCGGTTTTCTCTTGCGTTCGACTAGCGGGTTCCATGAGGGGAAGAGTTTCCTTTCAAGGCGGCCCTCCAGCGCCGCACAGAAAAGTAGCCCGACCATCTTCGGCTCCCAACCCGGCACAGTCAAGCACCTGTAGTGAGCCTGATCCTGTCCCCTCGTGAAATTGCTGACCTGGAATTACGCCGTCAGGCTGTCACATCGCGCGGATTCTCATGTAGCGGCGAATATCTGGCCAATTTGAAGCTAACAGGGCAATTAGGCCTAAAGAGGCCACCGTAAAGAACGCTCTTTTCATCTGATTCACCTCGTTGAAAATTGTGGTCGTGGATGGATACATTCCGGCCGTTAATCGATGCAAACCCGCTGAACCGGGCACCCGATCTGCGTCGGCGAAATCCTGATTGCCGTTCTGATTGCAGTCAAGGAGCTGTTCAGATCCTTCGTACTCAGATGCGAGTCAACTGCTCGACGATGCCCTTTAACCGCGGAACGACTCGAATCGGTTAAGCAGAACTTCCCGCTCCGGCAAAGTCGAATCGTTCTGGAGTCAGGAGTTCGGGCGTCTCAACACGGAGAAGAATCCTCGGCGCTCGGATTGTGCCACCCCCCGTGCGCCGCGGTCAGTGCGTCCGCCTTTTTGGGTCCCCAGGTCCCGCGCTGATAGCGGAGGGCGCGCGGATGGTTTTTGAGCACCGGGTCCACCACTACCCATGCGGCCTCGACCGCGTCTTCCCTCGTGAACAGCGCCCCGTCGCCTCTCATCGCATCGCCCAGCAGCCGCTCGTAGGGGGGTTCTTCCCCGGGCTGCTCTTCTGACATGAAAAGCTCGCGCTGTTCGCCAACGAATTCCTGACCGGCACGCTTTACCCGGGCTGCGAGAGCCACAGCGGAGTTGGGCGAGAGGCGGAAACGCAGGTAATTTGACCTGCCGTCTGCAGGGGCAGAGTCGGCAAAAAGCCTTTGCGGCGCTGGTTTCAACTCCACAAGGACCTCGGTCGCGGTGACAGGAAGGTACTTGCCCGCTCGCAGATAGAATGGCACTCCCTGCCAGCGCCACGAATCGATAAAAAGTCGCAGCGCGCAGAAAGTCTCCACGTCGGAATTCCTTGCGACATCAGCCTCTTCGCGGTAACCCGCATATTGGCCGCGGACCATGTCGCTGGGCTTGAGTGGGCGCATGGCCTTGAAGACTTTCGCCTTCTCCGTCTGCACTGCCCCGTAATCGCGCCCCGCGGGCGGCTCCATGGCCAGAAGCGCCACGATTTGGAAAAGATGGTTCCCGATCACATCACGCAGACAGCCGGCGGTTTCATAAAACATGCCGCGCTTACCGATACCGAAATCCTCCGACAAAGTGATCTGGACGCTATCCACATAGTTACGGGTCCAGATCGGTTCCAGAAAGGAGTTGGCGAAGCGGAAATAGAGGATATTCATGATCGCCTCCTTTCCCAGGAAGTGATCGATGCGAAAGATCGAATCTTCGGGGAACGCAGACTGCGCAACCCGGTTGAGGGCCCGTGCAGATGCCAAATCCCGTCCGAACGGCTTTTCGACAATGACGCGCCCGTTGCGATTCAGACCGGCCGCCGCAAGTCCTTCGATGACGCTCTCGAAGAGGGAAGGCGGAATAGCCAGGTAGTGTGCCGGGCGCCGCGCTTTCCCGAGTGCCCCGCGAATGGCCGCATAGGTATTGGCGTCCTTATAGTCCCCGCTCACATACTTCAGCAACGAAAGAAGATGTCGAAGGGCCCTTTTGTTATCGATTCCGCACGACCGCTCGATGCTGTCGGTAACGCGCCTGTGCAATCTCGCCATGCTCCATTTAGGAAGTGCAACACCAATGACGGGAACAGTGAGAGCTCCGCGCTTCACCATCGCATAGAGCGCCGGAAAGATCATCTTGTGAGCCAGATCGCCGGTCACCCCGAAAAGCACCAAAGCATCGGATTGAGTGGTGGCCATTAAATACCGTCCCGGCTGTCAGGGTGGGAGCATTCATATTTCGATGCCTGAGCGGCCAAATCGTCAACGCGGCTCCTGTCACCGTGACGAGGGCGAGTCTTCTTCATCTTGTCACCATAGCAGGTTCGAATTGACCGCGACGCGCGGCTCGAGCAAAGCTTGCGCTTTGATACAGAGCCCTTTGCGCTGCCGACACGTTCGCGTCATCGCCCTTCCAGATTTCCATCGCCGGCTGCTGGATGGCGCGGGCAAACGAGAAAGTCAACACCCAGGGCGCGCGCGATTTGTATCGGACGTTCATCGCATTCAAATGTGCCGCTGCCTGTTCCCCCGATTGGCCTCCCGACAGAAATGCGACGGCAGGCACGGCTGCGGGCGTCGTCCGCAACAGGCAAGTAACGGTGGCATCGGCCACTTCATCCGCCGTTGCCTGTTTGGGGCTGTCCTTGCCCGGAACGACCATGTTGGGTTTCAGAATCATTCCTTCAAACAGGATGCGTTGGACAAAGAGCTCGCTAAACACGGTTCGCTGCACCTTTTCCGTCACCTCAAAACACCGCTCCAATGAGTGATCGCCGTCCATCAACACTTCCGGCTCGACGATGGGGAGCAGGTTTGCTTCCTGGCAGAGCGCGGCATAGCGAGCCAAGGCATGGGCATTCGAGTAGATGCAGCCCCATGTCGGAATTCCCTCACCGATCGTAATCACCCCGCGCCATTTGGCAAAGCGCGCGCCCATGCCGGAATACTCGGCAAGGCGATCCCGCAAGCCGTCGAGGCCTTCGGTCACCTTCTCGCCAGGAAACAACGCCATTGCCTTGGCGCCCTCGTCGACCTTGATGCCGGGAATAATTCCTGCGTCGGTCAGCACTTTCACCATGGGCACGCCCTGCCTCGTCTGCTGCCGGATCGTCTCGTCCGAGAGAATCGCGCCGCTGATGCTCTCACCCAGCCCGGGCGTCGTCACAATCATCTCGCGATAGGCGCGCCGCATCTCCACCGTCTGCGGGATTCCCAACTGGGCGAAACGCTTGTTGCACGTGGGAATGCTTTCGTCCATCGCCAAAAGGCCCTTCTCGTCGGCGACAAGAGCCTTCGCAGTATCAATCAGTTGCTGCTTGTTCATGTGAGGAACTCCAGATCCATTTCGACTTGTGCAGGTCGCTTACGGCATAAAGTTAGTTGCTGGAGACTTAGCCTGGGTTGCTTCGTGCAGCAGCGCAGCTCACTCTACGAACTGCGCATTGTTCCGTCGTGCACCGCGCGCTGGAAGCCGCTCAAGTAACCGGAAAGTTCAGCTGTGCTGCGAGAATTCTCGACCATCTCGGCCTGCATTAATCGGCACGCGACGCCCAATGGTCACTATGATAGAACTGTCGCACGAGGCCGCGAAAGGTGGAAGCTGATGATAGTTCCCCAAGTCAGCGTCGACCCAGTCGTAGTAGAGGAAATTCTCATAGGGACAATCGGTGCGATTGCGGCCTTGGTCGGTGCAATCGCTGTGATGAAAGCTGCGCTCCCGGCCAAAGGTACTATCACCAGGTCAGAAGAAAGAATGCATTCGGTGGCGGCGGGGGCGGCTGTCGATGATTGTGGCTGCACAGGACAGAACCAGTGATCCCCTGAATTTGCGCTTCACTGTCCCCGACCCAGCCGTCACTTTGCTTCGAATAGAGCTTGCCAACCAGTTGGACAAGAGGGCAGGAACCGCCCAATGCGTCAAAGAAGCTCCCAGAGTTTTTGTCGCGACGGTGGAACCCAAGGTCGTCCAGCGCTGGTATAACGCCAATCCATATTGGGACGGAGAAACGAAACAACTCCCGATTCGAGTGTCTTTTATAACGAACGGGCAGGCAGGATGCCAAACAGTTTGGGCCGTAATGAGCGCACGCACGATGCCAAGCTCAGGACTCCCCGATGTCAGTGATTTTGAGTGGTTCCTAAAAGGACCGTGCTCAAAAGCCCACCCGACACTAGCGCCAATATCCAGCCGGACGCGTACCGAGAGATCATAAATACAATCCAGCAAGCAAAACTCAACTAGAAAAATAGCACTCTTCGCGCTCTCCAGCCATGTTTAGTGGATTAGTCTCCACAAATCCCCACGAAGATTGAGAGCCTGCCTTATTACTTGCAGCGAGATGGGTACCCGCGTAAATAATTGGTTTGATTAATGGTGGGCAGTGAGTAACTTTCAGATATCATGCATTAATACCCATTATTGACAGGGGTTATAGCAAGATTTATCCTCCTTTGTACGACATTTGTACGACAAAATGGGAGGGGCACTAGATGCCGAGAACCCGCTCGGTGACACTGATCTGGTTGTGCAAGACCGATACTGGTTGGAAGAGGTACCCCGCAGCGATGGGGCGCAACGGGAAGATTCGTCCACACCACGCGCAGGTCGGTGAGAAGCAGATAGACTTCCCTGGCGGTCATTACGAACTGCGATCATACGCAGGTCGGAAGACGGTGTTCAAGAACGTTGGCACCGACGCCTCCCTCGCCTACGCTCAACTATTGCATGAGAAGAAGAACCTGGCCCTGAAGGATGCTGCTGCTGATGCCGGCATTAAGATCCCCGACGCGCCAGGACGCGTCGATCTTGAAGCGAGGGCCAAGAAGTATATTGAGCGGCAGGAGAAGCGAGGAAAGACCCGAGCGGCTGAAACATTCAAGATCGCCATCGACGAATTCCTCCCGGCAGTTTGTGTCAGGTTCGCTGACCAGCTTCAGGAATCGCACATCCTGGACTGGTACGATTTCCTCCGCAAGAAGCCAAACAGTGCGAGGACGATCTGCAACAAGCACGTCTCCGTTTTTGGCTTCCTGAACTGGTGTGGCGTGGACACCATGAGCCTCGCCAAGAAAGCCCCTTCCTTCACTGAGCCAGAGGTGGAGATTTACACGCCAGAGGAACTAGGCACCCTATTCGAGTCGCTCGTGAAGCCTTATCAGCGCATCGTATTCGACGTTCTCCTGAAGACTGGTTTACGAATGCAGGAGGCCATGTTCCTTGAATGGCACAACTTCAACTTCAATCGCGGTACTCTCACCGTCAGGGAGAAGGACGACCTCGGGTTCGACATCAAGGACAAGGCAGAGCGGACATTGCCCATTCCCGCAGATCTGATTGTTCACCTGAAGACTTGGAAAACGAAGCAAAAAGGTCGTTTGGTCCTTGGCACAAGTAATGACACGCCCAACTGGAAGTGGCTCACTATGCTCAAGCGGGCTGTGCGTCGGGCGGGTTTGAACTGTGACCAGTGCCGGCCATGTCGCGAGCGTGAAGAATGTGAGCGTTGGTACCTCCACAAGTTCCGTGCTACCTACACCACGAACCTCCTAAGGTCTGGGATTGACGTCCGGACCGTGATGGAATACACGGGACATGAAGACATGGACACTGTCCTCCGCTACTTGTCCGCCGCAGAGGGGAAAGATACGCAGGGCAAGATCAACACAATTGTTTGGACCAAACGCTAATGAACACCTTCCCACCCGTCCGGCGTCATCTCTTCTGCCAGCCGGACGTCCACTGGAGAGGCCCTCGCCCATCACTTTGCCGCCTGAGATTTTTCAGCCGAATTCGTCAGCTACCCTCTATGGGAGGAGCAGAGCGGTTGCTGCTATTAGAGGTCCTTCTCGCAAACC
>OCTA010006375.1_pt1 | contig 10065 bp, 9 predicted proteins | sample 1538991 | NCBI WGS metagenome assembly OCTA01 (sample SAMEA3539302, study PRJEB22396) | soil metagenome | biome: tundra; feature: field; material: soil | place: USA | collected 2010-05 | depth 0.15 m | reverse complement strand
TGCGCCAACAAAGCCCGCGCCGTCGTCCGCGCGATCGAACGCGCCCGCCAGTAGCCGTCGAGGCCCGCGAAATAAAGAGACCCCGGCAGACGTAGTTATGCTAATTATTTGATATGCCGAATCTTGCGCCATATTACGTAGAGCTTCTCCAAGATGCGGTCCTCAAGATTTATTGGTTCAAGCCTACTTTTCGCGCGTTTCTATCCAGGTGCGGGGTGCCAACCAGAATGCTAGCCACATTCGCAGCGGACGAGACCAAGCGAACGTTCCTAGGTAGACTCTTGCCGTCGCTGGAACAGGCGCCGGAAGGGATAGTGGTCATCAACGCAATGACCGACTCACTTCTAGAACAAAAGACTTTTCCGGACTTACAAAGAGTAGAGAATTCGAAGGAACGTATAAGAGAGGCAAGGGCCTCACAAACTGCCCTTCGAGCCTATGTAGAAGAACAACGTGACAAGGCAGTGGAGAAGCGTGACCGTTTACAAAGTCAGAAGGCAGCGAGGGCCGTGCAAGAAGCAGCCAGAAAGCGGATCAACACACTGCAATCGCTGCAAGACCAGTTGCACATGTTACTTCCACAGCTCGGCACGCAGGCAGGTGGCTACGCTTTCGAAACTTGGATCCATGACCTGATTGATTTTTTTGAGATTCCAAATCACCGCCCATACCGCGCACCGGACGGGCGACAAATCGATGGCTCTGTAACTGTGAGCGGCACCACTTATCTTCTCGAGATCAAGTTCGAAGCTGGACAGTCGAACGTAGGGTTGATTGACTCATTCCGTGGGAAACTGGTAGGCAAAGCGGACAATACGATGGGCATCGCGATTGCGATGAGTGGATTCGATCCGGGTTGCAAAGCAAGTGCCTCAGGCGACCGAACGCCTTTTCTGCTATTCGATTCCCAGCACATTTTTATGCTCTTGACAGGTGCAGTCGATCTGACCTTTCTTATTGAGCGCACTAGGAGACATAGCTCACAAACGGGTGAAAGCTATCTTGCGCCCAGCGACTTTGGGAAATAGACCGTGAATGCCACGGCACGGATCGGTCGCGGCTTGGTGATTGCGGCAGGCGCGCTGCTGATGCTATGGCCGGCGATCCTCAACGGCGATCCGCTGTTCTATCCCGATTCGATGAGCTACCTGGGGGATGGGCGTCCGTTGGCGCGCATCCTGTTCCTGCATGCGCCGAAGGACTACGGCGCCATGCGCTCCGAGTTCTACTCGCTCGGCATCTTCCCCTTCCACTGGAACGTGACCGCGTGGCCCATCGCCGTGCTGCAGGCGCTGCTGACGTCGTACATTCTGTGGCTGGTCGTTAGGTCCTTTACTGCGCGCTCGTTCGCCGCGCGCTCGGCGGATGCCCGCGCTTTCGATACTCGCCGCGCCACCGTGCAGTTTGTCATCCTGGTTGCGCTGCTCAGCCTCACCACCAGCCTGGCCTGGTACGTGTGCTTCGTCATGCCGGACATTCTCGGGCCGGTGCTGTATCTCGCTGTCTATCTGCTGGTCTTCGCGCATGAGACGCTGTCCCCACGCGAAAAGTGCGCCGTCGCTGCGGTCGCCGCGTGGGGCATGGCCTCGCATTCGACCCACCTGATGCTTGCCATCGGCCTCTGGGTCTTACTCGATCTGCTGTTTGCGTTGCGCTGGCCTCCGCTCCGGGCGCGGGGCCGGGCGATCGGCAGCGTTGCCGGAATCGTTTTGGTGGTTGCGGCTGGGCAGATGGCGCTGCACGGGTATCTCTACGGCAAGGCAAGTCTGCTCGGCAACCGCATGCCTTACACCATGGCGCGCTTCATCGCCGACGGCCCTGGCCGCTGGTATCTGCAGCAGCACTGCGGCACACTCCACTGGGCCATCTGCGACCGCGTCGGCGACCTGCCCACCACCGACGACGATTTCCTCTGGACCGAAGGCGGCGTCTGGGACGGCGCGTCGCCGGAGAAGCAACAGCAGATGCTCGAGGAGGAGTGGCCGCTGGTGCTTGCCACCGTGCGCGCGTACCCCGGCGCACAACTGCGGGTGTCACTCGCCAACTTCCGGACGGAGCTTACTGACTTCGGCCTGTGGGACTTCACTCCGAACCCGTGGATGGCGGGCGAGATCGACAAGGTGCTTCCCGGCACGCTGGCCACCTATCTGCGCACGCGGGAGGCGCAAAGCCGCCTGCCCACCGAATTCTTCACCACCGTCCAACAATGGGTGGTTCTGGCATCGGCGCTGGCGATCGTTGCCTGCGTGCCGCTGCTGTGGGGCTGGCGGCGCTGGCGGACGCTGGGCCTCGTCACCGTGCTCGTCCCCGCTGTCATCGCGAATGCGTTCCTCACAGCGGTGTTCTCGGAGGTCGATTCGCGTTACCAGTCGCGCGTCATCTGGCTCATCCCGCTGCTCGCCGGGCTGATTATGCTGGACCTGCTCGATCGCCGCCGCGAGCGCGGCGAGGCAGCCGGCTTGCCTGAAAGCCAGGCTGCATTGACCGCGTTACCATAGAGGCAGCATGGTTTTTGTTCTCGACAACTACGACTCGTTCACCTACAACCTCGTCCAGTACATGGGCGAGCTGGGCGCTGAGGTGGTCGTGCGCCGCAACGACGAGCTGTCGCCCGCCGAGGTCGAGGCGCTCCATCCGTCGCATATCCTCATCTCGCCCGGCCCCTGCACACCGCAGGACGCGGGCATTTCGATCGCTCTGATCCGCCACTTCGCGCAGCCCAATGCTCCGCGCGTGCCCATCCTCGGCGTCTGTCTCGGCCATCAGGCAATCGGAGCGGCCTTCGGCGGCAATGTAGTCCGCGCGCCCAGGCTGATGCACGGCAAGACCAGCGAGGTCGAGCACGACGGCAAGACCATCTTCGCCGGTGTCCCCACGCCCATGACCAGCACGCGCTACCACTCGCTGATCGTCGCCGAGCAGGGTTTGCCCGCCGAACTCGAAATATCTGCCCGAACGGCCTCGGGCGAGTCTAACGGGGATGGGAGGTCCGGCGAATCGACCGGCACATCGATCATCATGGCGCTGCGCCACCGCCAGTTGCCCATCGAAGGCGTGCAGTTCCATCCCGAGAGCGTCCTGACCACCCACGGCAAAAAGATCATCGCGAACTTCCTGAAGATGTAGGCTGTAACGCATGAGGCAGCGAATTCCACGCACGCGCTTTCTCCCGCTGCTGCTGGCGTGCGCCGTGGCCGTGCCGCTGCGGGCGCAGCAGCTCATCGGCTACGTCAATACGCGCGACGCCGAAACCACGGGCGCGTCCGATGTGCTGGACGGCCAGGCCGTGCTCACCGGTTCGGTCAGCGTCACCGCCAGGGATCACACCGCGCCCATCGCGCTCGGCCGCGGCGGTACTGCGCGCGTGTGCCAGACCTCCGTCCTGCACCTGACCGAGAGCAAGACACCGGTCGTGCCCGCCCCGCTGCTGTTCTCGCTCGACCGCGGCGCCATCGAGATCCAGACTGCCGGAACGCCGGACGACGCCATCATGACGCCCGACCTGCGCTTCTCCGTGCACAACGCCGGCCCGCTCGACCTGCGCCTGCGCATCGCGCGCAACGGCGACACCTGCGTGGACAACCGCGGCCCCGGCGCGCCCACGCTTGCCGTCTCCGACCCCTTCGGCGAGGCGATGTACGAGGTGGCGCCCGGCCAGCATGTCCTGTTCGAGCACGGCAGCCTGCACGAGGTCGTCGACCACGAGACGTCGCCCTGCGGCTGCCCGGAGGAGCAGGGCAAGTCGGTGGCCGATGCGCTGCTGGCGCCTCCGAACGCGGTCGCCGTCCCCAGGACGCCGCCCGCCCCGCCCCCGATGTCGGCTCCAGCCGCGCCGCCGGTCGCCGCGCCGCCAGTGGTGACTCCAGTCCCTGTGCCAGCCGTTCGACCAACTGTGCCGGCCGCCGTGCAAGCCACGCCACCCCGTGCTGCGCCCGCTCCGGTTGCCGCACCCGCTCCGATTCCTCAAACCGCTGCGCCCACCGCCGCTCCCTCCGCCCCGCCCGTAGTTGCGCCTGCCGCTGCGCCGGTCATCCCCGAGCAGGCGGTCGAGCAAGCCGCCGCGGAAGCTGCCGCCAGAGCCGCCGCGCTCCATCCCTTCCCCACGGCGATCAGCGAAGGATTGGCGCCCCCGGCCACCGCGCCCCCGCCCGCACCCGGCGTGCCGCCGGTTATCGAACCTCTGCGCTACGACGCCCCCATCCCCCCGCCGACCACCGCCTCAGCCAACACCCAGACCGCCAGCGCCGCTCCCGCGAAGTCTGCGCGCACCAAGAAGACTCCGAAAGCAAAGGCTTCGCCTGCAACCGTGCAGACGGCATCGGCACAGCCCCCCGCCGCGCCCGCTCCTCCGGCGAACGATCTGGTGCACCTCATCGGCCGCTTCTTCAGCAAGCTGTTCGGCCGCGGGTGATCTCGCATCGCCTGCGATTTTTCTTGAAATCCGACCGATTCGAGCGTTGGATGGCCGCATGAGTTTTCTTTCGCGGGCCCTGTTCACTGTTTGTGTCGTTTCTCTTGCGTCGAACCCGACTTTCCTGTTGTCGCAGAAATACAAGGTGGTCAAGAAACTGACTACCGCCGCCGTCGTGGACCATTCTTTTGCGATCCTCGACGCCGTGGTGACGGAGCAGTGGCCTGCTACTCTTCCCCTGGTCAACGCTCCGACCGACATGGAGCTGCTCAATCCCGGGCAGTGCATTCGCGCGGCTGCCCTTGCCGGCGGCGAAGGACACGAACACTATTTTGACCACGCCAACCTCTCCTGGACGGTGCGCATGGCGGGCAAGGACGTCGACTTCCCGTCGTCTCCCGCCAACCTGATCAAGCAGATCAAGCTCGAGGGCGCCGACCGGGTTCTGGCCGCGCTGCAGGCGGGCGCAATCAAGGGGCCGATTCCAAGCATGGCCGAGGGAACGATGGCCGCATCTGGCGACAAATGGTGTGTTCCCCGGGGAGCCTCGGACCAGAAGGTCGAAATCCGCGCCACCGTGACCAGCGGCGACGAGCAGACGGTTTTGAAAGCGCAAACGATTCAGATTGAGTCGCTGGCCAGCGCAGCAAAGAAGACGTTCAAGGATGATAGGGAGTTCGGAAACTTCGTTCAGACCTATCACGTGTCTCCGGAGCCGGGGCGGCTGCTGCCGGCGTTTGAGTACCTTGTGGCTATGGACAATAGACCTCTGAACTGCTTCATGTTCTTCAAGGCGGTGTTCCGCCATGATGCGGCCACGGTGCAAGGCTTCGGACCGGGCCTCACGGGGACACCGAAGAGGACCCAGATGCGGGCCCTTAACCTGCTGGCCAAGGCAGCGGTCACGCTGCTTGAGCCGCCGGCACTGACGGACGAGGAAAAGAAATCGATTGCTGAGGCTCCGGACCTTCCGGATAGGTACGATATGAAGCCCACTCCGGAGCTCTTCACCAAGCTTGACTTTCTCTGGGCGGATTTCAGTGCAACCGGCCGCCTCCAGCCGATCAACGCAATCGTCAGCGCACTTGCGTGGCGCTCCGATTACGACGCCTTCGACGCAATGCGCAAGGCCGGCAAGACGCCCAAGCCTGATGAGTTGACCGAGTCTCTTTGTCGCGGTCTTGCGTATTCGGCTGCGGGTTGGGCGCTCGGTTCGTTTCAGAGGTCCGATCCGCTTGCGGCCGACTACATTGAGGCAATCTCGGCGAACCCTTCAACCTCAGCCGCCATCAAGGACGAGCTGGCTCACCTTGGAACCAATCCCGCATTCAAACAGCAGTGATTGCGGCGAACTTTAGTCGTCGTCCGGCGGCCCGGATGGTTTCTGCTTCAGGAAGAACTAAACGGTGTGGGTAGTCGTAAGTGGTTTGTAGGGTGCGGGCGTCTGCGTCGAGTCGAAGCAGTCGCGGAAGTCGTCAGCAGTCGCGCCATGCGTCGCGGCTCCTCTACCCCGGCGGAAGCCGCAGGCTCTGATAGTCGCGTCCGGTCAGCAGGCACAGCGCCTCGACCACCAGGTTATGGTCTTCGCGCTGGGGAAGACCGGAGACCGTGACGCTGCCGACGATCCCGGTGCCCGCCACGTTGATCGGGAAGCTGCCTCCGTGCGCGGCGTAGTCTTCCTCGGGCAGGTTGTAGCGCGCGCTGAAGGTAAGGCCGCTCTGCTCCAGCAGCCGGCCCACGTGGTACGAACTCTTGTGAAAGCGAGCGACGGTGTTGATCTTGCGCATCACCCAGCGCTGGTTGTCCGGCGTGGTGCCTGCCAGTGCGCAGTAGAAGAGCTGCTGGTGCGGCGCACCGAAGCGGCGGACGTCGATCACCAGCGCGTACTTCCGCGCGATCGCAAGGTCGCGCAGCATGGTGCCAAGCTGCCACGCGGTGTCGGGGGTGAATCCGGGCAAAGTCAGCGTTGACTCTTGAACCACGATCGCTGCAATATCGTCCTGAACTGGCATGGACCTCCTGGCTCGCCGGCGGGCGATAGGTAACAGCATACCCGCATCGCGCCGCCCCGGCTGCGGCGAATCCGCAGCGGCGAAGCCGATCCACGCGCTCGCGCCGCCATAGCTTTCTTGACACGGGCGAAGGGTTACGCGAGACTTAGAAGGCTGGGCCTGTTCGCGGGCCCTCGGCGGCTTTCTGCGCGCGAAACATGCGCGATGCAAGCTGCGTCGATCAGGGTTCGCCACCAGCAGCTTTCCCCTGCAATCGCTCCAGGCCTGAGTGTGGGTCTGATTGTAGCTCCGGGGCGTGCTCCGGAGATTCTCGGCGTGCGGCAGCCTGGAAAGCCACAGGTAAAGGATGGATTTGGATGGGTTCTATGGGTAGTTCCGCGCAATTGATTCTGCTGCCGCTGTTCTTTGTGCTGCTGTATTTTGTAATGATCGCCCCCCAGCAGAGAAAGCAGAAAAAGTGGCAGCAGATGCTCGGCCAGTTGAAGAACGGGGACCGCGTAACCACCAATGGCGGCATTCGCGGCGTCATCGTGTCGGTCAAGGACGATACCGTGTTGCTCCGCGTCGCTCCGGACAATATCAAGCTTGAGTTTGCGAAAAGCGCCATCGCGGCGGTCACCACACCGGATGAATAGCAACAGTCGTTAGGTTTCGCGGCCGGGGCCGTCCCCTGCGGCGGGGTTTGGATAAAGGAAGCAATGAGTCAGAATTCGAAGGTCAAGACAGCAGTTATTCTCGCGTGCCTGGTTGTGTGCTGCTATGGCTTCCTGGGCATCCCGCACGGGATCAGTCCGGCCGCGCTCAAGCAGGCGGTTGCCGACCACATCAGGCTGGGGCTCGACCTGAAGGGCGGCACGCACCTGGTGCTCAAGGTCCATGTAGAGGAAGCGTTGGGCTCAACCACCGACCGCGACGTCGAGCGCCTGCAGGAAGACCTCGATAAGGCAAGCATCACCGGCGTGTCGGTGCATAAGGCGGACCCGGTCGCCCACCCGAACCAGATCACCGTCAGCGGCATTCCACTGAACAAGGCGAGCGACGTCCGCTCGATCCTGACCGGCACCGATTACGTCAACTACGACGTCACCACCAACTCCGATGGCAGCGAGACGCTGACCATGAAGCCCAGCGCCATCCGCGACCTGGAAACGACCACCCTGGCGCACTCGATCGAGACCATCCGGGAACGGGTAGACGTGCTGGGCGTGGCGGAAACGAACGTCGAACAGTATGGGCTGGGCGACAACGAGATCCTTGTCGAAATGCCCGGCGTCTCCGATCCGGCGAAGGTCGAAGATGCGATCCACAACACCTCGAAGTTGGCCGTATACCAAGTGGTCAGCGGCCCCTACAGCGATGACCAGGCAGCGATGACCGCGCTCAACGGCGTCGTTCCCCCGGACGACTGGTTGGTGCACGGTAACACCTCGCCGAACGCTCCGGACGAGGTTTATCTGCTGAAGCGGGCAAGCATTGTTGAGGGAACCGACTTCCGCGATGCACAACCGTCCAACGACCAGGAGGGCCGTCCGAATCTGGTATTCACGCTGACCACCGAAGCCGGCGACCGCTTCTACAAGTTCACCTCCACGCACTCCAAGAACACGGCAACGCCCGCCTCCATGGCCATCGTTCTTGGCAACAAGATCAAGGAAGTCGCCACCATTGAGGATTCCATCCGCGATCGCGGCGAGATCCATGGCAGCTTCACCAAGGAAGAGGTCGACAACCTCTCGCTGATGCTGCGCACCGGTACACTCCCTGCCTCAATGGACACCATTGAGACGCGCACGGTCGGGGCCACCCTGGGCGAGGCATCCATCCACCAGGGCATCGTCGCTGCCATCGTCGGCATGATGGCCGTCATGGTCTTCATGCTGTTCTACTATCGCGGCGCCGGCATCAACGCGGATCTCGCCCTGATGCTAAACCTCGTCATTCTGCTTGGTTTTTTGGGCTTCACCCCGGGTGCCACGCTGACGCTGCCGGGCATTGCCGGCGTCATCCTGACCATTGGTATGGGCGTCGACTCGAACGTGCTGATCTTCGAGCGCATTCGCGAGGAATTGCGCGCGGGCAAGACCGCGGCCGCCGCGGTGCAGCAGGGATTTGGTCACGCATGGGTCACCATCGTCGACACTCACGTCACCACCATTGTTTCGGCCGCGATCCTCTACCTATTCGGCAGCGGCCCGGTCAGGGGATTTGCCGTAACCCTCACGTTCGGCCTCTTGGCCAACCTGTTTACCGCCGTATTCGTATCGCGGACCATCTTCGACGCAATTCTTGAACGCAAAAATCGCGGCGCCGAACTATCGATTTAGAACTGGAGTTTTCAAGTGGAACTGTTTCGTGATGCAAAGATCGACTGGCTGGGCCGGAAGTGGTACTTCCTCAGCTTCTCGCTGATTTTTTCCGTGGCCGGCATACTCAGCATGCTGTTCTGGCACAAGATTCCCCTCGGCGTGGACTTCAAGGGTGGCACCCAGATCCAGGTCCAGTTCGCCAGCACACCCAGCGAGAACCACATCCGCGAGGCCCTCTCCAGCGCGGGCATCAAGGACTCCATCGTCTATCCCATCTACAACGCCGCCGCCCAGTCCGCCAATACCGAGATCATCTCGCTGCCTGAGGCTTCCGACACCGCACAGGACGCCGGACGCACCGCGGTCGAAAACGCCTTGAGCTCGGGCTACCATGACTCTGCATTCACCATCCAGAAAGTCGACATTGTCGGCCCCACCGCGGGCACGCAGCTGCAGCACCAGGCCGAACTGGCGACTCTCTATTCGCTGCTGGGCATGCTCATCTACCTCTGGTTCCGCTTCGAGCTGATCTACGGCGTCGCCGCCGTGGTCGCCGTGTTTCATGACACTTTGATCACCGTGGGCGCCTTCAGCCTGACCAACCAGGAGATCACCCTCACCGTCGTTGCAGCCATTCTGACCCTGATCGGCTATTCGATGAACGACACCATCGTCGTCTTCGACCGCATCCGCGAGAACCTCGCGCTGAGCCGCCGGGAGTCGCTGACGGATGTGGTGAACCGCAGCATCAACCAGACGCTGAGCCGGACCGTGATCTCGTCCGGCCTGACGTTCCTTACCGTATTGAGCCTGCTGGTGTTCGGCGGGTCGGTGCTGCGCGGCTTCTCCTTCGCGCTCACGGTCGGCATCGTCATTGGGACCTACTCCTCCATCGCGGTTGCCGCGCCCATGCTGGTGGCGTACCAGGACTGGCGCAAGCGCGGCGGCAAGGTTGCCAATCTGCCCGCCAAGCGGGCCCGGGCCTAGGCGGTATTCGGCCCCGGCTATCCGGAGGGCTTGTTTTTCGTATAAGATTTCAGGGCTGCCCATTTCGGCTTCCCCAGGGTTCTCCCCGCGATGCGGATTCACAGGCGGGAACAAAGTAGAACGGCGCGGTGTCTAAGCTGGGTAGAACGTTTTTTGCGAGGCTGTCCATGTTTGAAGACTCTTTGATGGAATCCGGCGGGCAGATCAAGAGCAAGGCCACTCGGTGGATGTGGGTGACGGGCCTGATCAATCTCTCCATCCTGACCATCATCATCCTGATTCCGCTGCTGTATCCTGAAGCGCTGCCGGCGACGATGATGACCCAGATGCTGACCGCGCCTCCGCCTCC
>OCTA010006374.1_pt1 | contig 10065 bp, 4 predicted proteins | sample 1538991 | NCBI WGS metagenome assembly OCTA01 (sample SAMEA3539302, study PRJEB22396) | soil metagenome | biome: tundra; feature: field; material: soil | place: USA | collected 2010-05 | depth 0.15 m | reverse complement strand
GCGCCTGGCGAGTTGGAATCACACCAGGGTCCAGCACCGTCCGCACGGGCGTTTCAAAATCCGGGGAACTCTGGGCACGGACCAAAGCGGTCCCTAGTAGCACGACGGCCACGGTTGTCAGGAATATCTTTGTGCCTGGGGCAATTCGATCGACTGGGGAATCCATTCTGTAACCTCCGCCTCGCGCTGTTTTGGGGCCGTGAATCCGCGCGGGTCAGCTAGATATGTAAAAACGGAGTCTAACACCTCAACGTCAAATATGAAAATCCATAAACTCATGTTGAGGCACCAGAAGCTGTGAAACCCTTTTTTGTGAACGACCAACAAGTGCTAGCCGCCGATAAAGCCCATCATTTCAGTCTCCTGGCTGGTGATGAATGTTTGCGCTTTAAATGATTGCGGGGGTATTGGAAGCAGCGCGGCTTGGGGAGCATAGTGAAGTTCGCTACGTTGAAATACGACAGGTTGGCGCAGCGTTAGGCGCTGACCGCGAGCCTTGAATCGATACCTTCCTCCGCCTGGTTAAAGGTATTTCGGGCCCTAGTCTAATTTAAGGCCTAGAGATTGTTCACGTCAGAGGTTGAGATTATGAATTCCAGAAAGGTCCTATTCCTTGCTGCCTTGGCGGGTGGCCTGTGTTCGCTTTTTGCCCAAAGCGACCGAGGCACGATCGAAGGCACGATCACCGACCCGAGTGGGGCTGCCGTGCCGCAGGCCCAGATCCAGGTCGTCCAAGTCGAAACCAACCACATCTTCGACTTTGCCAGTAACGACTTGGGCGCTTATTTCGCCGCTAACCTGCCTCTTGGCACGTATCGAGTCATCGTCAAAAAGGATGGTTTTCATGCGGCTCGCCGGGAGCCCATCCTGATTCAGGCGCAGACCCGCGCGCGGGTGGATTTCGCTCTCGCCGTAGGTGCAGTCACAGAATCAGTCGACGTCGCGGCCGCGGCCCCATTGCTAGACCTCGCGACACCCACTTTGGTTACCGGGGTCACTACGAAGTTCATCCAGGATTTGCCGATGATCCAAATCGGTGAAAAAAGAAATATCACAGGGTATCTGCAGAGCATCCCCGGCATCGCGAATCCGGGCAGTACGAGTCCTATACTAAACGGCTCAGCGTCGGGCAACAGCGAAATATTCATCGACGGGGCCCCGGGTAGCGAAGTAAATTACCCTAACGTCATCGAAGAAACCGGACCGGGCATCGAGCAGATAGGCGAATTGAGCGTGGTCACCAATTCCTTCGACGCCGAGTACGGGCGCACTGGAAACTGGTTCGTCAGCGTCACCATCCGCTCCGGCACGAACCAACTGCACGGCAGCGCTTTCAACGACTTCGCGAATGACAAACTGGACGCGCGATCCTTCTTCCAGGCGACCCGCCAGCGCGTGCGCCAGAATGAAGGCGGCTTCACACTCGGCGGCCCCGTCTATATCCCCAAGGTGTACAACGGGCGCAACCGGACATTCTTCTTCTTCGGTCAGGACCTGTTCTGGATGCGGCAATCGGGCACCGGTTCGCTACAGACCATTCCGACATCGGCCTTTCGGAGCGGCGATTTCAGCAATCTGCGGGATGCGTCCGGCGCCGTGATCCCGATTTACGACCCGGCAACTACGGTACCGGACGCCAGCGGCAGCTACATGCGCACACCGTTTCCGGGCAATGTCATTCCCAAAGCACGTTTTAGCTCCGCTTCGTCGCAGATGATTGCTTTGATGCCCAACCCGGACTTGGCCGGCCAGTCCAACAATTGGTACAACCGAACGGGCACTTCGCCCTACCTCAACACGTACGTCAGTACCATCAAGTTCGACCACAGCCTGTCGGACAAACAGAAGGTGGCTGTGACATACAGCGACCAGCGTCGACCACGGCAGCTCAACTACCAAGGTTGGGGACAGACCGCGCCGGTGTTGGAAGGATTTAGAGATCAGCAGCAGCATGACCAAATGGGCCGCATCAACCATGACTACATCTTGCGACCCAACCTGCTGAGCCACCTCACCATTGGCCTCGACCGCTATTTCAACCCAACCAAAAGCGAAACCATCGGCGCGAATTGGGATAAGAAACTCGGCCTTACCGGCTTTCCGTGGGACGATGGCTCCTTCCCTGTAATTTCTTTTGGCGGAGGCACCGCGGCGCCGCTGGGCTTAGGGTACTCCAGTTATTCCATAACGGCGAGCGGCCGCTATTCGTTCAACGAAAACCTGACCTGGGTGCGGGGGCACCACACGACAAAGTACGGAATCGGTTACATGCGCGAGTACAACAACCAGTTTAGCGGTTCGAACGGCGCCGGCAATTTCGCGTTCAGCAACTCGACAACCAGCCAGCCGGATGCCGGGTCGAACTTCGCCAAGTACGGCAATGCATTTGCGAGCTTCCTCTTGGGGAACGTAAACCAGGCGAACATGGCGTCGCCGGTCGAGACTGGGAGACGGTGGCGGTACTGGTCCTTTTTTGCGCAGGATGAGTGGAAGGTCACGCCGAAGCTGACGGTGTCCTACGGCTTGCGTTGGGAACTCTACCCATCTCCGTTCGACGTGAACAACATCTGGAGTTCCTTCAGTCCTTCGACGCCGAATCCCGGGGCGGGCGGGATTCCCGGCGCTCTGGTGTTCGCGGGCCCTGGATCGGGGCGCATCGGGAGCAGAGCTTTCTCGCCGGCCTTTAATAAGGCCATCGCCCCCCGGCTCGCGGTGGCTTACGGACTGGATTCCAAGACGGTGCTGCGCGCTTCTGGCGGCATTTACTACGCCCCGGCGTCGCTCTCCACCAGCGTCCAAACCGCTGGTTTTCAGGCAACGCCGAGCTTCTCTTCGCCGGATGGGTATTCTCCGCTCTACAACTGGGATACTGGCACGTTCCCGCAGAACTACGCGCGACCTCCTTTCATTGATCCCACGTTTTCGAACGGACAGAGCGCTACCTACATCGGCCCGGACTACGCACGGCCTCCCCAGATCATGAGCTGGACTTTCAGCATCGAGCGGCAACTGGCGAACAACCTTGTGCTGGAAACCAGTTACCTCGGCAGCCACTCCACTCACCTGGTGATGAACAATCCGCTCGATGTGGTCGACGCCAAATACCTGGCGCTGGGCCCGACTCTGACCCAGTCCATTACGTCTACGGCAGCCTCGGCCGCCGGCGTATTCTCACCGTTCTCCACCTTTTCCACCTATTCCACCCACACCGTGGCTCAGGCGCTGATGCCATTCCCGCAGTATACGAGCGTCAGCCAGTCCGCCGGCGTTGGCACAGCCCACTACAACTCCCTCCAGGTGAAAATCACCAAACGTTATTCGAATGGTCTCACCCTGCTCGCCTTTTACACTTGGATGAAGAATCTGACCGACGCGGAGGGAACACCCCAATATCCGCTCAATCGGATCCTCGATACGTCGATAAGCTCGAATGGCGCACCCGAGGTATTCACGGTGAGCGCCTCCTACGATCTGCCCTTCGGAAAGGGCCGGCGTTTTCTGACTTCTCGCAGCCTGGCGCAGCGAGTGGCCGGCGGCTGGACTCTGGTGGCAATCATCCGGCGTGCTTCCGGAGATGCCTTGAGCATGACCACAAGCAATAACCTGTCGATCCTCGGATATGGCTCCAAAAGGGGTAACTATGTGCTGGGGCAACCGATCCATGCGACCTACTCCGGTTCCTTCGACCCCGCGAAGGACCTGTTCCTCAATCCGGCCGCATTCTCTATTCCCGGCACCTACGCAATGGGCACCGACGCCCGCACGTTGGACTGGGCCCGCGGCCCCGAGCAAGCGAGCGAATCCCTCGCGGTGAGCAAGCGCCTTGACATTACGGAGAGGGTCAGCGCCACCTTGCGCGGTGAGGCGCAGAATCCTTTCAACATCGTGCGCTTTGGCGACCCGGTGACAAGCCTGACCGACGCCAACTTCGGCAAGATTACCTCAGCCCAGACGGGTCGCGTGATTCAGCTTCATCTGTCGGTGCAGTTCTAGTCCGCTTACTTGCGATGCGAACGAATGGCGGCGATCCCGATCGGTACCGGGACGCCGCCCGTCACCTGGACTCGCAGGACCGCGCTGAAGGGTGGCAGGTCGCCGGTGGATGTCACGCCCAGGCGGGCTCGAAGGCGGCCTGCGTCTTCGTCCTGACACACAAACTCGGTCGCGGCCTGCGTCCCGAGCGTGGTGGTCCCGGCGAGCATCAGCATGTTCTGTCCAGGATGCGGGCCGGGTTGCAAGGTGACGAGTGCATAGTCCTCAGCCAGCGGCAGCGAGGCCGATGCAAAAAAGAATCCCGGTTCTCCTGGGAGCGGATGTACATTGACCAGGGCGAGATCTCCAGGCCGGGGTTCGCCGCGACCCATCGCACGAAAGACGAAGTCCTGACTGGTGGGCAAATCGCGAAGGGACAGATTTTCCGAGGGCGACCCGACGAAAACCAAGTCGCGGTTTTTCGTCTGGTCCCAGGTCAACAGGCGGCTGCGCTTGACGACGATCGAACGGTTGAGACTATGCAGCATGTCGGACAGATCGGCGATGGCGAGCACTTCTCCGACGCCGGTGTACAGGTCTTCCGTCGGCGTATGAGCGTCCACCTCCGGATTAAAGTATCGCAGGCCGGTCTCCGGTCTGCCGACGAACACGGCATTACTGAAGACCACGATCGGAGGTTCGGGGCTGCGGAGCACCTCTGCCCAGAATGCCCGCAATTGACGGTGTTTGCCGGCCGTATCCGATTTCGACTGGGCATCGCGGCGGGAGAGCCAAGCGCCCGAGAAAAGCCCGATGGCGAGGCTTCCGGCAACAGCGAGAGCGAATGCTGCGGAAATGGTCATCCGTCGACCTTCATTCCGAGACTCCGCCCCCTGGTCCCCGCCGAGAATGATGGCTTCCGGGGAAGAGCTTGCTGGCTTCGGAGACGCTGCGGCATCCGCAGAGGCATCGTCAACGAACTGGACCGGGGCAGCAAACCGGTAGCCCCGCTTCGCCAGGGTTTCTATGTAATGGGGGCGCTCCGCGGAATCGCAAAGAGCTTCCCGGACCTTGTTGACGGCACTCCCGAGGCTGTGGTCGAAATCGACTACGGTCTCAGACCCCCAGATCTGCAGCCGCAACTCGTCCCTGGTGACAATTTCACCGGGATGAGTGAGGAGGATTGCGAGCACCTTAAAAGGCTGGCTCTGCAGTCTTATCAGTATTCCGAGCTTGCGCAACTCGCCGGTCCGCAAATCTGCCTCGAAAACCCCGAACCTCACCTTGCCATCGCGGGCTGGAGGTTGCCCGATCATCAAGATGCCTGTAGCGTATCACACGGACACGCCCGGCGGTCCATGTGTGGCACTTCGCGGTATCGCCTGCGGCTTCCAGTAATACCGATCCCTGGGAAAGGCGTTCTCCATGCAAAAACACAATACCTCATTGATTTCTAACAGTTTCTTTCGCCTGGCGTTGATTCTGGCCGTCTGCGGCTTCGGGATTCATCCTCTTCGGGCGGACTGGACATCCATCGCGACTATGCCCCCGGCCCAGAGTGCCGATGGGGGCGTGGAGTATCGCAATCAGCAGGGGATCGTCCGCCTCACCGTAGTCCAGACAGGCATCATTCGGGTGCGGTTTAGCCGCGGAAAGGAATTCGGCCCTGACGATTCCTACGCTGCGCTTCCGGTCGCAATGCAGCCTTCCAAGGTGACGTTTGAGTTCTCTACCGGCGTCACCGCCGACCGGCTGCAGACCTCGCTTCTGACTGTTGAGATAAACCGCAATCCGTTTCGCCTCCGATTCCTTGACGCAGAGGGGCGCCTCCTCGATCAAGATATGGATGCCATGGGCATGGCATACGACCCCAAGGGTCGCGTTCGGGTATGGAAGGACCTCGCGACCGATTCGCACTTCTTCGGCTTCGGCGAGAAGACCGGGCTACTGGACAAGCACGGCACCAGGAACAGTGGCAGTTCCCTGGTGATGTGGAATTCGGATACCTATGCTTACGACAATACGACTGACCCGCTTTACGCTGCGATTCCGTTCTTTATGACTTTGCGAAACGGTGTGGCCCACGGCACATTCTTCGACAACACCTGGAGGAGCAGTTTCGATGTTGGCCGCCAGAGCCCCAGTTCCCTGAGCTTCGGGGCCGAAGGCGGAGAACTGAATTATTATGTGATTGCCGGACCGCTGCCCGCTGACGTTCTGCGCCGATATGCCGAATTGACCGGGCCGATCCCGATGCCTCCGCTTTGGTCACTCGGCTATCACCAGTGCCGCTACTCGTACTATCCGGACACGCGTGTGATGGAGATTGCCAAGGGATTCCGGCAGCGGCACATTCCAGCCGACGCCATTTGGTTGGACATTCATTATATGGACGGCTACAGGCTTTTCACCTGGGATCGGGAACGGTTTCCACAGCCCACGGAAATGATGCGGAATCTCGCAGAGCTCAACCTCAAGACCGTGGCCATCGTCGACTCGGGTGTAAAGGCAGACCCCGGCTACGGCGCATACGAGAGCGGCGTGAAGGCCGGCGTCTTCGTGAAGAACCCGGATGGGAAACTCTACACCGGCCGGGTGTGGCCAGGTGATTCGGTGTTCCCGGATATTACCGATGCTCGCGCCCGGAAATGGTGGGCCGGGCAGATTTCCGAGTTCGTCTCGAACGGACTGGCCGGTATCTGGCTCGATATGAACGAACCGGCGGTGATGGAAGCACCAGGCGGGACCATGCCGGACGACGTAGTATTCCATCACAACGGATCCGCGGTCAGCCAAGCCCGGATCCACAACGTTTTTGGGCAGCAGCTGTCGCTCGCGACCCAGGAGGGATTGCTGCAACTTCGACCGGACCGGCGCCCGTTCGTGCTGACCCGGGCCACCTATGCGGGTGGCCAGAGGTACGCGGCAGTATGGACAGGCGATAACGTGGCCGGCTGGCTGAATCTCCAGGACGGTCTCGGTACTTTGCTGGGTATGGGAATTTCCGGGTTCCCCTTCGTCGGCACTGATATCGGCGGCTTTGCCGATTCCGGACCTGCGGATGCCGATCTTTTCACGCGATGGATCCAGGCCGGGACCTTTTTCCCGTTCATGCGCGCGCATACCGGTCTAGAGTCCGCGAATAAAGAGCCGTGGGCATTTGGGCCGGAGCACGAAGTCTATAACCGGCATGCCATCGAGCGCCGTTATCGATTCCTGCCCTATATCTACAACTGCTTCTACCAGACCTCGCAGACGGGAATGCCCGTCATGCGTGCTCTGATGCTGCAGTATCCCGAAGACGCCGCCACGTACAACCTGAGTGATGAATTCCTGGTCGGATCGGACTTGTTGGTGGCGCCGGTAGTCGTACGCCAGTCCACGACACGCGAGGTGTACTTACCGCGCGGCGTCTGGTACGACCTTCGCAGCGATGCGAACCTCAGCGGCGGAAAGAGAATCACCGTAAACGCAGGGGAAGACGAACTTCCGTTGTTCGTCACTGAAGGCGGAATTCTTTTTGAGGCGCCCGTAATGCAATCCACCGCCGAATGGCCGAGGTCGGACCTGACATTCGATATTTTCTCCCACGGATCGAGCGAGCGCGAGTTCTACGAAGATGATGGAACGAGCTTTGCCTATCGGCAGAAGGGGTATTTCCTGAGGAAAGTGTCGGTCCAAGCGGCCGCGGTAGGCGCGACCGTGGTCCTAGGCGCAGCGGAAGGCGAGTTCACGCCGCTACATACATACAATTCCCTCCGGCTGCACTTCGCGAAGGCGCCCCGAACCGTCACCTTAAATGGACAGCAGATAGCTGCCGGCGCGGTTCAATTCAACAATGCGGCGAGCATCTTGACTGTCAGGGTGGCGCAGTCCCGTGAGCGACAAACGATCGTCATCAGATGGTGACTCTCAAGGAGCATATAGTGATCAAACGTTTCTGCCTGTTGTTGTCGGTCTTGGCGGCGTCTCATGCAGCACCGTCCGTTACCAAAGTGGAACCCCCGAACTGGTGGGTCCAGCACACGTGGAACCACGTTCAGGTGCTTTTGACTGGAGCGGACTTAGAAGGCTTGTCTGTGACATCTGGCGCCAAGGGCTTTAAGACTGAGGTGCGCTACATCTCGGCCAATGGCCATTATGCATTCGTATATTTGAACATAGATCCGACAGTTAAGCCCGGGAGGTACCACTTCCAAGTGAAAAACGCGGCCGGCACCTCGGGTTTTGAATTCAACGTCAATGCGCCGCTCGAAGCCAAGGGCCGGTTTCAGGGATTCTCGTCGGATGACGTCATTTACCTGCTGATGCCGGACCGTTTTGCCAACGGCGATCCATCCAACGACAGCCCGTCCGGCCTTGGCCATCCCGCTGACCGCAACACGGTGAGCGCCACTCACGGCGGCGATCTGCGCGGGATCCGCGAGCACCTCGCCTATCTCAAAGAGCTGGGTGTCACAGGCATTTGGATGACGCCGATCTATCGAAACTCCTTGCCGGAAGTATCTTCCTATCACGGATACTCGGCGGTGGACTTCTATGCCGTCGAGCCGCGCTTCGGAACCATGAAAGATCTGCAGGATTTGGTCGACGCGGCCCATCGGATGGGCCTGAAGGTCATCCAGGACCAAGTCGCGAATCACAGCGGACCGCGCCATCCGTTCGTGGCCGATCCGCCGACGCCAACCTGGTGGCACGGCCTCAATCGTGTTCCGAGATTGCGGAACAACTTCGACATCGCGGCGCTCGCGGACCCATATGCCCGGCCCGTACGCCGGGAGATTCCCCTCGACGGCTGGTTCGCCGGCAGCCTCCCCGATTTCAACCAGTCAGACCCGCTGGTGAGCGATTACGAGATCCAAAACGCGCTGTGGTGGATCGGCATGAGCGGTATTGACGCCATTCGCCAGGATACATACCCGTACGTCGACCGCCCCTTCTGGGAGAAGTGGCAGACCGCCATCGATAGGCAGTACCCGAACCTTGTGGTGACGGGCGAAATTACCGCGCCGACCCCGGCCGTACTTTCATTTTTCGAGGGTGGCGTGCGCCATAACGGAGTCGACACCAGGCTGAAATCAATGCTCGATTTTCCACTGGAGCGCGCGACGCGCGACGTCTTCGCGCAAGGACAGCCGATGACGGTCCTGACCGATATCCTGGCCCAGGATTCGCTCTACCAGCGGCCCGAGGAGTTGGTGGTGTTCCCCGGCAACCACGACCAGCCGCGATTTCTGACCGTCGCCGGCGGCAATATTTCGAAGTTAATGATGGCCGAGACATTTGTGTTGACCACGCGGCGTGTAGCCCACCTTTATTATGGCGACGAGATCGCCTTGGGCGCCGGAACCGACCGGACGGACCGGACCATTCGCGCGGATTTCCCGGGCGGGTTCGCCGGCGATCCGCTGGATGAGTTCACCGCTGAAGGGCGCACCCGGAGCGCTGCCACGGTGTACAACTTTACCCGTCAGTTGCTGCATTTCCGCCAGGAGCACTTCGCGCTGCGGCGCGGCAGCCTCGTACAAGTACTGGTGAACAAGGACCAGTATGTGTACCTGCGAAGCTCGTCGGACGAATATGTACTGGTCGTGCTGAACCGCGCAGGGGCAGCGGAGCCGATCAACTTAAACGTGGACGATTTGGGCTTGCCTGAGGGTTTGCGGTTCTCGCCGTTCGTGACGGGGTTGCCTGAACTGGCCGTTAGCCAAGGAAAGGTCGTCATCCAGAACCCGGAAGAAATTGAGATTTACTGGGCCCGTACAAAGTAGACAGCAGTTGCCGCGCTCCTGCCGGCGCGGTTCAGTTCAATACTGCTGGGAGCACCCTAACGGTCAGGGTGCGAAGGGCCTTAAGCAGATACTGCGGTGGCCCAGGTGGCGCATGCGGCCGGTCGTGCAGGTAGTCGGCGATGTACTGTCCCGCATTGGTGATGACCGCGCCCCAGTTGTTGCCGCGGCGGTATCGTGGCGCCGTCCTTTCACCGATCGTCGTCGTCATCGTCGCCACCCGGACCGGCTGGCAGGAACGCGCCCTTTTTGCTGGCCGGATAGGGGGATGTCCAACCCCGCACGCTGGCCCAGATCATGCGGT
>OCTA010006373.1_pt1 | contig 10067 bp, 11 predicted proteins | sample 1538991 | NCBI WGS metagenome assembly OCTA01 (sample SAMEA3539302, study PRJEB22396) | soil metagenome | biome: tundra; feature: field; material: soil | place: USA | collected 2010-05 | depth 0.15 m | reverse complement strand
TCTCTACGGCAGCGTCACCCAGGACATCATCGTCTCGGGCTGCGGGGGCTGGTAGCAAGGCGCGAGCTGAACGCGACCACGATCCGCGCCAACGTCCTGAACCATGGCCCAGGCGGCGTCCGCAGTCCCCACGATCGCTGATCGGTCTCCCGCCGCGCGAAGCCTTATCGGCTTGTCCGACAGCCATCCCATTTTATTCCGCCCGCTCTGGCTCCCCCACTGCCGCCGGCCCCGTTGGCCAACAGCCTGAGAACAGCACAAAAATATTGGAAGCCTTTCGGCGTAGAATATGAGTTGGGCAGGCTGCGCGGCGTCCACTGGAAACCACAGACGTGACCTGCGACTTGTGGTCTAATCCATCTCATGGAACGGAACACCGCCGAGCCCCTGTCGCCATCCTACTGTCACTACTCGGCAGGCCCGTGTGACCAAGCCTTACCCAGCTCTCCAGCAGCACGGGCCTTCTTCGCATTTGCTTCCGAGCCCTCCACGGTGGCGGGCACAGTCCAGGCGGCAGTCGAACAGCTCAGGCGTTCAAAGCCCAACCACCAATGGACCTCGTGGCGAGATCTTTCAATAGGTGGGCAGGTCATCTTTTGCGAGATGCAGGGCGATCCGTAACTCGGAAACCCTTGTGGCGGACCTGACCACAGTGAACTTCAACGTGTTGTTCGAGCTCGGATATGCAATCGGCCTCTCTCGTCCCGTTCTACCCATACGCGATGTCTCCTATGCACAGGACGCAAACGAGCTAGGTGAATTGGGATTCATCGATACACTCGGCTACGAAACCTTCCAGAACTCAGACAGCATCGTCGAGTCGGTATTGGCGGCTCATCCACGCGCCCAACCGGTTCGCGATTCCGTCGTCCTTCCTGACCCGATATACGTGGTCTTCCCCCTGGTTCAGACCGAGGGCGTCCAGCGCGTGAAGACAGCGCTAAACCGATCAGCCTTCCGTTTTAGGGCCTTCGATCCGAACGAAACGCCGCGACTATCCCTGTCCGATGCTGCCCGGCAGGTAGGCGGATCGACTGGCATCGTGCTTCCGTTGCTTAGTCCCCAACGGAGTGGCGCTCGGGTCCACAACGGTAGATGCGCATTCGTAGCCGGGCTCGCGCTCGCGGCTGGCAAGCACACCCTCTTGTTGCAGGAAGGCCCCGCAAAGCAACCTATCGATTACCGCGATATCGTGGCGACATACACGGATCCATCTCAAGTCGATCACTATGTTACGCGTCTGGTGCGCCAGGTTGCCGGGGCAATGCAGAAGCCGCTCATCTTCGCCCCGGACGTTCAGCGGAGCCGCCTTGCGCGGTTGGATCTCGGAGATCCCGCCGCCGAAAATGAGGAGCACGGACTACTTGAGTACTTCGTGCCTACGGCCGAAGCGACTGCCGCGTTTCGCGGGAGAGCAAGGCTGGTAGTGGGGAGAAAGGGGACGGGGAAATCTGCCGTCTTTCAGTATGTACTACGCCGCAATTCGCGAGGCAATTCGTCATTCGTGCTTGATCTTCGGCCGGAAGGCTTTCAGCTTCGGAAGCTGGTGGACCTGCTCGACTCTGTCATCGGTGATGGTGTCCGTGAGCAAACGCTCACAGCCTTTTGGGACTACATTCTACTGACGGAACTTGCCGCCAAGATCTTGGACAAGGACGCGTCTCTGGCTCATCGGGATCACGACATCCTTCGAAAGTTTGAACGTGTCCAAGCGGTTGCTGGTGCCGCTTCTCTCGGGGACACTGCGGACTTCTCGGAAAGGCTCGCGTTCTTGTTGCAGCAACTTGAGTCACAGTTCAAGGCTGAGTCACAAGGGATCTCGGAACCGGGTATCGCGAGGATCGTCTGGACCAAGGAAATCGCACCTCTACGCGAGGCGGTTGCAGGATACCTCGAGACCAAGGAGGAAGTCTGGACGCTCTTCGACAATCTGGATAAGGGGTGGCCTGCTCGGGGTGCGCGACCCCAGGACATTGTTTTGTTGCGGTGCCTGCTTGTCGCGACCCGCAAATTGCAGAAGGAGATGCAACGACGCCGTGTCGATCTTAAGACGGTGATCTTTCTGCGAAACGACGTATTCGAACGGTTGATCGATGGGATGCCCGACAGAGGCAAGGAGTCCAGCGTATCGCTGGACAACAGTGATCCGGAGGTACTAGAAGAGATCATCCGTCAACGAGCGGTGACGAGCCTCGGCGAGAATATTGCATCCTTCGATGCCTTCTGGGGCAGCTTGTTCGACCAGCACATTGGAGGGGAAGCATCGTTCAGATATCTTCTCCGGCATACCTTCCTGAGGCCTCGCGACATCCTCGGCCTCGTCAGGAAAGCCGTCGATACGGCTGTGAATCGCGGTCACGAGAGGGTCGAGGAAAGCGACCTCCGGGCAGCGGTGATCTCGCAATCGGACGATGCCAAAAGCGATATGACCTACGAGGTCCGAGATACCCACGGTTCGGCGGCTGACCTCATTGATGAGTTCATCGGGCTTGGTCCTGAGATATCGCAGGTCCAGATGACAGAGGTGCTTCGCAAAAAGGGCACCACGGACGAAGCAATGCAGACAGTAGTTGATCTTCTGCTGTGGTATTCGTTCGTCGGGCTGAAACGAGCTGACGGCTCGGAGATGTACTCCTTCCAGATGGACTACGATATAGGGAAGATGCGGAAGATCGCGGAGAAGACGTCGGGCGAGCTTCGGTTTGTAATCCATCCCGCGTTCCGTGATGCTTTACAGGTAAGAGCGTCATGACGCTGCCCAACAAGAAGCTGTCGATCGGCCACAGACGGCCGCCCGCAGCTTAACGGCAAAGCGTTGACATCTGAACGGAGCTTTGGAGATGTTCGCAAGCGACAATGCACTGCTATTCAACAAGGGCGATCTTCGCCCTACCTTGTCCGGTATGGATGCAAAGATCCCGGAACAGGTTGATACGATTCCCAAAGGGCAGTTCCTGGCTACTAGCGAAGACACCCTGGTCGAGGCTCTTGTCGACCAGTTCCGTGTCGAACCGCTTGCCATCCACAACGACAGGATGGAGCAATCGACCGAAGATACCAAGGTCGACGTCACCCACGATCCCAGTCGCTCAATTTTCCCTCGCTATTCGCCGGGGCCCGTGCTTGCGCCGGGAACTCGAATTGTCGTAAGTATCCCCTTTTCAGGCAGTACCTTCCTGTGGGATCTGCAGCCAAATGCGTTCGACTTCAATCCGCCGCGAGGAAACATCTTTGGTGAATCCCATACCAGCGGACGGATAGAACTCGTCTTTGAACACCCGAGTGACGCCGCTCCAGAACAACTCAGGAACCTGGTGGATGAGCAACTCGCGAGCATCAAGAGGTACGCTGCCAATCAGGCTGCAGAGATTGAGGGCAGAAATGCCCAGCTTCCAAGCAAGATCCGCGAGGCGATCCGGGCCCGCCGCAGGCACATCGAAGCCAATGAGAAGATCTCATCGGCCTTGGGCATACCGCTCAAGCGTCGGGGTGACGCTTTCGACATACGAACACTGCCGCTGAAGAAGCGCGTGGTTCGCACCCTTCCGGCCGCACCGAAGGAAGCATTTCGTCCGGAGCCAGGGATTTCCGTGGAAGACTACGACTACATACTCAAGGTCATTCGACACGAAGGAAGAACTTTTGAGGCGAACCCGCGAACCTTTCGGATTCACGGCGAGGAGGAGCTTCGCGACATCCTGTTGGCACACCTCAATGGACACTACGAAGGTGAAGCAACAGGCGAAACTTTTCGCAAACGCGGCAAGACCGATATCCGAATCGAAACGGAGAATCGAGCAGCGTTTGTCGCGGAGTGCAAGATCTGGCGTGGGCCAGAGTCGTTGAAAGAGGCTGCAAGCCAGCTCCTTGGCTATCTGACTTGGCGAGACGGAAAGACAGCGCTCATTTTCTTCAATGTCAATGTCAAGGGCTTCAAAGGAATCCAGGACAAGATTCCGGAATTGTTGCACCAGCATGAATTGTTCCTCAGGGAGAAGCCAGCATCTCAGGCGGGCGAATGGCGGGCGGCCTTTCGCCTGAAAGATGACGAAGCTCGGGAGGTCATCGTGCACGTCTTCTTGTTCGATTTGCACCTTTCCGAGGACGATTGAGCAGGCTGGCTAACATGCCGTTGAAGGCAAAGCGTTCGCCCGACTTGCCTTGTACCTACAAGGTAGGTACACTCGTGCATGCGTGAAACGACTTCGATTTGAATGGGACGAGCGCAAGGCGGTCGCCAACCGTCGGAAGCTCCTTGTTGCGGCCCGACGAAGGAGCATTCCCAAGATGAGGACAGGTTCGTGCTCCTCGGACTCAGTGCACAGCTGCGAACGCTGGTCGTCTGCCATTGCTATCGATGGCATGACGAGGTCATCCGCATCATCTCCGCGCGCAAGGCGAATTCCTTCGAGCGCGGGCAGTACGAGGATCGGAGGATGAGATGAGGAAGAACTACGACTTTTCAAACGCGGTCCGGAATCCGTACGCGAGGCGGCTCAAGCGCCAGCTCACGATCCGCCTGGACGAGGAGACCATCGATTACTTCCAAGGACTGTCGCGTGAGATGTCGCTGCCCTACCAGACGCTCATGAACATGTACCTCCGTGACTGCGCCGAGACCCGGAAACGTCCTCATTGGTCCGTGCCTTCGACTCCGAAGCGGGCGAACGCGGCGTTGCACTTGACCGGCCGCTCCGCGGCCCGCAGGTGATCGCCAGGCCGTTAGCCGGAGCTTATGAAACATGTTCAAGTACGATCCTGAACACGATCCCGATTCTGCGAAGTGGCTGGCGCTCGACGAAGCCATGCGGATAGAGCTCGCGCGCCGGTATCATCGGAGTATACGCGCGGAGATGCCGAACGTTCGTGCCCACGCAGCGGCTCACGCGATCGTGGAGAACCAACTGGCGGAAGGTCTGCCAGAAGCGAAGCGTGCGCTTGAGCGGCTGCTCGGCGACGGACTGGAACGCCACGACGCCATTCACGCCATAGGGTCGGTGTTGATGGAACACATCTGGAACCTGGCCAACAAGCCCCAGCGCCCTGGTGATCCGAATGCGCCCTATCTGGCTGCCCTCGACAAACTCACGGCTGACTCCTGGCGCCGCTCCGACTAACCATGCCGTTGAAGCTCTCGTAGGCACTGCCAGAAGCTCGATGAGATGATGATGGACGAGAGCGAATTCGAAGGTAGTCTGGTGCTAGAGCAGCTCGCTGCGATCGGCAAGGTGGAAGAGTTCTTCGATGCCGTCGACGCCGATGACATACGGCGAGCCGTTCAGTTGATGAAGAGCGCGGACATTGATGCGTCGATGATCGCAACTGTCGTCCGGAAGATGGAGGAGGACGATGGCGAGCACTGAGCAACGATCTCCGGAAACCGCTATGCCGACTGGATCCTGGCGACAATTGACCGCTGAGCTTCTCGCAGCCATTGGGTCGTGGGTTGCTCGCGAGCCGCTGAAAGCTATCAGGCGATCCAACCTCGCCCGAGGGTGCGGTCTCCGTCGTAGAAGACCGCGGCTTGGCCGGGGGTGATGGCTTTGACGGGCGTCTTCAAGGTCACGCGCAAGGTGCCGTCGGGCTGCGCGGCGATGGTGGCGGGCTCGCTCGCGTGACGGTAGCGGACTTGCACGGAACAGGCGAGCGGCTCGGCGGGCAAGTTGCCTGCGAGCCAGTTCACTTGCTTGGCCACGAACTCGGTGTCGACAAGCTCGCCAGCATCCGTCGTCACCGTGACCTGGCCAGTTTCAGGCGAGATGGACTTGACCCAGCGACGCGCACTCGCGCCCGCGGGCAGGCCCTTGCGCTGGCCGATGGTGAAGACGTGGATACCGCTGTGCAGTCCGACGACTTGGCCGGCGTCGTCGACGATCTGGCCCGCACGCGCCGGAGCGTCGAAGTGTTTGCGTAGCATTTCCGAATAGGATTCGCCCGGCGCCACCAGACACGCGTCCTGACTTTCCGGAGTTTCTGCGGTCGGAAGTCCGTGGCTTTTGGCCAGCTCGCGCACCTCGGGCTTGCGCAGATGACCGACGGGAAACACGGCTCGCTCGAGCTGCCCAAGCGACAGCCCGGCGAGAAAATACGACTGATCCTTGCCCGTGTCGCGGCCGCGCAGGAGCATGGTTTGGCCGGTCTGATCTTTTTCAAGACGCGCGTAGTGCCCGGTGGCTACGCGCGGGATCCCGAGGCGTGCAGCCCAGTCGAGCAGCAAGCCGAACTTCACGCGCTCGTTGCAGTGCAGGCACGGGCTGGGCGTACGGCCACTGGCGTATTCCTGCCACGCGGGCAGGAGAACCAGCTGCTCGAAATCCTTCACGCAGTCGAGGACATAGTGGGGAAAACCCAGGCTGCCCGCCACCTCGCGCGCGCGGGTGATGCCGTCGACCCCACAGCACGACTTGCTGCCGTGGGCATCGTGGCACTCCTGCAATTTCAAGGTGACGCCGATGAGCGAGTGCCCGGCCTGCTTGAGCATGGCCGCGGCCACGCTGCTGTCCACGCCGCCGCTCATGGCGATGGCAATGCGTTCGCTCATGGCCGGGCCTCGCGCAAGAGCTTCACCGCGGAAACAACCAGATTCACGGCGCGGTCGATTTCTTCGTCGGTGGTGTCGCGCCCGAAAGAGAAGCGCACCGACGAGCGCGCACAGGCCGCGCTCTGCCCCATGGCGACCAGCACGTGCGACGGCGTCTTGTCCGCCGAGTTGCAGGCGGCGCCCGTCGAAACCGCAATGCCCAGCATGTCGAGGTTGATGGTGATGGCCTCGCCATCGAGACGGTCAAAGGCGATGTTCGAGGTGTTGGGCAGGCGATGGTCGCCGCCGTTCACGCGTGTGCCTGGAATGCGCGCCAGAACCTGCTTTTCGAAATGGTCGCGCAGCTCGGCCACGCGGCGAGCATCGGCCTCGAGCCGCGCGCGCGCCAGGTCGCAGGCTTTGCCGAACCCAACGATGGCCGGCACGTTTTCCGTTCCCGGGCGCAGGGTGCGTTCTTGCCGACCACCGCGCACGAGCGGCGCCAGGCGGACCCCGTAGCGGACAAAAAGCGCACCCGCCCCCTTGGGTCCGTGAATCTTGTGCGACGAGAATGAAAGCAGGGACACGCCCAGCTTCTTGACGTCGATGGGCACCTTGCCCGCAGCCTGCACGGCATCGCTGTGCACGAGAGCGCCGCACGCCTGCGCAGCATGCACGATCTCGGCGACCGGCTGGAGCGTACCGGTATCGTTGTTGGCCAGCACCACGGAAAATAGCGCAACGTCGGATGTGGCAACGCCTTCCGCCGCCGCGATCTCAACGCGGCCATCGCCATCGACAGGCAAGAAAGTCACCGCACGCCCCTGCTCCTGCAAATAGGCGCAAGGATCGAGCACGGCCTTGTGCTCGACAGCGCTCGTGACCATGCCTCTGCGTTCGCCCGTGGCCGCTCCGGCCACGCCCAGCACGGCCAGGTTGTCGGCCTCGGTGCCGCCGCTGGTGAACACGATCTCGTCGGGCGCGGCGCCAATCAGTCCCGCGACCTGCGCCCTGGCCCGATCCACAAGCCGCCGCGCTGCCTGCCCAGCTTGGTGAATGCTGGACGGATTGCCGAACGAAACATCCAGCGCCTCGTTCATCGCCGCACGCACCTCGGGATCGAGGGGCGTGGTTGCGTTGTAGTCGGCGTAGATCGTGTTCACGGTGTGTTCCGAAACGAGGTGTTGCTCTAGCGCGGAAAGCGCCGCCAAACCACCCGTTTGGCTGAGACTCAACGTTGACCCGAGTCTTACTGCGCCATGGGCTGCGCTTGCCTGCGTGGTCACATGTAGCTACACTGAATCCATGATCGCGAACGTGCGTACGGCCAAGGCCAAGCTGTCCGAGCTCCTTGCGCGCGCTGCGGCCGGCGAGGAGATTGTGATCACCTCAGATGGCCGCCCCAAGGCCAAGCTAGTGGGGATCCCGACCATGCACACGCGCTATCGCGTGACCCGCCGCCTCTTGACCGCCGGCAAGACAAGCACGGCCGCCGAAGAGTTGATCCGCCGCGACCGCGACAGTCGCGACTAGCATGTACCTCGACAGCGCCATCCTGGTGAAGCTTCTGGTTCGCGAATCCGACAGTCTATTCTACGCGAACATGGTCGACGGTCAAATCGCTTGGTCAGCGGAACTGGCTCTGTCCGAGTGCTTCTCGGCCCTTCTGCGCAAGGAGCGAGAAGGGGGCATCACCGCCCGACACCGCAAGGCCGCGTGGAAACAGCTGGAAGACGACGTCAGCCATCATCGTCTGAACCTCGTTGGGATCACGCGCGCGGTTCTCGATCAGGCCAACACGATCATGGCTGCGTGCCACCCTGACGTGGCTCTGCGTTCTCTCGATGCCATCCACCTTGCAGCCGCCGCTCAGTGTGTTTCCTGGCCCCTGTGCACGAGCGATGCCCGAATGCGAGAAGCCGCGACCCATCTGAGATTCCCGCTTTCGCCGCTTCCAAACGCACGGTGACCTGGGACGCCGAGGGGCTCATTTGAATGGAATCAAGATGAGTGGCCGCGATCTCACGACGCTGGGACTCCATTCCTGCCAGATGACCACCGCAGGAGTAGAATGTTGTCATGGCTGGCATGCCCGAAGCGAACTTGCAGGCGGAAAATCTGCGTCTGGCAGAGCAGGTGCGTGTGCTGTCTGGGGACGTCCATGTTCGCCGCGAAGCCACGCCCTGGCGGGATGCGACGCCCGAAGAGCGGTTGGCCGAGACTTGGCGCCTGTGCGCGCTTGTACCGTGGTTTCAATCGCTGTGGCCAGAGGACGTGCGCGCGCGCGCCGATGCGCCCGAGTCCCTGCCTGCCAGCACGATGGCCATTCTCGAACGACTGAAGAAGTCAGGTAAGAAGGAGTGACGGCAGTCGCGACATCGCCGACCGACGTTCTGGCTCGGCTCGCCGACCGGTTTGACGAAGACGGCTTGCCCTACGCCGTCGGCGGTGCTCTGGCGCTCGGCGCGTGGGGGGTACCCCGGACAACCTCTGACGTGGACGTATCGGTCTTCGTCAGCGAAAATGAGCTCGATGGCTTGCTCGACAGTGTGGAGCGAGCAGGTGCCATGGTGGAGCGAGCGGAAGCCCGCCGGACGGTGGCACGCACAGGATTTTTCGTCGCGTACTTCGGCCGAACGCGCATCGATGTTTTTATCGCCAATCATCCGTGGCACGCGGAGATGCAGCGCAGGCGCGTTTCGCTGCCGACACCCGACGGGCATCCGCGCTGGTTCCTTTCGGCGGAAGACACGGCCCTGGCCAAGCTGCTCTACGCGCGACCCAAGGACGTGCAGGATCTCGAGCGACTGTTTGCCGTGCAAGCCGGACGCCTCGATCTTGCGTATTTGCGCCAGTGGCTGCCGCTCATGGTCCCAGCCGGGGACACACGTCTTCAACTACTCGATGATCTCGCGTGCGGTGGCTCGTAATTACTGCACCACAATGGTCGCCAGCCTTAGCCGGTCGCGGCCGTCGCTGACGCTGGCCGGTGTGACGGGGGCGCGCGCATTGCCTTTGAAAAGGCCGAGGTAGACCGTGTACGAACCGGGCGGCATGGCGGCGGTGAAGGCGATGCGCAGGCGATCGCGGATGCGCTGCCCTGGGTGCCAGCGTTCCATGGGATAGGCGCCCTCGACGGGAACGTGGTCGAGATTGCGGAAGCCGCCCGGGCCATCCATGTGAAAGAAGAGTCGCCACCCGGGCTCCATGCGACCGCGCAACTCGAAGTGCGTGACCAGCTCGACGCTGTCGCCGCGACGAACCGACTGGGCCGAAAGATCGTAGCCCACGACGCGCAGGCTGGATCCGATGCTTGCATCGAGTGGCGTGCTGGGCGCGGGCGCACCCGCAGGCGCGACGCCGAAGGCGATCTTGTCAGCGTAGCCCGGTGGCAGCGACAGCAAGGCCACGCGACTGCGCAAGTCTTCCTTGAGCTGTGTGCACGCGGGCTCGCCTGCCGGCGATCCCCACAGATCTTTCAGCTCGCCGGGGTCGTGGGCGATGTCGTAGCACTCGGTGGTGTTGTCGGGCGTCCAGTTCCAAATCA
>OCTA010006371.1_pt1 | contig 10073 bp, 8 predicted proteins | sample 1538991 | NCBI WGS metagenome assembly OCTA01 (sample SAMEA3539302, study PRJEB22396) | soil metagenome | biome: tundra; feature: field; material: soil | place: USA | collected 2010-05 | depth 0.15 m | reverse complement strand
TGGTGCGCGCGCCGAAGCTGGGCAAGGACGCGCTCATCATCGTGAACCTCTCCGGTCGCGGCGACAAAGACGTGGCGCAAGTGGCGGCGAAGGTGAAGCTGGAAATGCCGGAATGAACTTGAATCGCCCTTGCCGCATGCCCACTGTTTAGCCACGAATCGCCGAAGTATGAGAATCAACTATGCAAACCTTTTCGCGTTTTATTTCTCGCTAATCGCTTCAGTGACCGCGATGGCTGATACAAATTGCACCTACAGCCTATCGCCCAGCAGCGTCAGCTATGGCGGCGGGCAAACCAACAACACGATTGCGGTGACGGCTTCGGGCAGTTGCTATTGGGCAGCCAGCAGTTCAGACCCTTCTTGGATTAACACGGGATATTTTTCGTATGGGAATGGCAACGGGATCGCCTATTACACGGTGTATCAGAACAACACGGGCAGTTCCCGCACCGGCACGATCACGATTGGCGATCAGGTTTTCACCATCAACCAGTCGGCTTGCGGTTACAGCCTATCGCCCAGCAGCGTCAGCTATGGCGGCGGGCAGACCAACAGCACGATTGCGGTGACGGCTTCGGGCAGTTGCTATTGGGCAGCCAGCAGTTCAGACCCTTCTTGGATTAACACGGGATATTTTTCGTATGGGAATGGCAACGGGATCGCCTATTACACGGTGTATCAGAACAACACGGGCAGTTCCCGCACCGGCACGATCACGATTGGCGATCAGGTTTTCACAATAAGGCAACTACCTATTCGGCAATTGTCAAATTTGTATTACTTTGGCATCGGCGTGGATTGGTTTTCGACAAATTGTGTGCGCGGTGACATTGACGCAATCTCTTTAAAGAATCATCTTCAGTCAAATCTCCCCACGTTTGACTATGGCACAGTAGTTCCACTTTCTGCGGATGATTCTGGAACTGTCAATGCAAACAAGATTTTTACTCAATGGGATCAATTCAAAACAATGGTAGGTCCAAATGATACGGTTATTTTTTATGTTTCAACTCATGGCGGCAAAATCGAACTTCCAGATGGAAACACTGATGCGGAATTGCAAATTTCAGATGATTCAACCAGCGATCTCACCGGTGAAATTATCGCCACACTGCTTAAATCTTTACCCAGTTCAACGAGAAAAATCGTGATTCTTGACACCTGCCATGCAGGAGCGGCAGCGCCACAGCTAAAAGATGTCTCCAACATCAGCTTGCTTGCTGCATCCGGCCCCGATGATACGGCTGATGCTGACCCATACGACTGCACTGGACTCTTTACGGATAAACTAATTGCAGACTTGGACAAGGGAATTTATGACATTCGCCAAATTGTAAATGATATGCCAGGAGCATTCACCAATTACTTCGGACAGTATCTTGTGTTGAAGGATTCGGGTTCGGCAATTTTCACCGGATTGAAACCCCAGCTTTATGAAAAAGCGGGGTTTAAGGGTGATTTGCTTGGGCCGGTTACGCTTACCAACCAAATATCGCCAAGGTTGTTCAACGCCAGAGTTGTCACCAACAGCCTTTGTTTCTCTGTGACTAACGTGCCAGCCCAAGGAAACATCGTGGTCGAATCATCAACCGATTTTGCAATGTGGCTGCAAGTGGCATTTACCAACGCCTCGGGAACAAATCTGAATTATTCTTTCCCGATGACGAACAACGCCGCCATGTTCTTCCGAGCGCAAATAATTCCCTAAACGACTTGAGATCTCTTCGGCTAAAAAGCGGCGCAAACTTTTTCCCATCACGTTGACGGATTACGCGACGTTGAAAAAATGGGAGTGACTGGACTCGGCCACCGGCGAAGTTTTGGCGGAAGCCGCCCGCAACCATCACCTCCCCGATTTCTCGGACTGGCAGCCCCCCGCCGCATTTGCCCGCGCCTTCGCCAGGCTGGAAAAGGCTTTGCGCACTTATATCTCGTAGGAGACGACGTGAGGAGTCTCAAACTTTCTGGCTGGCGTGGGGATTTATGAGTTAGTGACTCGTTGCCTCGTCGCCTGCTTTCCACGAGCCGCCGCACGATGTTTGGCGCGTCCCGTTTTGGCCGCGTTCAGCGCTGGCAACGCGCGGCCAAGCGTGGCACTCTGCCGATCAGATTGACCATTGCCATGAGCACGTCCGCTGGACAGAGTCTGTTGACAAGATTGGTTCGCCGCACTGTGGCCAGCCAACTGATGATGACCGCGTTGCTGTTCCTACCGGCCGGCTCACTCAAGTATTGGCCGGGCTGGGGTTACCTGGCGGCGAACCTTGTTTCCGGGCTCTGGGTTTACATTTATTTTTACCGACGCGATCCCCAACTGCTCGAACGCCGGCTGCTGAAACGGGAAAAATTCAGCGAGCAAAAGCTCATCCAGATTTTGTGGCGAGCCCTCAGCATAGTGTTCCTGGTGCTGGCCGGAGCCGATTACCGGTTCGGCTGGTCCCGCGGTCTTTTTGGCCCGGTGCCGTGGTGGCTCATCGTGCCGGCCCTGTTGATCGTGCTGGTTGGTTATCACCTGATTTTCCGGGTCTTCAAGGCCAACAGTTTTGCCGCCAGCGTCGTTCAAGTCGAAGCCGGTCAAGCCGTCATTGACACCGGCCCCTACCGTTTTGTTCGGCATCCGCTTTATACAGGCTCCTTCATCATTTGGATCAGCTCACCGCTGGCGCTCGGTTCGTTCGTGCTGACGCCGGTTTTTCTCCTCCTCCTCCCCATCCTTGCATTCCGCCTGTCGAACGAGGAAAAAGTTCTCCGCCGGGACCTGCCCGGCTATGTCGCATACTGCCAGCGCACCCGCTACCGGCTCATTCCGTTTATGTGGTAAAACGGAAGACGTTTCAACCGCCAAGAAACCAAGACACAAGGAAACCATGACAGAATTATCATGTCCCCGATTTCTCGAACTGGCAGCCCCCCGCCGCTTTTGCCCGCGCCTTCACCCGGCTGGAAAAAGACTTGCGCACCCGTCTTGGCTTGGTAATTTTCCGCCATGCTTTGTCGTGGCACAACATGGTTTCAGCGCCAAGACTACTTCGGCGTGGCCGGAATCTGCCTGCTGGCGATTGCCACCTTGGGGGTCGGTCTGGATACTAGGAAGGTCAGGGCAGATCAGATCGTCAATGGCGGATTTGAACAACCAACCACCGCCACCTTTACGGATGTCGTCGCCCCCGATGCTTCCACGATTCCGGGTTGGACGGTGATGGGTGGATCAGTGGACGTCGTCAATGCGGTCAGCAACGGGTATAATGTCGGCCCGGCCTTTAATGGGGCGCAATACCTGGATCTCAACGGCTATGCTGCGGGCACAATCGCCCAGACTTTCGCCACCACGCCCGGCACCATCTACCGGCTTTCTTTCGCCTATGCGAACAACTACAATCCGCCCACATCGCTCACGGCTTCGGTCACCGTGGCCGATGGTTCCGGCACGTTGTTGACCACGATTGTGACTCATTCCTCCTCTGTTTCAGGCAATCTGAACTGGAGCGTGTTCAACCAGACGTTTACGGCGAACCGATCATCGGCCACGCTGACATTTGTGTCCCAGAATTCTGGTAATGGAGGAGTTTTTCTCGACGCCATTTCCGTCAGCCCGCAAGTGGTGCCGACATTGGCCGTTGCGCGCTCCGGCAGTCAGGCGGCGCTTTCGTGGACGACGAACGCCGCAAATTTTCAACTTGTCTCCACGCCCAGTCTTTCGCCGCCCATAACCTGGACCGGTGTTACAAATCAACCGGGCACCAATGGCAGTTTATTAATCGTGACCGTTCAGGCCACCAATAGCGCACAATTCTTCCGGCTGGAACTGCCGTGAATCAACGGGTGCTTCCAGGCTTGGCCCACCGGCGAAGCATCTTTGGCGGGAGCCGTCCGCAAATATCACCTCCCCGATTTCTCGAACTGGCAGCACCCCGCCGCCTTTGCCCGCGCCTTCGCCCGGCTGGAAAAAGATTTGCGCACGAGCATCGGGAAATAATCGTCATCCCAACGGGATGAAATCATTCAGCCTAGGGTTGCGAGGCACGAGCTACCCTAGGTCAACCGTCCAAAATTATTTTCAACCCCAACGGGGTTGCATCGTCGTTCCGTGTGCAACGATTCAACCCTTTCAGGGTTCATGTCATTTTGATTCGCCACCCAGCGTAGCCGCGATGGCATCGCGGCTACGCTGGGCTGAATGATGAAATCCCTTTGGGATTTTCGCGGCGAACTTTCCACACGCTGCGGCTGACCCGGCGGGCACAGCCGCGCTCCGCGACTCGCGCTACTTGCAGAAGATGTTGAGTCCCTTGCCGGTTTCCAGAAAGGTTTTCAGGCTGGAAAGCACGCGCGGCCAGCCCCAGGAAACTTTCTTAACCATTGTCGAACCGGCCTTGAAACTTCCGTGAGTCACCGTCAGGCAAGTCATGTCTTCCATCGCCTCGATCTCAAATGTGACGCGCGATTTGTCTTTGAGATCGTCCGGATCGGCCCAGCTCAACACGAGGCGTTTGGGCGGCGTGGATTCCAAAACTTTGCCGGTGATCCAAACTTCGTTCTCGGGATTGTGGTGTTCCCATTTCGAGCCGCGTTTCCAATCGGAGACGTTCGTCATGTTGCCCCAATATTGACGGGTGAATTCGGGTTTGGTGATGGCCGCCCACACTTCTTTCGGCGTCGAGCGGATATAGGTTGTGTAAACTAACTTTGGTTTTTGCATGATGTCATCCTTTCTTGTTTTTGTTTTGTTCGAGACCCTTTTTCAGATCGCCCAGCGCCTGGAGACGATGGCGTTCGTATTTGCCAATCCAGCGCTCGGAGATCTCGTGGATCGGCACCGGATTGAGGTAATGCAGCTTCTCGCGCCCGCGCCAGACCACGACGACCAGATGCGCCGCCTCGAGCAACAGGAGGTGTTTGGTGACCGCCTGCCGCGTCATGTCGAGGTGCGTGCACAATTCGCCAAGCGTCTGCCCGTTGCTCCGATGCAACTGGTCGAGCAACTTTCGCCGGCTTTCGTCAGCCAAGGCTTTGAAGACTGCATCCATCACGCGCCACAATATGCAACCAAACGGTTGCATGTCAAGCGCCAAACTAAAAAATCTGAATTTTCTTTGGTTCGTTATTCCTGATTTCTCGAACGGGAAACGCCCCGAAGCCTTTGAACGCGCCTTCGCCCGGCTGGAAAAAGAATTGCGCACTTCCACTTCGTAGCAGCCGGCGCAAGGAGGCTCCATCTGAAAAGCGGAAGGCGGAAAGCGGGAATGTGGAAACAAGTTTGAGCCTCCTCACGTCGGCTGTTACGGACTGCGCCATAAAACCTTGCGTTTGCAAACGAGTCGGCTTTCTTGTGCGGACGTGAATGCAACTGAAAACAAAGAAGGCGTGAACACGCGCCCGATCAATTATTGGCGGCTCTGGCTTTGCGATACCGTGCTGGTGAGCGCCGGCGTGCTTTTTTTCCTGGCCGCCCAATACGGCACCTACGAATTTTTCGGGACGGCGTGCCTTATGGCCTTGTTGCCGTTGATCCCGGTCATGGTGCTGGTCGGGGGCGCGGGCAGCACCATCTTCGCCCTGACCAAGGTCTTGATTGAGAAACGCTCGTTGAAGCGGCCGGTGGCGCTGGCTTTGCTGGTCGGCCCCGCGCTGGTGGTGACCTTGCTTCTCGTGCTGATGGGCGCCGGCAGATCGCCCGGTCACCGGCTGGCCTCCATTTGCCTGGGGAACGCTCCGGCTTCGGCCAGCCAGGTCCAAATCACGGGATATTCAACCTTTCTGCGCAGCGAATGGCTGGCGGTATTCAGCGTTGACCAAAACAGTTTCCAGGCGTTTGTCACCGGAGCAAAACTGGAACCAGGTTCGGCTGTTGAATTCAACCGAATGCTTGAACACTCATCGCATAAAGGAACCAAGCTAAGTTTGCCACCGTTGAACAATTCCCTTTGCTTCAAGCGGGTCTTCAAGGAATCGGAGGAACACCAACGCGGCGGCGTGTATGCGGTATTTGATCCAGCCACCTCGACGGCGGCGGTTTTTCGGGAATACCACGATTGATTCGCCCGGCTGGAAAAAGATTTGCGCGCCTCAACTTTGTAGCAGCCGACGTGAGGAGGCTCTGAACGAAAAGCTCCAAGCTCCAACATCCAAGCTCCAGAGAAACTTCAATCACCAAGCTCCAATCCATAACCAACATTGTCGTGCTTTGAAGTTTGGTGCTTGGAATTTGGATGTTTGAGTCTCGTTGCCTCGCCTCCTACAGTTTTTTCTCCACCGATTCCGGTGGCAGATAGGTGATGATGCGGGCGCTGCGTTTGTAGGAGAAATAGGAATACGTCCACTGGAACAGCACGAAGGTGCGGTTGCGAAAGCCGATGAGAAAAATCAGATGGATGAACAGCCACGCGAGCCACGCCATCATGCCGGACAGTTTGATTTTGCCGATCAACGCCACCGCCGCCGAACGGCCGATGGTTGCCATGGTGCCTTTATCCCAATACTTGAACGCCGGTCGCAGCGCAGGCTTCGCGCCGGAGCGGAGTTCGTCAGAGATGATTTTCGCGACGTGCCGGCCCATCTGCATCGCGGCGGGCGAAACGCCAGGCACGGGCTTGCCGGCTTCGTTTAACACGAGCGCTATGTCGCCGATGGCGAAAATTTCCGGATGGCCGGGCAAGCTTAAATCGGGATTTACTTTCACGCGTCCGGCTTTGTCCAGTTCCACACCGAGCTTTTTTGTGAGCGGAGTGGCGGAAACGCCAGCGGCCCACAGGATGTTTCCAGCGCGGATGATTTCGCCGCCGGCGAGTTCCACTTCGCTGGCGCGGATGTTTTTCACGGAGGTCGAAGTGCGGACTTGCACGCCGAGCGCTTCGAGCTGGCGTTGCGCGCTGGCGGAAAGATCCGGCGGCAGATGCGAAAGGATGCAGGGCGCTCCTTCGATCAAAATGATGCGCGCCTGCGTCGGATCAATGTTGCGGAAGTCGCGGCGCAAAACGGTTCGCGTGAGTTCGGCGAAGGAACCGGCGAGTTCCACGCCCGTCGGTCCGCCACCGACGATGACAATGGTCATGAGCTTGTCGTGTTCGGAGGTGTCCGCTTCGTTCTCGGCCTTTTCGAACGCCAGCAAAACCTGGCTGCGGATGCGCAGCGCGTCATCAAGTGTCTTGAGGCCGGGCGCAAATTGTTCCCATTCGGGATGACCGAAGTAGCCGGTCTGCCCGCCCATCGCGAGGACGAGGCAGTCAAAGTCGAGAGCGTTCTTTTCGAGGAAAACTTTTTTCTGCGCGAGGTCGAAGCCGGTGACTTTGTCCAGCAGCACCGTGACGTCCGGGTGGTCGGAAAGAATGGAGCGGATGGGTTGCGCGATGTCCGGCGCCGACAAGCCGCAGGCGGCGACCTGATACAGCAGCGGTTGAAACAGGTGATGATTCGTGCGATCCACCAGCGTGATGCGCGCGTCGGCCATCTGGAAATGTTTGCAGAACGTCAGCCCGCCAAAGCCCGCGCCCAGCACGACGACATGAAATTGTTTATCGCTCGCCACGTCTTAATCTTGAAGCAAGCGGCGCAAAATGCAACGCGGCTTCGCCCGTCTGGAAAAAGATTTGCGCATTCGCCTACGTTTCGCTACGGCGCGACAGGCCTCCATCTCGAAGGCGACGACGTCAGAAGGCTCTGAATGAAAAGCTCCAAGCACAAAGCTCCAATCCATAACGGACGTTGTCGTGCATTGAAGTTTGGAAGTTGGAATTTCTCTGGAGCTTGGTGCTTGGAATTTGGATGTTTGAGTCTCGTCACCTCGACTCCTACAACAAAGGATTTGGGCACGCCTCACGCCGCCGTGAGCGCAGCGCGGGCGTCGTCGGCTGTGCCGGTTTTCTCCAGGAAATATTCGTAGCCGCCGACATAGGGCGTCACCTGACCGGCGTTGACGTGCAGCACCTTGGTCGCGAGGTGGCGGATGAAATGCACATCGTGCGAAATGAAGACCAGCGTGCCTTCGTAGCGTTCCAGCGCGAGCGTGAGCGACTCGACGGTGTGGATGTCGAGGTGCGTGGTCGGTTCGTCCATGAGCAGGAGGTTCGGCGGGTCCACGAGGAACTTGACGAGATTCAACCGGCTCTTTTCGCCGCCGCTCAACACTTTCGTCAGTTTGTAAATGTCGTCCTTGCGGAACATGAAGGAACCCAGCACGGCACGGGCCTCGTCCTCGCGCATCTCGGGTGCGCTGGCCAACACTTCGTCGAGCACGGACTTCTCCGGATCGAGCGTGGCGGCGCGGTGCTGGCTGAAATAACCGATCTTGGCATTGTGGCCGAGGTCGCGTTCGCCTTTTTGAAATTCCACCGCGCCGGCCAGAATTTTGATCAGCGTGGATTTGCCCGCGCCGTTCGGCCCGACGAGCACGGTGCGTTCCCCGCGTTCAATGGTCAGGTCCAGGTCGGCGTAAACCTTGTTCGTCCCGTAAGCCATGTGGACGCCGTCGAGTGTGACGGCGCGCTGTCCGCCGCGTGGCGGCGGCGGGATTTGAAAACGGAACGGCTTGCGCGGCGCGAGCGGCTTCTCGATCTGCTCCATCCGTTCGATCTGCTTGAGCTTGCTTTGCGCCTGCGACGCCTTCGACGGGATGGCGCGGAAGCGGTCGGCGAAGGCCTGCAAGTCGGCGATTTCCTTCTGCTGGTTTTTGTAGGCGGCGAGCTGCTGCTCGTAGCGTTCCTCGCGCTGGCGGAGGTAGTCGGAATAATTGCCCGTGTAGGCGATCAGCTTCTTCTCGGAAATCTCATGAACCTGGCCAATGACTTCGTCCATGAACTGGCGGTCGTGCGAAATCAGCAGCACCGCGCCGGAATAATTCTTCAGATAATTTTGCAGCCAGAGCAGCGCGAGCAGATCAAGATGATTCGTCGGCTCGTCGAGCAGCAACAAGTCAGGCTCCATGACGAGCAATCGCGCCAGCCGCGCCCGCATGATCCAGCCGCCGCTCATTTCGCGCGCCTTGCGGTCGAAGTCCGCATCACGGAAACCGAGTCCGCGCAACATCTTTTTCGCCTTCGTCTCCACCTGCGGATCGTTGAGCGCGTCATGTTTCGCGTGCGCTTCCAGATACTCGGGGCAGGAAACATCTTTGGCCGCTTCCAATTCATGCAGGCGTTTTTCCAGGCGCGGCAATTCGTCCACGCGCCCCGTTGCCACGTCGAGGATCGACTCGTCGCCGTTCGCTTCGGCCTCCTGCGGGAGATGGCCGACCATCGTCCACTCATCGCGCTCCACCGTGCCGGCGTCCGGCTCCAGTTGTTTGAGGATGATGGAAAACAGCGTGGTCTTGCCCGCGCCGTTCGGTCCGACCAGCGCGACGCGGTCGCCATAATTCACGGCGAACGACGCGTCTTCAAACAGCACGCGCCCGCCAAACGTCATCTTCAGTTCTCGAATTGTCAGCATGAAATAAAAAATCGTCCGACGGATAAGCATCGCGGCGCGAAGAGGGAATGAAACCAGCACTACGCGAGTGCCGGAGAAATGGAATTGTCTGCGGCGACGAACCGCGAAGAATAAACCAGAATTGCCCGCCGTCAATGGCCCATTTGCAGCACGGCCAAACTTGGGCGCGTTTCAGTGTGTTGCAATCCAATTTATTCTTTCAGTAGCCCCCGGCTTCAGCCGGGTGAAGAGCGTGTGGAGAAAACGGGAACGGTTTCAACCGTTTCCCACTCCCGCAGTTGCAAAGCCGTTGAAACGGCTTGGCACCGGGCCGCCGGCTCCCACCGGGCTGAAGCCCGGTGTTAATGAGAGGAGGCAAGAAAGTGACAGGCACCCACCAACTTATTTTTTTCCAAACAGTCCAAGGACGAGGCGCTGCATGTCGTGCCGGCGTTTCTCGATGGTTTTTTCCGGCGGCGCAGTTTCGGCGGACATGGCAGGTGGCGGCGAAATTTTATCCTGAACGGTAGCGGTGTGTTGCGCGGCCTGCCCGGTCAAGTTGCGGGTGCGGAGAATGGCTTCGGGATGGTCGTGCGCGGCGAGCACCGCGTCAGGCGCGACGCCGCGGCCCAGACTGTAGGCCAGGCCAAGCGTGAACTCGGCGTTGGC
>OCTA010006369.1_pt1 | contig 10078 bp, 8 predicted proteins | sample 1538991 | NCBI WGS metagenome assembly OCTA01 (sample SAMEA3539302, study PRJEB22396) | soil metagenome | biome: tundra; feature: field; material: soil | place: USA | collected 2010-05 | depth 0.15 m | reverse complement strand
GGAACTTCCATGGCTTGGTACTGGCAGCGAGATCATTGGTCAGCCAGCAATACTGCGGAGAACCGTTGGTCAGTTGATACGGTTCCAATCCCCGGAAGTCCTCTAGCGTGGGCAGGAAAAGCACGGCGAAATGCGCATCGCCGTGATCAAACGAATAAAAGTGTTCCGTTCCGGTAACTGGGTTGGTAGGGAGATAAAACGTCTGGAGAAAAGGCTGATCGAGGTACGTCGGATTGATGTCATGATCCCCCATACTGAAGTAGAAGGGCACGGAGCGCATCTGACGGCCGTACACGCTCAGGGTGCGGTAGTCTTCGCTTCCGAGGCGGAAATAGTCGTACATGAGGTCGCCGCAATGGACCACCAAGTCGGCTTGATTCTGTTCCATCAAGCGGCTCAGCCGGTATTTCTTCACGGATCCGTCTTCACTGTCGGCCATAACCAGGAACGTGAAATCGCCGCTCGGCTTGAAGGTGTGAAAGCAGAACACCGGCGACACAGCCGCAACCTCGCCGGCTGCGCTGCGGATGCGGTAAAAATATTGCGTCCCGGCGAGCAAACCAGTAAGCGTCAGGACGTGATTCGTCGTCAGCGCCGAATCGGATATTTCGGTCCCCAGGCTCGGGTCGGCGCCGAATTCGACGACGCTATCAGCGGCGACGGGCGTTCGCCACACGATCTGGATAGAATTCGTGGACGCGTTCGCTAACAGGGGTCCGCGTTGAAAATTGGCCAGCAGTTCCGGCACCAACCGCATGGAGTTATCGTAGCCGGGAAGGTTCATTGTTGCGGTGTGTAATTGGATCGCCAGCACATTCTCGCCCGCAGCCAATAAGGCCGCAAAAGAACTCACGTCGAACTCCTCCGCCGTTCCGCCAACATGCTGGTCCGCGTAATCGTCGTAAGCGGCTGGGTCGTTGGTCAGCCCGCGTCGCAGAATTTCCTGGCCATTCAGGTAAGCAATGAACCCATCGTTATAATCAACCCGCAGCACGAGCCACTTCGCGGCTTGCGGGTCCGCTACGAGGAATTTGCGGCGCAAATAGAAAGAGCGAGAAACGGGCGCGGGCGGCAATTGGTTCCAATATGTCGCTTCGGTGGTTTCCGAGTAAGCGGTCGTGCTGAACCCGGATGGCCCCTCGAGCCAGCCTGAATCGTCGAACGCCGTCTCACGCCATGCCGTGACGGGAGCGGACGGCTCGTTCGTGCCGCGATAATAGCGCCACGGCTCTCCGACCCGCACCAGAGAAATCTCGTCCCCCAACGCCTGGGCGATAAACAGCAGTACGAAAGCGATGGCTGATAGCAAACATTTCAATTGAGAAATTATCTCCCTCCAAGTGCGAATGTTCAACGCCGATCTTTGCGGGCGCCACCTCAGTAGTAATGCGGACTCAAACCGATTACCAGAAAACGCAATGGCCGCAACACACGTTGCGGCCATTACAAGGCTTAAAAACTCAAATCCAACGACTTATTTCTTACGACGAACGATGGCGAAAAGCGCACCACCTAGAGCCAGCAGCGCCAGCGACCCTGGTTCAGGTACAGCCCCAGTCAGGCCATTAACCAGGATATTATCACCGGGGTTGCCGATCAGACCAACCAAGGTCACGGCGCCGGTCGCGGGGTTAACCGTATAGAGGTTCGCTGCGGGATCGCTGCTCGCCGCGGGGGAGGCGAGATAGAGGATCCCCGTTATCTGGGAAAAGTCCAAGCCGTTATTGCGTGAGAAATCAATTCCTGCATTGCCGATCGTGTTAAGGATACCCGTGCTGGGGGTGAAAGTGGCGAATAAATTTGCCAGTGAATCCCCCGCAATCCACGTTCCGCTTGAGGCTTGAAACGCCAAGGCATCGATTCTGGGCGCCGCTCCAGCGTGTGGGTCGCCCGCAGCATAGGCCGGGGACGATTGGACGGTGGCAACACCGGTGCCGGTATTAACCAGGAGCGCCTGCCCCAAATCGCTTGTGACTCTGAGTCCAGTCGGTCCGATGTCCACCCCAAACGTCGAGCCATTCAGAAGCGTACTGAATTGACCGCCGACCGCGGTGGCCTGGCCGGTAGCGGGATTGAGCGTGTAAAGGCGGCTGGAACTGCCCAACGCGTACAGAACCCCATCCGGACCCATGTCTATCCCCCGAATCGCTTCACTGCTCTGAAGCCCGATAACTGCGCGGGAGGCGAGGATTGTGCCCGGCGCATCACTGTACAACGAAATGAGGTTGCCAGTGGATAATTCAATGGCGTACATCAACTCGTGGGCTGCGTTCGCCCTGGCCACTGCAAACAACACCAAACCTACAGCCAAACTACGACCAATCCTCGTAAGGAAGCGTCTTCCATTCTCAGTTTTTTTCATAGCATTAAACTTCGGTTTCATTCGTCATCTAAACTTTCGGACAGAGCCTTTTTGCTCTTCCAACACAACAAGTCAACGTCATAATAGCGAATGTTCATTTGCGCGCAAGTGTTTTTTTGCTTTTTCTTCATTATTTTTCGCTGCTCGGGACCCACTTGGTAGCGCCCCGCCTACCCGTTTGTAACATGCTTAACCACAATATCTTGCGTCAAAGTTAAGAACTCCAATCATCTTCATTTCAAGCCTGCACATGGCCTGTCTGGGCTCGAAATCGAGTTTTTCCTGCGTTTTTCCACCTGTCCCGGGGCGTCTCAATGGTCGGCCGATCGTGCATTTCAACCACAACCTGGCAGAGGACTGGATGAGCGATGACTGAGAAACCCAGCGCTCCGATTGATCCCTGACGACAAACCAAAATCAAGAATCTCGAACATCCTTAGCGCCGGCTCCACTCGGTCCAATCCTCTTGCTAAACAGGCAATTGTCCCCGCATCCTCGCTCACCATGACAACCGAATTCTTGCTTCGATCCCGACACCGGTTTGCTCAGGTTCTACCGTGGCTGATCGCGGGGAGTGCGTTCGCCTTTTATCTCTTCACGCTGAACCCCTGGTTGACGCTCAATAGCATCTCCCTGACCGCCAAAGTTGCGGGCTGGGATTGGCAGCCAAGCCTCATCCAACCGGCGTTATTCCTGGCCACATTGCCCTTCCGTTGCCTGCCTCCAAGCTGGGTGCCGCTGGCGCTGAACGCCAGCACGGCTCTGTGCGCCGCCGTGATACTCGCTTTGCTGGCCCGCTCGGTTTCCGTATTGCCTGAAGCTCAGTCCGCTGAGGATGATCGCCGTGCCAATGATCGGCACGGTCTGCTGTCGTTCCCTGGTTGGTGGCTCCCCCCTCTGCTCGCGGCCTCCGCGTGCGCCCTCCAACTAACGTTTTGGGAACACGCTGTCTCCGCCTCCGGCGAAATGCTCGATCTGCTGCTCTTCGCCTACATCATCCGGTGCCTGTTCGAGTACCGCCTCGATCAGAAGGAAGCGTGGCTCAACCGCGCCGCGCTGATTTGTGGCGTTGCGATGGCGAACAACTGGGCGATGGTTTGTTTCCTCCCTCTGCTGGTGATCGCTGGACTCCTCCATGTCTGTAAAATCATCCGAGTGAGCCCTCACCAAACGCCCGACTTCGTGATCTCCGTACCGAAGCGCCTGCTAATGCGGCTCGGCTTCCTGACTCTGGCCGGGTTTTCGCTCTTCTTGCTCCTGCCTGCAGTCCAGGCACTTTCCCCGGATCCGCCTTTGAGCTTCTGGCAGGCGCTCCGCACCCAGGCAGCCGCTTACGGGACCGGCATCCAATTCGTTTTCATGCAGTTCTTGAGGTATCACCGCGAAGCCGCCGTGGTGTTGGCCTTGATCTCTCTCTTGCCGGTCCTGGTCATGAGCGCCCGCTCGCGCACGCTCTCCATTAGGGACTGCGCGAACTTCGGTTCGGGCGCGCTGATTCTCATGGTCTCGTATGCCGGCCTGTTAATGGTCTGTCTCTGGGTCGCTTTCGATCCCTTCTTCAGCCCGCGCCAAATCGCGAGCAAGCTGGGCATTGCGCTTCCGTTCCTGCCCTTATATTACCTCGCTGCCCTGAGCGTTGGCTGGTACAGCGGGTTCTTCCTGCTGCTGCTCCGCGGCAGCTCCTCCCCGGAACCCCCGGCTTCGTCCGGGCGTTTTGCGCCCGGTGCAACCCAACGGCCGGACTTGCAAAGAGTTCTCCGATGGATTGTGCCCAAATGCATTTACCTCCTCACTGCCCTCGCGACAGCCGGCTTGTTGTTTAAGAATCTCCCGGCCATTCAGGCAATGAACCTGCCCCATCTGCGGCAATACGGCCAGCTCACCGCACAATCGTTGCCCCCGGGAGGCGGCACGGTTTTGAGCGCGGATCCCCTTCCTCTCCTCGTTCTCCAAGCCACGCTGGCTAGCGAAGCCAGGTCCGACCATTTCGTTCCTGTGAGCACGCCATTGCTGCGATCGGCGCAGTATCAAAAATATCTCCACCGGAAGTTCCCTCAGCATTGGCCCGATACAGCCGAGCTAATCCCGACGGCCCTGGCATCCTCCACCACGAATGAGCTAGAGGCTCCGGCTGAGCAGGTCCAATTGATAACCCGCCTCGCGCAGACCGACCGCCTTTTTTACCTTCACCCCGCCTGCGGCAACCTCTTCGAGTACTTCTATCTGGAACCTCAAGGTCTGATTTACGAACTGAAGCGCTATCCCACAAACGCCTTGAACGCGCCGCCCCTGCTGCCAGCCGCGTTGACGAATAACAAGGCGTTCTGGACCCCCGCCAACAAAACCGTGGTGGAGCCGCTCCAGGCACTAATCGCCCGCTTCGAACACCCTCAGCGCAACTTGCGAACAACGCTAATGAATTCTGCCCATCTCGAAATGCCGGCTCCGTTCCAACTCGAAGGAGTGGCCCGGCTGTACGCCATCGCGCTGAACGCCTGGGGTGTGACGCTTCAGCGCAATGGCAGATTGAGCGAGGCCACTCGCTGCTTTGAATCGGCGCTGAATCTTAACCCCCGCAATCTCGCCGCCGGCCTGAATCACCAGTGCAATAGTAACTTTCTGGCTAGCCAGAAAGTGACAGTGGCGCAACCTTCAGCCCTCGAAGAGATCGCCGGCAGATACCGCAATGTAACGCAACTCGTAACTGAAGACGGCCCGGTTGATGACCCGTCTTTTTGCTTCCAGTTGGGCCTCGTCTTTGCTGGGAACCGGCTGTATCGGCAGTCGAGCCAGCAATTTGACCGCGTCAAGACGCTGGTATCCGGCGACATTTCCGCGCCGCTAGCGCCAGGTGGTTTGTCGGACTTGCGTGAAGCGCGCGGCAAAACCCTCGCGCTTTTGGCTGAGATTTGCGCCGACCCCAGGATTCGACCGCTTGCGCCGGCGGCGGAGAAGGAAAGAACATTCCTGGAAGCCGAAACCTGGTTCGACGCCCTGCGCATGGCGCATCGGCAGTTACGAATCAACCCGGACGATACCTCCGCCCTGCTCGACAAAGGGACCATCCTCCTCCGGCTGGGCACATACTCGAATGCCATCCCCTCGCTCACTCGCGTTCTGGCGCTAACCAACTCCCCGGTCGCTCTTTTGAACCGTGCCATCGCCTATCTCTGCATGAGCAACCTCGCTGAGGCCAAGACCGATTACCTGAAACTTCGGCAAGTCTGGCCCAACGACCCTCGAGTCTATTATGGCCTCGGTGAAATCGCCTATGGAACAAAAGACACCAACGCGGCGGTCGATTACTACAAGAGTTACCTCGCCCATGCCAACGCAGCAACGGAAGAGACCAAATTCGTCGCTGCGCGCCTGAAAGCTCTGCAAGGTTCGCGTTAAACCGCTCGCATCGCGGGTGCCAACCGCCAACCGCGTGTTACAAATGGCTTAAAATCGTTCCCATGGCCCTTCTCGCTCGGCAGCGAGACCACGCGGGTTGGGCGGGCGGATGAGTTGGTTAAATTGGCCTGTTCGAAACCAGAAGATGTGCTCGGAGCCTGTGCGCATGGATGGCTCAGGTCCGGGTGGCCACGACCGCACGCGACACAAAGAAAAGCAGCCAGCCACACCGAGACTCCACGCCACCAATTTATCCATGCAGATCTGATACTGCGATCTGATACTACCTGTCAATTTTTGGGCCCAATTAGGTCACTGTGGGTCCCGGATTCGAAAGTGTAAATGTGAAGGGCACATCGGTGGGGCCGTGTGGTTCCTCAGTAGTCCAATTGGGGGCAAAAACCGTTTTCGACTTAGAGCCTGTTTTAAAAAGCATGATTTTGGATTTAGCCAAGCCGGCGAAGCATCAAACCGATCATAGTAATGTGAATCATGGCCTCCGCGTTTTCGGTTCTGGTTTCGGTGTCGCGGACCAACCGGCGGTGCTTCATGAACCAGCCGAAGGTGCGTTCGACAATCCAGCGTTTGGCCAGCACCTTGAAACCACACTGGTCCTCAAGGCGAGAGACAATTTCCAACCGCAGCGTGCCAGTCTTGCGATGCGAGGCGACCCAGGTGGCAAAGGCTGCGCCCCGATACCCCTGATCGGCCCAGATGCAGCGCAGCCAACCGAACCACTGGAGAGCTTTCCCCAGGAGTGTGCGAGCGCCGGCCTGCTCGGAAATATTGGCTGGGGTCACACAGACCCACAACAGCAGACCCAAGGTGTCCACCAGAATGTGCCGCTTGCGCCCTTTGGTCTTTTTGCCCGCGTCGTAACCCCGCTCTCCAGCGTGGTCGGCCGAGCGCACGGTTTGGCTGTCGAGAATGGCGGCGGTGGGTTGCGCACGCTTGCCAACCTTCCGCCGGACAATCCGGCGCAGGATGTCGTGAATCCGCACCCACAGGCCGCTGCGGCGCCACCTGCGGAAATAACCATAGACCGTTTCCCAAGGGCCATATTCCTTGGGCAGCAGTCGCCAGGCGCAGCCCGCCCGCACACAATAGAGCAGACCATTGAGGATCCGCCGCCGATCTGTTGGCCGGCGACCTCGTTTCTTGGCTTTGGGCAGCAGTGGTTCGAGGAGGTTCCATTGTGCATCGGTCAAATCCGTCGGATACAAAAAGCATTTTCGCATCCTCGTATTCTGGCGACCCAGGTTGGACAAAAACGGTCCAACCCCCAAATTTCAAAACAGGCTCTTAGAAGGAATTGAGTGCGTCCGCCGTGATTGCCGTCAGGCTACTGCAGTTATAGAACACCGAGTCCCCATATGGTGGTGACGCCGCTACCAATCGTGAAGTTGGTCAGGCTGCAGCAGCCATAAAACGCCAACTCCCCGACGCTGGTAACGCTGTCGCCAACCGTGACAGTGGTTAGGCTGCTACAGTCAAAGAACGCAGAGTCCCCGATGCGGGTGACGCTGTTGCCGATCGTGACGTTCGTCAGGCCGCTGCAGCCATAGAACGCAGAGTCTTCGATGCTGATGACGCGGTTGGGGATGGTGACGCTGGTAAGACTGCTGCAGGCGTGGAACGCCTGGTTCCCGATGCAGGTGACACTGTTGCCAATCGTGATACTGGTCAGGTTGGTGCAGGAATCGAAGGCAACGGTTCCAATGTTGGTGACGCCGTTGCCCATTGTGACGTTGGTCAGGCTGGTGCAGCTATCGAACGAACTGTTCCCGATGTTAGTGACGCTGTTGGGTATCGTTACGCTGGCCAAGCCGGGGCGCAGCCCTCGAACGCGCTATCCCCGATGTAGGTGACGCTGTTGCCGATGATAACGTTGGTCAGGCTGGAGCACTGATCGAACGCATTGGTCCCGATGCTCGTGACGTTGGTGCCTATCGTGACGCGGTCAGCTGCCAGCAGGACTCGAAGACTTCGTCTCCGATGCTGGTAACGCTGTTGGGGATCGTGATGCTGGTAAGGCTGCTACGCCATAGAACGCAGAGTCCCCGATGCTGGTGACCGGCAGGCCATTGATCGTGCTCGGAATGGTCACGTCCCCGCCGGGATCAGTGTATTTGGTAATGGTAATTGCGCCGTTATTGGTTGTGTAAGTGAAATCTTGGGCTTGACCCACGACGGGCATCGTCAACAGCAATAGCAGCAGCAACGGCAGCAGCCCTTTGAAACGCGTTTTCATGGCACATTCTGATTTCCGGGAGAAGGCTACACCGACCCCTTCCCCACGGGTACCGTTTTACTCCTTTGGTGAAGCCTGGCAAGACGAATGTTCGAGCAAACTGCTTGAAACACCACACTAATCCTGCACCCTGCTGCCGATTTATGATTTCCGCCATCATCGTCGCCGCCGGCAAGGGCACCCGCATGGGAACCCAGGTCGATAAACTCTTCCTGGAGTTGGACGGATGCCCCATCGTGGCCCACACCTGGCGGCGGTTCGAGGAGGCTGAGTGCATCGATGAACTCCTGCTGGTCGTGCGCGATGGGATGCACGCCACCTTTGCGGCGTTGGCCGAGCAATACAAGTTCAAGAAGCGCTTCCGCCTGGTCGCTGGCGGAAAGGAGCGGCAGGACTCGGTCTGGAACGGATTGGAGGCGCTGTCGCCGCAGACGGAGATTGTGGCGATTCAGGATGCCGCACGGCCCTGCACCAGCCCCGCGCTTATCGCGGCGACGGTCGCAGCCGCGCGGGAGATTGGCGCCGCCGTGGCCGCGCAAGCTGTCACGGATACGATCAAGGAATCGCGCGACGGTAAACTGATTGAGCGCACGCTAGACCGCTCGCGGCTGTGGGCCGTGCAAACGCCTCAGACTTTCCGCGTGGAAACCATCCGGCGGGCATTATCTGAGGTGCGGCGAAGGAGCCTGCTGGTGACCGACGACACGGCGGCGTGCGAACTCATCGGCCAGCCGGTCCAATTGGTGCTCAGCACGCAGCCCAATCCCAAGGTCACCTGCCCGGAGGATCTCCCCTACGTCGAGGCGCTCCTCCGCAACCTCACGCGTTCTGGCGCGCCCGGAGACAGCGGCCGCCGTGCGCTATGATCAGGCCCGGACCTCAACCACCGAGTTGAGAGAGCCGTGCTCGTTGGGCACGTTTTTCTGAGCCGCCGGGTCGGCTATCCACTGCTCATCGACAATGAACTTGTACTGATAGCGCCCCGGCGCCAAAGCAACGGTCGTCTCCCAGTGCCCGTCCTCATGTCGTTGCAGGGAGGTCGCGCTGGGCGACCAGCCATTGAATTCGCCGCAGACCGATACCCGTTTGGCGTCCGGCCTATGAAGAACAAAGCGGACGCTGAGTGTCGCGGGAGCTGTTGGCTTCGCGGCTGGCGCGGCAACAACCGCTTTCTCCGGGGATTTTGGCGGCGGCGGCTGGGCAGCAGGCGGGGGTAACGGCGTTGCCGCGGCAGGCGCTGGCTTGGACGCCAGGGGCCTACCGGGAGCCTTTCTGGATGCTGGCCCTTGAGATGGGGGCGATTCCCCTCGCGGAGGGACGGAGTTGGGCCACAAAGCGGCGAGCGGCGCGAGAGGCTTCGAGGGCGCCGCTGCCGGGGCGGGACGTGGTTCGGCGGGCGCGGTTGGCGCGGGCGCTCTCAAAGCAGCCGCTCCCGGGGCTGCTGCATTTCGGAGCCGCCCCTGTGGTTCGTCGAGCTCTTTTTGCTCGATCGGATAGGCCGTGTCCGCTTGCTTCGCCGCTGGTTTTGGGGCCAGCGGTTTTCTGCTCTTCTTAAGTGTTTGCTTCGACATTGTTTTCTCTTTTCTTTGGTCATTCGCGGCGTGCGCCGCGTTAGACTCTTCATGGGCCGGTTCGCAGGTTCAAAGCGGAGGCTGTTCGATCGAAAGCCACATTCTACCCATATGCCGCTCTGCGCCTGCGTCACTTTCCCAAAGATAGCGTAGCAATATGCGAACAAAGGCGCAATCGGAAAATGGCTGCGCCGAAAATGGCCAGCGCACGCAGACGGCCTATAGCGCCTGAGCGCTCAGTTTCACAGACAATCGGCAACCGGCATCATCTGAACTTCGCAATCCCCAGCAACTCGTCGGCCAGCGGTTGGGCGTCATAGACTTTTCGCAGGGCCTCGATGATGGCGCTCGAATGGACGCAGACGGCGCGGGCTTGTTCTTCGGAATAGACGAAGTCAGCGACCAGGGACTGGATGTTGCCGTCAAAGATGACGCCGACGAATTCGCCTGCGCGGTTGACCACCGGGCTGCCGGAGTTGCCGCCGATAATGTCCGCCG
>OCTA010006368.1_pt1 | contig 10079 bp, 4 predicted proteins | sample 1538991 | NCBI WGS metagenome assembly OCTA01 (sample SAMEA3539302, study PRJEB22396) | soil metagenome | biome: tundra; feature: field; material: soil | place: USA | collected 2010-05 | depth 0.15 m | reverse complement strand
CGGAGCCCAGGAGGGCGGCACTCGATTTGAGGAAGGTCCTTCGTTCAATGTTCATAGTGGAGGTTTGTCAGGGGATGGGGTTAGCTTTCGAAAACGTTCCAGCGCCGTGGTCGAAACCCAATAGACCTGGCCTTGTTTCCCGTCGAAGCGCGCGAAGAAAAGCACCCGGCCGTCCTGGGAGAACGTGGCGGCATATTCGTCGCCCGGTGTATTGAATCCTTCCCCCAGGTTGACGGGCGTGGTCCAGCCCCCATGCCCATCATCGAAACAGATGAGCAGATCCGAGCTGGCCGTCATGATTCCCGGGCGCTTGGGTACTGAGTAGAAAACCAGGATGCGGCCATCGGGAGAGATTCCGGGATCGCCGTCGTTGTATTCAGAGTTAACCGGTGCTCCCAGATTTTCCACCTGCATGGGCTGGCTGGGCTTCGCGACCGTCCAGTAGATATCGAGGCCGCCAAGTCCGCCCTCGCGATTGGAGGCGAAATACATCGTACCATCCGCGGTTTGCGCGAGACAGAACTCGTTTTTGGCCGAGTTGAGCGGAGGGGAAAGAGGCTGGGGCTCGCTCCATCCTTGCGCGGTGCGCGCCGCCATCCAGAAATCGGTGCTGGTCGATCCTGCGGTGGCAATTGCCGCGCCGAAGTAAAGCCGGCCTCCATCTCTTGAAAACAAGGGCTCGAAACCATGGCCATCCTTCAAGAAGCCAACCGGACCCTGGGCCGTCCACGCGCCGTTCTTGTAGCGAGTGAAGAACAAACGGTTGTTGCTGTAGATGCCTTCAAACACCGTGAAGTAACATTCGGTTGCGTCGGGGGAGAAGGCGATGTGGCCAACCGAACGCCCTAGGATATTGATGACACTCGGAGCAAATAATTCTGGGTTATCACCGGGCAGTTTCTGTCCGAAGTAGGCGCCAGCGGCAAGAACCGCGGGCTCAATCGGCGCCAGGCTCGACTCGGCGTTCGCGCCAGCGGCCTGACACACGGCAGTTGCCAAACAACCAGCAATCACGGCCGACAGGATTGACCGGAAAGTGGCTTCCGTCCGCAGGGGCCGGGCATGGATTCGACGGTGGAGGTTCATTGGTGATTTGGAATGCGAAAAGACGAGGGGCAGGGCTCGGTGGTGGGATTCCTAGACACTTTCACCTTTGCCCTCACCTTCACCCCCACTTTCACTCCGCCCGTAGTGCGACCATCGGGTCGACCTTGGTGGCCCGGTGCGCCGGCAGCCAGCAAGCGAGCAATGCGGTGGTGATGAGCACGGCGGTGGCACTTCCGACGGCCACAACGCTGCTGCTCGACAACCCGGGCATGGCGCTGGCCAGAAAGCGCGCCAGACCGACGGCCCCGAGGAGTCCAAGGGCCGTGCCGATGAGGACCATGCGCATGCCGGCGCCGAGGATGAGGCGCGCGATCTGCCCGACCTGTGCGCCGAGGGCCATGCGAATGCCGATTTCGTTGGTCCGTTGGGCGACGATGCGGGCAATGACTCCATAAATGCCGAGCGCGGCCAGGAAAAGGCCTAGCAGCCCGAACCCGGACAGCAGGCGATTGATGGACTCGATTTGCTGCATGTTTCGCTGGATATAGTTGGGAACCGTCGTCAGTTCCTTGACCGCCATGTCGGGGTCCAGCTCGCCCACGGCGCGGCGGATCGATTCGACCAGGGTCGACGGAGGAACGGAGGCCCGGACGAGCAGGGCGACATAGCTCCAGGTCGCCTGGGATTGCGGGACGTAGGCCTGAAATGACGCCGCGGTATTGCCGAGGTTCAGGAACCGCACGTCCTCGGCGACGCCGACGACCTCCATCCAGACCAGCGGTTGTTCGTCAAAATAGGCGAGGTGCTGTCCGACCGCATCCTTGCCGGGAAAGAGCGCCCGGGCCATGGTTTCGTTGATGATGATCACATGCGGCGAGTCGCTCCGGTCGGCCAGGCTGAAATCGCGACCGTGGGTCAGGCGCGTGCCGACCGTGGTGAAGTAGCCGGGAGTGACGCCATTGATCGGGGAGCCCGGTTCGCTGCCGGGAGCCGGCGGCGGCTGGCCCTGCACGATGAATCCGCGACCCGAGGGGAAATAGAAGGCGGGGACCTCGTGGCTGATGGTGACGGCGGCGACGCCGGGAAGCGTAGAAACGCGCTCCTGCACCTTCTCGTAGAACCGCTCCATGTGCTCCGTGTCCGGATATCGGCTCAACGGCATCGACAGGATGCCGCGCAGAAGGGGGGCGGGATTCCACCCGGCGTCGCGTCGCAGGAATTGATCGAGACCGCGCACAAAGAGCACGGCGCCGGACAGGAGAACGAGCGCGAGGGCGAACTGGCCCACGATCAGGGTTTGGCGGAAACGGTTCTGCGAACGGTCGCCGGTCGATCCGCGCGTCCCGCTCTTGAGCGCATCGTTGACGTGCACGCGGGAGGTCACCCAGGCCGGGGCGGCGCCAAAAAGCAGTGCCGTCGCCAGAGACGCGAGAAACGCGAAAAGCAGGAGGCGCCAATCGAGGGCGAAATCGAGTTGCGAACCGCTGGCGCGGAATTGCTCGGCCATCCAGTCGTTGGTCCATTTTGATACCAGGAGGCCGAGCCCGCCGCCGGCGAAGGCCAGCAGGCCGCATTCGGCGATGAGCGGGCGAATCAACTGGGCGCGAGAGGCGCCCAGGGCACCGCGAATTGCAAATTCGCGGGCCCGGGCAATGGCGCGTGCGAGCAGGAGGTTCGCCAGGTTCGCGCACGCGATGAGAAGTACGAAGCCGGAGAGGCCGATCAGCATGAAGACGATCTGCCGGCCGCCGCCCTGGAGTTGGGGCGCGAGCGACACCGCGCGCAGCGTGCGTCCCTGGTATTCCTTCGGGTCGCTCTCGGCGAGACCGGCCGCGATCGCGGCGAACCGCGTAGCCGCCTGAGCCGCAGTGACCCCCGGACGATAGCGCCCGATGATGTCAAAAGCGTGGTCTTCCCGACCGGCGAGTTCCTCCGTGGTCAGTGCCAGGGGCCGGTAGATCTCGGCCGAGCTGAGGGTGCGGGGATCGTTGGCCAGCGCGGGTGCCACACCGATGATTTCGTTTGATTGCCCGTCGATCCGCGCGGTCTTGCCGAGGATTCCGCGGTCACCCGCAAAGTGCGACAACCAGTAGGCGTGACTCAGAATAACCACCTGGTCGCGGCCAGGCACGTCCTCAGATGGCAGGAACTCGCGCCCCAGTTCCATCTTCAACCCCAGGACGCTGAAGTAGCCGGCGGAAGCACGGAGCGAGGCGAGGACCTCAGCCGGGCGATTTTGCTCGGACAGGGTGAAGCTCCAGGGCCGAGAGCAGGCGATTTGGGCGAAATCCTGGCTTTCGCGCGCGATCGCAACGAAATGGGCGGTGCGGTGTCCGCTGGGTTGCAGCTGTGCGTTGACTCGCTCCAGCCGGAAGAGGTTGGCGGGGTCGGGAAACCTCAGCGGCTGCAGCACGAACGAGTTAACGATATTGAACATCGCGGCGTTAAGGCCGATGCCGAGCGCGAGCGTAAGAAGCGCGATCGCGGTGAACCCCGGCGACTTGGCGAGCTGGCGGAAGGCGAAGCGGAGGTCGTTCATGGAAGTGAAAGTGAGGGTGAAAGGGAAAGGGAAGCGGAGAAAACGGATCAGCCGGAATGCGAGAGGAAGATCGGGGGAGCTCGGTGGCGGGATTCCATGGGCACCTTCACTTTCACTCTCATGCTCACTTCTATTCCGTGCGCAGCGCGACGATCGGGTCGATCCGCGCGGCGCGGCGGGCGGGCAGGTAACAAGCCACCAGCGTGATGACGGCCAGCAACGACAGCACGGCGGCGAGCAGCCAGAGACCGGGCATGGGCAGTTCCGGCATGGCGCGCTGCAGCAAGGCATCGACAGTATACGCCCCAAGCAGGCCCAGCACGGCGCCCCCGGCGAGCAACCGGGTGCCCTGCATCAGGATCAGGCCGATGACGTCGCCGTATTGGGCGCCCAGCGCGATCCGCACGCCGATGTCGCGCGTGCGCTGGGCGGTGAGATACGAGATGACGCCGTAGATGCCGATGCTGGCGATCAGCAGGCCCATGAACGCAAACGTGCCCAGATTGGCGATGACGACGTGGAGGTTGGCCATGCCGAGGGCGATGATCTGGACCAACGAGCCGGGCTGTTGCACCGGCAGGTCAGAATCGAGGTCGGCGACGGTGCGGCGGACGGCGGCCACGAGGGTCTCGGGCGGGACCGAGGTGCGCAGGGCGATGGTAAAATACGCGTTGGGGGTCTGGACCAGCGGGCGGTAGATTTGCAGGCGGGATTCGGGTTCGGCAAGGTTGACGGCCATGCGGGCGTCGCCGACGACGCCGATGACCTCGATCCACTGTTCGCTGTCGGCGAGCCGCAGACGTCGCCCGATCGGGTTCTCGCCGGGCCAGAAACGGCGGCTCAGGGATTCATTGACAATCGTCACGGGCGGATCGCCGGCCTGGAGGTTCGGACGGAAAAGGGTTCCCTGTTGGAGCGGGAGGCGAAGCACCGCGAAGAAATCGGGACTGACCGCACTCGACATCGCCAGCGGCTCCTGGCCCCGCAACGGGACCGCCTGCCCCTCGGCCACGAGGTTGTAGCGGGTGAAGTAGGCATAGACCGGCAGACTCGTGGCGAGGGCCGCCTTCTCGACCCCGGGCAGGATCGCCAGCCGGTCGAGCAATCCGCGATAGAAATCGCAGCGGTGTTGGTCGTCGGTGTAGCGGTTGTAGGGCAGCGTCAAGAGGCCGCTGAAGAGTCCCGTGGGCTGCCAGCCGAGATTCCGCTTGAGGAATTGGCGCGAACCGAGGGTGAACGCGGCGGCGACACTGACCAGCACGATGGCCAGGGCCATTTCGCCCACCACCAGTGCGGATTTGATGCGTTGCTGCGAACGTCCCCCGGTGGTGCCGCGGGCGCCCTCCTTGAGCGCATCGCTGGCGGGCGCGCGGGTGGCCAGCCATGCGGGGGCCAGCCCGAAGATGATGGCGGTGGCGACCGAGGCGACAAGGGCGAACAGCAGCACATGGCCGTCAAGCGGAATGGCGAAACCCGGCTCGCCGTTGATCAGGAGATTGCGGCCGATCAGGCCGTTGGTCCACGAGGCCAAAAGCAGACCGGCAGCGCCGCCGGCGCAGGCGAGCACCAGGCTTTCGGCGAGGAGGGGCACCATGAGATCGAACCGGCCGGCGCCCAGGGCCGAGCGAATCGCAAAATCGCGGTGGAGCCCGAATGCCCGGGCGAACTGGAGACTGGCCAGATTGGCGCAGGCGATGAGCAGCACGAGGAGGGCGAGCCCCGTGATCATCCAGACGATCACCCCGTTGACGCCGCCCATGTTGGAGGAGGCGAGATCGACGACGCGGAAGCCGTCATTGCGGTTTTCCTTCGGGTACTCGCGGTCCAGGCGGGCGGCGAGCAGGGTGAGTTCGGCCTGCGCCTGCCGCACGCTGACGCCGGGCTTGAGCCGGGCGACGGCGCTGTACCAACTGTCGGTCCGGTTGGTGCGGTGGCCAGGCTGGATGATCACCGGGCGGACAAACTCTATTGGACCCCAAACCAGCGGCGCCTCGAAACTCGGCGGAAGCACGCCGATCACCGTCAGGTTCTCGCCGTCCAAACGCACGGTGCGTCCGATCGCCGCAGGGTCGCCGGCGAACCGCCGAACCCAGGATCGGTGGTTGAGAATGACCACCGCGCCCTTCCCGGGTTGATCCTCGTCGGGACTGAAGCCGCGTCCGAGGGCGGGCTGGACGCCGAGGGTGGAGAGGAAGTCGGCGGTGGCGTAGAGGCAGGACACCTGCTGGGCGGGCTGGCCGGGCTCGGCCAGGCTGCAATTGTCCACGAAGTACGCGGCCATGTTGGCAAACGAGGTGCTGGCGGCCTTGAGATCGAGGTAGTTGGCGGGAGCGTGCGACCAGGTCTGCGACTGGGGCGAGGTGCGGAAAATACGCATCAGACGGTCCCCCTCCGGGTAGGGCAGGCTGCGCAGCAGCATGGTGTTCGTGATGCTGAACGACGAGGTGCTCAGGCCGATGCCCAAGGCGAGCGTCAGCACGGCCACGGCGGTGAAGCCGGGGGATTTACCGAGCGAGCGCAGGGCGAGCCGGAGGTGGTTCATGGCAAAAGTAGCGAGTAGTGAGTAGTGAGTAGTGAGTAGAGTAGACGATGGCGCGCGGTTGGTGGAGGAAAGGGTTTGGTTGGAATGCTCGCTTCTCACTACTCAATGCTCGCTACCGCAAATTTCACTCCGCGTGCAGGGCGACCATCGGGTCGGTCCGGGCCGCACGGCGGGCCGGCAGCCACGAGGCAAACAGGGCTACACCGGTGAGCAGCAAAGTCACGGCGGCAATCGTGACCGGATCGTAGGCGGAAACGCCAGGCAGGAAGTGCGCCAGCGCATTGCCGGCAAACCACGCGCCGGCCAGCCCGATTGCGAGTCCATACAGCACCAGGCGCAGCCCCTGTCCAACCACCATGCGGACGACATCTCCGGGCCGGGCGCCGAGCGCCATGCGCACGCCGATCTCCATGGTGCGCTGATTGACGTTATAGGCCATCACTCCGTACAGGCCCATCGCCGCGAGCAGCAGCGCGATCACTCCGAGCCCGGTGAGGAGGATGGTGGCCATGCGGCTGACCAGATACGCCGCCTGGATGTATTCCTTCATGGGCAAGACCGCCCACAACGCGACGCCGGGATCAAGGGCCCGCACTTCGCGCCGTAGGGCCGGCAGGAGCGCCCGCGGATCGCCGCCGGTCCGCAGCACGACACCGAGATTCAGATCCCAGACGCCCTGCTGGTAGGGAAGATACATGAAGCAGCGCGGCGGTTCGTTTAACGATCGGTACTTGCCGTCTTTCACGACTCCCACGACCTCGGCTTTCTTCTGACCGCCCCAAAACGTCAGCCGCCGGCCGATGGGATCCTGCCCGGGCCAGAAGCGCTGGGCCATGGTCTCGTTGACGATCACGGCGCCAGCCGCCCTCGCGTCATCCCGGTCGGTGAAATCGCGACCGGCGCGCAGCGGGATGCTCATCGCGGCGAAATATTGGGGCGAGACGATGCTGTAAGAAACGTCCATGTATTCGTTTGGGGCGCGCGTGTAACCCTCGATGTCGACCCAGAGGCTGGGGACGCCTTCGAGGCCGAGCGGAAAATAACTCGCGAGCGCGGCTGCCTGCACGCCGGGCGCCTGCGCCAGGCGGGCGCGGAGCTGGCGGTAGAACACGAGCCCGCGCGGTTCGTCGTACCCGTTCATTCCGATCCGCAGACCGGCGACCAGCGTGGGGCGCGGATCGAACCCGGGATCGATCTGCCGCGCGCGCCGGATGCCGACGAGGCACAGGCCGGCGCCGGCCAGCAGCAACAAGGCGAGCGCGACCTCGGCGACCACCAGGGACGAACGCAGGCGCTGGGCCATTCCGCCGGACGCCCCCGAGCGGCCACCTTCCTTCAAGGCGTCGCTAAGGCTTGCCCGGGCGGCGTGAAGCGCCGGGGCCATGCCAAAAGCCAGGCCCGTCGCCAAGGTCAGCCCCAAAACATAGCCGAGAGTGCGGGCGTCGAGTCCGGAGCCGTAGCCAACAGGCAGGGGCGTTTCGGGCAGGAAAAAGGAGAACAGGCTCTCGGCCCACATGGCGAAGAGCAGGCCAAGCCCCCCGCCCATCAGTGCCAGCAGCACGCTCTCGGTGAGCCACTGCCGCACGAGCCGGGCCCGCGCAGCGCCCAACGCGAGGCGGACGGCCGTTTCCCGCTGCCGGGCGGTGGCGCGCGCCAACTGGAGGTTGGCCATGTTTGCCGCCACGATCAAGAGGACCAGCAGCCCCATCGCGAACAGGACGCGCAATGCCGGCAGCATCAGCGCCTGGCCGCCGTACGGCGCTTGGTAAAAGGGGAGCACGGCCAGGCCGACTCCGCGGTCTTCCGGGTAAGCCTGCGCCAGCTGGCCCGCCCGCGCGTCCACCGCGGCCTGCGCCCGCGCCAGGCTCACCCCGGACTGCAGCCGTGCCTGGGTATGCAGCCAGCGGTTGCCGCGGGATTCGAGCGAGCCGAAGTTCGCCACCTCCTGGTGCATGGTGATCGGCGCCCAGAAATCACCGATCAATCCGCTCATGGTGCCGCGGAATTCTCCGGGCACGACGCCGATGATGGTGAAACTGTGGCGGTTCAGCTCCACCAGGCGGCCGATCACGGCGTGGTCGCCGCCGAAGCGGCGTTGCCAGAGGCCTTCGCTGATCACCACCACAGGATTTCCGCCCGGCTTCGTGCCATCCTCCGGCAGGAACGTGCGGCCGAGCAGCGGACGCACCCCCAAGACGTCGAAGAAGTTGACGGTGGCAATCTGGCCGTAGATCCACTGCGGCTCGCCGTTGACCGTCAGACTGGCCGGCGTGACCTGCGAACCGATGACCCCGGCAAACACGTCGGTGAGCTGCGCGTAATCCTTGATGTCCGGCGGCGACACCGTGTCCCATTGCGCGGCGTCGCGCCGGCCCACCAGCGCGACGATCTGGTCCGCGGCGCGCACGCCGGGCAACGGATGCAGCAGGATGGCCTCGATCCAGCAGAAGACGACGGCGTTGGCCCCGATGCCGAGCGCCAGCGTGAGCACCGCGATGGCCGTGATGCCGGGCGTCTTGATGAACTGCCGCAAAGCGAAGCGGAGATCGTTCATGGCAGAAGTAGTGCGGAATGGGCAGCGCGCAGCGAGTGGTGGCTGGAAATGGCGGTTGGATGGGTGGGCTGAAGATGCTCGCTCCTCACTATGCGATTCTCACTACTGCTTTATCACTCCGCGCGCAGTGCGATGACCGGGTCGACGCGGGTCGCCCGGCGGGCGGGGAACCAGCAGGCCAGCGCGGCGGTGGCCGCCAGCAGAAGGGTCACGCCGACGATGACCAACGGGTCGACGGCGCCCAGACCGTAGAGCACCTTCGACAGGGCAATGCCCAACCCGACGGCCAGGATGAGCCCGAGCCCGAGACCGATGGCGGTCAGTCGCATGCCCTCACGGATGACGAGCCCGAGAACCGCCCGGGGATGCGCGCCGAGCGCCATGCGGATGCCGATCTCGCGCGTGCGACGGCTCACGCCATAGGAGACGACGGCGTAGAGGCCCATCACCGCGAGCAGGAGTCCGATGGCGCCTTGCACCGCGGCGAGCGACGCGCCCATCCGGATGGGCAGCAGCGCGAAAATGCTCGTGTCCATGAGATCGTCCATCGTGCGCACGCTGTAGACCGGCAGGTGAGGATCGATCGACTGCACCACGGCGCGCAGATCGTTGGCCAGGGCGAGCGGCTCGCCGCGGCTGCGCACCATCAGCGTGAGCGGGCTGAAGTAATCCTGCTTGAGCGGAAGGTAGAAATAGGGGCGGGCCGGTTCCGCCAGCATGACGTACTTGGCCGTCGACAGGATGCCGACCACCTCGAGCCAAGGGCCGTCGCGCGACAGCCGCAAACGCTTCCCGATCGCGTCCTCCCCCGGCCAGCATTGCGCCGCCATCGCCTGATTGATCACGATGACGTGCGGCGCCGATTCAGTGTCGGTCTCAGCCAGCAGCCGGCCGCCCAGGAGGCGCAGTCCCATCAGGTCGAAAAAGCCAGGATCGACGCGGCTGTAGGCGACCGACGAGCTGCCGTCCTTGAAGCGCGGTGGGGGGTTCTCGGGCCAGACGTCGCGAATCTGCACGTAATAGTCGAATGGCACATGCTGCGTGACGCCCGCCGCCGTGACTCCCGGCAGGGCGCGGGTCTTGTCCAGGGTCTGCCGGATAAAGCTCTCGCCGCGCTCATAGGAATAGCCCTGCATGCCGAGATCGAACGAGAGCATCAGCAGATGGTCGCTGCGAAAACCGAGGTTGACCGAACGCGCCCGTTGCAGGCTCTGCACGAACAACCCCGCGCTGATCAACACCACCAGCGAGAAGGCGACCTGGCTGACGACCAGCAGGTTTCGCAGCCGGTGACGGCCGTCCGCGAGACGTCCGCCCGGGCTTTCCTTCAGGCTCTCCACCAGGTCGACGCGCGACGCGCGCAACGCCGGCACCAGGCCGCTCGCGACGCCGGCGAG
>OCTA010006367.1_pt1 | contig 10080 bp, 5 predicted proteins | sample 1538991 | NCBI WGS metagenome assembly OCTA01 (sample SAMEA3539302, study PRJEB22396) | soil metagenome | biome: tundra; feature: field; material: soil | place: USA | collected 2010-05 | depth 0.15 m | reverse complement strand
CGATTCGTACTCCGCAACTATCTGCTCGACCTCTTGCCGGTTCCGCCGGCGCCGTCCTGCGCACACCTGTTCTTCATTCATGCACCTACTTCATCGTTAAATTCATTGCTGGAACAGATGGTTTCCTCTGACGCTTACGTTCATTTCTCGCGCCAAGCTGCGTCGAAATAGATATGCTGGAGGATCTGCGAATATTGCAGCCTCACAGGGGAGCCTCGGCCCGCCTCGATAACGTGAGTGCGGCCTGTTAGCGCCGTCGAATTCGTACCGTTGCGGAAAGCCTCTTTCAGCACTCGGCCGTCAATCGCGTGGTTGAGCGGCACTCCCATGCTGGCCAACAGTGTCGGCATGACGTCCTGATTGCCGGCAGGAGCGGCTATCTCCGCATGTTGTTTGAATGCGGGACCCCAGAGAATCATGGTCGTCCCTACGCTCCATGGACTTAGGCCTCCGTGTCCGCTGCGCCCGGACGCTGCTCCTCCGGGGGGTTCCGACATTGTCGCAATCACGTGGGTCCCTTTTGTACCGAACGGATTGCGATCGGAGCTCCACTGCATCGCTATCAGGATGTCGGCGCCAGTCCGCGGATTACACTCGCGGATGAAGTCGAGCGACAACGTACCGTCCACCCACCCCGTGCGCTTATCCGAGTCGCAGCGAATGCCGGCCCCCGAGGGCCGTTGCGCCGCGGTGAATACAACTCCAACTCCGGTCTGTTTATATAATTCCGCGACGAGTCTCTTGATGGTGGCCGGGTTGTGCCCTTTTACAAAGAGCAGAGCCGATTCTCCATTGTTGGCGGTGACCACTTCGCCTGGGGCTACCCGTGCCCTCGCCAGCGCGCCGCCGATATTGGTGCTGGCCGGCTGGAAACTGAAGCCATGATCGGAAACAACGATGATATTGGTGCTGGCGTCCAGACGCAAATCACGCAACCGGGCAAGCAAGAGGCCGATTTGGTCATCGACCTTTTTGAGTGTCGCAAGCGACTGCTCCGAGCCCACTCCGAACTTGTGCTGCGCGGTGTCCGGCTCAGTGATCCAATCCACTACGACACCAGGATGCAACTCTGGCAGCACATAATCCCGCAACACGCGTTCGGTCCACTCGACGGAAACGGATCCCGAGTCTGAGTTGATTCCTCCAAAGCGCCGCCAAATGGTTTCATTGATCGCTTCCGGGAACGCCACCCTTTTCCCGTGCTCGAAGCCTCCGTTGATCAGAACTCCGGTTCCGTTGGGCGCCTCCGGGCTCAACAGCAAGGCATTGCCGGTCGATCCCGAACTCAGCGCTACAAACCGCAGCGCCGCCTTCTCCACGAGTTCACCCAAGGTAGGAGATGGCAGGAGCCGTCCGCCATTGACCTGCGCCAGCTTCAGCAGATTCTGATAATCGGCCGTATCGAACGCTTCATGCGCGTTGACTTCCCCCACGAACATCGAGTTAGAAACGATCCCGTTTCTATCCGGCAATGTGCCGATGGAAATAGCGGCGGCGTTCACGCGCGTGACAGTTGGAAAGACGGAATGCGCGTGTGAATAAGAAGTCCCCTGGTTTCTTAACCCCGCAAGGACCGGCATGGCCGCGGGCGTAACTGAATCCGGGCGAAGGCCGTCGATGATCAGCACAATCGTCAGGTTTGGATGTGGAACGGCCGTCGCCTCGGGTGCGCGGCCGATTGAGGATAACGCAATTATCAGAGGAAAACTGGCGAACAGAGCAGCGCGAGTAACACTTCGCGTATGGGGCATACATTCCTTTCAATATCGCGGACCTCTATCGAGCATGCCACCCTCGCGCAACCAAATGCGGTACCATTTGCACTGAATCCGGCCCTCGCTGAGGCCGATGTCAGTGTTAATGGGGCGCTCGCCCAGCGAGCAGGACCTCTCGCCGGTCACGGCCCGCGGCTACCTCCACGATCCCGGCAAGACCCGGCAGGCAATCGATAGTCCAGGCCGTTGCATGGTCACTTACTCATGTGGGTGTCGACCCAGGCGACCACTCGGCTCAATAAGTCGCGCAGGTTTTCAGGGCGCTGGACGACGTGCCCCTCTCCCCTGTACATCAGTAACTGTGTGTCCACACCCTGTTTCTTCAGTGCCGTGTACATAAACTCATGGTGGACGAGATTTTCCACTCCGCTGCCGCCGCTGTAATCGTTGGCAATGAATAGGGTCGGCGTTTTGACCCCTTTTACGAACGCGCTGGAGGAATTCCGGCTGTAGTTCTGCGGCACATCCCACGGCTTCCCTTTGTACATCCACTCGGAGAATGCGTTGCCTCCGACGCGCATCCCCGAGCCGTACGAGATGTACTGGTCAGCGATGCCCTCGTATGACACCGCAACGCGGAATCGGTTGGTGTGGGTGATTAGCCAGTTGGCGAGGAAGGATCCGTTGCTGTGGCCAAGTAAGGCGAGCCGGCTCGGATCCGCGACCCCCTGCTTCACCAGGAAATCGATGCCGGTCATGATGTCGTCCGTATCCCGGTCATTGAAATCGCTCTTCTCCCTCGCTTTCAGGAGCGGATCCCAACCGGCGATTTCGCTGGTGCGATAATCGGCTGCAAACACAACAAATCCGCGCGAAGCCCACATGTGAAACTCCAGCGGAGTCTTCAGGAGGACCGATCCCATCAGGCTGACGCCTCCGATCGGCCCGCCGTGTAGATCGACGAGCAATGGATACCGCTTGCCCGGCTGATAGGAGGCTGGCTTGATCACCAGTCCGTGATTCACAAGACCATCATGGCTTTTCCAGGAGATTTCGTCCACTTCGCCGAGCGCGAGTTGCTTGATATCCGGCGGGGTCAGATCCACCAGCGTCCGCTCGCCTGTACCGTCCGAGCGGGAGCTGCGGATTTCCGCCCTTCCGCGGGCGTCTTCCGTTGTCAGCAGCAGGATCTGGCCGTCCGGAGATACCGACACATTAGCCACGTTGTGAGGACCTTTGATCAGCCGTTTCAATTCGCCTGACGTCGTTACCGAACAGAGCTGGGAGTAAGCTCCTTCCTTGCAGACGAAATAAATCGTCCTGCTATCGGGCGCCCAGATTGGGCCAGAGGATACGAAAATATTCCTGCTTAGCTGATTGACGGGGCCGCCGCCTGCCGGCACCATCGCGATATTGTCGTAATAGGGATAGAAGATGTTATTGGGATCGTAGCGGAAGGCGATGTGCGTGCCGTCCGGAGAAACAGCCGGCGCCAGGTGCTGGACGCCACTATCTTTGACGATCGTTCGGACCTCTGCCCCCGGAACGGAGACAGCCGCCACCTTCCCGTACATATTGTCGTTGCGGTACTCGAAGCTCCCGACCTGCGTGAACAGAAACGACTTTCCGTCCGGGAACCATCGTGGGTTTGCGAACAGATAAGGTCCGGACGTCACCTTTTGTTTCGCGCCGGAGTTCACATCCACCACCCAGGCTTCGGAGTCCGGCGGCAGATCCCCCTCTCCGCCGATTACCACAACCGAACTCGTCGCCTTCTTGGCATCCTCGCTCAGCTTGGGCTTCTCGGGACGGTAGCCATAGGCGATTTTCTGCGAGTCCGGAGACCAACTGAAGCCAAAATTGAAGCCTTCGGTTCCGCCTGACATTGGAGCCAGGGCGTGACTGGATCCGCTCCGGAGGTCGTAAACCGCGATCGATTTCTGCGCCTCCTCTCCGGAGAGGTATGCAATTCGCAGACCGTCCGGTGAAGGCTTGGCATTCGAGCCTTTCGTCAGCCGTGTACGCTCTCCGGATCTGACGTCCATGATCTCGACCCATGTCGCGCCCTTTTCTTTGTCATCGTCGGGTTCAGCGATGGAAAAGACCACGCGTTTGGAATCCGGCAGCCAACCAAATGCGGCGGGCCGTGGACTCGGCAGCGAAGCCAGACTCAACAGTTTTTCCGGAGTAATTCGGAAATCCGGGGACTGCGCGAACAGGCAATTACCCGCGCACGCAAGAATGCCGAAGAACCACGCTGTCCAATTATTTCGATCCAAGATCTCCGTCTCCCTTCAAGTGCCCGTCGAACCAGCGAATCACACGGTTCCAGTAGTCAATGACGTTTGGTAGCGCCCAACTGCCTTCCCAGTGTTCCTCACCGGCGTACTTTGCATATTCGACCTCTTTGCCGAGGCGCTTAAGACCTATGAAAACCTCGTCGGATTGCTCCTCCGGAACGGCATGGTCCAATCGTCCTTGCACGATCAAAAGTGGAGTTTGAACACTGTCGAGATGGAATATCGGAGAGTTTTCGATATACCGCTCGCGAAACTGCCACGGGGTACCTGCCATGCGGCCCTGACCCGTTTCTGACCAGCCGAGGGCAAAGCTAGCGCCCGATGGGTCCATTTGGCCGTAGAAGCTGATCAAGTTTGCAGGGCCCGCGCTTTCCACGGCCGCGCGGAATCGGGTCGTCTGAACGATTAAGGACAATGTGGAGTATCCACCGTAGCTGTGCCCCATGACCCCAAGGCGGTCCGGGTCGGCAATCCCCATTTCAATGATACGGTCGACGCCGGGTAGAACGGTCTTTAGCAGGTCTGTCATCGGCGTCCCGGTGCGCAAAGGGGCATCAGGCGTCAGGACTGCGTAGCCGCGCGTGGCCAGTAACTGCATATTGTCCACTCCCGAGCCTCGGAGTCCAAAACGAAACACGTCATCGGACAGGTTCGAGCCGCCATAGACGCAAACGATCAGAGGATATCGTTTGCCGGATTGGTAATCCGCTGGCAACAGCAGTGCGCCATGAAGATTCTGCCCGTCGATGCCGGTCCATTCGATGAGGCGGCTGTGCCCAAAAGTGGCCCCGTCGAGTTGCGGATTGAGCCGCGTCACGCGAGTGCGAGAGCGGAGATGATCGGTCGCAAGCCAGATGTCGTCAGAGTGCGTGGCGTCCTGCGATACGAATGCCAGGCTGCCGTTGCCTGGGTTCACGTCCACATCGAACGCCCCACGCAGTGAGATGGGCAATTCGAAGAGGGGCTCGCTCCTCCCGTCCGGGCTGATTTTGAAAAAGCCAACCTCCTTGGTCTTGGCATTTCTCGTCATCACGATTATGGAACGGGCGCCGTCAGGGGACCAGACGGAGCCGCCGTTGGCGGGAGCGACGATCTCCATTGCTTCGCGATCCGGAAGGGCCGCTAACGTCGGTGGAGTTCGGCCCTTCGCCGAGATGCTCCAGACCTTGCCGCCGCTGAGAAGGTATAGAGAATCTCCGGCGCCGTCCCAGTAGGGCGGATGATACGCGCTCCCCAGAAAGGGATGGGTCCCCGGTGTCAGGTTCGTCACGGCGCCGTTGCCGACCGAGACTACAAAACAATCGCCTTTTGCCGTCTGGCCATTGGTGGTGTAGGCGAGATTCTGGCTATCGGGCGACCATCGCACAGAGATCCCATATTGTTGTTTGACCTCCGGAACCAATATTCTTGATGTTCCTCCTGTGGTGGCGACAACCTCGAGACTGTACACCATCTGCTGCGTGTTCGCTTCAAGTCCTTTGGCGTTTGTATATGCGACAGAACCGCCGTCGGGCGAGATCCAGTAACCGAGGGGCCGGATACCAAGTGCAATCCGGTCAATACGCCCGGAGGCCGCATCAATGAGCGCCAGGTCCGAATAGTACTGGTTGACAAAAGCCGCATATTCCACGTCGACCGTACCGGAGCTAGGGGACTTCTTTGGCACAGTTCCGGGAATCGACCGATAAACAGTGACCATGGCGCCGGGGTAGTTATCTCGATCGGGAACATTGTTGCTGGACGACGGCGGGCTCAGCGTGAGGCGGGCGGCCTGCTCCACCGTCATTCCTCGCGGCAGGATTTTGATTAGAATTCGGCTGCTGTCTGGTGTCCAACGCGGTATCGAAAAATTGAAGTACGGATGCGGGATTGCATCGGAGAGTTGCTTTATCTTGCGGGTGGCCTTCTCCCACAGCCACAGGTGGGCGGTCCCGCTGCGGTCCGAGTAAAACGCCAGCCATTTCCCATCGGGCGACCAAGTCGGGCCCCAGTTGGAGCCCTTTCCTTCCGTGAGATTCGTCGATTCGCCGGACCTTGTGTCGGTGATCCAGACATCGCAGCCTTCGGATTCTTTGTACACCCCCGTGCGGCTGAAGGAACGGTACAGCGGATCGCTTGCACCTTCATGGCGGCGTAGGTCCTCAACTGTGTACGCCAGCCACGCGCCGTCGGGCGATAGCGCGATGGGCGAACGATTGGCGATTTGCAAAACGCCCAGAGCGTCCTTGACGGCGAGCGGCGCGCCCCCAGAAAGCGCTGGAATACAAGCAAACAGGATCAACGCCCTGGTTTTGAGCATGAGCGATCCCCGGTCCTAAAACGTAACCTTGAGCGCCAATTGACCCAAACGGGGTCCTCCGATCTGGTAGAGAGGACTGAATCCGCCCGTAAGCCCGCCGCTCCCCAGACTCGTTCCATACATGCTGGTCGAAAGCCCAAACGAGGCATTCGACAGACTGTTGATGGGATCGGCGAAGTTGGGATGATTCAGCAGATTGAAGATTTCTCCCTTGACTTGGAGCGTCGCTCGTTCGGCCAAGCGGAACTGACGCCGTACCCCGAAATCCAGGTTCCCAACGTTGAATCCTCGCATGGCGTTGCGGCCCAGATTCCCTTGTTGCCCTGCTGCCGGCGTCGAAAACGCGGCGCGATTGAATTGCATACCGCCCGGGAAATTTGAGTTGTAGAGGTAAAGCGGAACACCCGCCACCAGATTTGGGCGCGCGACACTGGTCGATCCTGTGGAAAGCAGGTCCGTTCCAACCAGAATATTGACGGGCGTCGGCGTGCGAGCGATGAAAATGGCGTCAGCCGCCCAGCCGCCGAGAAGCTGCCGGACAAAGGCGTTGCTCCCGGCCGGCACTGGGATGTTGTAGGTGAGCGCACCGCTGACAGACTGGCGCACATCGAAATCCGACGACGCGCGATTGAAATCCGGTTGGTTCTGTGGGGTGTAATAGAAGCCCGGGGAGTCGGTCGAGAGGTTGTCGATCGAGTGGGACCACGAGTAGGAAACCAGCCCCTGGAGGCCGCGGGATAATCTGCGCTGGAATTGAAGTTGGAGCGCCTGATAGTTAGAATTTCCTCCATTGTCAATCAGTATGAAAGCCGCCGCGTTGGGAAAGTTGGGATCATTGATGTTGTATGGATAGAATTCCTGGGTTCTCAAGAGATTGTGGCCGGAAGCGCCGATATAGGTGACCGAGAACTTTTGGGCGGCGCCAATCGCTTGCTCGAGAGCGACATTCCACTCCAGGGAACGCGGAAGTTTCAGATTCGGGTCGAAGACATAGAAGGTACCGCTAACGTTAGAACGGCTTACTTGGGGAGGCACGAATTGCGCCGCCGTCAGCGGATACGGGACGTTCGAAAAGCTGTTCCTGGCTCCGAAAGGAAAACCTCCCGCGCCCACGGGGTTGCCCGCCTGTTGATTACCCGGATCGTAGAATACGCCGAATCCGCCGCGCAGCACGAGTTCCCGTCCGCTGCGTTGCGATACTTGATAGGCGATGCCGGCGCGCGGCGCAAAGTTGTCCCAGGTGGTCTGCCAGGCCGGCGCGCCCGCCGGCGCCAGCGCTATCGCCGAAGGAGTGGTGAAATTGGTCACGGCAACCAACCCCGGGTTGCCGTCGCCGGATGGGGCGGGATTCACGTCCCATCGCGCGCCGTATGTCAGCGTGAAGCGGCGCGTGACCTTCCAGGTGTCCTGCGCGAATGCGGAGAACTGGTTGAACAGAAGCGCCGCCTGCGGGTTGTCGCTGATGACATTGACCGTCCCCGCCGTGCCCGCGAGCAGTAAAGGGACGGTGTTGAATTGAACCTGCAATTGGTAAATGTAGGGCCGAAAAGTCGGCTGGAGGCGGCGATAATCGCCACCGAACTTCATTTCGTGCGCGCCATGAACATACGAGACCGTGTCGACCAGGTTGACCTGCTGCTGGCTGTTATTGGCGTTGTAAGCTTTGTCCCAGGTGCTCTGGGTTCCGCTGGCGATTCCAAAATAGGTGGCCGAGTTCGCGCTCGAGTAGCCCGCGGGGAAGATGGCTGAGTCGGGTGGCACTGTGGCGCCGCCAAAGGAATCCAAATACAAATAGCTGCTTCCGTCGTTGCGGCTGTAATTGACGCGAAACTCGTCAGTCAGCGCCGGCGAGACGATCCAGTCGCCGCCCACAGTCGCCGTATAGGTCGCCGAGCGGACCGCCTCGATGTCGCTCAACGCATACGCCCCGCCAGCGCCGCGCAGTTTGCTCTGGGAGGGCGACTGATTGTAGCGGCCGAACAACGTCAGTTTGCTGCCCACCATCTGATCGATTCGTATGCTGCCGGCGTCGAGATTTGTTGGATTGCTGTAGCTGGCGTTGAATTGAGCCAAACCGTTCCCGAGATCGGCTCCGTTCGGCAGAGGATACGCATTCAAGGAAGGTTGCAGCGCTGCGGCAGCATTCTGCCGCGTCGCCAGCGTCGGTACGCTGGTGAGAGACGTCAGCGGTTGCAGCAGGCGCAGGCCTTCATAGGAGACGAAGAAGAACGTTCGGTTACGCCCGTTGTAGAGGTGCGGAACCCGCAGCGGCCCACCCAGCACAAAATGGAAATCGTTCTGCTGGAGAGGAGCCCGCGCGAGTCTCTTGCTGTTCGCGAACCAGTCGTTCGCATCGAGAATTGTGTTGCGGAAGTAATCGGCCGCAACCCCATGATATTCGTTCGTTCCGGAGCGGGTAATGATCTGAACCTGTGCGCCGGGCGTCCGCCCATATTCGGGCGCGAACGTGGACGTTTGTATGCGGAACTCCTGCAGGGCGTCCACCGAGACCAGGTTGTTCATGCCGCCGAGAGTCGTTGTGGCGGCGATTGCGCCGCCGGCGGTCTGCACCAGTCCATTGCCGCCGCCAATGCCGGCGGCCGCGCCGACTCCATCCACCGTGAAGTAATTGGCGTCGCTTCGCTGGCCGTTGACGCTGAACTGCCCCAAGCTCTGGTAGGAGGACTTCGTGGGCACCGTGCCCGGCGTCAGGTAGATCAGAGACTGAAAACTGCGGCCGTTCATCGGCAGATTCTCAACGAACGTCCGGTTTGTCACCGTGCCGACCGAGGCGTCGGTTGCGTTAAGCAAAGTCGCGTCGCTGGTGACGGTGATCTTCTCCTCGACGGAGCCAACCTCCAGCGTGATGTCCAATCGGGCGCGTTGAGCCACTTCCAGTGCGATGCCATCTCGCGTCGTAGTTTTGAATCCCTGGGCCTGCACCGTGGCATCGTACCTGCCCGGGTTCAGCCCCGAGATCGTATAGATCCCCTCGGAGTTGGTCGTGGCGCGGGTTACGGCGCCCGTACCTTCGTTGCGTACCTCCAGCGCGGCCTTTGGCACGGCGGCGTTCTGAGGATCTTTGATAAAGCCGCTTAATTCCGCCGTTTGGGCGAAGACTGAGAGAGAAAAGGCCAGCAGCAAGTACAACCGGATCGTAATGGGCATACTACGGTAGGACGAACGAGGCCCTTTTTTTTCCGGTAAATTTCTCATTACTGCGCGGGCGGCAGATTCCCGAGTTCCGATTCGAGCAACGACAGAGCCCCGCTTATCTGTGGACAAGTCTCTCCTATGCTTGTCGCATTGGCCGAAGTCGTGAGCGAGGCGCGAACGTGTTGATCGAGGCTTCGCACACCAGCGGCCGAGTCCGCGACATCATCGAGAGCAGGCAGTTCACCGATCTGGCGACCAATCCGGTGTTCTCCACCCGCGACTTCAGAGCCGTGCCGGAGAAGTATCGCGTGCTCGTCCCCGAATACGTCAAAGACTACGTCTCATTGAACCAGTTCACCGCCTGAAGGAGACCATTTGCTCGACACTGATACCAAACGCCGCATCGACACCGCCCGCGACATCCTCGTCGGCAAAGTACCCGACCCCAAGTCCCAAGTCGAGCAGATCACCATCGCGCTGATCTACAAATTCATGGACGACATGGACGCTGAGTCCGAGGAACTCGGCGGCAAGCGGAAATTCTTCACCAAGGAATTCGCCCGCTACGGCTGGGCCAAGCTCATGAGTCCAGGGTTGGGCGGCCACGAGA
>OCTA010006364.1_pt1 | contig 10081 bp, 10 predicted proteins | sample 1538991 | NCBI WGS metagenome assembly OCTA01 (sample SAMEA3539302, study PRJEB22396) | soil metagenome | biome: tundra; feature: field; material: soil | place: USA | collected 2010-05 | depth 0.15 m | reverse complement strand
CATGCTCAAAAGCGAGATCTCCCGCGTCGCTCGAAAAGAAGTGCGCGGCGAAACCCTTGGCTTGAGGAAGGCGGTGGGCGTGTACCGCGCCGAGATTGCAGCGCTCAAGCGCCGTACTCGGGCGCTGGAACAGGAACTGCGCCGCCTGAGCAAGGCAAACGCGAAGGCCGCGCCGGTCGTCGCGAACCAGGTGTCTTCGAAGACTCTGCGCTTCAGTGCGAAGAGCTTGGCATCACAGCGGCAGTGGCTTGCGCTGTCGGCTCACCACTGAGGGCTTGTCATGGGAGTGTCTGAGCAGTCCATATACAACTGGGAGAGCGGCAAAGGACGCCCGCGAGCAGAGCATTTGCTGGCCATCGCGGCCCTTAGGACCATGGGCAAGAAGGAGGCGGCTGCACGCCTGGCGCCTATGCAAGAGGTGCCTTAGTCGTGATGTCAATGGGAGCTGATCCACCGGCCACGAGGCACTCGCAAGCCCGCACGAGTGGACGTTTTGAACGCAGTTGAATGCTATCCAGATGAGCCAGCGCTACCAAGCCGACGTCGACAATATGCACTCTGGCAGCGAAGACGTGTTCGCACCTTTCGCGGACGGCGTGATCGGACGCGAACTCAGCATTCCAACCCCTTGCGGCAGTCGCCGCGCCATCTACGCCGACTGGACCGCCAGTGGCCGCGCCTACCGGCCGCTCGAGGACCGGCTGCTGCGCCACTTTGCGCCCTACTTGGCCAACCCGCATACCGAGACCAGCTTCACCGGGCATGCCATGACCGCAGCCTATCAACAAGCGCGGGCAATCATCAAACGTCATGTCCACGCGGCAGCCGACGACGTACTGCTGGGGACTGGAACGGGCTGTACCGGCGCCATCAATAAGCTGCAGCGCCTTCTGGGCCTGCGCATTCCATCCAACTTTGTCGGTCAAGCCAGCGTGGCACCCGACAAACGGCCGCTCGTGCTCGTGACGCACATGGAGCATCACTCGAATCACACCACGTGGCTCGAGTGCATGGTGGACGTGGAGGTCATTCCGGCGGATCCAGACGGGTTGATCGATGTCGCTGCGATCCCGGCTCTCCTGGCCCGTTATGCCGACCGGCCGCTGAAGATCGCATCGATCACCGCCTGTTCCAACGTCACGGGCATTCAGACGCCTTACCACGACGTCGCTGCCCTCATGCACGAGCGGGGCGGCCTGTGTTTCGTCGATTTCGCATGTTCGGCACCCTATGTCGGTATCGATATGCATCCGGCCGAACCGGCGCGCGCACTGGACGCGATTTTCTTTTCCCCGCACAAGTTCCTCGGCGGCCCGGGGTCGTGCGGCGTCCTGATCTTTCGGCAAGGCCTCTACTCTGCAGGTGTACCCGACCAGCCGGGTGGCGGGACGGTCGCGTGGACCAACCCCTGGCATGAGCACCGTTACTTCGACGACATCGAAGTGCGCGAGGACGGGGGTACGCCTGGCTTGACGCAATTGATTCGCGCTGCGCTGGCCGTCCAACTCAAGGACTCGATGGGAGTGGACCGCATCGCCGAGCGCGAGCGCGACATCGTACGGCAAGTGTTCGACCGCCTGGCCGTTTCGCCGCGCGTAGTGATCCTGGCCGGCAAGCACCGGGAACGGCTGCCAGTCATTTCCTTCTACTTGCCTGGCCTGCACTACAACCTGGTTGTGCGGATGCTCAACGATCGATTCGGCGTCCAGGCCCGTGGCGGGTGTTCATGTGCCGGCACCTACGGCCACTACCTGCTGAATGTCGATGTAGAAGAGTCGCACCGGATCACATCGCGCATCGACGCCGGCGATCTGTCCGACAAGCCAGGCTGGGTACGCGTGTCGTTCCATCCCGTGATGAGCGACGACGATGTCTCTGCAGTGTGCAACGCCATTCTCGAGGTAGCCGAACACGGTGACGCCTGGGCCGCTGACTACCGTCATCTGCCAGGGCTGAATGACTATGAGCATGTCAGCGGCCCGGCTCCGATCGAAACAATGGTTGCGGGTTGGTTTGCTACGGGTGAACTGGATGCTGGGACCGTTGCCGTTGCCAACTCCGGCCCGGGGCGCAGATCGCGAGGCGTGGACGGGCACCCGTGCAGTGAAGGCCCGACAACATCGATTGATTGATCTTGCTCATACTGAACAGCAGTTCAGCGTCGGTCGCGCCCTTTTCATCGACCGCACATGAATGACCGGAATCGGCCATAGTCTTCCGTCAGCTGCCTAACTTGGCTGTCAGCATCTGACGATGGCCTGTCGGAAAGTGTGAACGACCCGATCGCGCGCATCCGCGGGTCGACGCGGCGACGACATCTCGGCACGCTGTAGGCGCTTGAACCTCGGTTGAATGTGTCTGCCGAGCTCTGAAGCGGCTCGGCCTCAGTCACGCCCGTCGAGCCAACGGTAGTACAGGATGCCGGCGGCCACGCCCATCCGCGCCAACGCATGGCCGGGGATGACGCGCGGTGCCTCGAAGGGCATGCGTATGCGTGCCCGCTCGCCGTCGAGCGCCGCATCAGCCAAGACCGGTCCCAGCGCCGCGCAGAAGGCCAGGCCGCGGCCGTTGCAGCCGACCCAACCCAGCACGCCGTCGTCCAGACGCCAGAATCGAGGTAGCTTATCCAGCGTGGCCGCGAAGACGCCGTGCCAGAGGTAATCGAAGCGAATGCCGCCCAGCGCCTGCAATTGCGGGAAGATCTTCAAAAGACGCTGCCCGATGCGCTCGCGCAGACGCTGTTCGTAGCCAGCTGCGACCACCAGCGCGCCGCCAGTGACCAGCCGGCCATCGGCGTCGAGGTGGGCAAAGTGCAGGTCCGCGTGGGTGTCCGACATCGCATGGTTGCGCGGCAGAATGCTGGCGCGCAGCTCACTCGGCAGCGGGAGCGTGGAGATCTGGTACGAACGCACCGGCACCAGCGTGTGCTGCAGCCCGGGCCAGGGGGAAGGCACGGCGAACCCACTGTAGCTGTGCGTGGCCACAAGCACTTTGCGTGCGAGCACGCTGCCACCGGGGGTGGCGACACGCCAGCGATCGCCTACCCGCTGCAACCCGGTAGCGGCCGTGTGCGTGTGCACCATGGCGCCGGCCGCCAGCGCGGCCTGTGCCAGCCCGCGCGTGAAGGCCAACGGGTTGAGGGGGCCGCCGGGCGGATTGAGCCAGCCCCCGCACCACATGCGCGAGCCGGTGATCGCCGCCACCTGTTCACGGTCAACCAGTTCGGCCGGCGCGCCGCGGCGTCGCCATTGTTCGCAACGCGAGCGTGACAAGGAGAGCCGGCTTTCGCGGTGCGCCGGCTGTACCCAGCCGTTCTGCACGGCGTCACAAGCGATGCCATGTTGTCGCACCAAGTCGAACACCGCGTTCGCCGAGTCGCGCAACAATGTGACCAGCGTCTCGCCGTGCTCGGGGCCGAAGGCCTGTACGAGAACGTCGGGGTCGGCGCGCGTCAGTGCCGGGATCACTTGCCCGTTGTTGCGCCCCGAGGCACCCCACCCGATCTCGCTGGCTTCCAGCACGACGACCTTCGCGCCGCGCGCTGCCGCGTGCAGCGCAGCGGTCAGGCCGGTGACGCCGGCACCCACCACGGCAAGGTCGGCCAGGTGGTCACCCTCGCCCAGCGGCTGGGTCGGCCGCATCGGTGGCGAGGTCTTGGCCCATAGTGAGGGTGGCTGACGGCTGAGGTCAAGGTTAGAGTCGGTCATCGCATTTCCATTTTCGATCGGCGCGCCATCGGGCGCCGCTCAACAAGGATATGCTGCCTGCAGGTCCACGCCCCGCCTTTGCCCATCATGACAACCGACAACGAACAGCTGCTGATTGAGCAACTGCGCAACGCGATGAAAAGCCGTGCGCTTGTCTACGCCGCGATGTACGAGGAGATGGCCACGGAGTTCGGCGCCGACAAGGCGCGAGAGGTGTGCAAACGGGCGATCTACAAGCGTGGCGAGGCTATTGCGGATGTTTTCGCGCCGCACGCCCCTGCCGACTTGAAGGGGTTGAAGGACACCTTCCTGAACTTCATTCCGCAGGGCAAGCACATCTTCGCGCCCGAGGTAGTGCAGTGCACGACGCACGAACTCGAGATCCAGTTTCACCGCTGCCCGCTGAAGGAAGCCTGGCAGGAAGCCGGTTACGCGGGCGAGGCACTGGCCAACCTGTGCGACATCGGCGGCATCGTCGACTACGGTACCTTCGAGAAAGCCGGATTCTCGATCCAGTCCGACACCTGGCAGCCCGGCCGAGAAGGCTGTTGCCGCCTGCACATCCGGCCCGGCCCGGGCTGAACCGTCACCCGGCAGGGCGTGCTCCTTGGTTGCCACTGCCATTCCCTTGTTCCCCTTTCAATACATAGCGGAGGTTTTCCATGGACTTGTCGATTCGTTCACTCGCCGCAGCCAGCGCGCTGCTGTTTGCCACTGGCGCAGCTTTCGCGCAGGACATCCTTGTCGGTTACCAGTTGCCGCTCACCGGCACGCAGTCGCAGTACGGGGAGGTGTTCCGTAATGCCGCGGCGATGCAGTTGGAAAAGTTCAACGCCGCCGGGGGCGTGGCTGGGCACAAGGTGCAGATCGTCTACGAGGACTCCAAGTCCGACCCCAAAGAAGCGGTAAATATCGCGCGCAAGTTCGTCGACGACAAGCGCATCGTCGCCGTGCTGGGTGACTTTGCCAGCGGGCCATCGATGGCCGCCGGTGAGGTCTATGGAAAGGAGGGCATGCCGCAGCTATCGCAAACTGCGTCGCACCCTGATTTTCTAAAAGTTTCGACCTGGCAGTTTCGCAATATCACTACGCAAGCGCAGGAAGGCCCGTTCAACGCCAAGTGGTTGCGCGACGACGGCATCAAGACGGTGGCTGTGATCGGCCTGCAGAACGACTGGGGCCTGTCGGCCACGGGCGAGTTCACCAAGGCCTTCGAAGCCCTCGGCGGCAAGGTCACCAGCACCGAGCTCTTCAACCCAGGCACCCGCGACTTCAAGGCCATCCTGACCAAGGTGGTGCAAGCCAAACCCGACGCGATCTACTTCGCCATGTTCTATGAAGAAGGCGCGCTGATCCTGCAACAGGCCCGGCAACTCAACGTGACGGCCAAGCTGTACTCGGCCTCGCCCTTCTACGCGCCCAAGCTCATCGAGCTCGCGGGCCCAGCCGCCGAGGGTGTGCTGTTGTCCACCACTTTCGTGGCCGACAACCCGTCGCCGCTGGTGTCGGGCTTCGTCGCCGAGTACAAGAAGCGCTACAACGGCGAGCCCAACCAGTTTGCCGCACAGGCTTACGACGCCGTGGGCATCTTGCTCGATGCCATCAAGCGTGTCGGCCCCACCGCCACCCGCGCGCAGATTCGCGATGCGCTGGCTGCCACCACCAACTACCCCGGGGTGACGGGAGTAACGACCTTCGACAAGATCACGCGCGAGCCCAACAAGACGCTGGCCAAGCTGCAGATCAAGGGAGGGAAGTTCGTGATCGCGCAGTAAGGCGGGACTGCCCGCGGAGATGGACCCCACCGTCCTGCTTCAGCAGGTCGTCAACGGCCTGTCGATCGGCCTCGTCTATGCGTTGATGGCGATTGGCTTCACGCTGATCTTCGGCGTGCTCAACGTCGTCAACTTCGCGCATGGCGAGGTCTACACGATCGGCGCTTTCGCCGGGCTGCTGCTGATGACGGCGGCCAAGCCGCCGCTGTGGGTGGTACTGGTGCTGGTGCTGCTGTCAGGCGGCCTCGTCGGCTGGGCGCTGGAGCGGATCGCGTTCCGCCCGTTCCGGCGCTTTCGCGACGAGGCCTCGCTGAAGTCCAAGGCCATGCGCGAGGCCACGCTGCTGTCGTCTCTCGCGGTAAGCATCATCGTGCGCGAGGCGCTGGAGCTCAAGTTCTCCGGCGAGATGCAGACCATTCCCCAGGCCTACCTGTTGCAAAACCCGATACAGCTCGGCCCGATCACCATCACTGACGGCAACCTCATCATCTTCGGCCTCTCGGCGGTGTCGCTGGGCGCGCTGCAGTTCGTGCTCTACCGCACGCACATCGGGCTGGCCATCCGCGCGGTATCGAACAACGTGCTGGGCGCGCAGTTCGTGGGCATCAACACGACACGCGCCATCGTGGCCACCTTCGTCGTCGGCTCGATGCTGGGCGCCATCGCAGGCATCATGGTAGGGCTGTACCAGGGCGCGATATTTCCGCAGATGGGTTTCGAGCCCGGCGTGAAGGCGTTCGTCGCAATGGTCATGGGTGGCCTGTCGAGCATCCCCGGCGCCGTGGCCTGCGCGCTAATCCTGGGCGTATCGGAATCGGTTGCCACGCAGTTCTTCTCCGACGGCTGGAAGGCATTGGTGTCGTACTCGTTCCTGCTCGTCACGCTGTGGTTCTTCCCCTCGGGCATCTTCGGCTCGAAGAAGGAGAAGATGTGAAGGCCAGGTTGAACCTGGCGCTGGTGGCAGGCCTGGTGTTGTTGTTGATCGGCCTGGTGGCCTTCAAGTCAAGCTACTTCGACCAGATCGCGATCACGACCATGATCTTCGTGATCCTTAGCGCGAGCCTGAACCTGATCACGGGCTCGGCCGGCTTGCTGAGCCTGGGCCACGCAGCCTTCTTCGGCGTCGGCGCCTACACCGCGGCGCTGCTGTCCACCCGTTTCGGCTGGCCGTTCTGGCTCACGCTGCCGGCCGCGGGTGCCATGGCAGCGCTGGTGGGGGCGGTAGTGGCGGTGCCGACGATGCGGTTGACGAGCATCTATTTCGCCGTGGCCACGCTAGGCATCGGCGAGATGATCTACGTGACGATGCTGAACTGGGTCGGCCTCACGCGCGGGCCGATGGGCGTGCGCAGCATCCCCGGCATCACGCTGTTCGGTGCGGAAGGGATGGTCTTCAGTATGGTGGTGACGGCGGCGGTGATGCTCGCCGCGCTGTGGGTGGTGCATCGGCTCATGCATTCGTACTACGGCAACTCGCTGCGCGCGCTGCGCGAGGACGACGCTTGTGCTGACGCGATGGGCATCGACGTCGGCCGCCTCAAGCTGCAAAGCTTCGGCGTGGCCTGCTGCCTGGCCGGATTCGCCGGCGCGCTGTTCGCGCACACAACAGGCTTCATCAGCCCCGAGAGCTTTCGCTTCGGTGAATCGATCCTCGTGCTTTCGATGGTGGTCGTGGGCGGGTTGGGCAGTCTGTACGGCTCAGTCATCGGCGCGGTGATCCTGACGGTGCTGCCCGAGTTGCTGCGTGACTTGGGTAGCTGGCGCATGATCACCGTGGGCGGAGTCCTGTTCTTCTCGATCCTGTTTCTGCCGCGCGGACTGGTCGGCGAGGTCTCCGCAATTGACCTTATCCGGCGCCAGATTCGCCACGCACCCGGGGCGCGCCGCGCCGCTTGGTGAGCATGGAGGCACCGCTGCTCGCCCTGCGCGAGGTCACGCGCCGCTTCGGTGGCCTTACGGCGGTGGACAGCGTATCGGCCGAGATCGGCCGCGGCGAACTCGTCGGCCTGATTGGCCCCAACGGCGCCGGCAAGACTACGCTGTTCAACCTCATCTCCGGCGTCACGCCGCCGTCCGCTGGCGAAGTGGCGTTCCAAGGCCGTGTCATCAGCGGCTTGCGGCCCTTCGAAGTGGCGAGGCTGGGTGTGGGCCGCACCTTCCAGAACCTGCGCGTCTTTCCGAACATGACGGTCTTCGACAACGTCTCGGTCGGTGCCATCCGCGGCACCGGCCTTGGCGACGCTCTGTTTTCGCACGGTGGCCAGAAGGCGCGCGCGATCAGTGAGGTCACGACCGAGATGCTCGCCAAGGTCGGCCTGGCCGGCCTTGTCGACGAACTGGCGGCCAACCTCTCCTATGGCAAGCGCAAGTTGCTGGAGATCGCCCGCGCCCTGGCTGGTCGCCCCAAGCTCTTGATCCTGGACGAGCCGGCTGCCGGGCTCAACGACACCGAAACCGTCGAGCTGGCGCACTTCATCGAAAGCCTGCGTGCCGAGGGCCTGACCATCCTGGTCGTCGAGCACGACATGGGCCTCGTGATGCGCGTGTGCAGCCGCGTCATCGTGCTGGCTTTCGGCCGCAAGATCGCCGACGCCGACCCAGCCAGCGTACAGCGCGACCCGGCAGTGCTCGACGCCTACCTCGGTGCAGGGGACGAATGAGCACGACCTTGGCCATGGCGCTGCGGGTCGAGGGACTCGACGTCCGCATGGCTGGCCAGCAGATCCTGAAGAAAGTGAGTATCGAAGTTCCCGAGCGCGGTATCGTTACTGTGCTGGGCGCCAACGGCGTGGGCAAGACCACGCTGATGCGCACCATTTCCGGCATCTACCAGGCCAGCGCCGGAAGCATCATCTTTGTCGACGAGGCCATCACCGACCTGCCGTCGCACCGGATCGTCGCCAAGGGCCTGGCACAGGCGCCAGAGGGGCGGCAGGTGTTCTCCAACATGTCGGTGCGCGAGAACCTGGTGCTTGGTGGGGGCACGCGGGCACACAAGGATCTCGACCGCACCCTTGAGGAGGTGCTGCAGCGCTTTCCGATACTGCGCGAGCGGCTTGCACAGCAGGCCGGATCGCTGTCAGGCGGCGAGCAACAGATGCTGTGCATAGGCCGCGCGCTGATGAGCCGCCCGCGCCTGCTGCTGCTCGATGAACCCTCGCTCGGCCTGGCGCCGAAGATCGTCAAGCAGATCTTCGGCCTCATAGGCAGCATCCGAGCCGCCGGCACCGCGATCCTGCTGGTCGAGCAGAACGTGCGCGCGGCGCTGAAGGTGGCCGACTACGGCTACGTCATGGAAGGGGGCCGCATCGTGCTCGAAGGACCGGCCACCCAACTGCGCGAGGACCCGCGCGTGCGCAATGCTTACCTCGGCGGCGCAACGCACTAAGGCGTAGAGGCGGCTTCAGCCGGGACGATCTCGAATGCTGCGTTATGGGTGCGGTCCCGCGGCAGGGCCACGGCAGGTGCGTCTCCCTGCCGGTGCAATGCAAGTCCAAGCACGCCTTCGCCGCGCTGCGCGAGCACCGCGCGTAGCTCGTGCCCGTCATGCGAATCCGGACCCGGTGCCGCCAAGACGAGCGTCACGGCTGCCAGCGGCAGTGAAACACTCCGCAGCCCCAGGCCTGGCATCGCAACGGGATGCGCGCTCTGCAGAGCCGCGGGGCCGAGAAGTGCGCCATAGCGCGTAAGACTTGCATCGATGTTGGCCACAGCGACCGTGATCGATGCGACTCCCTTCACGCCATTGGCATGCATACGCACGTCGCCTTCGCGCACGCGCATCGAGCGCGGCGATATATCCCCGCAAAGGAACGGCAGATCGGGCGTCGGCGGCGTGCCGATCTGCCACCGCAGGCGCTCGCCATCGGGCCGCAGCCGGCCGCCATCGATTGGCCCCTGGTAGGCGAGGCCCCTACTTCGCGCCGCGTGTACGACTGCGGCCACGCTGACCGGCAACAACGCGAAGTCGATGAACCCCTCGCGACCCTGTTCCGCCGCGGCTGCCCAGCGGTGGGCGGGGCTGGGCCTCAGGAACGCGATCAGTTCCAGGTAGCTGCCGTCAGCAAAGCCGACCAGCGCGTTGTGCGTCGCGCCATCGGCGTGCGTGCCCCCGCGCTGCACAGTGAAGCCAACCGCCGTGTAGTCAGCGATGGCGGCTTCCAGGTCGATGACGTGAATGACGACGTGGTCGAGTGCGAGCGACATCTGAACTCCTGGTTACCGGTTGAGGTCGCCGCGCCCTCTGCCACCGGAGTCCGGGTTTCGCAGGCGCGGACGGTGAAGGAATTGTGGGGCAGGACGGACGAGCACCTGGCAGACGGCTGCGGTCTCATGTCGGCAGGCAGCGCTCGGGCGCAGAGCGTGGTACTGGTCGCCCGATCCGTGGCTGCCGCCGATAAAGATCAGCTTTCATTGCGATTGAAGCGCAGCAACGCAGTCGGGCTGAGACGGTCATGCCGGCGAATTCATCGCTGGACAACCGACATTCAAATTGAGCGACCGGACACCCGCCGGCCGCGAAGGACCGTGACCGGCCATAAGGGTGCGGTGATCCGCGCCGCGGCGAACGTCAGCTTGGCGACCTGAACCAGCCACTCA
>OCTA010006363.1_pt1 | contig 10081 bp, 7 predicted proteins | sample 1538991 | NCBI WGS metagenome assembly OCTA01 (sample SAMEA3539302, study PRJEB22396) | soil metagenome | biome: tundra; feature: field; material: soil | place: USA | collected 2010-05 | depth 0.15 m | reverse complement strand
TCCGCTGCGGTGAGTTCCTGCAACTCGAGAGCGAGAAGCTCTTCGTCCCACGCCATCAAGATGGTCTTAACCTGTAGTTGAATGGCTGATCTCCTCCCCGGTCGATGAGTCTCGGTCTGTTCAACTGCAGATTAATCCAACCCGCTGGAGATCAGCTATTCTTCTTGTCGGCTGTCTTGCCGCACCGGTGCCAGTTCGGGCAAGCTCTGTTCAGTCTCCTTGTGACGCGTCCTGCTCGGCCCCGACCAACGGGAGGGCGCAGAATGCTTCTTGTCTTTCCTTCTCAGAAAGATTTTGTTTTGGTTTTCAGAGGGGCGAAGTCCCCTCGGGCGCAGAAGGGTTCACTCCCAACGATTCACCCGCGAATTTCCCCGAAGATCCCCCAATCCTACCCACAGATTCCGCTACAGACCCGAGATTTATCTTGACAGCGAAAGTCTTTTCGCTCACTATTGCCTAGCAGTCGTCGCGCGATCCAGCAAGCACGAGTTACGAAATTCGAGAATCTACCGCCAGCTAATCAGTTACCGGCAGCTAATCAGGAGGACGAGTTATGCCTGCAAGCCTCACGTATCCGGGCGTCTACATCGAGGAGTTGTCGAGTGGTGTCCACACAATAAGCGGCGTCTCCACGTCGATAGCGGCGTTCGTCGGCTGGGCGGCGCAGGGGCCGACCGATCAGGCAACGCTTGTGACAAGCTGGGGGGATTTTCAAGCACAGTTCGGCGGGCTCGACTCCCGAAGTTATCTCGGCTATTCCGTGAACCAGTTCTTTGCGAACGGCGGCCAGCAGGCCTATATCATTCGCCTGGTTATGGACGCGGCAACCGCTCACAAAGTGCCGACGACTCCGGCCCCGCCGATTGCGATAGAGGTTGCGAAGACGGCAGTCAACACGCCGGTGGACAGTCCGTGGAAACTATTTGCCAGCAGTCCCGGCATCTGGGCCAATGCCATAACGGTTGCCATCACCCCGCAGCCCGCCAATTCCGCGCGCTTCAGCTTACAGGTTTTGCTGAATAGTAACCCGGTGGAGAACTTCGTAAACCTCTCCATGGCCCCCGCGGACCCGCAGTTTGTGTTTACGGTAATCAATAACGATTCCCAGTACGTCACTTTCATAGACCCTTCCTCACCACAAAGCGTGCTGGTTCCCCCCACCGCTTTGCCGGCTTCGACCGATACCGGATTCGCTGCATTAGGCAACGGGGCAGACGGGACGGTGCTGGTGCCGGGGGATGGCAACTTCGAAAATGCCATCTTTCCCGAGATCATCGAATCCGCTACCGGCGTCCACCAGTTGGACCGGGTCAATATCTTCAATCTCCTCTGCGTTCCCGGCGTTACCCCAGTGTTGAACGCCTACGAAGTGAACACCGTACAATTACTCCAGGATTATTGCGCGTCGCAGCGGGCTTTCTATATCGCGGACGGGCCGCAAACGGTCATTATACGGGATTACCCGTCTAACGGGCCGGGGGGCATTTCCACGACGAAGAATGCCGCTAATTCCGCGTTTTATTTCCCGTGGGTCCTGGCCGCCGATCCTCTGGCCGGCAACCGGCCAAGAAGCATGCCACCCTGCGGTTTTGTGGCGGGCGTCTACGCGGCAACCGATGCGTCGCGGGGAGTATGGAAGGCGCCAGCCGGCGTGGACACCGGGCTGACAGGCGCTCTGGGGCTGCAATACGATCTCACCGACGAGGCAACTGGCCTGCTGAATGCCCTGGGCGCCAACTGCCTGCGCAATTTCAAGGTCTTCGGCAACGTGGTTTGGGGCGCGCGAACTCTGAAGGGTAACGACCAGTTCGGGTCGCAATGGAAGTATGTGCCCATACGGCGGCTCGCGCTGTTCATCGAATCGAGCCTTTACGATGGCACCCAGTGGGTGGTATTCGAACCGAACGACGAACCCCTCTGGAGCCAGATCCGAATGAATGTCGGCGCCTTCCTGCAGGGCCTCTTCCTGCAGGGAGCGTTCCAGGGAACCACCCCGCAACAGGCATATTTTGTGAAGTGCGATGCGGAGAACAATCCCCAGGCGAGCATCAATCTCGGAATCGTCAACGTATTGGTGGGCTTCGCCCCGCTGTATCCCGCCGAATTCGTCGTTATCCAGATTCAGCAGATTGCCGGCCAAGTTTAATACAAGGAGCAAATCGCGTGGCTCAATTCTCAGTTAATCCGACACGTCTGGATCCCTATAAGAATTTCAAATTCCGCCTGAAGTGGGACGGCAAATATGTGTTCGGCTGCAGTAAGGTGTCGCCCCTGAAACGCATGACCAAAGTGGTCACGCACCGGGATGGAGGAGATCCTTCCACCTCCCGCAAGTCACCGGGTCCCACCGAGTACGATGCGATTACGCTCGAGCGCGGGCTTACGCAGGATCTTGCTTTTCACGACTGGGCCGGTCTCGTCTGGAACTATGGCTCGGCGCTGGGCGCGGAAGTTTCGCTGGCAAATTTCCGCAAGAACATCTATCTGGAGTTCTACAACGAAGCCGGGCAACTGGCGATCGCGTATAAGATTTACCGCTGCTGGGTGTCGGAATACCAGGCGATGCCGGATCTCGACGCCAACGCCAACGCGGTTGCGATCGAACACATCAAGATCGAGAACGAAGGTTGGGAGCGCGATACCAGCGTCACGGAACCGCAGGAACCCGCACTGAGCACCGTGAGCACCTAGTTTCCAGGAATGCGCACACTTTCCAGTGCCGACCTTGTGGACTTGTGGGATCGGGGATCAAGCCTGCATCCCGTGGACCGCAGTCTTGTGCTTCTCCACGCCGTGCTGCCGGAGACGTATGAGCACCTTGCCGACTGGCCGCTGGGCCGACGCAATCAAGCCCTCGCGGAGTTGCGGGGTGCCTGCTTCGGATCACGCCTCGAAGCCTGGACGGCATGTCCGCGATGCGGGGAAAAGCTGGAATTTCAAATGGACACGCGCTCGCTGGTGGCACCTCTCGCCCCGGCCCACGATGCGATCAACATTAAAGGCGAGTCGTTTCGTCCGCCGAACAGCCGGGACTTGGCAATTGCCGCGCGAGAGAGGAATCCCCGGACAGCGGCGATTCGCCTGATGGAAGCCTGTCGATCGGAAGTGGGTGAACCATTGGCATGGTCGGAGCAGGATATCGACGAGGCCGGCGAACAAATGGCCTTGGCAGATCCCATGGCGGAGATACGACTGACACTGGATTGTCCGGCCTGTAGTAACCAATGGGACGAGACTCTCGACATTGGCGAGTTCTTCTGGACCGAAGTTGCATCGCGGGCGCGGCTCGTGTTGCGAGATGTTCACATACTCGCCTCCGCTTATGGCTGGAACGAACGGGAGATCCTCTCCCTGACCGAGGCCCGCCGGGCAATTTATCTGGAGATGTTGCAGGCATGAAGGGCTATCTCCAGCGCCTCGCCGCGTCGGCGATAAACCCTTCTCCTGCCATTCGTCCGGTACTGGGACCGGTCTATGCGCCGCGGCGATTCGAAGCGGAGCTCGAGCCCATTGCGTCAGGGTCCGAATCCCCGGTCGAGACTGTAACGGAGCAGGAATCTCCTGGCCCGAGAGAGAACCCGCAGCCGCAACCGCCGAAGGCTTCGCCGTCCCCGGGAATACCGGCGGCAGTTCATGCGATCCGGCCGCGTGTAGTCGCGCCCGAAGAGCCGCGTGTCATCGCCCCCGAAGCGAAAGGATTGCAGGCTCACGCGGAATTCACGCGCGTGGTTCAGGCCTCGCCCTCAGCGAGCAGCGTGCCCTTAGCCTTTCTTTCTGAAATCTTAATGCCGCGATCTGAAGGGAATCCCGTTTCGACAGCGCGGCCAGCCCCCCCCGCCGGCCCTGATACCGAACGGGAAATGCCGATTTTGACGGGAGACTTCCGGCCAAGCGATCCCGGTCCTGGCGCCGCCCGCCAGAGTGAATTGCCGGAACGATTCGCGTTCGAGCCCCTCATCCCGGTACCCGCGCTTATCGTTGCAAGCTACCCGAGGGGCACCGAGCACCCGGACAGTCAGCCGTCAGACTTCGAACCCGATCCGGTGCTATTACGGAGTCAGACATGGGACGGAAAAGCAGACATCGCCCGCCGGTCCGAGCCCGTTAACCGCGGCACACTTCGGGAAAGAAGTGTGCGACGTGAGCCGCCCGCCCGAACCCAATCAGACGAAGTTCAGATCCATATCGGCCGGATCGAAGTTACGGCTGTACACCCGGCGGCGCCACCCGCCGCTCGCAAGCCGACCCGCAAATCTCTGAACCTGAGTGAATATCTCAGCCGGGGTCGATGAAAGAGACTCCATGAGCAACGCCCTCGCAATTTCCGGTGTTACGGCGGTGTTGCAGTACTGTTTGACGCAGGTTTACAATTCAACCTCGGCGCTGCCGAGCGTTAAGGTGAGCGCCGTGGCTCCCGACCTCTTTGCGGACAGTTCCACGACCGATAATTCATCACTTCGGGTGAACGTTTTCATGCACCAGGCGACCTTCAGCTCCGCATGGCGCAATGCCGGGCTGCCCTCTCTGGCGGCCGACGGCGTTACCCGCCTGAAGAATCCGCCGTTGGCGCTCGACCTGCACTATCTACTGACCGCGTACGCTTCGGAAGACACGCAGGCCGAGGCGCTGCTCGGATACGCCATCCTGATGCTGTTCGAGAATCCGGTTCTATCGCGCGACGTGATCCGCAAGGCCCTGAACAGCGCGACCGTCATGAACCCTTTGGGAAGCGCCATCGCTACGACAGGCCTCGCCGACCAGATTGAGACGATCAAGATCACGCCCGCCACGCTGGGCCGCGAGGAGATGGCGTGGATTTGGACCGCGCTCAAATCCGACTATCGTCCCACGTTCCCCTTCCAGGTTTCGGTAGTGCTTATCGATCCGCAATTGCAGACCAGCTTCGCGCTGCCGGTCCTGAGCCGGAATATCGGCGCTGAGGCAGGCTCCCTCGCGGGTCTGGCGGCTGGGTTACCGCCTCGCCTCCTGGCAGTGCAGCCGCCAGTGCGCCAGACTGCGTCGGCGCCGGGGGACACGGTGACGGTGAGCGGACAAAATCTGTCCGGCGCAAGCCAGGTGGCTCTTTTGAATCAGCGACTGGGGCTTCGGTATCCGCCTTTTGCGCTGGTGCCGGCGGCGGTAACGGCGGCTTCGGTGTCGTTTCCCGTGCCTGAGGACCCGGTCAACCTGCCGGCCGGCATGTACAGCCTCTGGTTAATCCTCGAGGATTCCGGCGGCTCGATCGTAGGGGCCACGAACATCCTGCCTCTTGCCATCGCACCCAGGATTCTCCCTTTTGGCGCTGGAGCCGCCGTATCCAATGCCGCCGGAACTCTGGTCACGCTCACCTGCGACCCCCAGGTGCTGCCCAATCAAAGCGTGTCGCTTTCTCTGGCGGGCTCCATGGCCGGAATGGCGGTTCCCGCGCAGCCGTTCACGGTGCAAACAGCAACGCTCACCTTCCAGTTCCCCGCTCTCGCCGCCGGGTCTTATGTCGCGCAACTGCGGGTGGACGGCGTTGATAGTCCGATAGGCGTCCAGTGGTCCCCGCTGCCGCCCACGTTCAGTGGGCCAGTCTTCACGGTATGAAATACGCGAACTCCAGAATCGAGTGGACCGAAGCCAACCGGCTCTTTCTGGCGAGCGAGTTCGCTCGTGTCAAGGCCCAGTTGGCCGGGAACCCCGAGAGCGATTCGCCACGGCGTGAGATATCCCACTGCATGGATGCGCCCCCGGCTATCGACCGTCTCTCCGCGCTTTTCGGCTTAAGCCCTTTTGAGCGCGACATCGTTCTGCTGACCGCCGGAATTGAGATGGATTCCGCATTGGCAGCCCAATGCGCCGGACCGGTGACGTTTGGCCTCGCCCTGGCTAAATTGGCTGAGCCCCACTGGGGCGCGCTCACGCCTTCCGGTCCGCTGCGGCGCTACCGCCTGATCGAACTGGAACGAGGCCACGGCCTCGCCTCTCATCTGACTTCCGCCCACCTGCGCATCGACGAGCGGATACTGCATTGTCTGGTCGGAATCGATGAACTCGATCAACGGCTGCAGCCTTTCCTTGAGGCAAGCCCTTTCCCGGAGTGGATCGCCGCCGAGCATCAAGCGCTTGCCGAACAAGCGGTCCGATTGCTGGAAACCGACGCCGCATCAGGACTCCCGCCGCTGCTGCACCTTTGCGGCGACGACGACCAGGGCCAGGAAGACGTAGCGGCGCTTGCGGCCTCTCAAATCGGTCGCCAATTGTTCAACCTGCACGCCGAGGATCTTGCCCCGGTCGGTCCGGATCTCGACCAGTTCGCCCTCCTGTGGGAAAGAGAAGCGCTGCTCCTGCCGGCGGCCCTGCTGATCCGGTGTGGGAGCGCGGGACTTTCCAACTCCGCCAGGCGCCTGGCCGAACGGCTCCCCGGCGTGGTGATGCTGGCGAGCCGTGAGCCCCTTCACCTGAATCGGCCGTTCCTGCGTTTCGACGTGGACAAGCCTGCGCCCGCCGAGCAAAAGCGGCTCTGGCAGAATGCGCTCGGCGAGTCGGCCGCAAGCCTGAATGGCGCGCTCGACGGTATCTCCGAGCAGTTCCGGCTCAGCGCGCGCACTATTCATTCCACCGGCGCGCTGGCTGGTTCCAATCCTAAAGATCTTTGGACCGTCTGCCGATCGCTCGCACGGCCCCGCCTGGAACATCTCGCCCAGCGCCTCACAACATCGGCCGGCTGGGACGATCTGGTTCTGCCCGATCTGCAGATGCAAACCCTGCGGCATCTCGCCGCGCAGGTGCGGAATCGTATGAAAGTCTACGAGACCTGGGGGTTCTCCGCGAAAGGTCGCAGAGGGCTGGGGGTGAGCGCGCTCTTTACCGGGGAGAGCGGCACCGGGAAGACTCTGGCGGCTGAGGTTCTGGCCCATGAACTGGCTCTGGACTTATACCGCATCGATCTTTCCGCCGTGGTCAGTAAGTACATAGGAGAGACCGAGAAGAACTTGAAACAGGTCTTTGATGCGGCGGAAGATGGCGGATCGCTGCTCCTTTTCGACGAGGCCGATGCGCTCTTCGGCAAGCGTACTGAGCGGAACGATAGCAATAGCCACTACGCGAATATCGAGGTGGGTTACCTGCTGCAGCGCATGGAGGCTTACCAGGGGCTGGCGATTCTCACGACCAACCTGAAATCGCAGATTGACCGGGCGTTCCAGCGCCGCCTGCGTTTCACGGTCCAGTTCCCGTTTCCCGATGCCCTGCAGCGCCAGGCAATCTGGAAGCGCGCCTTTCCGTCCGGCGCTCCCGTGAAGGGTCTCGATCCCGCAAAGCTGGCGCAATTCAAGGGGGCCGGAGGCAGCATCTGCAATATTGCACTCAATGCCGCCTTTCTGGCGGCTGCCGAGGGGGGACCCGTGAGCATGGGGCACGTGCTCGATGCCGCTGGCCTTGAGGCGCAGAAGATAGAGAGGCCGCTTTCCGAGGCGGAAGTGCGAGGGTGGGTGAAATGAGCCGGATCAATCTCACCATCGACCAAGTTGTCCTGCGCGGGTTCGATCCGGGCGACCGGAAGGCTTTGCTCGAGGGTCTTCAAACGGAATTGTCGCGAGTGCTCGCCGACCCTGCGACCCGCGCTACCTGGGCCCGTTCGCATCGCACTCCCGTGTTGAAGCTGGGCCGCATTCCTGTTTCGCCTGGGCCGTCAGGTGGCAGAGTTCTGGGTACTCGCATCGGCGGGGCGATAGGGAAAGGGTTGAAGCCATGAGCTTCGCCGTACTTTCCCGGAAGAGCGAAACTGCGTCGGCATCGAAAAGCAAGGCGGTGCCCTCCGCTTTGCGCGTGGGTAAACCCGACGACGCGTTTGAGCGTGAGGCGGATCGCGTTTCGGACCAGATCGTGTCCACAGGCTCTTTGAGCCCTGCGTGGTCCATTTCCAGAATGAGCGTTACTCCTCCTGTACAGCGGAAGTGTGACTGCGACGAATCGGGGCAGTGCGCCGAGTGCCGAGAGAAAATACAACGCAAAACCGATAGCATCGGCGCGGAATTCACACCAGAACAGGGGCACATAGCACCGGAAAGCGTGAACCATGTGCTTGCCGGCTCGGGGAGGCCGATGGATTCGGCGGTCAGCGCGGAGATGGGAGAACGCTTTGGTTTCGATTTTTCCCAGGTTCGGGTTCACTCGGGCTCAGCTGCTGAAAAATCGGCGCGCGATATCAACGCGAAAGCTTACACATCGGGCAACAACATCGTGTTCGGCCCTGGTCAGTTCGCGCCGGCAACGTGTGAAGGGCGGCGGTTGATTGCCCATGAACTTACGCATGTAGTGCAACAAGGCTCCGGTGCGACGGCGATTCAGCGGACGCCTGACAGTCCGGAGGCAACAGGCGCGAAAACGGACGCCGGACCGGTGCTGGATGACAAGCGCTACAACCTGGAGCTTTTGGTGCCGCATCTGTACCAAAGCAACGCCAAGACGTACGCATACTCTGGACAAACGCGGGGAGAGGCTGTCCAGACGCTCTTCATGTTCCGCCAAAAGTTGCGGGATCTTGTCGATGTCTATAAAGGAATGCACCGGGAACTTCGGGACAACCGGGAAGCACACAGCGTAGTTGGCTTCTGGGCAGACACGTTCGGCCGTGTCGATTTGCCGGATTACGAGATATGGGATGAGCCCCTGGGAACGCTGTACAGGAGTTGGATCAGACTGGAAGCATTGAAAACGGGACGGCAGTTGCCTCCTGTGAAGCTGCCCTCCCTCTTCGGGGACGTTGGCAACAACCCTATTGTGCAGATCGGGATGTTACTACAAGTCGCCTCCGATCAGATCGGCGAAGATGTCGCTCAACTCATCAAGTACAAGGAAGGCACTGAGAAGGGCGCGACCACGGGTGTAACAGTCTGCAAAGTTTCGATAGCTGTGCTTTCCACGGCCGCAGGGGGCAGTGCGTTCTCTGCGGCATCCAAAGCGGGCAGCGCGTTCGCGTTGGGTACCCAGGGCTTAGGCTTTTTCGGCTCTGCGGGAGTTGCCTCCGGTGTGGCTGTGATTACCGCGGAGACCGCCGAGATTGGCGGCCAGGTCGGAGAGATGAGGTACGGCGAGCGTGAGTGGGGCGACTTCGACTATGCCAAAATCGCGAAAGTGGGGATCAAGAGCGCCGTTACCGGCTTCATCGGCGCAGTGATAGGTGGCAAATTAAGCCAACTCGTAGGCAAGAGCTTCGGAAGATTCGTCGGCCAAAGGCTACTAAATATGGGTGTGAATGTAAACAGCGGCACGGTCAAACTTCTCGGCAGCCTAGGGGAAAACTGGTTAGTTACCGCAGGCTCTTCTCCTTTCACGACCGCTGTTGGTGTGGTGGCCGACAAAGCGCTCGGTGACGGCGAGTCGATCAAGACATGGGGCGACTTCTATGACCGCGTGCTGGAGGAGATGTGGGATGCCGAGAAGATGGGAACCTTCCTCCATGGGGCGGGGCTGGCTTTTCCCGGGGAAGGGAGAGCCACCAGTCGCGTACCCGGAACCGCGGAAAACTCTGGCTCCGGCGCTGGTCACGCACAACCCACCGTCGGCGATGCGACTGTACCTGCTGTTGGCAGCAAGCCTGCTGAAAGTACGGCCGTCCATCCGGCCGATCAAACGCGAGTCCAGCAGATCGAAGAACAGCACCCGGCCGCCCCTGACGAAAGGATCACGCCTGTTCGCGCCCAGGATTCCCCGCGGCCGCCGGCCGACTACATTCGAAAGGCAGACGTGATTGCCGAGGCGCCAGCTGGCACCGACGCCAGGGGTGAGGCTCATGAAGCGGTCGCGGCCGAAGAAGGTGTGGGCATTTGCAGTCCGGATCCGTGCCCGAATATTGGTGTGGAATACGCAGAGGAACTGAAAGGCTCCACGGAACTTAAGGAATGGAACGACAAAGTACAGGAATTGCGAGAAACGAATCCGGACGAAGCGGCTAGGGAGGCGGCGAGGCTGATTCGTACGTGTGAAGCAGTTCGGCGCAATGCCGCGCGGGCAGCCGCGAATCCCGACGATACCGACCTGAATTTCGAAACAGGTATCGGTAAGGAACGGCTGAAGAAGATTCAGTCCGGAGAGA
>OCTA010006362.1_pt1 | contig 10083 bp, 26 predicted proteins | sample 1538991 | NCBI WGS metagenome assembly OCTA01 (sample SAMEA3539302, study PRJEB22396) | soil metagenome | biome: tundra; feature: field; material: soil | place: USA | collected 2010-05 | depth 0.15 m | reverse complement strand
GTGGAGCCAATTCGCTCCGGACACCACGGTTACGTCCGAACGTCGGCGCCCAGCCAAGCGCCACACGCTCGACCAAGAGGACTACGACGCTTAGCTTCCGTCGCGCCACCCGATAAGCCCCTAGCACTATTGCCTATCGGCAGCGCTCTTTGTCTAGTGTCGCCACTTCCGGGCGTTCAGGGCGAACACGGCACGTTTGCGCGTCTTCGCGTTCTTCGACTTGGAGAGCCGGCGCAGCGTCGAGACGGGGATCTTGGCGCCTTTCTTAGTGCCGGTCGAGGCGCGCAGTTTGCCGCGGTTGGCTTTCCGAATCTTTATGGCCACGAAAGCCCCCTAAAGTGACGGCGCTTCGGCAGCGCTAGGCGGTTACGCCGTGCTTATCGATCTCGTCGGCGAGCTGCCGGGCGGTGCGGTCGGCGTAGAACAGTTCGAAGCGAAGGTGTTTGGTGACCGACGCCGCATCGTCGCGGTCGAGCGGATCGTTGACGCTGTACTGGCAGAGATTCCGGCAGACCGGGCAGCGGTGGAACGGGCCGAAGTCGTAAGGCCAATCCACCTTGCACGCCAGGCAGCGGTAGGCGGTCACTCGTCGGCCTCGTCGGGCAGGCACTCGTCGATATCGGCGGCCTCAGTATCGTCGAAACCGGCACGGCACGCGTCAACCAGACCGCGCTGTACGATGATCCGACGGGTGGTCGAGAAGTAATGGGTCGCCGTCGCGATCTGGTCGCCGTCGCCGTCCAAGAGCTGCACCTCGACGAGCAGTATGGCGTCGCCGATCTGAGCGCGACCTTCGACGTAGTCGTCGAGCACGTCGAGCGCTTGTAGCGCAAGCGCACCGAGCTTCTGGGAGTCGGCGAGACTGTCGGCCATATCAGGCTCCGTGGTCGAGGAGGTGATGGTGGGTCGGGCAGAGCATTGCGCCGCGGTCGAAGCCGGCGCCGTCGGCGTAGCGCCCGCCGATGTGCGCCGCCTCGAGATTCTGCGTCTCGGTGCAGCCGGTGTACGCACACTGTCCGCCGCTCGCGGCGATGAGTGCGGCGCGGAACTTCGCCTGTGTCCTACGGGCCACGGGATCCGACCTTCTCTCAGCGGGGCAGCGCGGACAGTGCTCATCCGCCGGGAAGTGGATCTTATGGCGCCGGCAAGTTCGGAGGATCGCCACCTAGGCGCCGTCAGTATTGGATGTGCCGGCCACGATGTGATCCCAGAACTCGCCAACTGTCATCGCAGGATCGGGCACAAAGCGTTGAGTTGGGCTCAGCCACAGTTTCGCGCCAAGACACGTCAAGCACGGTCCTGAGCCTCTAGTTCATTGCGGATTGCGGCCGCAAGGTCGTGCGCCTCAGCCCAGCGCGTGTCATCGAGCATCGCCGCGAAGTCGTCCTCGTGGCCGGGCACCAGATCAATCGTGATGCCCGCGCCGAGCATCGTCGGGCGCACGCGAAATGTGCAGGTTGGACGTTCGTTTTGCCCCATTAGCTATACCTCCTCCGCCTCGGCAGGTGGGTTGAGTCTACGGAACATCACGCAGCCGGCGCAGGGGCACGGCCAGGTCACGCGCTCGCGATGGCGAAGGGTGTGATAGGCACCGTGAAGGCCGCTGTCGGCGGCGCGGTCAAGTGCGGCGAGGGCGTCGCCCGTGAAGGCCGCGACGAGGGGGACGCCCGAGTCAGGGCGGACCTCGAACTCAGAACGTGAAGCAACTCTAGTGATTATCACGCGGATTGTCCACTTTCGGTTGAATGAAGCGAGCGCCAGCGGCAGACGCTCGTGTCGCTAACTCCGAACTCCTCGCCGACGGCGCGAACGGTTCCCGACGCCGCCGCTATCCGGACGCGCATCTCAAGCGTTCCGTCGTAGAGATTACGGTCGCGGTCCGCCTTAGCGCGTGTATCGTGGCGCCGTGCCCGGTCGGCAAGCTCGTAGGCGTGACCCACGGTGTAGCCGTAGTGCATCGCCACCTCCCTAGCCGAGGTCGCTAGAGCCTCGCGGCCGACGGCGAGGGCGGCTTCCGCCGGGAGATTATGACTGCGGCCTTCGGAGTCGTACTTCGCCTTGACGCGAACGCGAGCGAGTTTGATTGCCCCAATCACGTCGAAGATCACCGCGCGTTTAGTCTCCCGCGTCCTGGCGTGATCCCAGCGACCTCGAAGTTTGTAGATCAGCGTGTCGCCAGCGGGGATCTTCGACCCCGGCGTTGCGGTTGCCTTAGCGAGACTAATCTGCGAGGTCGAGGCATCACTGACGATGGACAACTCCGCCATCACGCGACGATACCAGCCATCGAGTTTCGGTATGGGCAGGGCGGGCGGTAGGGAATCGGCGTTGGCGGCTATTTGCCGTACCGTCGCCGTCCGCTCGGCGAGTTGGCGCAGATAATCCCCCGACGGAAACTTCGCACAGGTCTGACAGGAGCAGTCATATCGATGCCTCATGCCAGACCCTCGCCCTCGACGATGTCGAGTTCCGATTCGAATACGAGCGCGTCGTGGTGGGCGTCACGAGTTAGGCTACGGAGGCGCCGAAGTAGGATACGTTCGTCACGTATAGCGCGCTCCGTCGCTATCCCATCCGTGCCTTGTATCTCCCGAAGTGACCTATGGTCTGGTTCGTCTTTTTCCGTGGTCATTTATGCCTCGTGAGTGGGTAGAGTTGGTCGAGTATGGCGGCCGGTTCGCCGGCGGCGATCAGGAAACGGTCCACGACTGAGAGCATGATCTCCGGCACCTGGCCGTTGCGCCACGCCCACACGCTCCGCGGTGATGAGCCGGCGCGGCGCGAGAGAACCTTGACCGTCGTTTCAGGATGGGCGGCTAGCCAGCCGTCCAGCCACTTGATGAACGGGCCGGAGTCGCTCTGCTTGACGGAGCGATCCTGATGCTCGCGTTTCGCAAGAGACGCCGCGGACCAGTTGCGGGGCTTGACCCCTTTCCTCCGGCGGGCCGCCTCGAGCCTGAAACGGTTGGCCTCGTTGCGCTGGGTGAGGCCGAGCGGATCCGGCGAGCGCCGCTCACGACCACGCCGCTTCGATTCCCGCCGGCATAGTAGGCAGCCGCTGGGTGACGAGTTTTCGGGTGTGCGGAGATGGAAGTTACGGCAGTACAGCGCACGCGGAAGATGGCCGGCGGCGAGATCGCTGGCGCGGGCGCGTTCCCGACCGCACTCCCGGCAGCGACCCTTACTGTCTCGGGTGTACGGCGAGGCGTTGTCGTGCCCTTTCGGGCACTGCTCACGAAAGTTCATCGCGGGAGTTGTGTCGATGACCTTGGCCGACGAGTTCGACCCGAACCTGCTCGAGCCGCGCACTGCACCGCGCACAGAACCGCTCATGCTTCGACGGGCGCCCAGTGAGTCGGACCTTACAACCGGGCGTCGCGCAGACCCTCAACTTACGGCGAGGTCTGAGCGAGCGCCGCGGCATGAACGGGAACGTCGTAATGCGAATGTGGTGCTCGTCGATCATCGTCCCGCCGCCCGGCAAAGCCTCTTATGCAGATTGAGGTAGGCCCAGCGCGCGGTGGTCGGCGTCCAGCAAGAGATACCATCCTCGTCGTGGTTGGGGATCGGGACTGCGGCGAGCTGGCGGTCTACCGTTTGCTCCCAGCCATCGCCCCGAGACTTCATCAGCCAACGTGCCTCGAACAGCACCGCCCAGATGTCAACCCGCTTGACGAGTTCGCTGTGTAGGTCGCTGACCGACCACAGCGCATCGGCGGTGCCGGGCGGATGCCAGGCCAGCGACAGCCAAACGGCGTGCTCGATGCGAGAACAGCGCGAGCGATACTCCGGACTGTCCAGTAGCGGCTTTGCGGGGCGCTGGATGTCGCCGAACCCGTCGAGCGCCTCGTGGTCGTCGTGGTGGAGTCCAGCGAGCTGTATCGCCACCGGGGCGCCGATACGGCCGAGCTTCTCGGCGACCAGCACGGCATGCTCGGCCACCGAGTAGAACTGGACGTGGCCGCCGAACCGGCACAGGTTCGCCAGTGACGACGCGATCGTGTCGAGGTCGATCACCGAGGGGTTGGGGACATCCACGTCGAACGGCCGGCCGTTGGTTAGTTCGATCTCGTTGCCGCTGTAGTGGTGTGGTTCGGTCATGCATCCTCCGTTTCGGGTTGAGATGTCTCGTTTTCGGCCGTTTTTTCTGGCGCGTTTCGTTCAACGTCTTCGCGTTCGCGCTCGGCGTCGAGCGCCGCGTCCTCGCGGTCGTAGCGCTCCTGTAGCTCCGGCGAACGGGCGGCGAGGGAGCCCTGGATAATAGTGGTGGCCGGTCGGATGAACGCGACGATCGCCGAAGGCTTCGGCCGCCAGGTGCCGTGACCGAGTAGTGCTGTCAACGCCGCCTTGACCTCATCGTAGGTGTACTCGGCGAGAAGAAACTCCCACGCCGAGTCATCGATCGGCTCGGTCTGGGCGACCCAACCCTGGGCGAGCAACGTCTTGACGTTGCGCCATTCTGCCGCCGTCATCTTCATTTGGTTCCCTTCCTCGCGCGACGTGGGGGATGAAGGATAGTAGTAGTTCCTTCTGTCTCTGTCTCTGTCTCTGTCTGTAGGCACTGAGCGTCACCGGGCGTCACCGAAGCGTCACCGTGACGAGCACGCCATCGCTGTGTTCGTTCGCGGGTGTTTTCGCGCTGATTCGCCGTCGCTGCTCGCTCTTTGTCCGCCCGCCAGCCAGATATACGAGCCGTAAACCGCGCCGGCGTACCCTCGAAGTCATCTAGTAACCCAACCTCGCACGCCCTAGCGATAACGGCCTCCACGTCCTCTGGTTTCGCGCAGAGTCGGAGGGCTATTGCGTTGCGCCCCGAGTTGACGAGGCCGTCCTCATACCCACCGTGTGTTGCTGCCTCACAACAAAGATAGAGGATCGTTGCGACACCAAGCGCGCCGTCTGTGAGGATCAGCGCTGCGACGTAGTCGCGGTCGAACCAGCCGCCGTCGAGAGGAAAGTATCCGTGAGTAAGGTCGGGGTTACGGGCGCTCACCAGGGCGGCTCCACGTAGGAAACGCCAGGGAAACCCCCATATCGCGCCCGCCACACGAGCATCGCCTCGAGAGGACAAACGGAGCGGTCACGTTCGGCGGCGATCGTATCGAGTTCGGCGAGAAGGTTGCGCGTCGCCGTCGCGTCGAACCATTCGCCGCGCATGTTATAGTCGTAGAGAGCGGCGTGGCAGTCACGCTCGAACCGCCTGTCGCCCTCGATCACGCGCTCTAGCGTGAGGTCCACCGGCCAGCCGGTTTGTAGGGCGTAGAGGCGCTTACGCACACTGCGAGTCGTAAAGCCTACTTTTATCGCGGATGCCATGTTGCAGGCGACGAAGTAGACGGCTCCTACGGCGCGGCGCTCGGCGAGGTCGATCTGCCGTGACGCAATAACTTGTCGTTCGAGAGCGCTCATCCGGCTCAGTACCTCGTGGTGTGGTCGAGAAAGTGCTGCCACGTTTCGTGATCGACGGGCGGCTCGGGGGTGCGAGCGATCGGACCTTCCGGCGCCGGTGTGATGGCTCGGTACGTGACGCCGTCGTCCTCGAGGTGGCGCACCATCCTTGCGGCGAGTCGCCGGCGCAGCGCCCGGTTGCGCCAGCCCTGCCACGCGAGGATCGTCCACATCACCGCGCCGAGCCCGCACGTCACCGCGGCAAGCGGGAGGTGTAGGCCGATGTCGTCCACCATGAACGCCCAGACGATCACGGCGTACGGTAGGCTCGTTTTGAGCGGTGGCGGCGTCGGCGCTCGCACCATACCAACGAGCGCGACGGCGAAGACGAGCTGCCCGACGGTGAAGACGAGGTCCTGCCAGCTTGCAGTCATGGCGCTCTGATTATTTGATGGTCGTAAGGGTCGAGGCCGAGGCGCTCGCAGGCGACGGGCGCCGTGAACGGTGGCGTGTCCTCAAGCTCCGCGATACTAGCAGCTCGAGCGCGCGTGCGGATCAGGTCTTTCTCGTGCTCTTTGAGCTTGCCGCCAGGCATCGGGACAATGTCCGAGCCGCCGAGATACCAGAGCAACAGGCGGCCGTAGTACTCGAGCGCTGGCACGCCCTGAAAGCCGGACTCGCGGGTGATGTTGAGCAGGCGAATGGCGAGTTTCTGTCTGGCCCCACAGCCACGGGTGATGAGCTTCACAGCGGCGGACCAGCCGGGCGGGAGGGTCTGCATCGGGATCGAGTCGGCCGTGTTGTCGAAGACCCTACGAGCCACGCTCGACCTCCGCAATACAGTCGTCCACCGACATTTGCTGCGCTGGGCCGGAGCCCAAGTCGATCACGCCCGTTATCCATTGCGAGTCGAGCAGCGCGCCGGGGTCTATCTTCTTTACCGGTTTCGGGTTCTTCACAGGCGGAGTAAATGTGGCACGCACGCGCTCCAATTCGGCACGCACGAGCCGTAGTTCACGATCGCGCACCCGGATCTGGTCGCCGAGGTAGCGAATTTTGCCGGAGCGTGTTAGGGCACCGAACAGTTCCGCCGACGCCTCGGCGCGCAGCGCCTCATCCACGGCACGTAACTCGTGCTGGTCGTGGGTAACTATCTCGGCCGACACCGTGATCGGCTCAATGTGGGCCATTATCGGACCTCCTCGTGGGTGTTCTTCCAGGCGACGCGGTAGGCTTTCTCCGCGAGGATGACCTGTGTCAGTGTGGAGTGAATCTGCGAGGGCGCGTAGTCTCTATCGACCTGAAAACGGAGTGCCGAGATGCGGTTGAGAAAGTGTTCGTTTGCAGCGGAAAGTTCGTCCAGTTCGTCCATCAGATAATCTCGATTCCTTCCTGTTCGGCGCAGTCACGGTGGATCCACTCGGACTCGTCAACACAGACGATCGCGTCGCCCTCCTCGATCGGATCCCCGCACCACGGGCACCGCGCGTTGAACCCGGCGAGGAGGTGTTGTGGTGGGCCTGTCTCGCGCATCACGAGGGTTCCACAGGGACGCGTTCGACGGCAACAGCGCGGTTATTAGTGACGCGCCGGTAGGTCGCGACGAGCCCGACACGGGCAACGGCGAACGCCAGCTCGCCACGCCAGGCGGGCTCAAGGTAGGGTAGGAGGTCGAGTTGGCCGGTGTCGTAGAGCCGGTGACAGACCGGCCCGAGCGGCACGACCGCAAGCTCGTCGTCCTGCCCGCTGGTCGTCATCGAGCGTGGGATGAGGTGTGCCGGCTGACTCGGAGCGTCGTGCTCAATACTCCCATGACAGACGATGCACCGAACGCCACGCACCTTCTCGCGCTGCGCCGGCGTGGCCGGGGAGACAGCACGGCGCACCGGCTTGATGCCGTTCGCTCGGGCCCGCGAGCCCATCAGGACGGCCACCCGCTTGAGTGGCTTGTCGCTACGTTTGAGTTCGGTTAGCCCCACGACTTACCCTTCGGTTTCGGGGTCTTCGGCCGCGGCGCTACGGCGTGTTTCGCCTGGCTCGACGACACGACGAGATCATCGACGTGTTTGATCGGGATAAACCTCTTGAGCGGCTTCGGGCGTTTCACTTGAACCGCCTTCCGGATTGTCCTTCGCGGACAGGTTGGGATGTCAGGTGGTAGAAACCACACTGAGGACAAAAGTAGGGGCGCATGGGCCGCGACATCTTCCGAGCAGCTTTCACCGCGTCGCGGCTGCGGCGGTAGCTGCGTTTCGCGATATCGCCACGGGCACGGGCGCACAGGGGCATGGCGATCACGACGCCTCCTCCGTTTCGGCTTCGAAGTTCAAGATGCGCCGCCCGATCCACTCCGCGATCTGCGGGACGAGGGCGTTTCCGAGGGCTGCAAGTCGGTCCACCCGTCGGTGAGCGGCGGTAGGCGTCCCGGTTGGGTCCAGCCTCGCCGCCGAGCAGTCGCATGCAAGAAGCTGTGACAGAACGCGCAGAGCGTCTGAATGTTGCTCGCGTCGTTGTTCGGTGGCTGCCCGTCTACATGATGGGCATGCAACTCGTCCGTCGATCCACACGCTTCGCATGACGGGCCAAGATGCCGCCTCGCCCGCCAGTGATAGGTCGCCCAATGCTTCGGCCGATCCCGTTGGTTCGCACAATGCAGCGAGCAGTATTTGCGCCGCCCGAACACCCCCAAATCCTCGAGCCGTCCACCGAAGCGCTTGCGTTTCATCGGCGTCCCGCAACGCGCACATGACTTCTCGGGTGCCATCACTGCTAGACGGCCCATCTACTCCACCTCCGTCCAGCCAAGGGGAAAGCCTTGTAACCACTCGACCCACGTCGGGTTCAGTTGCCCACCAATCTGCGAACTCAGCGGGAGGGCATGGCCCTTCCTCGGCTTTGCTCCCGTTCCCGACTTCCAGTCCCGAGCGGTCGGCGTCGGCCACAGGCCATGCTTCGCCATCTCCCGCAAGCTGTGCCGCACCGGGCCGACCCTCCCAGCCGCTCCGCCCCCCTGGTTGCTCCCGTAGTTCGACGCGATGGGGGTAAGCAACAAGCCAGATGCGGTCGCGGCGGTGAGGGGCGCCAACGGCACTAGCGGAAATACCATCCCACTCCGCGTCATACCCGCACGCATCGAGGTCTTTGAGCACTTGATCGAGTCCCCGAGTACGTAGAGCCGGGACGTTTTCCACGATGACGTAGCGGGGTCGAAGTTCGCCCACAAGTCGGGCGTACGCACTCCAAAGACCCGACCGCGCTCCTGCGAGCCCGCCGCCTCGTCCGGCGAGGCTGATGTCTTGGCAGGGGAACCCGCCGCAGAGGACGTCGACTGGCTCGACGTTGCGTCCGCGTAGTGTTTGGATGTCGCCGTAGCACGGCACCTCCGGCCAGTGTTTTGCGAGGACACGCTGACAGAAGGGGTTTGTCTCGCAGAACCAGGCGGTGTGCATGCCTGCTCTTTCAAGGCCGAGGTCGAAACCGCCGATACCGGAGAAGAGTGAGCCGACATTCACGACTCCTCCGTCTCGGCTGCGGTGATAGCGACGGCGAGCGGCGTTTCGAGGTAGTCGGCAGCCGCCCGAAGCGCAGTCGCACTGTCGTCGAAGCACCCCAAGCCGCGATTGTGAGGGCCACACAACGCCCCACGCACACAGCGTCCGCAGGCTTTCTTACCCGGACAGCAGGAATAGTCGTGGTCGATAGACTCCGCCGGGCGCTGACAACCCGCGATGGCACGCCCGCCCGCGAGTAGCGCCTCGTATTGCTTGACGGTGATCTCGTACCGCTTCGCCATAATCTTGGTCCGGTTCCCCGGCTGCTGTGCGTAACGCCTATGCCGCTGCGCCTCTGCCACAACATTCTCGCCCCGCCAGCGCCGATTCTGAGCCCGCTGAGCAGCCACACAGCGACCACACCGACACCCCTTTTTGTAGCCCGTCCTCGCGGCGAACTGTGGGTACAGGCAGGTCATACCGACTCCGTTTCAGCGGCCGTTATCGCCACGGCCAGCGCCGCCCAACAGTCGCCGGTCATGCCATAGAGCGGGCCGGGCGTCGCCTTGAGGCCGACGGCCTTCGCCTTGCCGCCGTAGCGGTCGATGAGGGCCTGTCGCACGTTCGCGTCCTTGGCGCGTGTGTCGCCGCAGATGTGAAGCTTCACATCGCGGCGGAGAACACGTCGCGGTTCGACACCCGTATAGGCCCAATGCTCGATGAAACGGCCAATCCAGTAGGCCGTCTCGAACGTCTCGGCGCCCACGGCCATCCCGTAGCAGGCGAGCGTCTCGATCGCGAGCGTGCGGTCCCTAGCGAAGTCCAGGTGGTCGAGGATCTCCACGTTCGGCACCTTCTCCCACCAGGCCGGGCGCTTCCCGTCGGGGTTGTAGAACACGATAGCCGACTCGGTCGGGCCGGGGTCGATGGCGAGTAGGCGACTCATCGGGTCCGCCAAGCATACCAAGCACCGGCGACGATAGAGCAGACCAGACAGCCGATCAGCTGCCCGAGGGTGAGGTCGCCGTCGATCACCGGAGCGCCGCCTTCCAGGCCGGGGCACGCGCCTCGTCGTACGCCTTCCGGGCTGTGGCCTGCGCCTCGTCGTACGCCTTCAAGGCCGAGGCACACGCCTCGTCGTGCGCCTTCCGGGCTGTGGCCTGCGCCTCGTCGTACGCCTTCAAGGCCGGGGCACACGCCTCGT
>OCTA010006361.1_pt1 | contig 10083 bp, 9 predicted proteins | sample 1538991 | NCBI WGS metagenome assembly OCTA01 (sample SAMEA3539302, study PRJEB22396) | soil metagenome | biome: tundra; feature: field; material: soil | place: USA | collected 2010-05 | depth 0.15 m | reverse complement strand
AACGCGGTTCTCGGCCATCAGGTAGTCGACCTCCTGCTGCAACACCCGTCCCAGCTGTTCCGTCCCGCATAGGAATGGCGAGCTGACGGGCGATTGTCCCGATTTGGCGTCGTGGTTCGTAGCCCCCGGTGGAGAGCGCACCACGGCCTGATCGCGGGACGGGACAGCAGCAGGTCACGGCGGCCCCTGGCGGCGTGATGGATGCAGGGTGGCGCTTGGCGGCGCTACGACCTCGGGACGTACGATGGCTTGCTCAGCTCGGCAAGCCGTTCTCCGATGACATCGCGGTCGTACGTCGTACGCCCGTCCACAGCGAGCCCCTGTTCGAGGTATCCGATTGCCTTGCCCACGTCGAACGGCAGGTCGTACTCGCCAGCGAAGAAATGCGAGTACGCGTCGGCAAGCGCGATGTAGCTCCACACGTTCTGCGGCCATTGCTCGGGGAGGCTATGGAGCACGGTGGACATCTCGGCGGTCTCCCCGAGCCGAAATAGGAAGGAGGCCAGGGCTCGGCGGAAGCTCACCTGCATACCGTCGTCCTCGTCGGGAAACCGAGCGATCCACTCAGTGCAGTACTGGCGTCCCATGGCAGCGAAGTGCACGTCCCGACGAGCAGCGGTTCCGAGATGCATCTCAAAATCCTGGGACCAGTTGAAGACCGACTGGTAACCACTGAAGGCAGCCCCCGCGGTATTCATCGTGCGCATCTCGGGAGTGAAGCGCGGCAGGAGAGCTCTCCAGACCTTCCACCAAGTATTGCAGGCTTCAGCGGTCCTTCCTTGCTCGACCAGCTCGTATCCCTCCTGCATCCAATCGTCGAGCATCTCCATTGATGGGCGATCGGGCACGAGGCGTTTCCATAACTCACAGGCGGCCAAGCCCAGAAAGTCTTCTTCCTTCTCAGTGCACTTGACCGAATCGCCTGCGAGCCACGCCTCCGATATTGTCCATGCCGAATCTCTTCCAGACGCCAGCTTCACCAGGCGCTCGCGGGTGTGCTTGACGCCGAAGGTGACCAGCTGCTCCTCGATGGCCTCGGTGGCCATTGCAGCGACCTTCTTCATGGTCCACCTCTCTCGAAGGCCATGCTCCATGATCTGTCGCAGTCGCGACGCTTGCCCCACGGACCGAGGGTCTTCGGTGATACGCACGATCGTGTAGGGTGAGAGAGCGAGTCCCTGCTCGCGCAGCAGCTCCGAGACCGAGCGAGCGGACCGACCCCGTCCCTTGCCGCGCACGAAATCGTTGAGCGCATCGGTCACATGGGTGCTGGCGGTGGGGTCGTGGATGGCGGAATGGCCGGTCGTCGGCGTGAGGGACGCTTCATCCTTCGACAGGCAGCACTTCTTGTACTTGCGGCCGCTGCCGCAGGGACAGGGCGCATTGCGTTTCGGCTTGGGCATGGCTTGGGTCTCCATCTACCGGAGGCTTGCGTGGGTTTCAAACGGAATGGAGGGTACGAGCCCCCATGACCAACGACCACTCACCAGCCGCGGCAGCAGAAGCGTGCCTCGCCCGTCGCTACCCGCCCGGGCAGAAGGGCGGGACTCTCATCGCGGAAGATGTACTCACCTTGGAGCAGCACGAGAAGATGTTGCGTACGGGCGGGTACCGTCCGCAAACGGGATGCCCCAAGTGCGCCGGGCGCTTGCACATCCATGATTACCGACATCGGGTTCTTCTTGCCGATCCTGCCTCGGTGATCTCGGTAGTGCGGTTCCTGTGCTGCTCGTGCGGGGCGACCTGGCAGGTGCTCCCGGCCTTGGTGGCACGTCATCTGTGGCGGAGTTGGCACACCGTCGAGCGAGCGGTCGAGACGCCACAGCAGGCGCCGACGATGGCAAACGACTCGGCGCCAGCGACGAGAGAGATTCCCGAGCGTACGCGCCGGCGATGGTTGACCCGGCTTTGTGCGAGCGCTGCGCTCCTGGTCGTCACGCTCTCCACCGCCGAGATGCCCGTGCTGGCCGCCGTGGCGGGCGCAGTCGGACTTCGGGGCACTCGACGAAATCTCGTCGACACGCACACGCGAATCTGCATCGTGTCCGTGGGCCAGAGGCTCATGCAGATGGCGGCCTTGGTCCACAGGCTTGCTCCGGGGGTGCGTCTCATGTAACCGCCGTGGTTCGCCCAGGCGATCTGGGACGGCCGATGTGTCGAGCGTTTTCCCACCAAAAGTGGCCGGTCCCCCGCGGGAGAAATGTCCTCGTCATGGACAAGGACCGCAGGGAGAAAATCGCACTTTGGCGACTCGGAGTGCTCGGCCCCCTCATCAGCGCTCGGCTCGAGCACGGCGACCGCGCCGAGTACTACGCTCTGGCGGCCGGGCGCGTGCACGAGCACCCAGACGGACGGCTGGTCAGGATCAGCCCGCGCACCGTGGAAGACTGGTACCGTGCCTACCGCCGGGGTGGCTTCTCGGCGCTGTTTCCAACTGACCGAGCAGATCTCGGTCACAGCCGTGCAATTCGTGCCGAGCTCGTCGACATCATTCTGCGCGCCAAAAAGGAGCGTCCACGCCGGAGCATCAGGCGCATCATCCGCATGCTCGAGCGGGCGCGCCTGGCGCGCCAAGGTGAGCTCCACCGTTCGAGCGTGCATCGGTTGCTCGCCGCCCATGGTGCCTCGACTCGTCCGGTGCGAGGACCCGAGGCCGAGAGGCGCTCCTTCATCATGGAGCACGCGGGTGACCTGTGGATTGGGGATGCCCTGCATGGCCCGATGGTCAAAGGCCCCGGCGGCAAGTTGCGCAAGGCGTACCTTCTGTCGCAGATCGACTGCGCGACTCGCTTCCTGCCCCACAGCTACTGGGCGCTGGGCGAGGGCGATGCTGAGCAAGAGCACGGCCTCAAGCAGGCCATGCTCAAATATGGTGTCCCGCGCGCCTACTACGTCGACCGCGGACCGGCGTACATGGCGCGCTCGCTGCGCCTGGTCTGCGCAGACCTCGGCTGCCAGCTTTTGCACACAGGCCCGGGCGACGCCGCGGCCAAGGGCGCGATCGAGCGCTGGCACCGGACCTGGCGCGAAGAATTCGAGGACGAGCTCGACGGCCGAGTCCTGACTCTGGAGGAGCTCAACTCCCTTCATTGGGCCTGGCTGGGCGCGGAATACCACGGCCGCAAGCACGACACCACCGGCCGCATCCCGCGCGAGCACTGGCTCGACCAGGTCGAGCACATGCGACCGATACCGGCGGGCAAGAATCTCGACGAGATCTTTCTCCACCGCGACAAACGCAACGTCCGCAAAGACGGCACCATTCGCTACCACGGCCGCTGGCTGGAGGTGCGCCCAGAGCTGGTCGGCAAAGAGATCGAGCTGCGCTTCGACCCGTGCGCCCTCGACGCTCTGCCTCGCGTATTCGAGGATGGTCGATTCGTGTGCGACACCGTCCTGCTCGATCGCATCTACAACGCCACCAGACCACGCCGCCGTATTGCCGGCCAGCCTGCGCCGACCGTCAAGCCGACCGGCCTCGATCCGCTCGCCCTCATCGCCGACGAGCACTACCGCCGCAGCCATCCTTTCGGCACCCAGGATTCTGCTCAGCACACCGACGACAACAACGATAACGAGGAGTGACCCATGTACAGAAAGCGCTTCGGCCTCACCGGCCATCCCATGCCCAAAAACGCCCAGGGCAAAACCTTCTTCCACAAGACGCCCAACTACGACCGTCTCCACCGCGCCTTCGGGCGTTTGGTCGATGACCCTGGCCTCGGCATGCTCACCGGAGATCCAGGCGTCGGCAAGACCGCCGCCATCCGCAACCTGTGCGCGGCGCTGCCCAAACCCGACCACCTCGTCCTTTACCTGTGCGACACCGCCGTCTCGCCGCTTGACCTTTATCGCACTCTCGCCGTCGAGATCGGCGTCCGCCCCTCTCACCGACGGGCGGATCTGTGGTCCGACATCAAGAAGACGCTCGTCCACATGGTGGACGAGCGCGGGACCGCGCCCCTGGTCGTGATCGACGAGGCTCACCTGCTCAGTGAAAGATTCCTCCTCGACCTGTCTGGCTTCCTCAACTTCGCCTTCGACAGCCGCGACCTTCTGACCCTGTGGCTCGTCGGACATTCGCCCCTGCGCAGGACCATCCAGATGCGCCAACACGAGGCGCTCGCCATGCGCCTTGCTGCCCAAGTCCACTTCGAGCCCACGACCGAGCGAGACCTCTTCGCGGCTGCCGTCCACGCTTGCCTTGAGAGCGTCGGTGCGCAGAAGAAACTCCTGTCCGACCCCGCCCTCGAGATCCTGTTTCGCGCAAGCCGGGGTGTCTTTCGCATCGCCGCCAAGCTACTGCGCGCTGCCCTGCGCACTGCCCATGAGCGCGACCAGGATTTCGTCGATGAGCACACCATGGAGATGGCGGTCGACGACATCCTCGCCCCTGCGGCCGTCGCTGCCAAACCCGCCAAGGCCTGACATCCTCATGGCCTCTCCGCTGCCGTTTCGACGTGCCGTTGACCTCAAGCCCGTCCCCGAAGAGCAACGCTGGCTCATCCAAGATCTCTGGGCCGCGCAGGCCGTCGGGATAGTCGGCGGAGAGCCCAAGTGCTGCAAATCATTCCTCGCCTTGGACATGGCCGTCTCCGTCGCCTCGGGAGCCCATTGCCTCCGCCGTTTTGCCGTCGCTGACAAGGGGCCCGTCCTCCTCTTTGCCGCCGAGGACGCCTTGCACGTCGTCCGCCGGCGTATCGAAGGCATCTGCCGCGCCGCCGACGTCAATTTCGCTCGCCTCGATGTCCACGTCATCACTGCCGTCTCCGTCAGGCTCGACATCGAGGACCACCGCCGGCGACTCATCGACACGCTCGCCGCCCTGTGCCCGCGCCTGCTCGTCCTCGATCCTTTTGTGCGCCTGCATCGCGTGGACGAGAACGCCAGTGGGGAAGTCGCTCCGTTACTTGCCTTCCTGCGCGAGCTCCAGCGCCGTTTCCACACCGCCGTGGTGCTCGTGCACCATGCTCGCAAGGGCGGCGCTCGGGCCCGCGCCGGTCAGGCACTCCGCGGCTCGAGCGAGTTTCATGCCTGGGGCGACTCCAACCTGTATCTCCGTCGCACCCACGACGGTCGCCTCGTCCTCTCCGTCGAACAACGCGCGGCCCCCTCCATCGCCCCTCTGGCCCTCGACCTGCACGAGGATGCTGACCGCCTTGCCCTCCAGATCACCGCCGACAAGGTTACACACGACCCGCCTCCTCTCGACCCGGCGGAACGCATCGTCAACGCCCTCGCCGCCGCCCACACCCCACTCCCGCTCGCCGACATCCGTGAGGCCTGCCGGATCCGCACCGCGCGCCTTTGCCAGGAGCTCGCCGCGCTCGTCGACACTGGCCGTGTCCTCAAGGCCGAGGGCGGCTACGTCCTGGCCCCACCTTCTTCATAGAGCCTCCACCAGTCCAGCGCATTCCCGGCCATTTCCCGCCCCCCGTTTCCCGCCCACCCTTATACCCAGCGGGAAGCGGAAACGGGAAACGTGTTGGCCCCCCCACGCCGACGAAAACTTCACGACCAGGATTCGGGACGACCCTTCGGCCAGACTCCGAGCCGGAACACCAGCCACACCGCAAGCCACGCTGCCAAGAACTGCAGTGGCAGCGGCAGCATCGAACCCGCAGGCTCGTCCTTCGTCTTGCTCACGAGGCGCCTTCTACACCTTTCCACGTCCTCAGCAAGATCGTCGGTACCCCTCCAAACTCCCTGGATTCGCGTCGCTTTCTTCCGCCTGAGTTTTGGGACAGGACGGGCATCACTCGCCAGCAGCATGGTGCATGAGCATAATCCGCTTAATCTTCGTTATCGGGCGCTTGAAACCACTATCCACTCGCACATTTGTTCCTTGCCTGCTGAGTCCGCTTTCGAGCAAGCCAAGTGCGAAAGCATCTTACGGTTATGGCAATGGCGAAACAAAAATGCCGCCACCAAAAGTCCCGGTAAAGATATTGCCGCCGCTCACCGCAAGAGCACTCACCGAAGGGTTGAGAAGACCGCTATTGGCCGCAGCCCAGCTCGTTCCGTTGTCGGTTGAGAGATAGACACCTTCGTCGCAAGCTGCTCCAAAGATGCTGTTCCCGCTCGCGACAAGCGGTGAGGCGCCATCACAATTCGCGGGGAGACCGGATGACTTTGCGTTGTTCCAAGTTAAGCCATCATTGGTGGATCGATAGAGCCCACCGTTATCGACCTTGGCAAAGATATTGCTTCCGATCGCCGCAAGCGAGGTAATGCCAGTATTCGTAGAAGCAACTTTGGTCCAGCTTGAGCCATCTATGCTGGACTCAAAGAGCCCACCGCCATTGTCATTGCTTGTCCCTACAAAGATGTTGCCGCCGCTCACTGCAAAGCAACAGGCAGAGAGAAGATTAGTGAGGCCCGCATTGTCCGCAGTCCAGTTTGCGCCATTATCGGTGGAACGGAATACGCCAGAATAAGTTGCGGCAAACATAGTGTTTCCGCTTGAGGCAAGATCGTTGACCATAATAGTGGCGTTCCCGTTCTGGACATCCGTCGGCAAACCCAAGTCGACCACAGCCCAGCTTGCCCCGCTATCAGTGGAGAGAAAGACACCACTCGGGAAAAGCACAGCATAGAGATTGCTACCGCTCACGGCAAGCAACTGAACCGGTTCGTATGGTAGGCCGGAACCAAGCTGCGTCCAATTTGCTCCATTATCCGTCGAGAGAAAGATGGCTCCGCCGAGATCATTGCCTTTGCTCGCGCCTATGAAGACATTACTGCCGCTCACTGCAATACTATCGACATACAAGAAATCTGTGAGACCATTATTGACCGCTTCCCAGTGCCCTAGCCCGGTCGGTGTATATTTGTAGTCTGTGGACGCCCCGCTGCAACTGACAAGCAGGCAGGAAATGAAAAGAACAACCATCATTACTAAGAAATCAACTAATCGTCTCGCAGACATGGTTCCGTTTCCTTCCAGTTTCGGTTAGCCATGCATCATACGAGTTGCCGATCGAAAGGCAACCGCTTCTGGGTATAGGGGATAGTTTGGGTGTGTAGGTGGATGTAGTTTACGTAATCTCCGTTATCGGCGTTTTGGGCGGATGCGCTCCAGCGAAGGAAGAATGGCGCTTGTAGCGCCTATGCTCCGCCAAGGATTCCTCAGAGATGCTTTACAACCTCAGCATCGCTGGCGATATTCGAGCAGATAGCTCTGAGCCCCTTCTGGAAGAGGCCGTCGAGGAAATCACTGCCCGGAAAAGTCACCCACCTCGTGGAGTAGCTGTCCGATTCGAATGCAGTGTAAGTCTTGTCGTAAACCACTTGGTCGTTCGTGGAGAGAATCAGTCGTACGACTATGTGGAGTCCTATCGTATTCGTGTTGCCCCACCCACCGGCCACGTTTTCCCTCCTTTCCGTCAGCCCGTACTTGAAGTCGGCAGCGACTTGGACATCCACACTCGAACCCGAATCCTCGTTGAACAAGCCCCTCAGAGCAGTAGTGAACATCGGCCCGCTGTCACTTTCCAGGTTGTAGACGAAATCAGCCCTCTTCAAGCCGGCCGGGATAGCGACGTAAGTAACCTGGGATCCATGGGCTAGCGGCGTAGAAAGCCTGGTCTGTGAACCTGCCGTAAGGTCCTCCAAGACAAAGACATTGGCTCCCGCAACAGGCGCCGCAATTTTGAGGGTGTGAATTCGTGCTGATGCCGCCACAGTGGGTGGCGACGGGACTTTGAGGGTGAGGGACTTGTTGATGACTCCGCAACTCGCGCTGACGGCGGCGATCAACAACGCCATCACTAACGATCTGAACTGGAACATCCGTTTCCTCCCATGTCCTCATTCTAAGCGCCATTTTCCTTCAGCTGCAAGAAGCAATAACAGAGATTACGTAAGCCACATCCGATGGATCCTGATCAACGACGGCGAGCAAGTCACGCCACCCCGGCCGCGCATGACCATGACGGCACTGGCCAGAAGGTAGTCGGCATCTACCACAACGCCACGGTGCTCAGTGAAGCTCGCGACACCTCTCCCAAGCGCCACGTGCTCTTTCAAGGGGGGAAGGTTCTGATTCCGTACAACGTGATCGCCAAGGCACGTGATGTGCGATTCATTCCAGTCGACCTGCGTCGCTTTCTTGTTCCTAGCCCTGGGACACCGGGGGCGCCAGGCCAGAGCAATGCCTCCTACGTCGATGCAGACAACGAAGCCACAAGGGCATTTCGGCATAAGCTTCTGAGGTACATCGCCGCCCGCTTTGACGACGTAATCGCTGAGGACGACAATTTGAAGAAGCTCGTGGTTGCTGGTGGTCAGGGGACCAGCTTGACCGCAGAAGATCGAGCGGCGGTCGAACATCGAGCGGTCGAGGCCGCAATTAAGCACTTAACCGCTCGGACCAAGCACGGAGGTTGGAGACTGCACGGCGACTACCACCCGACTGGTCCGTTTGACCTTGTGTTCTGCAAGATGGGCCAGTCCGATCTCCACGTCGAGGTTAAGGGAACGACGGGGCGGCTCGCATCTGTCATCGTCACTCGAAACGAGGTGGCCCATGCCCAGGCTCGGAAAAACTTCTGCGCCCTCTTCGTGCTCTCCGACGTGAAACTGGAACGAATCGAAGGAGCTACTACAGCGACGGGGGGCACGCCTCGTGTGGTGAAACCGTGGCGTCCGAAGGCATCAGAGTTGGAAGCACTGGCCTACCGCTACGACGTGGTGGGCGAGGAATGAGGCACGTGGTGAGATCTCCATGCGCATGGAAAGCACAAACATCTCTAGACAGCGGGGAGGTCCCGCTGCTTGCCGGCACTCCTCCCCTTTCGTAACGGTATTCATCCCCCGCCATAGTGGGCTTGACCCGATTTGGTGGACACCCGCGCTCAGTCAAAAGCGCGTAGAAAGGGGTCCACATGTCGAAGATGCAAGGGAAACGAAAACGGCGCATACACTCGCGTGAGTTCAAGGCCGACACGGTACAGCTGGTTCACACCGGCGGTCGAAGCATTGTGGGCGTGATCCGATTTGGTGGACAGGTTGTTTACGCTGCCGCCGACCATCGACGAACAGACATCTCATACTCCATCGGACTCGTGTAGCCCAGCACCGAGTGGCTTCGCTTCGAATTGTAGAAGCAGGCGGCCTCGCCACACTGGACAGTAGAAGGCGCGCTCCCGGCTGGCCATTCTTCGTGAGCTGCGGCATCCTTTCCATCGTGCTGATTATCGACGTCGCCGTCGGACGGTCGCTGTCGCCAGGCGATCTGGTGATTCGAGTCCCCTACGAGGTGCTCATCGCGTTCACCAGTTGCGCCTGGGCATACGCGTGCGGTGTTTTCGGCGCCCGAATGCTGGTACGAGATCAAAGCTAGCTCATGGCGAGACCATCGTATATCCCGTCAGCGGGCAAGCCGGCGGTGTTCCCGGTATGAGCACCGCCTCCTCTCCTGGCGCCAGACACGCCGGCGACATGCGCAGCTGCGGTCGTAGTGGGGCAGAAAAGGGGCTGCCCGGTTGGCGTACCTCACATCAGGATATTCTACGTATCCGGCGTCACATGAAGAGCGGCACATGAAGCCGCCAACGATGCTGGCCCCTGTAGTGTCTATTGTGACAGTGGTCGCAGAAAATGCAAAAGTGGCACTGGCGACAATAGCTTGCTTGCCACAGTGTGATCGATTGGGTGATTCAACCAGAACTGACTGTGATGGCAGCCTTCAGTAAGACAACACCCTTGTCGTACCTGCCACCGTCGAGTTTGCCATGCGCCTAGTCAAGCATTGAAGAATCCTGTGGCCCTCGGCATGCGAACGATGGTGGGTACACGTGCGCAAAGGGGACCCACTTCCCAAAGCTAACTCGACATGGCAGCTACTTGGTTCGCATTTTCTGGCTAACACTACTGATTCAAATTCGGACCGAGCCGGCGCGTCGCGAAGGCCTCGACCCCAACGAACGACGAGGGCGAATGCTTGACGTATTCAACCGAGAAGTGAGGCAGCGGGTGAGGACCGCAGCAGCGACGGCGACGGGAGAATTTGAATCAGTAGTGCTAAGGGGATAGATCAGGTGCCTAGGTCGCCATGACGCTGCCTGTTGGGAATCTGGGAAC
>OCTA010006358.1_pt1 | contig 10085 bp, 8 predicted proteins | sample 1538991 | NCBI WGS metagenome assembly OCTA01 (sample SAMEA3539302, study PRJEB22396) | soil metagenome | biome: tundra; feature: field; material: soil | place: USA | collected 2010-05 | depth 0.15 m | reverse complement strand
AGCTCGCCCGGGATCTCGTTGAGGAACCGGCTCGGAATGTTGCTACTGGTGCTCCCCCAGAGCATGCGGCTCCAGGCATGGGAGACATAGAGATGCCGCTCGGCCCGGGTGATGCCCACATAGCAGAGCCGCCGCTCCTCCTCGAGCTCCACCGGATCGCCCAGGGAGCGCAGGTGGGGGAAGATCCCGTCCTCCATGCCGACCAGGAACACCGCGGGGAACTCGAGGCCCTTGGCGATGTGCATGGTCATCAGGGAGACCTTGGTCCCGTCGCCGTCGAGCTGATCCGAGTCGGCGACCAGGGCCGCGGCCTCCAGGAACTCGGCCAGCGTGCGGTACTCCGCAGCCACGCCGACCAGTTCGTCCACGTTCTCGACCCGACCGAGCGCCTCGATGGTCCCCTCCGACAGCAGTTCGCTCCGGTAGCCGGTCCGCTCGACGATGGCGGTCACCAGCTCTCCGGGTCCCAGTGCCCCCCCGTCGCCACCGGTGGGCCCGTCGGCGGGTACGGCGGGACCGCCCCACGGCCCCGCCCCGTCCAGACCGTCGGGGGCGATGGCGTCGCCGTTCTCGTCGACCAGCGGTGGAACGGCCATCTGCGCCCGCAGGTCGTCGAGCAGCGCCGAGAGATCGATGAGGGCCTTGCCGGCCTTGCCACCCACCCCGGCGTCATCGGCGTGGGCCACGGCCTCCCCGAACGACAGGCCCCGGCCGCCCGACCACCCGGCCAGCTTGGCCACCGAGGTGTCGCCCACCCCACGCTTGGGAACGTTGACGATGCGGCGCCAGCTGACCTCGTCGTCCGGGTTGACCAGGACGCGGAGGTAGGCCAGGACGTCCTTCACCTCGCGGCGGTCGTAGAACTTGGTGCCGCCCACCACCTTGTAGGGCACCTCGGCCCGGACCATGGCCTCCTCGAGGGCGCGGCTCTGGGCGTTGGTCCGATAGAAGACGGCCACATCGCCCCAGTGGAGGCCCTGGTCGCCGCGCAGCCGGACGATCTCGTGGGCGACCCACTCCGCCTCGTCGTGCTCGTCCTCCGCCCGGTAGCGGGTGATCCGCTCGCCCTCCCCGCGATCGGTCCACAGCGTCTTCGGCTTGCGGGAGACGTTGTTGGTGATCACGGCGTTGGCTGCGTCGAGGATGGTCTGGGTGGAGCGGAAGTTCTGGTCCAGGGTGATAGCGGTGGCGTCGGGGAACGCCTTCTCGAAGTCGAGGATGTTGGAGATGTCCGCACCGCGGAACCGGTAGACCGACTGGTCGCTGTCCCCCACCACGACGATGTTCCGGTGCTCACCGGCCAGCAGGACGGCCAGCGCGTTCTGAACGGGGTTGGTGTCTTGGTACTCGTCGATCAGGAGGTGGGTGAACCGGTTCCGGTAGTGCTCGAGGACGTCGGGGTGCTCGCGGAACAGGCGCACCGTGTTGAGGAGCAGGTCATCGAAGTCCATGGCGTTGGCCGACAGCATCCGCTGTTGGTACAGGTCGAACACGTCGGCCACCCGCCGGTCGAAGATGGTGACGGCTGCGGCCCGGTACTCGGCTGGGCCCTGCTGCCGTGACTTGGCCTGGCTGATCTGGCCCAGGATCGAACGGGGGGAGAGCTTCTTCGTGTCGATGTCGAGCTCGCGGCAGACGATCTCGATGAGCCGGCGCGAGTCGGCGTCGTCGTAGATCGTGAACGAGCCCTTGTAGCCCAGGCGATCGCCGTGGGCCCGAAGGATGCGCACGCAGGCGGAGTGGAAGGTGGACACCCACATGCGCCCGGCGCGGGGTCCGATCAGATCGGCCACGCGCCGGCGCATCTCGTCTGCCGCCTTGTTGGTGAAGGTGATGGCCAGGATCTGCCAGGGTGCGGCATCACCGGAGGCAATCAGGTGGGCGATGCGCCGGGTCAGTACCCGGGTCTTGCCCGAACCGGCCCCGGCCACGATCAGCAGGGGGCCGCCCCGGTGTACCACCGACGCCCGCTGGGGGCCGGTGAGTCCCTCCACCAGGTCCTCCCTGCCGGCCGGATACGTCTGCCCGGGGGTCCCACCCGAGCCCAGGCGGAGCCCGCCGCTGTCGTCAGGGAGCCGGTCGGCGCTCCCTCCCCACGAGGTCATTCCCACTCGATGGTTCCGGGCGGCTTGGAGGTGATGTCCAGAGCCACCCGGTTGACGCCCTCCACCTCGTTGATGATGCGGGAGGAGAGGCGTTCCAGCAGGTCGTAGGGCAGGCGGGCCCAATCGGCCGTCATGGCGTCGTCGCTGGAGACGGCGCGGATGACGATGGGGTACGCGTAGGTCCTCCCGTCGCCCATCACCCCCACCGTGCGAACGGCCGGGAGGACGGCGAAACTCTGCCACAGGTCGCGATAGAGGCCGGCACGGCGCACCTCCTCGACGACGATGGCATCGGCGGCCCGGAGGATCTCGGCCCGCTCCGATGTCACCTCTCCGACGATGCGCACGGCCAGGCCGGGACCGGGGAAGGGCTGTCGCCACACGATCTCGTGGGGGAGCCCCAGCTCCTCCCCGACCGCCCGGACCTCGTCCTTGAACAGCAGGCGCAGCGGCTCGACCAGGTCGAAAGCCAGGTCCTCGGGCAGCCCGCCGACGTTGTGGTGGGACTTGATGGTGGCCGCAGAGCCCGAGCCCGACTCGATGACGTCCGGGTAGAGGGTACCCTGCACCAGGTAGCCGGCCGCCTCCTCCACGGTGTCGCCGGCCCCGTCCTGGCCGGCCGGGCTGAACTTCTCGATGACCAGGTCGCGGGCGACCTCCTCGAAGATGCGGATGAACAGCTCGCCGATGATCTTGCGCTTCGTCTCCGGATCGGTGACCCCGGACAGTGCCTCGAAGAACCGGTCGGCCGCCTTCACGTGGACCAGGTCGATGTGGAACTGCCGGCGGAACGTCTCCTCGACCTGTTCGCTCTCGTTGGCCCGCATCAGGCCGGTGTCGACGTAGACGCAGGTGAGCTGGTCGCCGATGGCCTTGTGGACCAGGGCTGCCGCTACTGCCGAGTCCACGCCGCCGGACAGCGCGCACAGCACGGGCGACGACCCGACCTGGGAGCGGACCGCCTGCACCTGCGCTTCGATGATCGAGGTGTGGGTCCACGACGGCGGGCAGTGGCACACGTCGTAGAGGAACCGCTCGAGCAGATCGCGGCCCCGCTCGGTGTGCGCCACCTCGGGGTGGAATTGCACCCCGTAGATGGCACGCTCGCCGTCGTGGAGTGCGGCCACCGGCGCGTCGGGGCTCGACGCGGTGGCCACGAAGCCGTCGGGCACCCGGGTGATGGCGTCGCCGTGGCTCATCCAGACCTCGGCGTCCTCCGGCCAGTCGACGAACAGAGGTGAGCGGCCGGTCAGCGTCAGCGGCGTGCGGCCGTACTCGCCCCTCCCGGTGCGGGACACCTCGCCCCCGAGCTGCCGGGTCAGCAATTGGGCGCCGTAGCAGATACCCAGAATGGGGACGCCGGTGTCATAGATGGCCGGATCGATGGTCGGGGCCGGCGTCTCGTTGACCGACTTGGGCCCCCCCGAGAGGATGATGCCCGAAGGATGGCGGGCCATCAGCTCCGACGCGGTGGCGGAGTGGGGGACGATCTCCGAGTAGACGTGGGCCTCGCGCACCCGGCGGGCGATCAGCTGCGCGTACTGGGCACCGAAGTCGACGACCAGTACCGGCCCCTCGCCGCGCTCGCCGGCATCCGTGGTGTCCGGGCTCAATGGCCCATGCCGACACCCTGCGAGCGCTGCAGGTCCTTGCCCTCGGTCTGCAGTGCCGGTGCCACCATGACCTCGGCCTTCTGGAACTCCTTGACCGTCTGGTAGCCGCATGTGGCCATGGCCGTGCTCAGCGCCCCGAACAGGTTCATCCGGCCGTCGTTCTCGTGGGCGGGCCCGAGGAGGATCTCCTGGAGCGTGCCCCTTGTGGTGGTCTGGACCCGGGCGCCGCGGGGCAGCGTGGGATGGAACGTGGCCATGCCCCAGTGGTAACCACGGGCCGGCGCCTCCACCGCGGAGGAGAGCGGCGAGCCCAGCATGACCGCGTCCGCACCGCAGGCCACCGCCTTGGCCACGTCCCCGCCCTTGGACATGCCGCCATCGGCGATCACATGGCAGTAGACGCCGGTCTCGTCGAGGTGCTGCATGCGGGCGCCGGCCACATCGGCGATGGCCGTGGCCTGGGGAACCCCGATCCCCAGCACGCCCCGGGTCGTGCAGGCGTTACCCGGCCCGACCCCTACGAGCACGCCCACCGCGCCGGTGCGCATCAGGTGGAGGCCCGCCTGGTAGGAGGCGCAGCCGCCGACGATCACCGGGATCTCGAACTCGCGGATGAAGCGCTTGAGGTTGAGCGGCTCGGCCGTCTTCGACACGTGCTCGGCGGAGACCACCGTCCCCTGGATGACCAGCAGGTCCAACTCGGCGGCCAGGACGGCCGGGGCGAAGGTCTCCGTCTTCTGTGGCGTCACCGAGGCAGCGGTGGTGATGCCCGCCGCCTTCATCTCCTTGATGCGCTCGGTCACCAGCTCCAACCTGACCGGCTCGGCGTACATCTGCTGCATCCGGGCCGTGGCCTTCTCCGCCGGGAGCTCCCGGATCTCGTCGAACAGCGGGGTCGGATCCTCGTAGCGGGTCCACAGTCCTTCGAGGTTGAGCACCGCCAGGCCGCCGAGACGGCCGATCTCGATGGCGGTGGAAGGGCTCACCACCCCGTCCATGGCCGACGCCATCAGGGGGAGCTCGAAGCGGTAAGCATCGATCTCCCAGCTGATGTCGACATCCTCCGGATCGCGGGTGCGACGGCTCGGGACGATGGCGATGTCGTCGAACCCATAGGCCCTCCGGCCCGACTTGAAGATGCCAATCTCTAGCTCAGCCACGTGAATGTCCTCCGGACGATGATCGCAGTTCTCCGAACCTCCCATCGATGGCAGCCCCGAACACCGCGTCCACCGACTGTCCCCACGATACCGCCTGGGCACCCCTCGCCGACTATCGCCCGCCGGCGCTCGGAACGGCATCCGGGGCGTGGGCTGCCGGAAGCGCCCACCGGCTCTCAGGGAGACTGCAACGTGGTGGGAACGCGCACTTCGAGCACCAGGCAGAGCAGCTCCACCAGCGTCCGGGCCGTGGCCCCCCACACCGTCTCGCCGGCCACCTCGAAGAACCATACGGGGAACTCCCCGTCGGGCAGGTCCGAGAGATGTCGGCGACCCGGTACCGACCACCACTCCTCGTGGAAGGCGTGCGCCGCCACCAACTCGGAGAGGGCGACGTCGAAGACCCGGTCCACCTCGTCGGGGTTGGCCACCAGCGAGGGGCGCCCCTCCAGGGTGGCCACCACCGGCGTCATCACCGTGTTCGACGACACCGTGGGCATGGCGGTGAGGGCGGCGACCACGGTGACCAGCCCGGGATCGAGCCCGACCTCCTCGTGGGCCTCACGAAGCGCACCCTCGGCCACCTCCTCGCCGGGGTCGAGGCGACCACCCGGAAACGCCACCTCTCCCCGGTGGGACCGGAGCCGGTCCGACCGGACGGTGAGGATCACCCGGGTCTCGCCGTCCTGCTCGAACAAGGGGACCAGCACCGCGGCGGGCCGGCCGTCGACGGCCTCGCCGGACAGGGAGCGCCATGGCTCGGGTGACCCGCTCTGGCCCCGATCGGCCCGGTCGGCCCGGTCGGCGGCGAGGGCGCCCATGACCCGCTCAAGGGTGATGCCGCGCCGTCCCTCCACCGGCAGGTGGGCCCACGGGGCGGGCTGGCCGGTGCGACTGAGTGGCGGCCGCGGGATGGCCTTCCTGGCGGCGGGAACCGGTGTATCCGAGGTGTTCATGGAGGAGATCAGACTAGGGCGGGCAGCGGCCCCACCCGCCGGTTCGGACCGTTCGCTAGCCTTCCCCGGTACACAGTCGGCGTCGGGCCGGAACAGGCACGGCCCGCAGCGAGGAGGAGTCCCATGACCGATACGAGCGGTGCCCAGCCTGCTGCCTCTCAATTCCCGATCACCACCGCCCTCGAGTTCCCCGAGTGGTCGATCGACCGCAGCCTCGGCATGGTCTTCGGTGTCGTGGTCCGGTCGATGGGCGCGGCCAAGGGGATCACCGCCGGATTCCGCTCCCTCGCCGGCGGCGAGGTGAAGCAGTACACCAAGCTGGTCGAGGACAGCCGCCGCCACGCCCTCGACCGGATGATCGAGAACGCCCGGATCCAAGGGGCCAATGCCATCGTCTCCATGCGGTTCGACTCCTCGGAGGTCGGCCAGTCGCTGACCGAGATCGTCGCCTACGGCACCGCGGTGGTCGTCGGGCCGCGCCGCTGATGGCCGGAGGTATCCGGTTTGATCGGCGATGCTCGCGGTGATCCTCATCGCCCTCCTCGGCATCGCCGTGGTGGTGATCGTCGTGATCAGCCTCTTCGTCAAGCGCCACGGCGAGTCATCCGACCCGCAGGCGGGCTGGACGCCGACCGACGAGGTGTTCAAGGACCCGGGCACCGACCGCACCATGCGGGTGTGGGTCGATGCCGCGGGCGAGCGCCACTACGTCCCCGAAGCAGGTCGCTGACCGACCGTCCCCGGGACGGCAAACCGGCCGGGCCCGAGGGCCCGGCCGGTGCACACGTCCACTTGCCAATTGCGCCAGGGCGGCGCCTCCGGCTCGAGAACGAGCCGGAGCGGATCTACATCATCCCGCCCATGCCGCCCATGCCGCCCATGCCGCCGCCCATGGCGGCAGCAGCCGCAGCAGCGGCGGCGGGATCGGCCTTTTCGGGCTTGTCGGCCACCAGCGCCTCGGTGGTCAACAGCAGCCCGGCGATCGACGCCGCATTCTGGAGTGCGGAGCGGGTGACCTTGGCCGGGTCGATGACGCCCGCCTTGACCAGGTCCTCGAGCTCTCCGGTGTCGGCGTTGAGGCCGACGGTGCCCTTCTTGGCCTCGACTTCGCGAACGAAGACGGTGCCCTCGAGGCCGGCGTTGTTGGCGATGGCCTCGAGCGGGGAGGCCAGGGCCTTCAGCACGATCGACGCTCCGGTGGCCTCGTCCCCGGTGAGGGAGTCGACCACGGACTGCACGGCGGCGCGCGAGCGCACCAGTGCGGTCCCACCACCAGCCACGATGCCCTCTTCGACAGCGGCCCGGGTAGCGGAGAGTGCATCCTCGATGCGGTGCTTCTTCTCCTTGAGCTCCACCTCGGTGGCAGCCCCGACCTTGACCACGGCCACACCGCCGGCCAGCTTGGCCAGGCGCTCCTGCAGCTTCTCGCGGTCCCAGTCGGAGTCGGTGTCGTCGATCTCGCGCTTGATCTGCGCGATCCGGCCCTTGACTTCCCCCTCGGCCCCGCCACCCTCGACAATGGTGGTGTTGTCCTTGGTGACGATGACCCGACGGGCCTTGCCCAGCAGGTCGACGGTGGTGGTGTCGAGCTTCAGGCCGATCTCCTCGGAGATCACCTGGGCGCCGGTGAGGACGGCCATGTCCTGCAGCATCGACTTGCGGCGCTCACCGAAGCCGGGAGCCTTGACGGCAACCGAGGTGAACGTGCCGCGGATCTTGTTGACCACCAGGGTGGCCAGGGCCTCGCCCTCCACGTCCTCGGCCACGATGAGCAGTGGCTTGCCGGTCTGCATGACCTTCTCGAGGACGGGAACGAGGTCGTGGACCGCGCTGACCTTCTGATTGACGAAGAGGATCACCGGATCGTCGAGGACGGCCTCCTGGCGCTCGGCGTCGGTCACGAAGTACGGGGAGAGGTAGCCCTTGTCGAACTGCATGCCCTCGGTGAACTCGAGGTCGATGCCGAACGTGTTGGACTCCTCGACGGTGACGGTCCCGTCCTTGCCGACCCGGTCGATGGCGTCGGCGAGCACCTCGCCGATGGCGTTGTCGGCCGCCGAGATCGAGGCGACCTGTGCGATCTCGGTCTTGGAGTCGATCTCCTTGGCCTGCTTCTTGATGGAGGCGACCGCGGCGGTCACCGCCTTGTCGATGCCCTTGCGCAGCCCGAGGGGGTTCGCACCGGCGGCGACATTGCGGAGCCCCTGGCGGATGAGGGCCTGGGCCAGGACGGTGGCCGTGGTGGTGCCGTCACCGGCGACGTCGTTGGTCTTGGTGGCGACCTCCTTGACCAGCTGGGCGCCCATGTTCTCGAAGACGTCCTCCAGCTCCACCTCACGGGCGATGGAGACGCCGTCGTTGGTGATGGTGGGGGCACCGAACTTCTTCTCGATCACCACGTTGCGGCCCTTAGGCCCGAGGGTCACCTTGACCACTTCGGCCAGCTTGTTGACGCCCGCCTCGAGGCCGCGGCGGGCGGCCTCGTCGAACTTGAGAATCTTGGGCATTACTTGGTCACCTTGGCCAGCACGTCACGGCTGGAGAGGATCAGCAGATCCTCGCCGTCGGCGCTGATCTCGGTGCCTCCGTACTTGGAGTAGACGACGATGTCGCCCACGGCGATGTCGAGCGGTACCAGATCTCCGGTGGACTCGGCGCGGCGGCCGGGCCCGACGGCCAGGACTTCACCCTGCTGGGGCTTCTCCTTGGCGGTGTCGGGGATGACCAGGCCGGAAGCGGTGGTCTCCTCGGATTCGCCGGGGCGGACGACGATGCGGTCGTCAAGGGGGTGCAGACTCATGTGATCGGGCCTCCTGTGGCACGCGTTAGCAGTCGAGAGTTGAGAGTGCCAACATACCCGCCCGAGCGGCGTTTGGCAACCGGCAAGCGAGAGTGCCAGCAGGGACCCACGGGCCGCGGGCCGTGCGTCAGCCGGCGGCCACCAGCCGGAGATTGGGGTCGGCACCGAGTGTCAGGGGGCTCGCCCCCCCGTGCTGCAGCCGCCACCACCCGGCCGCCGCCACCATGGCGGCGTTGTCGGTGCACAGGGCGCGGCTGGGGAGGAAGGCGCCGATCCCGTCCTCCTCGCAGGCCTCCTCGATCCGGCGGCGGAGCAACGAGTTGGCCGCCACCCCCCCGGCCAGGCAGAGGGCCGTGGCCCCTACGTCGGCCGCCGCCCGACGCGCCCTGGCCACCAGGACGTCCACCACCGCCAGACGGAACGACGCCGCCACGTCGGCAGTGGCGGCATCGGGGTGCATCCTCACCTTGTTGACCACCGAGGTCTTCAACCCGCTGAAGGAGAAGTCGTAGCCGTCACCGGGCAGTGACCTCGGGAAGGCGAAGGCGCGGGGGTCCCCCTCCTCTGCGATCCGGTCGATGGCCGGACCCCCCGGGTACCCGAGGCCGAGGAACCGGGCCACCTTGTCGAACGCTTCGCCGGCGGCGTCGTCGATGGTCGCGCCCATCAGCCGGTAGCGGCCCGGTTCGGTGACCTCGACCAGCAGGGTGTGGCCCCCCGAGACCAGCAGCACCACCAGGGGCCACCCCAGGTCGGGCTGCTCCAGCAGCGAGGCGAAGAGGTGGGCCTCGAGGTGGTTGACCCCGACCAGCGGGACACCCCAGGCCAGCGAGAGCGCCTTGGCCTCCGCCACGCCGACCAGCAGGGAGCCGATGAGGCCCGGCCCGTAGGTGACGGCCACCGCGTCGATGCCCTTCCCCGACACAGAGGTGCCGGCCTGCGCCAGCGCGTCGGCCAGCACCGGGGTCAGCAGCTCGAGGTGGGCCCGGCCGGCCAGCTCGGGGACCACACCGCCGTAGCGGGCGTGGAGGTCGATCTGGCTGCTCACCACCGAGGAGACGATGACCGTCCCGTCGTCGACCACCGAGGCCGCCGTCTCGTCGCACGAGGTCTCGATCCCGAGGACCCGGTGGACGGGCGCCGCGGAGGTGGACGCCGGGGGGATGGACACAGCTGTCGACACTACCGAATCCGGGGCCCGACGCCGGCCGGCGGTCACCGCCGGCTGATGACCTCCAGGTCGGGAGGGAGCGAGCGCTCGACGGCGGCGAGCCGTTGCGCGTACTGGTCCGAATCGATGTCCCGCGCCCACATGATCAACGCGTCACCGCCCTCGGGGTAGTAGTTCGGCCGGACACCCACCGGGGCCAGCCCGAAGCGTGCGTACAGTGCCAGGGCCGGCTCGTTCCCCACCCGCACCTCGAGGGTCAGGTGGCGGGCCCCGTGGGCCA
>OCTA010006356.1_pt1 | contig 10086 bp, 7 predicted proteins | sample 1538991 | NCBI WGS metagenome assembly OCTA01 (sample SAMEA3539302, study PRJEB22396) | soil metagenome | biome: tundra; feature: field; material: soil | place: USA | collected 2010-05 | depth 0.15 m | reverse complement strand
GACGAGGGTCGGACTGAACCTGCGGGATTTGCTGGACTGCCGGGCCAACATCGACCTTGCGTATCAGCTCTACCAGGAGCGAGGTTTCCAGCCGTGGAGCACGTACAACAACGGCGCCTATCGCAGATTCTTGCGGAGTCCCTGAGACGGGCAAGTGCCCTTCACTGGGGACGAGGACGCTAACGGCTCGGGGACACTGGCTCAGCGATATTTCCTCGAAGGCCGTTTCGGACCAACCACGAGGTCATCGGGGCAGCGGGATCGATCTGAGCTTTGTACGAGTAGGCGACGATACGCCCACAGCGGCCGTTGGCGGACGCAAGCGCGTTATCAAGACTGACCTCCTCCATACAGACCTGGACGAAGCCGCAAGTGGCAGGCGGAGGCCGTAGCGTTCTTGGTGAGGGTGCGATAGACTAACGAACGAAACGAGTTCGTTGGTATGACCCCACTTCGCGAGCGCATGTTCAACGAGCTAAGCCGCCACGTACGGGCGCTTTCTCGCACCTCACATGCCCGTTTCGCTAGCATGCTGAATATGCTCAATGGGACTTGGAGGCTTCGCGCGTGTGGGCTACAAGTTCTTCTTGCTGCCGCCATCTGCCTTACAACCGCTAAGGGCGTGCCCCAAACAGTTGATCGGGACCCCGCGCTTGATCTGGTATCGGAGGCGGACAAGCTTCGCGCCCAAGGCGGAGCGAACGCGCTACGGGCGGCGGTCCTAAAATATCAACAGGCATTAGAACTCTATCGGTCCTCCGGACGCCGTCTGTCCGAGGCCGGGATATTATTTCGCATAGGCCGTGTTGACTATCTCCTCGGTTCGCTCGACGATGCAATGTCGGCATTCGAAGCGGCACGATCGATCGCTGTCTCGGAAAAGGGAATCCAACTCGAAGCGAGGAGTACAGCTGGCATTGCCGATACCCTCGCTGCTCGAAAAGACGCTAAGGCCATACAAGTCTACGACCAAAGCCTTGCCCTTTGGCGGGCGCTTGATGACAAGAGCGAGCAGGCGTCCATCCTTCATAGTCAAGGAGTCGTATTATTTCAGAATGAACGCTATGAAGATGCAATATTGAAATATGAGGCGGCCTTGCTCCTTTGGAAGGTCGTCAACGACCGCGCGGGCGAAGCCAGAACCTCCAACAACATCGGCTGGACTTACTATAAGCTCGGCAAACTTGCGGCCTCCTTGCCGTACTTCGAACATGCGCTCGCAATCCGCACCGATATTGGAGACTTGAGCGGACAAGCGCAGACGCTAGAAAATTTCGGCCACGCCTACACCGACCTGAGGCAATTGGACAAGGCCATCGCCGCCTACTCCAGGTCCTTATCTCTGATAAGGACCCTCCCCGATCGATCCGACGAAAGGGCGGTCCTCAATCGAATTGGAAGTATAAATCTTACAGTGGGAAACACAAGCGAGGCGTTGCGAGTATTCTCGGCGGCTTGCGGATTGCCAAAGCCGCCAGACGATCCAGACGAGGAACTTGTTTGTCTGAATGGTATCGCCGCGGCTGAGGCGGATTTAGGCAACGCCGAGAGTGCTCTTAAATCCTACGACCGCGTGCTACAACTTGCACGTGAACGAAAAGATCACTTTTCCGAGGCCGGAGCCTTAAGCAATATCGGATACGTGTATCTTAACCTGGGCGATAAGAGACGGTCACTGGAATACCTAAACAAGGCGCTTCCTATATTTGCAGCGATTCCGAGCCCTAGGGGTGAAGCACATACGCTCCAAGCCATCGGCACCGTCCATCTAGACCTCGACGAATATGGAGAGGCCATTAACTATTTGTCACGGGCCTTGTCGATTCAACAGACCATTTCAGCGCCTGACCGAGAGACAGGCTATTCGTTAGTGAGCATCGCCTCTGCATATGAAGATCTGAGTGATTACACTAAGGCAAAATACTTCGCAGACCAAGCCAAGTCAGTCTTCGACGGATCGGGCGATAAAAGGGGGCAAGCATTCACGTTATCTGTATTAGGTGAGGTTTCTAAATCGTTAAATGACCAAAACGCTGCAATCTCGAATTTTGAAGCTTCGGTAAGACTCTGGCACGTCATCGGCGACAAACGGCGCGAAGGGCGTTCGCTTGTTGACATTGGAGAACTGCATTCTGACGCTAACCGTTCCAAAGAGGCCCTGGCAGCATTCGAACAAGCACTCGCTCTGGCGCGCGGTGTCTCAGATCGGGAATCCGAGGGTTCAATCCTGAATGCCATCGGCGATACCTTGTATTTCGCCGGTGATCGCCAAAAAGCCCTACAATATTACACTGACGCCAATGCGATCTTTCGAAAGACGGAAGATCCCAGCATGGCTGCCCGGACGCTAAGTAGTCTTGGGGTGTTGAGCGAGGAGCGCGGCGATTTGACCGGGGCACTTGACTTTTACCAACATTCGATTGAATTGTTCGAGCACGTTATCTCGAATGGAAGAGTCGAAGAGCTCAAAGCGAGTCTCGGCGGGCGAGCGGCGACGACTTACGAACGAGCTGTCCTCACAAGCGTACGGCTAAATTTGGGGTCGGTAGCATTTCAACTTTCCGAACGCGCTCGGTCTCGGGTTCTGGTAGACCAAATGTTACGCGGCCATATTGATATTCACCGTGGGGCTCCGAGCGGATTAATCGATGCGGAGCGACAAATGCGCCAGCGAATAGAAGAGCTGGAGTTGAAAGCACTCAACACACGCGGGGCGGCGAGTCCAGAAGTGATCCCGAGGGTTCAGGTGCAATTGGAGCAAGAAACGAGACAGTTGAAGTCGCAGTACGAGGACATCCTAACTCGGATGAAACTTGAGGCGCCCGCGTTCGCTGCACTCTACACGACTGACGCGCTTTCGCTAGATGGTATTCAAAAGCTTCTCGATACACAGACAACCCTCGTCTCGTATTATTTTGCAAAAGGGAGGATTGTAGTCTTCGTTGTTACTTCAAAATCATTCAGATGCCTCGAGCTCACTGCTACGGAAGCGGACGTGCAAAAGCGAATTGCTCAATTTCGTGACTTTGCCTCCCTTTCTGATCCGATGGCGGCGACTCGGGAGGAACTCTATCAGATGCTAGTGAAGCCTATTCGGAGCGATCTGAAAACGCCTCGACTATATATAGTTCCGCACGGGGCGCTGCACTACCTTCCGTTCTCGGCTCTAACTGACGGACGCAAACTATTGGATGAAGCATTCACGATCGCCTACCTGCCGAGCGCAACAATGCTCAAACTTCTGCCGGTTTCGGGTGTGAAAAGTGGAGGATTGCTGGCGCTATCATATGGCGAGCCGATAGGATTCCCTTCTCTCCCTTTTAGTGACGCTACCGCAAGAGACGCCGCCGCTCTATTTGGCACAAGGGCGCTCATCGGTTCTGCTGCCGTTCCTTCTGCGCTTAGCCGCGACCTTCACGATCAGAGCACGGTATTGCTGTCTGCACACGCCAAACTCGACTCCGAACATCCTCTCTTTTCGAGCATCATCTTAGCTCCCGAGGCAGGGGCACCTACGGGGTTCTTGGACATCAAGAGAATTTATGAACTTGATATGGCGCACGTACAATTGGTTGTACTGAGTGCTTGTTCGACGCAACTCGGCCCCCGGAGCAATGGAGATGATTTTGTTGCACTCAACCGCGCGTTTATGTATGCCGGTGTACGGAATGTGGTCGCTTCACTTTGGAGCGTTGCAGATCGCCAGACCGGGGAATTGATGCAGCTGTTTTTTAAGCGCATTCAATCGGGGAGCCCACCAGCTGCTGCTCTTCGAAGCGCTCAGGCTGAGTTTCGCCTGCGATGGCCCCATCCGTACTATTGGGCAGGATTCCTCGTAAATGGCCGCCAATAGTTCTTGAACGGAAAGATGTCGGGCGTTATTGGGGTCATACGGTCCGCGATTTTACCGCCACGCGAGCGAACTGGGGTGTCGCTAAGCTGTTCGAGTGTCCGTGAGAGGATGGTGGAAAATCAAGGCTGGCTTGAAACAGAACGTGCTCTGGGCCCCAACTGCCGATAAAGGTCATTAGCCATCTTCAACTCACGGGCTGCTTGAGTGGCATTTCCCAATACTCTGTAGACGCCGCTGAGTTTATCGGACGCGACGGCTTGACTTTCCGTATCATTAATGTCCTTGGCAAGTTCAGCAGCTTTCCGATACCACCGCTCGGAGTACCGGTATAGGCTCTGGCCCAGATAGAGCGCTCCAAGCGCCCGAGCAACCATCGGGCTCGGGTCGGTCGCGGCAAGCCTCTCAAGGCGATCGATTGCTTCATTTCGTAGCCCAAGGGCCATCAGTACGCTGGCCGCTACGAAGGTTTTCGCTGGGGCACTCATCGAGGACTGGGTGATAACTTCTTGATACCGCAAAAGCCTCGTTGAGTCCCCCGCAGTAAGAACAGAGAAGCCGAGATCGGGCGTTCCTTCCTCTCTCGAACTCCTCTCCGCACCAGAAGCTGGGTCTTTGTAATTGACGATCAGCATGTAGGAGGTGCCGGGAGACAGGTGTGGCCCGCTGCTCGGATACACTAGTAACTCTCGATTGGAAACTTGGGAATGCCAATCTACGGCTCCTCCTCGCACGATTACTTCGTAGTTCGAAACACCAGATACCGATGTCCAGCGAAGCGTGATTGGGCCTGCCGGCACAATCGTTTTCCTCGGCGACAACACTATCGGAATATCGCTAGTTTCGCCACCCCTTGTTGGTGCAATGGATTCGCCCCGATAGTTAATTAGGCTCAAGCCTGAAGGGCAAGGCACTGAATTTGATCTGCCCTGGTTTAGGGGGTGAATTGTCAAGTCACTACAAATTACACTTGCTCTTCCTCCGGGTGCCACACGTATCAAATCTCCAAGTTCGACGATACTGAACGGACGCGCGTTTACGAAGTGGTCCCATTGAGAGCGTTGGAGCTTTACTTCCCCCTCCAGATCCACCAAAAAGTTCATTGGAGTGGGGGGGACCGAAGGGCTAGCCGGTTGTGCGCTCGCCAACCGAATATGTAACAGGCAAGCTACCAGTATTCGATTAGAAACATGCCTCATTTCTTGGCCTTCTCCCGTTCCTTGGATCTTAACTCTTCTTCGGCAAAGCTGGTCAGCAGCGGGTCTGGCTTTTCATTGGTGCTAACGGAACTTAGGCAATGTTGCCAATACCATCTGGCATCGCCACCCTTCTTCTGAATAATCTGCCCCATCAGGCAATTGGCCTCGGCTCCATCCGAGTTGCGTAGGGCTTCATGAAGATCGTCCTCCGCCTGAAGGAGTTGATTGAGTTCCAAGTGAGCTGCGCCTCGATTTTTCCACAGAGAGTACCTTATCCCGGGCTCCGAAGTCGGCTTCGAGAGCGCCGTTTCTATCAATTGCAGTGCGGTTCCGGGATCGTGCTTCCGAATCAGTATACGTGCAGCGTTGTTGTATGCGGGTACAAAAGTGGCATCCGTCTTCAGTGCCACGTAATATTCAACGAGCGCTTTTTCACTTTCTCCTAGATCTTCATAGGCACTAGCAAGATTGTAATGTGCAACGGCGCGATCCGGTGCAAGCGCAATTGATCGCTCGAACCGGTGGATCGCTGTCGTAATCTGACCTGCAGCCGCTAGTCGAACGCCCGCATGATCGTAGTAGGTCGCGATTGCGTCCAGCTTCGTCCACACCATCACTGTGACTCCGAGGAAGAAGACGACGCTAACGATCCGCCATTCCTTCGCTCTAAACCGACGAATGCCATATTTGAACAAGAGTTGTTCTATCCATCTGGCTCCAGCCTCCGTGAATGCCGTACCGGTCGCAACCGCAGCGAGCGACTGGGCTATTATATAGGGCAAACTTGTGCTGTCGGGTCCGCCAACAAAAAAGCGTCGTACCAGGTCCGTGACCAAAGCGGCCATCAGCGAGAAACAACCCACCCCGAACAGAAATACAAGAAGTCGCGGGGTCGATCGCGTGTCGGCTTCGCTGTCCAGAAACCACCACCAGGCAGCAGTGGGTGGGTTGAGCGTCAGACGCCACTCATCGAATGCCTGTGACCCGATGGCTGCACAGATCCGCAGCGCCTGTGCCTTCAGCCGTTGATCCAGGGTATTGATCTGATTCACGATTGGGGAACTTGTAACGTCGAGGTTCTTCAGTAAGGTGGCCACTTGATCTCTCCGCAACAAGACGCACATTACGGCATCGCGGTCGGATCGCGAGAGTTCTCGATCCAGTGCATCGACGTCACTTTCATAATCGGCCGCCACAGTCGGAAGAGAACCAGCGGGGAATTCTTCTTTTGGGGATTCGCTGATCGGATCTGCCAAGAATCACCTATATCTGTATGTTGCCACAAGTATACGACGGAACGTTTCTCCGGGTGCGGCTAAACTTGGACCGCAGACGATCTCCCCCTTTTCGAATTGTAGGGTCCTAGCAGGGGTCGTGAGGGAAAGGCCGCCGGTTTTGCCGGCGCGAGAGCCCCCGTGCATCCCACCGGCCTCCGCGCTTCGGTACGACTAAGATCGGTCTACCCGTGCGCCTATAGACCGCCCCTTCTTTCTCCCCACCGCCCCCGGCGTCGCCGTCTCGGAAGTTGAGGATAAGGCGCATTGTAAAGAAGTCTGGCGGGGAGTTCAGGAACGAGCAAGTCGCCTTGTGACCGCCATTCGCAGGTCTCCGTCCGTATCACGCTTTTAAAGAGGCCAAAGTGGTTTGGCCGGTCTGATCGCTTTCGAGTAGCGCGGTCCCCGATTGACGCATCTTCCATTCTCTTTTCGTTCGAGATTTCCTTACTCCTGGACTCCATTGACCCAATAGAGACAGTCACTCCCCAGTTGCAGTCAGAAATCTCTTGCAGACGCCGCCATTATTGTGCACAATGATCTCGCGCCGTCGCGATCGACGATCCGCAGCACCGACGTAGAACGGGCAGAGATTGGCCGTATAAACGCGCGACTCGGAGAATGCGCCCCTACCGCTCCATTCGACCTCCATACGGATCGCCATTCGCCCGTGAGGCGACTACACTTCCCCAGCGCCGTATCTGGACCGCCGGTCGGAACCAGCTGGAACGCGACTTATCGTCAACGTGCTTGCGAGGCAACCGAACTAGTAGTCGTCTTCTAAGTGGAGGAAGAACCGTCTGAATCACACCCGCACACCCAAGCGGCAGGGCTAGTATATGAGCGACAAACCAACCATCACAGTGTCGACCCTCTGGAACTTCGGGGGTGCGAAGCCGTCCTTATAGGTAATGGTGAGTGCAAAATGGCTCGTTTGATCCAGCTTCCAGTTCGTCGTCAATACCGTATAAGGCTTCCATCCGGTGGGATGCTCCAATTCCAGTGAATTATCCGCCAATTGAAACACGCTATTCTCCGAAGTGGTCAAATAGCGTGCGGTCACCGTGCCAGCGAACGTGAGATGTGTACCGAATTGAAGTGTGCCGTGAAACACGGGCACCAATCGGAAAATGGTGTACTGCGGCAGTGTCAATTTGGCGGTGCCCTTGCTGGCTTTGATCGTCGTGTCAATAACGGACCCGCCGGCCTCGGCGCCAAGGTGAAAGTCGAATCCGTAACCGAACTTTGGCGTCGGCTCCTGGCTGGCTTGCAGGTTTGGATTCGGAGTACAGCCTGGCACGGCTTTCCCGTTTTGCATACAAGTGCGATCTCGAATGAAGTTGATCAGACTTTGCCGGATCTGCAAGCTGTATAGCTTGTGAAAATAGAACTGAAAATCGATCGTAGCTAAGATGTTATCCCGATCAAATTCTCTGTCTGTCTCATAGGTAACTCCCGGCGTAAACACAATCTCTTCGAGCGCCGGCCATGGATCGCTAAACACTTTGGTTGCCGTACCGCCGATGTCAATCGTGTCCGTGTACGTTACTCCGGAAATTGTATTATGTCCGATGTCGGCTGTGACGAGCGGCGCGAATTGGTAGCCTTTCACAAGCCCTCCGATGGGTGGAGCGGCTTTGGCGTCCACGACCCAGGCCGGCAACGTGCCCACACCTCCTGCCCAGCTCGCGCTCAAGTACCAGAATGCAGCGTCCTTCGTTGCCGGCGCCTGTAGGCTGCGGAATTTCGACTTCGGGTCGGGGTTGAGCGGATTTCCGAAGATGTCGACCAATCCGTCGATGCCCAAGGGCATTTGAGTTGCGGAGAACTGTCCCCCAGGCGTGGTTACAGTGACCGTCATCTCGCCTACCGAGCTGAACCCACGATTCTTCGCAATCGCCTGAATCCGACCCAGGCTGACCATGCCCGTATTCTTGATATCCTCTGCGACTTGAGCTACGAAGTCTCGGGTAGTGGGCGCAAAATAAGAACAGTCCCCGGCAATGGATTGTTGTCCTTTTCTCCGCACGGCATCCTGGTACGTGAGCTTGCAGGGCTGTGAATAATCTGACGAATTCGGCGACGCCAGGAACCCCAGGTTCGAGGTTACTTCGTATTGGTTCCTTCTGTTGAGCATCGAAGGATTGACCGAAACCGTTTCGTTGGTGCTGAACGAAAGCGTAGGTTGGGTCTTCTGGGTAGCTGGGTCCACAAACGTAATGCCCGCGATAGAAAGTGTATACGACTTGTTGGGCTGCAGCGGCGCTAGAGTTGGCACCAAAAAATAGTGACGTTCGCCAGCGGAAACCGGCGTTCCCGCTGCCAGCGTCAAACTGTCGAACTGCACGGAGGCGGACGTAAATGTGTACTCCGAGACGTCTTCGAGACATTGGATGGCCAATAACTGAGGCGTCACAATGTGGTAGTTGGCTGTGAAGCTGCACTTGTTGTCGGCAACGGCTGCCGGAGAAAAGGCCAGCCATGCCAGCAGCGGCAGTAGCAGCCGCGAAAATAGGCGGGTGTCTGTAATTCGAAAGTGGAGCCCGGCTCGCCAATTCCAAGCCTTCCGGAAGATATTCATAAGGTCCTCACATGCCGCTCTACGGGCGTTTCCGCGGCGCTCTTCTTCTAGGTGCTGTGGCGGTTTTTTTGCGCGCCAACGCTGTATTAACGGGGGCTGCGGCAGGCAGCGGGGTTTGACGTACGGCCGTCTTGAGCGCACCCACAGTTGTGATAGGCCCAGGATCGAAATCTGCCGACTGGAGGGTGATAGGGATCTTCGGCGGATCGTCAAACTCGTTTGTCAACGCGGATATCAGCGCCTGCGTGCCAACTATCTGAAGAGGGGCGCCATGCGACAGCGCCCACAGTGCGGTGAGCAAATCCGTATCTATCGGGGGATTTGGAAGATGCGCCCACGCCTGTACAACGTCTTCTACTCGATCATCACTGCTCATAAGCCCTCCGCTTTCCAAGTGAATTGAGATGAATGGCGAAGTCACCCTCGGCTTACAAACAACCGTTGCGCGGCCAAGCGACGACTCACCCGATTGGATGCACTTTCGGGTACCTACTTAATATAAGCGGTCACAGCGGGAAAAAGGGGACAAAAGAAATTGCACACCCGACAGGCCGGGCCCAGGGGACAGCAGGGTCGAACCTTAATTCTGCCCTCCTCACGGTCAACTCCCATGGCATAGATGGAGGCACAACGACGGCGAATTTCGGTTCGCCAGACTGATGCCTCTCGCCTGTCCTGCGCCCTCTGTCGGGCCTTTTCGTCGATATACTTGAACGCGGTGATGACCGCTCCAATGATAGCCACCTACCCGGCAACCGCTTTGAGGACGACTTCCCATAGCCGCCCTTGCTTGTCATCCAACTGCCAGGTTGCGAGGCTACTACGGCACGCATAGATCAACACGGCGGCAAGCAGCCCGATGCTCCTACCATCAAAGCGATCCAGTATGGTCGGTTCGAGCGATTCATTTTGACGGGCTCCGGTGAAGATCAGCGTATCACGGCCGGATTACGCACCACCCGGACGTTGGGCTGGAATTCCTCCACAGGCGATTTCGCTGGCCGGAAGTCGTCTTCTAGTCCATGACCCTTCGGCGCCCAGGCATCGCCCTCGCCGCATCATGTGAACTGTGCTGCGAGCGTCACCACCGAGCGTCCCGGGATTTCGACCGCCTTACCTGCCACCAGCGCCGGGTATTCCTTTAGCTCGTCTCCCTCGCGGTCGGAGGTGACGTGCGGCGCG
>OCTA010006355.1_pt1 | contig 10089 bp, 11 predicted proteins | sample 1538991 | NCBI WGS metagenome assembly OCTA01 (sample SAMEA3539302, study PRJEB22396) | soil metagenome | biome: tundra; feature: field; material: soil | place: USA | collected 2010-05 | depth 0.15 m | reverse complement strand
ACAGCGACCTGGCGCGGCGGCGGAGGCCGGGGCGGCGGGGGCGCAGCGCCGTCCCTCACGTGAACCTCGCACGCTGCGAGCAGGCCGAGCGACACCGACACCCCGACCGCAAGAACCCGATCCCACTTCATTCGCAAGCTCCTCGGACCTCTCCGCGACGGGTCACGCCGTCGCCCACGCCCTCGCCCACGCCCTCGCCCACGCCCATGCCCACGCCCATGCCCTCGCCGACGCACCCGCCCACGCCCTCTCCGACGCACCCGCCACCGCGCTCGCCCGAGCCGCCGTACACGCCATCGTACCAGCACCGTAGGACGGAGCGCCGCCGCAGGCATTCTGTCGTGCCCCCCGCATAGCGTTCCGCCCTCACGCTTGCGAGCATACGAAGAACGGACCGCCCGAGGGGAGCGCTTTGTACTCGCCGCCACCGGGCCCGCCATGGCATGTAGGCCGGCATCGAGCGCGCGGGCCAGGGCGCGCCTCTCGAAGGCGCGCGCATACGGGAACGCCGGCGAAGACGCGCCCGAGAAAGCAACCGAGGACGCAGACGAGACCATGCGCAGAGGGACCACGCGACGTTACAAGGTGACCCTCCTGGGCCTCGGAACGATGGGCCAGCGTCACGCCCGGATTCTCAAGGCCCTCGAGGCGCACTTCGACCTCGCGGGCGCCTACGACCCGAACCCGGCGGCGGCCACCCCCGAGGGCACGACGCGCCTGGGGTCCGAGGCCGAGGCCCTGAGCCGCGCCGAACTCGTCGTGGTCGCCACGCCGATCGACACCCACATGGGCCTCGTCGGGCGCGCCCTTGCCGCAGGCCGGCACGTGTTCGTCGAGAAGCCCGCGTGCTCCACGGCCACCGAGGCGCGGAGCGCGCTGGCGATGGCGCGGGCGGGAGCGCACCTCTTCGTCGGGCATTCGGAGCGGTTCAACCCCGTCGTGCGGGCCCTGGCCAAGCTCGTTCGCGACGAGCGCGTGCTGGCCATCGACCTTCGCCGCGTCGGCACGTCGAGGCCATGCGCGAGCGGCGTGCTCGTCAACCTCGGGGTCCACGACTTCGATCTCGCAACGTACCTCGGCGGGGGCGAGGTGACCCTTCGCGGAGCCGTCGGCTCCGGGCCGTCGGCGGCTCCGGGGCCCGACGCGGCGCATGTCGTCTTCTCGACGGCGGCGGGCGCGGTCGGGCACATCCACGTCGACCGCGCGGCCCCCACGAGACAGCGCGCCATCGAGCTCGTGACGGCGCGCTGGGTCTACGAGGGCGACCTCCTCGCGCACCGTCTCGTACGGATCGCGCGCTCGGGCCCCGGTCGCGCCGCCCGCGCCGACGTTCCCCTTCCGATCGACGAGCCCCTCGCCGCCCAGGCCGCCGCCATGGCCCACGCGCTCGAGGGGGGCGCCGCGCGCGAGATCGCCATGGGCGACGACGGCGTGCGCGCTCTGGAGCTCGCGGAGCGCGCGGGCGTGCTATGCAGGTGGGCGGAGGCGTGGTCTGCCTCTGGCGACCCGGCCGAAAACTTGTCGGTCGACGCGCGCCGCTGTTAGGGCTCGCTCGAGCATGCCGATCGGGGACAATCCGGATCGATTCCGTCCGATGCTGCGCGCCGGGGCGCGCTTCTCGCGCGAGGCGGCCGAGCGCCCGATCCTGGTGTTCGAGGACATCTACAAGTCGTTCGAGCACGGCGCGCCCGTGCTCCGCGGGATGAGCCTGACGATCGAGCGCGGCGAGTTCGTGTTCGTCACCGGGCCGAGCGGCTCGGGCAAGTCGACGCTCCTCCGGATGCTCTATCGCGGCGAGACGGTCGACGACGGGCGCATCCTCTTTCTGGGGCGCGACGTGGCGCGGCTTCGCGGCGACGCGGTGCCGTTCCTCCGGCGCAACCTCGGCATCGTCTTCCAGGACTTTCGCCTCGTGCCCGCCTGGAGCACGTTCGAGAACGTCGCCGTCGCCCTCGAGGTCCTCGGCTTGCCGCCGCGGCTCATTCGCGCGCGCGTCGGCGAAGCGCTCGAGCGGGTGGGCCTGGCCGGGCGCGGCGACTCGCCGGCGGGCGTGCTGTCGGGCGGCGAGCAACAGCGCGTTGCCATCGCGCGCGCCATCGTCGGCGAGCCGGCGCTCATTCTGGCCGACGAACCCACCGGCAACCTCGACCCGCAGCTCGCGATCGACGTGCTCGGCCTCTTCGAAGAGATCCACGAGAGCGGAACGACGGTCGTCTTCGCGACCCATGATCGCACGCTCCTCGAAGTGCGCGCGCGGCGCATCGTCGTTCTCGACGACGGCAAGGCGATCGACGTACCGCAGGGGATCGCCTCCGAGGAGTACGACAACCGACTCCCACTCTGAGAGGCACGGAGAGCATGCTTTCGGTGAACACGACACGCAGAGCAAGGCGGGGGATGCTTCGGGAGTGGCGCCTGCACGCGCTGAGCGTGTTCTCGCTCGTCGTCGCGTTCGTGTGTCTCGGCGCAGCGCTCCTGGTGGTGACCAACCTGCGCGCGGTGGAGACCCGCTGGGCCCACGCCGGTCGCGCGTCGGTGTACCTGAAAGACGGGGCGAGCCAGGACGAGGTCGACGCGCTTCGGGCGGCGGTCGTCCTGGTGCCGGGGGTCACCAGCGCGCGCTACGTGTCGAACGGCGACGCGCGCTCGCAGTTCGGGACCGACATGAACGGCCGCGACGCGCTGGCGTCCCTGCCGGCCGAGGCCTTCCCGGCGTCGATCGAGCTCGACGTGGCGCCCGACATGCCAGACGCGGATCTCGCTGCGATGGTGGCGAAGATGAAGCAGCTGCCGAGCATCGACGACGTCGAGACGTACCAGTCGTGGACCGAGAAGCTCTCGCGGCTCGTGCGCGGCGGGGTCGCCGCGGCGGCGCTGCTCGCGGCGGTCGTCTTCGCCGGGGTGCTCGCCGTCATCGGGTCGACGATGCGCCTCGTCTTGCAGCGGCGACGCATGGAGGTCGAGGTCCTCAAGATCGTGGGGGCAACCGACGCCTACGTGCGCAAGCCCTTCGTCATCGAGGGCGGCGTGCAAGGAGCGCTCGGAGCATTGGGCGCGCTCGCGCTGCTCGCGGTCCTCTTCTTCCTGGTGCGTGGTCGGCTGGACGAAGACCTGGCGGCGCTCGTGGGCGTCGAGCCGAGCTTCCTCCCGTGGCCGGTGGCGGGCGGCCTGGTGCTCGTGGGCGCGGCCCTGGGCGCCGCGGCGTCGCTCGCGAGCCTCCGCAAGCTGGTCACGGTATGAAGTGTCCGCCGCTCGCCGCGACCGCGCTGGTCCTCTCGGTCGGACTGGCAGCGCTCGTCGCGACGCGGAGCGCCGCGTCCCCGGCGAGCGGGTCTCTGCCGCCCGATCCGGCGCTGGCCCTCGCGGCGCTCGATCGCAAGATCGCCGATCTCGACACCGCCGAACAGTCTGACAAGCTCGAGATCGGTCGGATCGGAGACGGCATCGCCGCCATGCATGCGCGCGTCGTCGGCCGCGGCAGGGCCTTCTACAAGCTCACGCGGGCGGGCCTGCTGCCGGTCGGCGGCGGCTTCGATGCGCTCGTGACCCACGCGATGCGCGTCGAGCGCGTCCGGCGCCTGCTCACCGAGGAGCTCGGCGACGAAGCGCGCCTCCGGTCGCGCGCGGTCGATGTGGCCGCGGAGCTCGAACGCATCGCACGCGACCGCGTGGCCTTCGCCGGCCAGCGATCCGCGATGGACGCCGCCCGCCTCGCGGCGCAAGACGAAGCGCGCAGGCAGGGCTCGTTCGACCGGGCGTTCCAGACCTCCACGGGCGCCTCGCCCGACTACGTCGCGGTGTACGGCGGGGCCGACGGCATCCCCGCCGACCCGTCGGCGGCGGGGTTCGCGTCCGCGCGAGGAAAGCTGCTCTTCCCCGTCGCGGGCCGGGCTGAAGTGCTCCCCGCTCGGCGCGAAGGCACCGACGGACCAGGCCTCGAGATCCACGCGCCGGCCGGGGCCGTGGTGCGGGCGTCGTTCGCCGGGCACGTCGCGTTCGCCGATCGCTACGGACCCTACGGGCGAATCGTGATCCTCGACCACGGCGCGCACTACTACACGGTGAGCGGGAACCTGAACGAGATTGACGTCAAGATTGGCCAGGACGTCGCCGCGGGCGAGCGCGTTGGCACGGTGGGCGACGACGGCCCCGGGCCGATGCTCTACTTCGAAGTCCGCCACGGATCGCAGACGGTGGCGCCCGGCCCCTGGCTCGGGCTCTAAATCGGCGCTCACGAACGTGAGCGCTGATTTAGTCAAACCTGGGCGAATAAATCGGGCGAGCGTGATCGAAGATCACGCTCGTCGATTTAGTACCTCGAAGACCTATTTCTTGCGCGTGACGCGGGGGGCTTCGGAGGTGGGGGCGTCGGCGCCGCCGGCGCCGAAGTAGACCGTTGCGCGCTTCTGGCCCTTCTTGCGGAGGGCCTTCGCGGCGAGCCCCTCGGCCAGGGGGCGCGGCAGCTCTTTGGCGAGCATGTCGAGCTCCTTGCGAATCTGCTCGGCGCGGAGGCCGGCGGGTTTGGTCTTAAGCAGGGTCACGATGCGACCGAGCGTGGACGCGATGTCGTCTGCGCTTCGTCGCTTGAGGCGCCCGCGACGGCCCACCGCTGCCGCTGGGCTTCGCGGTGCGCGAGCGGCCGGCTCAGCCGCCGACGCGGCCGGCGCGGAATGCCGCGCTCGGGTCCCCGCGACCTCTCCGAGAAGCTCCTGGAGAGACGCCCGGCGAATGGCGCGAACGACTTCTTCTGCGAACGTGGCGGCGAGAGACTGGAGACTGGATTTCAACGTACTCATGTGAGAAATAGCAATGCAAGATTAGGGCGCGCCCGTCAATCGTTATCTGTACGGGCGAGCACGAGACAGAAGAACCGAGGGTATTGTTTCCAATGATCGACCCCACCGATCCCACCGATCCCACCGATCCCAAGCAGAGGTTTTCGAACCGAGTCGACGACTATGTAAGATACCGCCCCGGTTATCCCGATGCGCTCGTGGCATTGCTCGTGAGTGAGGCGCACCTCGCCGAAGCGGCAGACGCGACGGGCAGCGCGCGCGTGGTCGACGTGGGAGCGGGCACGGGAATCCTGACCCGGCAGTTGCTCGCGGCGCTCGGGCCCCACGCGCTAGTCAGCGGGATCGAGCCCAATCGCGCGATGCGCGGCGCGGCCGAGCGAGGCGCCGGGGGCGACCCGCGATTCGAGAGCGTCGCGGGCAGCGCGGAGGCCACGGGACTGCCCGCCGCGAGCGCCGATCTCGTGGTCGCGGCGCAAGCGTTTCACTGGTTCGACCCGCCCCGCGCGCGCGCCGAGTTCGACCGCATTCTGAAGCCCGCCGGAGTCGTCGCGCTCGTGTGGAACCAACGCGCCGATACGCCGCTAAACCGCGAGTACGAGGAGATGCTCGAGCAGTTTGCTCCCGACTACGCGAACGTGCGCGAAGGCGACCGCGCGAGCGAGGCGAAGATTCGCTCGTTCTTCGCTCCAGCCTCGCCGCGTAGAGCGATGTTCGATAACGAGCAACGCTTCGATGAAGCGGGCATCGAAGGCCGGTTGCTCTCATCATCGTATTGCCCGCCGGCACGCGATCCGAAGCACGCGCCCATCATGCAACGATTGGGGGAAATCTTTCGCCGGCACGCCCGCGATGGCATGGTCACGATCGCCTACGACACGGTCGTCTGGTACGGGCGCCTGGCCTGACGGCGCGCGCGCCGACGAGACGAGACGAGACGAGACGAGACGAGACGAGGCGAGCGGGCCGGGGTCGAGGGATCCGCCGGGCGCGGCGTGCTAAAGGGTCTGGCGTGCACGTCGAAACTCTGGTCGTCGGCCCTCTGGGGTGCAACTGCTCCATCGTCGCCGACGTCGAGGCCAGGCGCGCCGTCGTGGTCGATCCCGGTGGCGACTACGCCGCGATCCGCGCCCGGCTCGACGCGCTGGGCGTCGCGGTCGAGGCGATCGTTCACACGCACACGCACTTCGATCACGTCGGTTGCACCGCCGAGCTCCAGCGGGCCTCCGGAGCCGCCGCGAGCATCCACGAAGCCGACCGGTTCCTCTACGACATCCTGCCCCTCCAGGCCGGAATGTTCGGCGTCGACGCGCCCGAGCGCGCGGACATGGACGACGGCCTGGTCGACGGACGCACGCTCCACGCGGGCGCGATCGAGATCGCGGTGCTGCATACCCCCGGGCACACCCCCGGGAGCTGCTCGTTCGTCGCGAACCACGCGGGGCAGACGGTCGTCATCGCGGGCGACACGCTCTTCCGCGGGTCCATCGGGCGCACCGACCTTCCCGGCGGCGATCCCGAGGCCATCTTGCGCTCCATCCGCGGCAAGCTGCTCTCGCTGCCAGATGACGCACGCGTCGTGACCGGGCACGGTCCGGCCACGACGATCGGCGACGAGCGCGCGCGCAATCCCTACCTGCGTCCCCGATGACGGCGCCGCGCCCGGCACCCCGTCTCGACGAGACGACGCTCCGCGAGCCGCTCCGGCGCGCGCTCGCGGAGCGCGAGACGCGCACGCTCCCGCCCGGGTCCCGAACTGCGGCCGCGGTGCTGCTTCCGCTCTTCATGCGCGACGGCGAGGCGCGCGTCTGGCTGGTGCGCCGGCCGGAGTCGATGCGAAACCACGGCGGCCAGGTCGCGTTCCCGGGGGGCAAGAGCGACCCCACCGACGGGTCGCTGCGCGCCACGGCGCTGCGTGAAGCCGAAGAAGAGCTGGGGATCGGTCCGGCGAGCGTCGACGTGCTCGGCTCGCTCGACGATTACCCGACCATCACCGGCTTCACGGTGACGCCGTGGGTCGGCTGGCTGCCCGAAGACGTGCTCGTCAAGCCGAGCCCCGCCGAGGTCGCGCGCGCGTTCGCCCCGCCTCTCCGCGAGTTCTTCGAGCCCCCGGCGGGCGTCTTGCCCTGGCGCGGATGGACCGTCGACGGCGAGCTCGTTTGGGGCGCGACCGCGGCCATCCTCCGCGCGTTCGTGGGCATCGTGCGCGACCTCGATTGAAGCTCGCCGTCAGTAGGGGTTGTCGTCGGACGGCTTCGCCGCGGGCTTCGGCTTCGCGGCGGGCGGCGTCGTCGCGGACGGCGTCGCCGTCGCCGTCGCGGTCGGGGCCGCGGGCGTATCGCTGGTCGGAGCCGGCGCGGCGGTCGCGACCGGCGGGGGCGCGATCGGCCGGGGCGCGATCGGACGCTGCACGATCACGGGGTGCGGGGCCGCCGCGGCGGCGCTGGCCGACGGAGCGGCCGACGCGCTGGCCGACGGAGCGGCCGACGCGCTGGCCGACGGAGCGGCTGACGCGCTCCCGGAAGGAGCCGCCGACGCACTCGCCGGGGCGGGCGGTTCGGAGCTCGCCATGCCCGAGGGCGCTGCGAGCGCCGAAGGCGCAGGCGCCGCCGCGCTCGGCGGAGGCATGGTGGGAGGGGGAGGCGCGGCCGTCGGCGCGGGCGCCACGGTGCCGAAGAGCGTATCGCGGTACGTGACCCCGAAGAACGCGGCCGCGGCGACGACGACGACGAGCAGGATCGCGCCCGAGCCGCCCTTCTTCGGCGGCTTCGGAGGCGCGCTCGCGATCGCCACGCGGCCCGACGGACGCGACGGCTGCGCCGAGTCGCGCTCTGGCGCCTTGGCGAGCGGCGACTCGCGCGTCGTTCGCGGAGGGTCCGACGCTCCCTTCTTCGGTGCGACCGAAGCGGGCGACATCCCCGCGATGATCGCGCGCGCCTTGGCCGCTTCGATCTCGGTCGACGTCGATGCCTCGGCCGCCGGAAGAGCCGGCTCGCCGTCCGCGGGCGCAGGCGACTCGCGCTCGGGCTTCGCTTCGCCCGGCGAGCCCGCGAAGAGGGGATTGGTCCCGACGTCTTCCATGGACCCGCCGGCCTCGCGGAGCGCCTCTTCGAGGAGCTCCGCCGCCTGCTTCATGACCGTCTGCTCCTGCTTTGGCGGCATGTCCGCTTCCGAGTTCGTCTTCGGGAACATCCCGCCGCCGCCGCCGCTGCCCGCGCCGGCCGCGGGGCGTGGCGCCACCGAGGGCAAGCCCGCACGGTTCGACGACGCGCTCGCGCCGCCGCCGCCGCCAGGGAGCGAGCCCATTCCGAGAATGGTCGACTTGCCGACGTTGCGGTTCGGCTGCGGAGCCGGCTTGGCCGCCGCTGCGGGCGCCTCGGGCTGGGGCGATTCGGACTCGGACTCGTACGCCTGGCCCGCGTCGGCGCGGCTGTTCACCAGCTTGTCGATGACGGTCTTCGAGGGGTCGTCGATCTTGATGAACTTGACGCCCATGCCGGCCGGGCGATCGCCCGTTCCCTGAACGGTGTCGCGCTTCCACACGACGCGGCCCACGCCCATGATGACGGCCTGATCGCTCGCCAGACGGATCTCGAACTTGAGGAGCGTCCCCGGCGGAAACGGGCTGCCGGTCTTGATGTAGATGCCCCCGCGGCTCACGTCATGCGCATGATTTTCGATGAACTCGTCGACCGTCGCGCTCTTGTAACGGACGTTCAGGCTGACGATCTTGACGCGGCGATCTTTGCGAGTGTCCTGAGTCATCGGGTCGCCGTCTCCATCGGGTCTAGAGCTTCGGATCGGGCCTCATCGTAACCCGCTCCGCCGCGAAATAGCCAATGCGTGCGCCCCCCGAGAGGGGCCATGGTACAGTCGCCCTTCGCTTGTCATCGATGGGCTCGAACCGCCGGCGATGGTCCAGTCCCCCGAGCGCGCCGAGCACTCCGAACGACGGCGGGCGCTCGAGCGGCGCCGCGGCGGGACCACGCGCCACACCCTTTCGCGCACACGCGCGCAAGGCGGTGCGGATGCAGTCGGTGCTCACGCACCTTCAGGCCGGCTGGCAGCAAGCCGCGGCCATCGAGAACATCGGCCTCGGCGGAGCGCGCGTCGTCGTCGACAACGCGATCGCGCCGGGCGACACGGTCTCGCTGTCGTTCACGGCGCCCACGTTGTGGGATCCGCTCGTGCTCCGCGCACGCGTCGCCTGGGTCGCGCCGTCGCCAACGTCACCGAGCTCGGCGCACCCTCCCCAACCGGGCCACCCCGCCAAGCCTGCCCAACCGGGCGCCCCGGCGACCGCGCGCACCGCCGGCGTCGCGTTCGAGCACAAGTCGACCGACGCCGTCTTCGCCCTCTACGAGCTGATCGTCACCCTCGGCTACGAATAGAGAGGATTGAACGGGAAGTCGGGAAGACGGGCGCGCGTGAACGCCGTCGATAGATCGATCGGCCGCGAGGCGCGTCTTTGGGGGCATGCGAAAGACGGTGGTGAGCTCGCGGGCGATCGGTCTCCTCGGGGTCTGGGCGCTCGCCGGGTGCGGCGGGGCGAGTAGCTACGTGCACTCCGATACGACGACGTTGGGGCGGGTCGTCGTCTATCGAAACGGCGTCGCGTATTTCGAGCGGTACGCCAAGGTCGACGACGACAAGCTCACGCTGGCGGTCCCGCCGGACAAGATCGACGACTTCCTCAAGTCGCTCAGCGTCGTCGACGCCAAGACGGGCGATCCGGCGCCGGTCTCTTACCCGACGGACGCAACCGCGAACGGCGCTAACGGGACGGGCGGCGCGAACGGCGCCGGCCTCGTCGACATGCAGATCAAGCTCCCGGGCGCGCACCCGCACGAGCTCCGCCTCTCGTACGTCACCGAGGCGCCCGCGTGGAAGCCGAGCTATCGCGTCGTCCTTCGCGACGACAAGAGCGTCGATCTCGTGGGCTGGGCCATCGTCGACAACACGTCCGGCGAAGACTGGAAGAACGTGCGACTCGGCGTCGGGGCGAGCTCGGCGCTCTCGTTTCGGTTCGATCTCCGGTCGGTGCGCGTCGTGGAGCGGGAGACGTTGCAATCGAACGATCTCTTCGCGCAGGCGCCGCCGATGGGTCAGGCCACGTACGGCGGACCGGGCGTCGTGATGAAGAAGGTCGTCGGCGACCTCGGCGACGACGCCATCCCGGAGGTCGCGGCGAACGAAGCGGCCACGGACACGTCGGGACAGGAAGAGTCGCGCGCGGCGCCGGCGGCGACCGCTCCGGCTCCCGCGCCGAGCGCGGCGGGCGGGCGCGGGCGCGGCT
>OCTA010006354.1_pt1 | contig 10089 bp, 5 predicted proteins | sample 1538991 | NCBI WGS metagenome assembly OCTA01 (sample SAMEA3539302, study PRJEB22396) | soil metagenome | biome: tundra; feature: field; material: soil | place: USA | collected 2010-05 | depth 0.15 m | reverse complement strand
AGAAGTATTTCGAAAAGGATCCGGCGCTGGCGCGGCGCTTCCAGGTGGTGAAGGTGGAGGAGCCCACGGAAGCCAAGTGCCAGGTGATGCTGCGCGGCCTGGTTCCGGTGCTGGAAAAACACCACAACGTGCGCATTCTGGATGAGGGCCTGGTGGCGGCGGTGAAATTCTCGCACCGCTACCTGCCCGACCGGCAGCTTCCCGATAAGGCGGTGAGCGTGCTGGATACGGCATGCGCGCGCCTCGCCCTGGGACAGAATGCGACGCCGCCGGCGATCGAAGACACCATCCGGCAACTCGACGACTGCACCGTGCAGACGCGCATTCTGGAGCGGGAATCCGCCCTGGGAGCGGATCATGCCGAGGGGTTGGCGGCGCTGGCGAAACACCAGGCGGCGATGGAAACGCGTCTGGCGGAGTTACAGGCGCGCTGGGAGAAGGAGCGCGATCTGGTGGGCAAGATCCGCGAGATCCGCGGCAAGCTGGAAGAGGCAGCGGGTGCGCCGGTGCCGCCGGCGACACCGGCAGGAGCGGCGGAGGGACCAGCGGCCGCGGTGGCCCCGGCGGCGGCATCGGAGGTACAGGCCGCCGCGGATCCGGATGCCTTGCGTTTGGAACTGGCCGGCTTGAACGCCGACCTGGAACAGCTTCAGGGTGAAAACCCGCTGATGCGGGTCTGCGTGGATGGGCAGATCGTGGGCGAAGTGGTGGCCGCCTGGACGGGCATTCCCATCGGCAAGATGTTGCGCGACGAAATGCAGAGCGTGCTCACGCTGGAAACGCACCTGGGCCGCCGGGTGATCGGGCAGGATCACGCGCTGGGCATGCTCAGCGAGCGCATCCGCACGTCGAAGGCGGGGCTGGAAGATCCCGGCAAGCCCATCGGCGTGTTCCTGCTGGTAGGGCCGAGCGGCGTCGGCAAGACGGAGACCGCGCTGGCGCTGGCGGACCTGCTGTACGGCGGCGAGCGCAACATGATCACCATCAACATGTCGGAATTTCAGGAGGCGCATACGGTGTCCACGCTGAAGGGCTCCCCTCCCGGATACGTGGGATACGGCGAGGGCGGCGTGCTGACCGAAGCCGTGCGGCGGCGGCCCTACTCGGTGGTGCTGCTGGACGAGGTGGAGAAGGCGCATCCGGATGTGCTGGAGCTCTTCTTCCAGGTATTCGACAAGGGCAAGATGGAAGACGGCGAAGGCCGCGAGATCGATTTCAAAAACACCATCATTATCCTGACGTCCAACGCCGGCACCGACACCATCATGAAGCTGACAGCGGACCCGGAAACCATGCCGAGCCCGGCCGGACTGGTGAAGGCCCTCAAGCCGGAGTTGAACAAGATCTTCAAGCCGGCCTTCCTGGGACGCCTGGTGATTGTTCCCTACTTCCCGGTTCGCGACGAGGCCCTGAAGCTGATCGTCCGCCTGAAACTGGGGAAGATTCAGCGCCGCATCCAGGAGACGCACCGGATCGCATTGACTCACGACGAAGCGCTGATCGAAGAGGTGGCGAGGCGCTGCACGGAGGTAGAGAGCGGCGCGCGCAACGTAGACAACATTCTGACCAACACGCTGCTGCCGGAGATTTCGCGGCAGATTCTGGGGCGTTTGGCGGAACGGCAGAAGCTGGGGCCGATTCACGTCACCATCGGCGACGGCGGGGAGTTTGTGTACAGCTAAGAAACCGCTCCCGACCCAGAGGGTACCCCGGTCGCGGCTCTGATCGGAGCCGCGGTTCTAATCCGAGCCGCGACCGTCAGGGAGCGGTCACCCCGCGGAATGTATTGGAGGAGATCTCATGTTCGCACAGACAGACCGGCCGATGAAGCTGACTACGCCTCTCGGCCCCGACGCCTTGCTCCTGGCCGGGCTTCAGGGCCAGGAAGGCATCTCCCAGTTGTTTCATTTCGAGTTGAAGACGGGTTGGCCCGACCAGAGCAAGCTGCTGCCCTTTGACCAGTTGCTGGGCAAGAAAGTCACCGTGGAAATCGCTCACGGCATGAACAGACGTTACTTCAATGGCATCGTCTGCAAGGTGACACAGGGCGATCGCGACGAGGACTTCACCTACTACGGGCTGGAGGTCGTGCCGGAACTATGGTTGCTGGATCGTAAATTGCGCAGCCGCACGTTCCAGCACATCAACATACCGGACATCCTGAAGAACCTGTTCACGGGGCTGGATGTCGACTATCAGATCCAAGGCACTTTCGAGCAGCGCGAATACTGCGTGCAATACCGCGAAACCGATCTCGCGTTTGCCAGCCGCCTGATGGAAGAAGAGGGTATTTACTACTTCTTCAAGCACTCCGCCAGCGGCCACCAGATGGTGCTGGCCAACACGCCGCAATCCCACCCGGCGGTGCCCTATCTGGCCACGGCGATTTGGGAAGAAGGCTCCACGCACGCGTCTTTCGAAGAAGACCGTGTGTTCGACTGGAATAAGGGCCAGGAGATCCGCTCCGGCAAATTCACCGCCTGGGACCACTCATTTGAAATGCCCGACAAACACCTGGAAGCCGATAAGGCGATCATGGACTCGGTGACCGTGGGGACCGTGACCCACAAACTGAAAGTGGCCAACAACGACGATCTGGAGCTCTACGATTATCCTGGCGGATACGCCAGCCGCTTCGATGGCATCACTAAATCTGGAGGGGAACAGCCGTCCAGCATTCAGCATATTTTCACCGACAACAAGCGCACGGTGGAGATCCGCATGCAAGAAGAGGCTCTATCCAGCCTGCTCATCCGGGGCAGGGGAGCGCACGCTGGTTTCACCTCGGGCCACACCTTCGTTCTGACCCGGCATTACTCCGACAACGGCAAGTTCGTACTCACCGGGGTGGAGCACAATGCCCAACAGCCTCTGATGGTGGAAAATACGGAGGAGGCATTCCGGTATACCAACCGGTTCGCCTGCATCCCTTCGGCGCTGCCCTTCCGGCCCCCGCGCGTGACGCCGGTGCCGGGCGTGCGCGGGGTGCAAACGGCCACCGTAGTCGGTCCCGCCGGCGAGGAGATTTTTCCCGACAAGTATGGCCGCGTGAAGGTCCAGTTCCATTGGGACCGCGAGGGCACGGACGATGTCAACAGCTCCTGCTGGGTGCGCGTGGCCACATATTGGGCGGGCAACCAGTGGGGTGCGGTACACATCCCGCGTATCGGCCAGGAAGTGATCGTGGATTACGTGGAAGGCGACGTCAATCACCCCATCATCGTGGGCAGCGTGTACAACGCGGACATGATGCCGCCCTGGACGCTGCCGGACAAAAAGACCGTCAGCGGTTACAAGTCCCGGAGCAGCCCGCATGGCACGGCCCACAATTTCAACATGCTGTCGTTCGAGGACAAGAAGGGCAGCGAACTGGTACACGCACAGGCCGAGAAGGATCTTCAGACCCTGGTGAAGAACGACGAATCGCGGGAGGTGGTGCATGACCGCACCACCGTCATCAAGCACGACGAAACCCAAACCGTCACCAACAACGAGAAGATCACGGTGGAGCAGGGGAATCAGACTATCGAACTCCAGATGGGCAACCAATCCACCCAGATCAAGATGGGCAACCAGACAATCAAGCTCGATATGGGTAAAATCGAGACGGAGGCGATGCAGTCCATCGAACTCAAGGTGGGCCAGAGCAGCATCAAGATCGACCAGATGGGCGTGACCATTAACGGCATGATGATCAAGGTCGAAGCGCAGATCCAGGCCGAAGTCAAGGCTGTGATGACGCAGGTGAACGGCTCCGCGATGACGCAAGTGCAGGGCGGCATCGTGACGATCAACTGATATGGCAAGCACACCGGCTCCGATCAATTCGAAAACCGTCGCGCTCGCCACGGTGGCCGAACTCGGCGAGGAGGCAATGGCGCTGGTGCGAGGGGACCTGCATCCGCTGGATTTTGTGGCGCTCCTCATGGAGAAGGCCCTGTATCCCGATGCGGTGAGGTTTATCGCGCACGCGCTGCCGAAGCGCGAAGCCGTGTGGTGGGGCTGGGTGTGCGCGCGGCGCGCGGCCGGCGAAAACCCGCCGCCGAAGATCAAAGGCGCGCTCGACGCCACCGAGAAATGGATCGCACAGCCGAACGAGGACAACCGGCGGCTGGCGATGGCGGCCGCGCAGAAGGCCGAGTTGGGCACGGCAGCCGGCTGTACGGGCCTGGCGGCTTTCTTCAGCGGCGGCAGCCTGGCGCCGCCCGAAGCGCCGGTGGTGCCGCCGGGAGAATTCCTGGCCGCCAAAGCGGTGTCGGGCGCGGTGATCTTTGCCGCCGTGGCCAATGAGCCGGAGAGGGCGCCGGAAAAATTCCGAAGTTTCGTGGCGCAGGGAGTGGAAGTGACCAACCGGGTCAAACTCTGGGAGCCCAAGAAATAGAGGAGGGTCTTTATGGGAATGCCGGCCTCGAGAATCACCGACATGCACGTCTGCCCCATGGTGACGGTACTGGTGCCGCACGTGGGCGGGCCGATTCTGCCGCCCGGCGGGATCACCGTGCTGATCGGCGGCTTGCCGGCGGCGCGCGTGGGGGACATGGCGGTGTGCGTGGGACCTCCGGACGTCATTGCGCTGGGATCGTTCACCGTGTTGACCATGGGCATGCCGCAGGCGCGCATGGGCGACATTACGGCCCACGGCGGCACGATTGTGCTCGGTTTGCCGACGGTGCTGGTGGGGTGAACCACACGACAGATCACGCGCTTCCCGCAGAGATTGGCAGCGGGTCATCAGAGTGGCGCGCTGCCCAGTGAGGCATGCGGGAGACGGGTTAGCGCTGGCCGTTCACCGGCGTGATATTCCAAGCCGAAAGTTGTGCCAAGAGAAGTAGCAAAGGAAGGCGGTTGGCTGTATACTGGCCAAGAACCGTGGGGCAAGAGTGAAAACTCCCGTCTTGCACCCAATTCCATTCCCGATTTGAGAGCTGCGATGAAAACGACTGTCTTAGTCTGCCTGGGGCCGCGGATGGCATCGGCCTCGCGTGATCCGCAAAGTAAATCAGGCAAGATGCGCTGGTTCGGCAGGTTGCGCAAACATCGCATCCGGTTGCTGGCTGCGACATGTGTGTTCGGATGGTTCGTTGGCGGAGCCTGGGCACAAGCGATCGGCATTACCGGCGAGGTAAACCCCGCCATGGCGCCATTTGACGATCTGATCACGTCCCTGATGCAAAAGTACGCTATTCCAGGCGGGCAGTTGGCGGTGACCCAGAACGGCAAACTGGTACTGGCTCACGGCTACACCGGTTTGCGAAACGATGCCGCGGTGCAACCCGATTCTCTGTTCCGCATCGCCAGCCTTACCAAGCAACTGACCTCCATCGCGGTGCTGCAACTCGTGCAACAAGGTAAGTTGAGCCTGGACGACCGCCCCTTCGCGATTCTCGCCGACATTCAACCGCTGCTTGGAGCAGCGGAGGATCCCCGGCTGGCGACCATAACCATCCGCCATCTGTTGCAGCATTCCGGGGGCTGGGACCGTGACAGTACCGGCTACGACCCCATGTTCGACAGTCTGCATATCGCATCCGTGGCCGGCGTTTTATCTCCGCCCTCAACCCGGGATATCATCCGTTACATGCGGGGCCGGGCTCTCGATTTCACGCCAGGCACACGCTATGTGTACTCTAACTTCGGTTACGCCGTGCTGGGGCGAGTTATCGAGAAGATCACGGGAGCGAGCTACGAGCAGTATGTCCGCTCCAACGTGCTGGCGCCTGTCGGAGTCAACGATACGCAGATTGGACAGACGCTGATCGCCGGCCGCCAGCCAGGCGAGGTTATGTACTATATGGAGCCGGGAACGGCTCCGGTGCAGTCGGTGTTCGCCAGTTCCCCGGGCTCCCTGCCGTGGCCCTACGGAGGTTTCTGCCTGGAAGCGATGGATTCGCACGGAGGCTGGCTGGCCTCCGCCATCGATCTGCTCAAATTCTGGAACGGAATCGACGGGCGCCGGGGTAACGCGTTGCTGACCCCGGCAAGCGTCCAGTTGATGACCGCGCGGCCCAGCATCCCCGACTGGAGCAGCACTTCGTATTGGTACGGAATGGGCTTTCTCATCCGGCCGAGCGGCGGGGATAACAACTGGTGGCACGACGGTTCGCTGCCCGGCACCCGGACATGGACCGTGCGGACTTACAACGGTTATGCCTGGGCAGCCTTATTCAACCAGCGGATGAATGACAGCACCATGGACAGCCAGTTTGTCACCGATCTCGATAACGGGCTGTGGAGCGCGTCCGCGGCGGTGAAGAGTTGGCCGGCGACGGATCAATTCTCTTCCTATCCTAAGAATTCGAATCCGCTTTCCCTGCTCTCCGCGCTGGCGCCGGCCAATGCCGCCGCCGGTGGCCCAGGCTTCACCCTGACGGTTACCGGATCGGGGTTCGTCCAGGCCTCAACCGTGCAATGGAATGGCGCCAACCGGCCGACCGCCTTCGTCAGTTCCACACAACTGACCGCAGCGATTTCCACGACGGATATTTCGACCCTGGGGACCGCCCCGGTGACCGTCGCCAACCCCTTGCCGGGAGGCGGAATATCGGCTCCTCTGAAATTCACCGTAACCTCCAACCCCGTCCCCTCGCTCACCAATCTCACTCCAGCCACCGTGGCGGCGGGTGGACCGGCATTCACCTTGACCCTGACCGGATCGGGTTTCGTCCAGAGCTCAGTAGCGCTATGGAATGGCAACAGCCGGCCAACCACGTTTATCAACACCACGCAACTGAGCGCTGCCATCAGCATCGCCGACATCTCCACAGCCGGGAGCAACCAGGTAACGGTGAACAACCCCTCGCCGGGAGGCGGCATGTCGCCGGCGATGAAGTTCGCGGTGATGGGGCCGGTTCAGACGGGGCCCGTAATCACCTCGGTGCAGGACGCCGAAAGCACACTCAAGACCGTTGTTTCCGGTGAATGGATCGCGATCTACGGCACGAACCTCGCCAACACATCGCGCAGTTGGGGCACCGCGGATTTCAGTGACAACAACCTGCCCACCGCACTGAGCGGTGTCAGTGTGAAGTTCAACGGCCTTCCCGCGGCGGTCTACTATATCAGCCCGGCACAACTCAACGTACAGGCGCCCGCCGGGCTGGCCGGTGCGGTATCGGTAACTGCAACCAACAACGGCGCGACGAGCGCGGCCTTCAACGTGACCGCCGCTCAGAACGCCCCCTCATTGTTCAACTACGCCGCGGGCTCCAGCGTTTATCCGGCGGCGGTACATGCCGACGGAGTGTTGATCGGCAACCCCGCCGTCACCGTTGGCGCGAGGATGGCGGTGCCGAGTGAAACCATCATCCTCTTTGTGAATGGCCTGGCGGCAGCCCCATCGGGCACCCTGATCGGCGCGCCGATTCCGTACCCGAATCCCGTTACGGTGACGATCGGGAGCGTGGATGCGCCGGTGGGGTATGCCGGGCTGGTGTCGCCAGGCCAGTATCAGCTCAATGTTAAGGTTCCCGCTGCGCTGGCGCCGGGGGATCATCCCATCGTGGTATCCACTGCCGGTGTGACGTCTCCGGCAGGGATTACGCTCCCGGTAGGGCAGTAGAGCGGTGCGCCACAACCATGGAACCGAAACGCGGCCCAATGAAGGCTTCCGCAAGGCTCGTCGCCTGCCTCACGTTTCCCGAAGTGAGAACGGCGCACCGCCCGCTGCTTCGATCGGCTCTCGAACGAGGCATCCATGGCCGCCCGGACGTGGCATACTGTAAGCGATTCCAGATGCGAAGCTAGCGAGGTATCGCTGTGAACCAAATGCCTTCCCTGAGCCGCCGTAATTTTGCCGCATTGATTGCCGCTACGCCAGTTGCCGCCAACGCGATCCAAGCACAGCAGCCACCCGCGGGGGCGCCGAATCCCAACACCAGCCTGCCACCGGCGCCGCAGCCGAACCGCCAGGGCACGGTCAACGGCATCCTGCCCTTCAAGGATCCGCTTCAGTTCACCCGCAAGGATGCCCCCGCCAAGGTCCAGCCATTTCCCATGGGTCAGGTGCGCCTGTTGCCGTCGGTGTTCCTGGAGGCGGCGGAATGGAATCGCGGTTACATGAGCCGCCTGCCGGCGGACCGGCTGCTGCACAGCTTCCGTTTGAATGCGGGACTGCCATCGAGCGCCGAACCGCTTGGCGGGTGGGAGATCTACATTGCCCCGGCGCCGGGCCAGCCGCGCAACAACGAAGGCGAACTGCGCGGCCACTTCATCGGACATTTCCTTTCGGCCAGCGCGCAGCTCTACGCCTCCATGGGCGATAAGGAAGCCAAAGCCAAGGGCGACCTCATGGTGGCGGAACTGGCCAAATGCCAGCAGAAGCTGGGCCCGAGCGGCTACCTGAGCGCGTTTCCCACGGAGTGGTTCGACCGGCTCGACGCGCGCCAGCCGGTGTGGGCGCCGTTCTACACCATCCACAAGATCATGGCCGGCATGTTCGACATGTATCGACTGGCGGGCAACAAGCAGGCGCTGGAAGTTCTCGAAGGCATGTCGCGGTGGGCCGACGAGTGGTCCGCGTCGAAAACCGAAGAGCACATGCAGGATATTCTGAACACCGAATACGGCGGCATGAACGAGGTGCTCTACAATCTGGCCGCCGCCACCGGCAACGACCGTTGGGCCAGGGCCGGCGACCGCTTCACCAAGAAGCGCTTCTTCAATCCACTGGCGCTGCGCAACGACGAGTTGACGGGGCTGCACGTGAATACGCACATTCCGCAAGTGATCGGCGCCGCCAGACGGTATGAGATTTCGAGCGACCTGCGGTTCCACGATGTCGCCGATTACTTCTGGTACGAAGTCACCACGGCGCGCAGCTATGTGACCACCGGAACCAGCAACGGCGAAGGCTGGCTCACCCAGCCGCGCATGCTGGCCGCCGAACTGAAGCGCAGCGTGGCCACCGCCGAATGCTGCTGCTCCTACAACATGCTGAAGCTGGCGCGTCATCTCTACAGTTGGAGCGGAGACGCCGGCTATTTCGATTACTATGAGCGGTCGCTGCTAAACATGCGTCTGGGCACCATCCAGCCCAAGACCGGACACACGCAGTATTACGTCTCGCTCACGCCGGGCACGTGGAAGACTTTCAACACCGAGGACAAATCCTTCTGGTGCTGCACCGGCAGCGGCGTGGAAGAATACTCCAAGCTCAACGACAGCATCTACTGGCGCGACCAGGAAGGCGTCTTCGTCAACCTGTTTATCGCGTCGGAACTCGACTGGGCCGAGAAGGGATTCCGCCTGCGGCAGGACACCCGGTTCCCCGAACAGCCAACCACCACGTTGACCGTCACCGCCGCGAAGGGCGCGCCCCTGGCGATGCGCCTGCGCATTCCGGCGTGGACCAAATCGGCCTCGGTGAAGATCAACGGCCGCGCCATCGATGTCACGCCGACTCCGGGGAGTTATCTCACGCTGAACCGCGCCTGGAAAGCGGGCGACAAGATCGAGATGACGCTGCCGATGCATCTGAGCATGGAAGCCATGCCGGACGACGCCAGGACGCAAGCGTTCCTGTACGGGCCCCTGGTGCTGGCCGGCGATCTGGGCAGCGAAGGCCTGACCGAGCAGTTGACGGTGGGTCCGAACGCGCCGCGTCCGCAGCGCATGCCCATGGAGATTCCGAGTTTCCAGGCGGCGGGCGCGGACCTGGCGTCGTGGATCAAACCGGCGGGCGCGCCGCTCACGTTCCGCACCACGGGCCAGGCAAAGGACGTCACCCTGGCGCCCCTCAACAGCATATTTGGCAAGCGGTATTCGGTTTACTGGCAAGTCTCGTAAGCCACTGCTGGCGGCCGGAGGGTACCACGGCTCCGATTGGCGCGCGGCGGTGGGTTACGGAGCACAACAGAGCGGCGGGTGCTGAGCCGAATCGGCCGAATCGCGCGGGGGTAGCCCGTTCTCCTGCTTCCGCGCTACTCTGGTGGAGCATGGGGGTGCTCGACATTCAGGGTTTGCAGAGTTCCTTGTTTTTTGAATCGCCGGAGGAAATCTACGCCCGCGTTTTTGGCGAGTTGAAGCCGCGCACCCTGGCGCCTGAAATGCGCGTCGAGTTCTGCCGCTTCGCCAACGCCGACAGCTTCATCC
>OCTA010006353.1_pt1 | contig 10091 bp, 3 predicted proteins | sample 1538991 | NCBI WGS metagenome assembly OCTA01 (sample SAMEA3539302, study PRJEB22396) | soil metagenome | biome: tundra; feature: field; material: soil | place: USA | collected 2010-05 | depth 0.15 m | reverse complement strand
GCGGCTCTCCGTTGAGGACTGTGACCACAATATCGATCTTCCCATCGTTGTTTAAGTCACCGAATGCAGCGCCGCGATGTGCCGCCGGAATTGAAAAACTCGCTCCCACCTGTCCACTTACATCCTTAAACACCATGTTGCCAAGATTGCGATAGAGCCCGTTGGGAAGCGGATAAGGCTTATGATTCACCTCCATTGCATTGTCGAGAATTGCGGAGCAAGCAACAAAAATATCCTTGTTCCCGTCGTTATCGAAATCGAAAATTCCGGTTCCCCAGGCGGTAAAACGAGTTGTCATTGCGGCCAAACCAGTCATGTCTGTGACATCTTCAAATTGGCCATTCCCCAGATTGCGGTAGAAAGGAAAGGTGTCACCGTACATCGCAGCGTGAAAGATATCCGGCCTGCCGTCATTGTCGATATCGCGGAAATCAGTCCCCATACCTGCAACTGTCTTGCCGTTTTCGTTGTAGGCTACGCCGACTAGGAGTGCGACATCTGTAAATGTCCCATCGCCATTGTTGTGCAACAGGAAATTCGGGTAGGTGTCGTTGGAAACAAAGATGTCGGTGAACCCATCGTCATCGTAATCGGCAAAAGCGACGCCCATGCCCTTGCCTACATATTGGGAAATATGCGACTGCCGCGAAACGTCGGTGAATGTGCCGTCACCGTTGTTCTGATACAAGATATTAGGTGTTCCGCGATACTCATTGGGAGAGCAATAGTCAACGATGTTGTCCGTCTGGCAACTATGGGCTGTGGAGATCGAATAGTCCAGATAATTCACAACAAAGAGATCGAGCAATCCGTCGTTGTTGTAGTCAATCCACCCTGCTGCGACGGACCAAGGCTTGCCCTGTCCCGGAACAATGCCACTGACTCCTGCTTTCTCCGTCACATCAGTGAATGTCCCGTCGCCATTGTTATGAAAGAGTTGATTACGGTTAAATCCGGTCACATACAGATCCACAAATCCGTCATTGTCATAATCACCTGCCGCGACCCCCATTGAGTAGCCGACACCAGCTAAGCCGGCCTTTTCGGTGACGTCGGTGAAGGTTCCGTCGCCATTATTGCGAAAGAGTCTGTTGTAGAAACTGGGGTTGCTCTTTTTCAAAGACGGAACTTCTGCCCCATTCGTAAAGAAGATGTCCAGGAGCCCATCGTTGTTGTAGTCGAAGAGTGCGACACCGCCGGTCATTGTCTCTATGGAGTAGCGCTGGGGACTGACACTGTTCTTCAATATGAAATGTATCTTTGACGCCTCAATTGTGTTCTCGAAGAGAATTGGCGAATCAGCGGATGGACCGGTGGCGGCTACCCTTTGCCCGGCACCGGGAAGTTGATTCTTGGCGTCCTGGGGGGGATTGCGCAATATCGGCAACGCACGGCAGTTCAAAGTTCCTGCGGCTAGAGCAGCCAGTCCTGTGACAAAGCCACGTCGCGTAATTGCCAACTTCGCTTCTCCCGAGAAAATTCAGTCGTCTCAGCGTGAATCGTCTGCGCGGCAGTTTTCCCTCTTTTAAAAAATCAGATCTTGTTGTCATTCGTCGGGTGCATTTGAAGCCAATATATTCTTTTTTAGAACTCCAGGCCGTCGTTCCCGTTGATTATCCTAACGTGAGAATCTTTGCAATGCTTGAGAGTTTCGGATTCCACTTCACCCCCATCCATTCCTGGATGCAGATTGCACTCAGAGCACACGCGCTAACAAGTTAACAGGCCAGATGAATTCATCTGGCCTGTCTATTGGAATTTCAGCTGAATTGGCGCTTAGAATTGGATCCTCGCCACAATCTCGCCACTTCTCGGAGCAAAGTTTCCGCCTGCGCCGGAGATGCTGTTCCCCAGGTAACCGAAGCCGTTGGCAAGGCTTCCGTCGCTGTTATATTGAGAAGCTTGGGCAAAATTTCCCGTGTTGTTCAGGTTGGGGTATGCCCAGCGGTTAAAGACATTGAAGAAATCAGCGCGGAGCGAGAGTTTCAAGCCCTCCTTGATGTCGAAGGCCTTGCCAAAGCCCAACTGTTCGCTGGGATATCTCGGACCACGATAATCGTTGTAGTACGGCTTGGAAGTGGAGTAGGTCCCGGGAGTGGGGTTTGCCCACGCGGCGGAGTTGAGAAAGAGCGTGGTTCTGGGGTCACCGCTGTGGTTATTGAGACTGTGCAAGAAGAGCTTCTGGCCCGGAACGCGATTCGCCCAAACATTATTATTGTTATTACTCGAGGGAAAAGTCACCTTATCCAGGGTGAAACTCGTCTGCGCGTTAGGTACCAGAATCGGGAAGCCGCTCTGGTAATGGAAGATGCCGTCGGTTGTCCAGCCTGCAAACAATGCACGCCTCCAGCCGCTTTGCGCAAAGCGGAGAGCCGGCACCTCATAATTGAAGTAGAAGTTGAGCATCTGCGGTTGGTCGATGGACAAAAAGGATTTGTGGCTCTTGGGTGACTGCGTGGGATCCTGTATAAATGTCGCGGTGGTGTAAGTCGCCTGGTGGCCGTTGGGCGAATCCGCCGTTCCCAGATCCTTCGACCAGGAGTAACCGAGGCCGCCCGACAGTCCGTTGCTTATCCGCTTGGTGACCTTGACTTGAAGCGCGTCGTACCAGGTATTGCCATCGCGCTCATATTGGTCACCAATATTGCCGAATTGCGGGAATGGCCGTAATGCCTGAGCCAAGGTGGCTCCGGACGGGAAGGTGGAATACGGCGCCGTGAATCCTCTCGCCATCACGGTGGGAGAAGAGATCGGCTGCAGTAGAAGGGCTTGGTCAGCCGGATTGGTAACGTCCAAACCGTGTTGCGCAATGACCGATACAGGGAGTTGGTTGATCACCCTGAGCCCGTCGGATTCAAGCCAAACACCGCGGTTGTCGATGAAATTTGCCTCAACCGACAGATCCTTGACGATCTCGCGTTCAAAGCCAATGGTTAATTGCACAAAACGTGCCGGACGACCGTTGTTTGGAACAGTAAAATTTGGGGGCGAGTTGGTTTGACCCAAATTCGGGTAGGCGCCAGGGTCGAAGTTGACGGCTGTCAGAGCTGCCGCGGAGTAGGGTACACCATTGGAGAACTGGCCGGCGGGTAGACCATACGAAGGACTGGTAATGTTCACTTGGTTGAAGCCAAATCCCTGGTTGCTGTAGTTGATTTCATTCATAAAGAGCTGCTGGCCGGAGTAAATTCCCGCCCCCGCATGGATCACGGTCTTCGCATCCAGTTGATAATTGACGCCGAGGCGAGGCTGAATCATCCAAGGATAGAACTTCTCGAAGATGCAGTTGCAACGCCCGGTCCCATACCCCTCGTATTCGGTTCCACCCAACAGACCGCCCGCCGACGGATTCACGACGGTCGGGCTAAATTGGGTTTCCCGGTTTTTCTGTTCGTGCTGCATCTGTTCCCAATCCCAACGTAGTCCGTAGTCCACAGTGATTTTGGGCGTGAGCTTCCAGGTGTCCTGCGCGTAAATCCCGCCCTCTATGCGGTGAAACCATTGAATGTTATCGTTTCCGATATTTCCGCTGCTCAATTGCCCCAGAGCGAAGCTCGCGAAAGCGTCGCCGAGGCTGGTGCCACTTGGGAAATTGCCTTGGGAGGACGGCAGAGACGTCTGACTGGCATCGAAACCGTAATTTCCGTCCGTTACGTCGTTGTGAGTGCCAAAGACCTGATGACGGAGATCGCCGCCAAATTTGAAAATATGCTGGCCGTGGACCCAAGTCGCGGATGCAGTGGGTTGCCAGTTGTGGTCGATAAATGGAGCATTGTTGTTTCCCAACTGAGGAACGGACTGACGGTTGGTGTAGAGGCCGTGGATGATCGGGAAGGTTTTGGCAGCGCCGCCGGGCATATCTGCCGACGTGCTCAACCCAAGAGTTGTCAAATCGAAGTTTTGCACCGCAGAATCCTGCGCGGCGTTGTGGCTCGTATAGTCGAATCCCGCGTGGAGCACAAGTTTCGGTGTGGCCGTATAGTCCGCATTGAGATATACCTGCGGGGCGGGGGTTGTGTTCCACCGGGTCTGGGCTGCCGTACCGTTAATGCCGTCAGCCGCGTTGTCCTTGTTCGATTGCTCGGCGATGTAATAACCCGAGAGGTGCCACGACTGACCGATCGAGTGATCGATTTTGATGCTGGTCAAGTACTGGTATTTATTGTTCGGCTGCTGATTTGGGTAGTTGTTGTTCAGCGCGCTGGCAGTGGCCCCCGATGGAGTAGGAATGTAGGTAAGAACCTTCTGCGCCACCGGATCCCAGGTGGTGGGTGCGCCGATAAAGTTGTTCGGGAACGGATCGCGGACCGTTGCGGTCGAACCATCCGTGCAGGTTGCCGTCCTGGTCGTCTTCGGGTCGTAAACCGCACCATTGATCATTTGCCGGCCCAGGCAATCCAGGATCGGTTTTCCATTGGAATCCACAATGGGACCAAGCAACAGAGAGCTCAGATCGCCATTGCGATAGGCCGTCGTGGGAACCGTAATCGTTCCCTGGTTGAGGGTTTGCGCGTTGTGGTACTCCTCGTAAGCGAAAAAGAAGAAGGTCTTGTCGTGGCCGTTGTAGAGGTGAGGGATCACCACCGGTCCACCGAAGGAGCCGCCAAAATCAAGCTGCCGCTGTACGGGGTTATACTTTTGGCCGCTTGAAGTGTAGTTGAAGGGCTGTCCGGCGTCCAGATCCTCATTCTCAAGATAGTTGAAGGCCGTCCCGTGCAGCTTGTTGCTGCCGGATTTCGAGGTGTAGTTGAAAATTCCGCCCGCTGACTGACCAAATTCAGCCGGATAGTTGTTCACCAGGAGTTCTTGTGCGGCGAGCGATTCGACCGAGGGCTGATTTTCATCGGAGATGGCGCCCTTGACCGCCGAGGTGTCGTCCAGGCCGTCCATAAAGACGCGGTACGTCGTTCCCGGCGAGCCGCTGATGTGGATATCGTTCCAGCCGCCCACGATGGTTCCAGGCACCAACGCGGCAAAACTCATCGGGTCGCGTATAGATCCGATGCCGGCGACGTTGAGCGGCAGCTCATTCATGTCAGTCGTGGAGACTTCAATATTGTTCTGTGGGCTATCGGTCTGGAGCAGAGGAGCATCCGCCGTTACCGTAATTGTCGCCGCGCCTTGTCCGACGGCGAGTGTGAGATCGACGCGAGCTGTCTCGCCGACCGAAACCGTGACTCCGTTTCGGACCAGCGTACTAAAGCCGGGAGAAACCACTGTAACCGAATAAACGCCCGCACTCACTTGCGGTATGGAATAGTCGCCGGCCCCAGTCGTGACGGTCGAGTTCTGCGTGCCCATCGCGGCATTGGTGATGGTTACCTTGGCTCCCGTGATTCCCGCGCCAGACGGATCGGTGACAATTCCTGACACACTGCCGCGATCGCTTTGTGCAAAGCACAACACGCCCGCGCAGCACAGCACGATGAATATGAGGTTCAAATTTAAGTACTTGAACCAATTTCTTTGTTGCGTCATTTGGCCCTCCTTGGCCTCACATGAAGTGCCGTGAGAGTTGGCGGAGATCGAATGCCTGGTCAGAAACGAGTGCCTACCCCGTCGTCGAATCGAATCAAAATGTTGATTCGATCTCGCCCAACAGTTCGCACTTTTGCTCGCATCTTCTGATCCAATTCGGCCGCACAGTACCTTTCTCAGAAATCGAATGACGGAATTTGTCATCCGCCGCGCATGGTCTCTGCAGGAATTGCTTCGTTTTGCGCAGGGCATTTTCAACTGACAGAACACTCTTTCAGTCGACTTCCCAATGCGACTCCCACCCTACGCTCAGCCTTGTCCGTTCCCGCAACGTTAGGACAGTGCGCTAACCTTGCCTCTATACAGCTGATAACAATATGTTTTCTCGGAGCAACAATGTCGTAACGGTAGATACGTCGGCTAACCCAGGACACAGACAATTCTCGGCATGGAGTTGCCTGCTCACGTCGCAAAATGCATGGGATGTTTTCAGGAGTTGACGCGGAAGGATGATCGGGAATCGACCCGGCTCCTTTTGACCAGCAGCCAAACGTCGCTTTGCACACTTGCCAGAAGAGGATGGTCGCACACGACGGATTCGATGCGTTTCCTTTATCGTCTCATTCTGATTCCGCGAGTATTCCCCGCTATACTCATCGAGCCATCTTAGGCGCGATTACGCGCCTCGCAAGAATGACGCCATCACTGAGGGGAATATGGAGTGCAACCTGGACGGTAGCACTGGCGTCGGCTTTAACTGGATTGCCTCCACCTATTCCGCTCTGTATTCCGTTGCCCTTTCACTGCTCATCGACGGCGGGGCATCCTCCGGCGCACTTCCCCAATGCGTATTTGGCTTATCCACCATTTCCAGGGTCAGGACCCCTCCATTCGCGATTTCCGATTGCCGGAACCATGCCCGGTTAAGGGGCTTGCCATTCAATTGAGCCGATTGAATGTACTTGTTGCGTGTCGAAACATGATTCGCCAGGATAGTGAACTCCTTGCCGTTGCCCATCCGAATTGTGCTCTTCGCAAAGATCGGGCTACCGATCTCATACACCGGGCTGCCTGGACATACCGGATAAAAGCCGATTGCGCTCAGAACATACCATGATGAGGTGGCGCCGCCGTCATCATCTCCGGGAATGCCTAGCGGACCGTCTCAGTACCACACGTCCATTAGCTGTCTTACCCGCTGCTGGGTTTTCCATGGCTGCCCGGAGAAATCGTAAAGGTAGGGAACATGAAAACTGGGCTCATTGCCCTGGGCGTAAAGACCGACCAGGCCCGTGGCATCCGGGAACTGCCCGAGAAAGGCATACTTCGAGGTGCCGTACTGCTCAACGAACAGGCGGTCGAGCTTTGCGTTGAACGCATCGCGCCCTCCCAGCAGATGAATCAAGCCCGCAACGTCGTGCTGCACGTTGAAGGTGTAGAGCCACGAGTTGACTTCGGTTGTGTAATCGCGCCCCCCTTGTCCGCCACCTAATGTCGGGTCAAAGTGCGCGACCCACTTTCCATCGGCGCTCTTAGGAGCCATAAAGCCGATATCCCCGTTGAACACGTTTTCATAGTTGAGCGCCAGCTTGCTAAAGTACAGAGCATCCGCCTGCTTGCCGAGAGCCTTGGCAAATTGCGCGAGGCACCAGTCGTCATAGCTGCTTTCTAGAGTCACAGAGACTGCCTGCCGTCGCTCTGGAGTTACCTCCGGCACCGTTTCTTGTTCTCCGCTTTCGAGCGCCGGGAAAAATCCCTTTTCGAAGTACGCGCGATCCAGGCCCGTCAGCGGCCCCCGACTCCAGGGAAGCATGGTCGACTCCGTGGCGCTTTTTCGCATTGCCGCATAGGCTTGCTCAACATCGAAATCCCGATGGCCTTTCATATAGGTATCCACAATAAAAGCAATGGCATGGTGACCGATCATCACCGCCTGTTCGCCAGCTACCGAGGGAAAAGAAGGAAGCCAGCCACTCTGTTCATACATGCGCACGTAGGAACGGACCATGTCCTCCTGTTGCCTGGCATCGAGCAGAAGTTGCAGGGGATGGAGTGACCGGTAGGTATCCCAGGTTCCGTCATCTATGTAGAAGTCATGCCCTTGCGCATCGTGCACGGCGTGGTCGTACCCGCTGAAGTACCTGCCATCCTCGGTAATATCGGTCATGCGCCCCAGGGAGCGATAGAGGGCTGTATAGAAGATCGTGCGCTGCCGGTCCGTTCCCCCCACTGTGCTGATGCCGGTGAGAGCCTTGTTCCAGATATCCCGCGTGTTCGACTTCACGCGCTCGAAGGTCCAGCCCGGGATTTCCCGCACAAGATTTCGCCGCGCCTGCTCCGCGCTGATGTAGGATAAGCCGACGCGGACTTCGATCGGTTCTCCAGCGCGCGTCGCGCCATCCGAAACAAATCCTATTTGGTCGCCAATCTGCGTGGCCTCATGGGACAGGCCATCCTTCTGCCAAGTCTGGTACACATCAAAGGGCCGTGAGAATTCAGCATAGAAGTATTCCCTGGTCTCCTTACCGGTTTCGTCGATCTTCCCAACAGGGCCAACAATCCGCTGGCTTCCCTGCACCACAGTGTGCCCAACTACAGTAAGCTCCGCGTCATTCCCCACGCTAAGTATGAGGTGGGCATGAGCGCTGGACGGGAAGGTGAACCGGTAGTACGCAGCTTGTTCGCTTGCAGTAAGCTCAGCCTTGACATTCCAGGTTTGCAGGTCTGCCGCGTAATAATACGGAGTAGTAACCTCAAAATCGTGATCGTAGTCCGACGCATTCGCAGCGGCGCTCGTGCCGACCTCGCCGACTGAGGCCATCAGGACCGCTGGACCAGCGGGGAAACCGTATATCTTATCGGCCAGATAGCGGTCGGTGATTCCTGGGGTTGTGATCGGGGCAAGCCTCGACATGCCATGAGGGCGTTGCACGTATGGAATGGTCGCGGTGAGCAATTGTCCAATGCCCCCGATGTTCGGGGAGACATAATCAACGGGTTCTTTCTGATGTTGCGCAAATGCGGCTAAAGCACCGCCGCCCAAAATCGCCAAGAAGGCAAATGTCACTGCGCTCTTCATATTCCCACGTCCTGTGTGTTTCAGTTTGTAACTAGGCATCTTATTCACTGACTTAGAAGGAATTTGGTTGTCAAGGAAGCCTGCGATGATCCCCCTGCCCATACTGTGTACTGGCCTGGCTCGATGGCCCATTGTCCGGCCGCATTCCAAACTGCAAGCTGATCCTGCGGGACTCGGAAAGTCACCGTCCGGGTCTCCTGCACCTTGAGGTGTATGCGGGTGAATCCCTTCAGCGAGCGTTCGGGAGTTTCAACGCTACTCACATCCTTCCGCATATAGAGCTGCGCTGTCTCATCCCCGTCTCTGCTACCAGTATTCGTCACGTCGACAGTGATCTGGATATCGTCTTTGCTTTTCGGCGAGGGAGCTTGCACGGTAAGGCGGTCGTAGCGGAAGGTTGTATAACTCAGGCCGAATCCAAAGGGAAACAGCGGTTGGCCATCGTCGTCCACATACTTATGCGTGCGCGACGGGTCGAAGTTATAGAAATCCGGTAACTGTCCCACACTGCGTGGAAAGGTAATGGTCAGCCGGCCGGCGGGATTGTTATCGCCGAACAGCGTCTCGGCGATGACCTGCCCGCCAAATTCCCCCGGATACCAGGCTTCGAGAATGGCCGGAACATGTTCCTTTGCCCAGCCGATCGTCAGAGGGCGTCCATTTTGCAGAACCAGAACCACTGGCTTGCCCGTGGCGGCGACCGCCTCGAGCAGGGGTTCCTGGTTTCCCGGCAAGTCAAGGTTGGATCGGTCGAAGCCTTCGCCTGAAATGCCCTGCCACTCGCCCAGGGCGAGGATAACAACGTCCGCATCTTTCGCTGCGGCCACCGCAGCTGCGATATCCTTGCCGGCATCAAAATGGACGGCAGTCTGCGGGAGCAACTTGCGAATCCCCTCCAGCATGCTGATGTGCAGTCCGTTCTCTTCCTTTTCGTAGTCCCCGTACCGCGCCACGTCGCCATTGGGTCCGATCACGGCGATGTGCCGGATCGAGCGGGAGAGCGGCAGCAGATTTCCCTCGTTGCGGAGCAGATTCATCGACTGGCGTGCTGATTCAAGCGAAAGGGCGAGATGTTCTGCAGAGCGATTCACGCTGGCGTTCAATTTTGGGTCCACCAGAGGACGATCGAAGAGCCCGAGAGAAAACTTCACGCGAAGCACTGACCTCACTGCGCGATCGAGATCCGCCGGGGAGAGCGTGCCTTCGTGCACGCAGTCCACGAGCGCCTTCTGAAAAACGTCATGGTCGAAATCATAAAACTGCATATCGACGCCAGACCGGATGGCCATGCAGGCGGCATCCTTGGGCGTTGCGGCAATGCGATGGTCAACGTATAGGCGCTTAATCGCACCCAGATCGGAGAGTACGAACCCCTGAAAATTCCATTCCTCACGGAGGACCTGTTTCAACAGGAACGGGTCTGCCGTGATCGGAATGCCATCGATTTCGTGGTATGCGGCCATGACCCCCATCGCGTGTCCTTCGCGAATGGCCGGCTCAAATCCGCGCAGCATGACCATGCGCAACTCGCGCT
>OCTA010006351.1_pt1 | contig 10094 bp, 9 predicted proteins | sample 1538991 | NCBI WGS metagenome assembly OCTA01 (sample SAMEA3539302, study PRJEB22396) | soil metagenome | biome: tundra; feature: field; material: soil | place: USA | collected 2010-05 | depth 0.15 m | reverse complement strand
CTACTCCATCTACTGGCGCGACCGCGGGCTGCAGGACAACTCGCTCTATGGGGCCACCGACGGGCAAAACCTGATTTCCCTGGTGACACAGGCCACAGGAGGCGAAAACTACTGGATCGGAACCGGCGACCCGGTCTCCTTTCAGCCCTACTTTGAGAACATCAGCCTGCGTCTGCAGAATCAGTACCGGCTCAGCTTTGCTTCGGGCCTGAACGGCAAGCCGCAGGTCGAGAACATGAATCTGAAGGTCGGCGGTCCCGCGGCCAAGGTCTACGCGCCGCAGCAGGTCTATGTCACGCACCCTGCCGGAGAGTAAACAACAAGTCCGGACACGCAATCGACACCTCAATTCGGTCGGTTGTGTGCCCGTTCCTCAGTCGGAACTGATTTCGCGTTTCCTAGGCCTCCGAAACAACCGGTAATTCCGCAGCTTCCCAAGCGGCAAGTCCGCCAGCCATCTCGACCAGATTCGTAATCCCGTGTTGCTGCAAGACGCTGGCGGCGATCGATGAGCGATAACCTCCTGCGCAGTGGACCGTGATGAGACGGTCGCTGGGAATCTCGCCTATGCGCTCCTGCAGATGGTTGAGGGGAAGATTCATGCTGCCCTCGATATGCCTGCTCGCCCATTCCCCCGGGCCCCGCACGTCGAGCACCAGCACCGGTTCTCCTCCCGCCAGTTCCTCAGCCGCGAGCAGGACGCTGACGCGCTTCGTCGGCCAAACCAGATCGGGTCTGTCGGCAAGGGCCTCCATCCCCCCAGACAAGTAGCCCTTCACGTGATCGAAACCGATGCGGCCCAGGCGCAGGGCCGCTTCCTGCTCGCGTCCGGGTTCGGCGATGATCACGATGGGCTTGGCGCGGTCGAGCACCGTGCCCGCCCAGGTTGCGCATTGGCCCCCCAGCCCGATGTTGATACTGCCGGCGAGGTGGGCCTTGGCATATTCGACCGGATCGCGCACATCCAGAAATTGAGCGCCCCTGTCTCCCAATTGGAGAACTTCATCAAGTTCGACCGGTTGCAGACCCCGCTCCAGAGTCTTGTCCAACGTAGCCCGTTCGCGGGTGTTGAGAATGGCGTCGTAAGTAAAGTAGGGCGGAGCGTCGGGTTGATCCGCCATGATGAGGCGAACAAACTCCTCCTTCGTCGCGGGCTTGAGCGCGTAATTGAACCGCCGCTGATCGCCCAGCGAAGAAACCGTGTCGGACGAAAGCTTCTTGCCGCAAAGAGAACCGGCGCCGTGTGCCGGATAGACAAGAACTTCGTCAGGCAGCGTGAGCAGTTTGTTGTGGAGCGAATCATAAAGATTTGCGCCGAGGTCGGCGGCCGTCCACCCAAGCGACGCGTGCAGGTCCGGCCTACATCCCCAATGAAAAGCGTGTCGCCGGTGAGCACCGCATACGGCGTTGCGGAATCCTTCCGCGAGTCGAACACCAGGATTGAAATCGACTCGATGGTATGGCCGGGAGTCTCCAGCACCTGCAGTCCCAGACCGGGGAAATCAAGGCGGTCGCCGTCCTTCATCGCGTAAACGCGTATTCCGCCTCGGCACGCGAGCCCAGGTGGATGGTCGCGCCGCAATGGTCGCGCAGCTCCAGGTGGCCGGCCACGAAGTCTGCATGGAAATGGCTGAGGAACACGTGGCGGATTTTCAGGCCCAGTTTTTCGGCGTCGGCCAGGTAAATCTGAATATCGCGCTGAGGGTCAACGATGATGGCTGTGGAACTCTCTTCATCCCCAGGAGATAAGAGGCGTGGGCGAGGCAACCCAAGTAATACTGTTTCAAGATCATCGAAGTGGCATGAGTCTAACACCGCGTGATTCAGCCAGCTAGTACCAACTTCTTTGAATTCGCGGCGCATTGCCCTATAGTCTGTTGTGATCGGTTTTCAATTCGAGGCAGCTCGCGGTGCGTGGCATATCGGAGCTCGCGACCTCTCCCACAGGCAGAAGACCGCCGAGAGTTGATTCCCGCGCACTGAGCAAAACGCGCGATTTCCGGCCCCTGAGTTTGCCTGCCGTTCGTTTGCGCCAAACACTGAAAAGACCCATTTGAAATGAGGACAATGAGACGCTTCCCGTTTGCCTTGATGTTTGCTTCTATCGCCCTGCCTTGCTCAGCCGATTATCTACATGCCCAGGCATTGAATGCCAATTACGCCCGCGACCCGGGCCAGGCGATCGATCAGAAGTACACGGATAAGATTGTCCAATACACCACCGACAAGTCGTTCCTTTCGCCGCTGGTGGATTATCTTCCCGCCTCGAAAGCCGTCCCCACGCCGGAGAAGGTGCTGGGCGACATATCGGGCGCACCCAATGTGCTTCCCTATGCCGAAGATGTCTACAAATATTTCCGCATGCTCGAGGCCGCCACCCCGCGCGTGAAAGTATTTACGATCGGCCAAACCGAAGAGGGCCGCGAGATGATTGCCGCCGCCATCGCCGACCCCGAGTTGCTTGCCTTGGCCAAAGAGAACAGCGCGCGGCTGGCGCAGTTGGGCGATCCGCGCACCATTGGCATCGACGACGCCAAGGCGGCTGCGCTGATCGACAAGTCATGGCCGGTTTACTACATCACCGGCACCATCCACTCCACCGAGACAGGCGCGCCGACGGCGCTGATGGAGTTGGCCTATCGTCTGGCCGTCGACGACGCGCCCTACATTAAGTACATCCGCTCGCACATGATTGTGCTCATCACGCCAGTGGTTGAAGTGGATGGCCGCGACCGCATGGTCGACATCTATAAATGGCATCGCGCGCATCTCGATGCGCAATGGCCACACCTGATCTATTGGGGCCATTACGTTGCGCACGATAACAATCGCGATGCCATGGGTATGACGCTGAATCTGACTCGCAATGTACTCGATACTTATCTCGACTGGCATGCGCAGGTGCTCCACGATCTGCATGAGTCCGTCCCGTTTCTCTACGACAACACGGTAGGCGATGGCCCCTACAACGCATGGGTCGACCCCACGCTCTCAGACGAGTGGGCGGAACTGGGCTGGAACAACGTCGCACAGATGCAAAGCTTCGGCATGCCCGGCGTTTTTACCCACGGCGACTTCGACACATGGAGCCCCGGCTACCTGATGTTCCTCGCCGCAATGCACAACGGCATCAGCCGCCTGTATGAGACGTTCGGCAACGGCGGCGCGGATACTCAGAAGCGCATCCTCTCGCCGGAGGAATACTCGCGCACCTGGTACCGGCAGAACCCGCCGCTGCCCGTGGTGGAGTGGTCGCAGCGCGACAACAACAACTACGAAGAGACCGCACTGCTCTCGACCATCTCCTACTTTTCCCGCAACACCCATCACTTTCTTGAGAATTATTACCTCAAGAGCAAGCGCTCGATCGAGAAGCCCGGAATGGCCGGCCCGGCCGCGTATGTCATCCCACCCGATGCAGCCGAGAACAATCGCATGGTTGAACTGCTGAAAGTCCTCAAGCGCCAGCATGTCGAAGTACAGCAACTCTCTGAAGCTGCAACCTGCACGCTGCCCGGCGAGAAGCGCGGCGACAAGCCTCGGCAACAGACCTTCGCCGCCCGCAGCATTGTGGTGCGCATGGATCAGCCCTACTCGCGCGTCGCGGATGCGCTGCTCGATCGCCAGTTCTGGGCACCCGACGATCCGCAGAAGCATCCCTACGATGACACCGGCTGGTCCTTCAGCCATTTGTTCAACGTGAGCGTGGTGCGCGTGTCGGATGTGTCCATTCTCAAAGCCGCTATGACGCCGCTCGACGACCCCACAAAGCCGGCCGGCAACATTGACGGCACAGGCTCCCTGGTCGCCGTCGCCAACACTGGACAGGTCTCGCTCCTCGCGCTCGTTTACAAGCTGAAGAGCTCAACGACTCAGGCCCAAAACATTCAGATAACAGAGAAGCCCTTCGACGCTGGCGAAACGCACTTCCCCGCCGGATCGCTGTTGATCTCGGGCGCTGCAGAAGATCAACTCGCCGGCGCGCTGCACGACTTGTCGCTGAATGCCGTGCGGTTGAGCGTCACACCCATGGCGCCGGCGCACGCTGTCGCTGCCCCGCGCATCGCCTTCATGCACACATGGCTCGACACTCAAACCGAAGGCTGGTGGCGCTATGCCTTCGACGCCGCGGGCGTGCCCTTCGACTACATCAGCACGCAGACCGTAGCGAGGCAAGCCGATCTGCGTTCCAAGTACGACGTCATCATCTTCGCTCCCGTAGGCGGCGCCTCCGCGCAGCAGATCATCGACGGGCTGCCGATGTGGAAGAATGCGCTGCCGTGGCAAAAATCCGAACTCACCCCAAACCTCGGCCGCATCGACTCGACAGCAGACATGCGCCCCGGGCTGGGTTACGACGGCCTTGCGCACCTGAAGACATTCATCGAGCAAGGTGGACTGCTCATCACCTGCGAAGACACAGCGGAATTCGCCATCGACACCGGGCTTGCTCCAGGCGTGAGCCGCGCCCCGAACGACGATGCCCGCGTCGTCGGCACCGTTCTGAATACTGTTTTTGTCGATCTGGAAAATCCGGTGGCTTTCGGCTACGGGCCGGAGCTCCCCGTGATCAGTGCGGACGGCATGGCATTCAACGTCAGCAACACGCTGGGACCAGAGGCCCACCGCACCCTGATGGATCCCTATGCGGAGCGACCCACTGGCCGCGGTAGCGTGGAAGACAGCGACGAGCCCCAGGGCCGCAAGATCGCCGAAGCCGAAGCACTTGAAAAGCAAAAACCGTGGCAGGCCAGGAAGCTCAACGAAGAGCAGACGCGCGACAATCCATTCGTGATTCCCATCGAACTGCGCCCCGACGTCATTCTGCGCTTTGCCGACGCAAAGGGCATGCTGCTCGATGGACTGCTCGACAAGCCCGACCCGATTGCCGAACATGCCGTTGTGGTGGATGCGCACCTGGGCCGCGGCAACGTATTGCTGTTCGGCAACAACCCCATCTATCGCGGCGAGACCCTCGGCAGTTACGGCCTGGTCTTCAACGCCATCCTCAACCACGACCGGCTGGCGCACAACACCGCGACCCAGGAAGCCAATCCAGAACAGAAGCACTAACCCGGTACACTGTTGCCAATTCAGACATTTTGGGCCTTTTCGCCAGCCAGCCTTTTGTGTCATGCTTTCACGCATGGGAAACAAAGACAGAGGCAAGAAAGAAGTCAAGAAAGCGCCGAAACCCAAGCCCAAACCAGAACCCGGCCTGAAGCGCGAAGTATTCACGCCGGCCCCGCCGAAGTAAAACCCCCGCCGATCGGCCGACTTCGCCGCGCCAGTTGCGGTCGCGAAGGAAAGCCCTCCTGCTGCAGGAGGGCTTTCTTGCGTCTGCTGCCGAAAGCAGGAGAGCAGACTTCCACCCGGTACCATTGCGAACACGCGCGCAGGATGAAAACCGGAAAATCTTCGCCAGGAGATTCAGCCCCGCTTCGAATCTTTCACGTTCAGCAGCCTTTATCCGTTTTTTCAATTGCTTCTATTCCCTAGGTCCAGAGTATGCTTTCGACATGCTTCCCAAGTACGGGCGTTTCCCTTGCCTGACGCTTCTCGCGATTCTTGTCTCTGCTTCTGCTGCGGCCCATGGCGCAGACACTGCCGCGCCCGCGGATTCTGCCTCGCGCACGCTGGTCGTGGATGCTCTCGGCAAAGGTGCCGTCCCCATCGACGGCCGTTGGCAGTTCCATCTCGGCGACGACCCCGCATGGGCCGTGCCCACATTCGATGACTCGGATTGGGAGCAGCTCACAGCCGACTCATCATGGGGCCAGCAGAGCCATCCCAGCTATTCCGGCTTCGCCTGGTATCGCCGTTCAATCCGCTTAACGGCCGCACCTGGCGCATCTCCCAACTTCGTCTTGCTCATTCCCGCCATCGACGACGCCTACCAGATCTACTGGAACGGCGTTGAAGTCGGCCATCTGGGCACATTGCCGCCGCACATGGTCCTCTATGAAGGCGTGCCGGCGCAAACCTTCGGCCTCGGACCGGTGCGCACCGGCGTGCTCGCGATCCGCGTGTGGAAAAACGTGCTCGCTTCCAACGACCCCAGCAACCTCGGCGGCTTTGAGGGGCTCCCGCTCGTCGGCAGTCCCGACGCGATCGATGCCGCCAAAGCCAAGATGGACTTCGCGTGGCTGCGCGGCCAGCAATTCACTTTCGGCCTCACGTCACTCTATGCGCTCGTCTCTCTGCTCAGCTTGATTGCGTGGCTGCGCGACCGAAGGCAATGGCGTCTCTTCTGGATGAGCGCCTTCGCCTTGATGCCCATGCTCGCGGTGATTTTGGCTGGGCTACGGCTTCCCTACTCCTGGGCGCTCGCACAATTCCTGATCCAGAGCTCGATCGCCGTCCGCGAAGCCTCGGGCTGGTTTCTCCTCATCTGGCTGCTGCAACTGCACGAGGAGACCAGGCTCGTCCGCTACACACGGCTTGCCGCCATCATCGGCATCCTTGCCGCCGCTGCCGACGGGTCCTTGTCCTTTCTCTACCCGAACTTCATCAACGAAGTCACAATGCAGGTCGCGGATGCCATTACCACCGCTCCCGCGATCCTCTTTGAGGCCATTCCGGCCATCTTGGTAGCCTTTGCCATCGCCAAGCGCAAGCGCCTCGACTTCGCGCGCTGGCTCGTAGCCATCCTCGCTTTCCTCAATGCGCTGGTCTACTGGGTTTCAAACTTCGCTGCTCAAGGCATTCGCTTCACCCACTGGGCGCTTGCCGACCAGATCAGTCATCCCCTTTTCACGGTCAACGGCAATCCTTTCAGCCTGCCTACCGTGCTGCGCACGCTGCTCTTTGTCTCCATCGTGTATGCCGTCATCCACTACACGATTGAGAGCCGCCGCCGCCAGAACGCGATGGAGCTGGAGTTGCAAAACGCACGCGAACTCCAGCAGGTCCTGGTTCCTGAAACCATTCCCACCTTGCCCGGCTTCTCTCTCACCAGCGCCTATCGCCCCGCACAGGAGGTGGGCGGCGACTTCTTCCAGATCATCCCGTATGAAAACGGCTCAACCCTGATCGTCCTCGGCGACGTCAGCGGGAAAGGACTCAGGGCAGCCATGGCGGTCTCGCTTATTGTCGGCTCCATTCGCACCTTGGCCGAAACCGTCTCCAGCCCCGCCGAGATCCTCTCCGGAATCAATCGCCGCCTGTTTGGTCGTCTCCAAGGCGGCTTTGCCACAGCCGTTGCGCTGCGTCTCGACAGCAATGGCGTCTGCACCCTTGCCAGCGCCGGTCATCCAGCGCCGTTCGTCAACGAGCTGGAGCTCAACTTTCCCGGCTCCCTTCCGCTCGGCTTGGGCCCCATCGCGATTTTTGAAGAGACGCGTGTCCAGCTCGGCGTGCACGACCAGCTTGCCCTCTACACCGACGGCCTCCTTGAAGCGCGCAGCCGCACCGGTGAGCTCTACAGCTTCGACCGGCTGAAGACGCTTTTTTCCGGCCGCCCTACCGCCGATCAGGCCGCACAGGCCGCCGTCAATTTCGGACAGGACGATGACATCACCGTTGTCACCCTCACCCGCCTGCACTCTGGAGAAGAATCGACCGCGCTGCACAGCGGCGCCCTCCCCACCCTTGCGTAGCGGCGCGTGGGTTGCGGACACTTCCTTGTAGTCCAACGAGGCTTTTTTGCCCGTTAGCGCTCCATGATCGCGAAGAGCGAAAAACCGACAGAAGTGGCGACATCCCTAGAGCGCGAACCTCTCGTTTTGAGTGGGCAATTCGAATGGAGATGAGGATTAGCACACTCATATAAGCCGTTGGCGCGGAAAGTTTGAGCACACAAGTTGCGTACTGCGTCTAGATTGCGGGTGACCGAAGCGATTTAAGGAGAGCCTTTGTGATTAAGACCAGTGGAACTTTACTAACGCTGTGCGCCGCTTGCATCTGCGCCGTTCAACCTTCTGGGGCGGTCGCGCAACCCGCCTCAACCCAACCCAAACACTATCGCCTGACATTTGTCCTCAACTACCCTCATGGACGGCAACCATCTCAAATCTTCGTTTTGAATGTACCCGTTAAACAAGACCATCCGGGAATGGCAGGAAGCGTCACAACCTCAGGCCTAACAGGACAGCCTGAGAGCAGTGTTCAAGAAAACCTTCAATGCACGGATGTAAAGGAGTCAGCCACTGGTCTGGCAGCTAAGGTTGACTTTTCTATGGACAGCATCGCAATACCACTGCCTGGGTCCTCGGAGCCTGTACATCGCAATCTGACATTCAACCGACAGGTAGACCTGGTACTGGGGAGACCGACGCGGGTCACTGAAGAACTTCATGTTATCCCTTTGGGCAAAGGTGGCGAAGCTTCTGCAAATCCATTGCCGCCCGCGCCTCAGATCACGGTAACTGCGATCGAAATGTAGTGCTGTAAATGGATCGCAAATGTTGTAACCACGCAAAAAGGCCCTCCCGCACGGGGAGGGCCTTTCATTTGAATGTGCAGCCGATTTTACGCGACTACTTCAATGCCCATCGAGCGGGCAGTGCCCTTGATGCTCTTGATGGCCGTCTCCACCGAGGCGGCGTTCAGGTCGGGCATCTTCTGCGTGGCGATCTCGCGCACCTGCGCTTCGGTCACCTTGCCGACCTTGTCCTTGTTGGGCGTGCCGGAGCCCTTGGCCACGCCGGCCGCCTTCTTCAACAGAACTGCCGCGGGCGGCGTCTTGGTGATGAAGGTGAAGCTGCGGTCCGCGTAAACCGTGATGACAACCGGAATGATCAGTCCGGCCATCTCCTTGTTCTGCGTGCGTGCGTTGAACTGCTTGCAGAACTCCATGATGTTGACCTGCGCCTGGCCTAGCGCGGGGCCGACGGGCGGCGCGGGCGTGGCCTTGCCGGCCTCGATCTGCAGCTTGACTTGTGCGGTTACTTTCTTCGGAGGTGCCATTGGTTAGTTCCTTTGGAACTAGCTTCTAGCTTCTAGCCGCTAGCTACTAGCTTATGTTCCTTCAGTTGATTTTGAACACGCAACCAACTACTTCGCCTCTAACTGGCGCCCGCTAGATAGATACGCCAGCTAGAAGCTAGAGGCTAGAAGCTAGCAGCTGCTATTCAATCTTTTCGACTTTGCCAAACTCCAGCTCGACCGGGGTGGAGCGTCCGAAGATGGTCACCATGACCTTGAGCGTCTCGCGATCTTCGTTGATCTCATCCACCACGCCGTTGAAGTTGGCGAACGGCCCATCCGTAATGCGGACTTGCTCGCTCTTTTCAAACTTGATCTTGAGCCGCGGCTTGTCCTTCGCCGTATCGCTGCGGAACAGAATCGAACTGACTTCTTCCTCGCTCAGCGCCACCGGCTTGTCGCCCGTGCCCAGAAAACCCGTCACCTTGGGCGTGTCCTTCAGGACGTGCCACAGGTTGTTGTCCAGCTCCATTTCCACCAGCACGTAGCCGGGCAAAAAGACCCGCTCCGTGGTGCGCTTCTTGCCGTTGACGATCTCGGTCACCGGCTCGGTGGGAATCATCACCCGGCCAACCTTGTCGCCCAGCCCGAAGGCCTGGATCCGGCTTTGAATCGACTCGCGCACCTTGCGCTCAAAGCCCGAGTAGGCGTGCAGGATGTACCACTTGAAGCGCTCGTTGCGCTCCGGCTGTGCCTGAGGCTCTACCTGCTCGGCGGATTGTTCTCGCTCTTCTGCCATTCTGCTCTCGATTCGCGGCTGCACGCCTTACTGCGCGCCGCCCAGCCGGGTCAATATCTGATGCACGGCTCTGCTGAACACCATATCCACTACAAAAAAGAAAAACCCGAAAAGGAATACCGTGATGATCACCACCGAGGTGGTGGTTTGCACTTCTTTCCGCGTGGGAGCCACAACCTTGCGCATTTCCGCGCGCACGTCGCTCAGAAAGCGCGCAAAGCCATTCCACACGCCCATTGCGCCGCCTGTGACGTTCGACAGCGCACCCGACTCCTGCAGCTTGGCGGAACGTTGCTCACCCTTTTCGATTGCTGCTTTGCTTGCCATACTTCCAATCCTTTGCACCCGGCGTTTTGCCCGGCGCATCCCGTACAGATCTGGCAGGGGCGGAGGGATTCGAACCCCCAAGTTCGGTTTTGGAGACCGACAG
>OCTA010006349.1_pt1 | contig 10095 bp, 10 predicted proteins | sample 1538991 | NCBI WGS metagenome assembly OCTA01 (sample SAMEA3539302, study PRJEB22396) | soil metagenome | biome: tundra; feature: field; material: soil | place: USA | collected 2010-05 | depth 0.15 m | reverse complement strand
ACCGCGCTCCGCCCGCCACAACACCCCCGGGCCTACCCCTCCCGAGGATCGAGGTTAGTCGCCGTCCCGTTAGTCGCCGTGGGAGTCCCCGGTGGCGCCGATTCCACGGGCCAAATCCCGTTAGTCGCTGTTGCATTAGTCCCTGCGGACTCGGGTAACGTAGACGATTACGGACGAAGAGAAGGCAGCACGCTCGACCGGACGCTGTGCAGACGCGATTTCGAAGCGAGGTATTCCACGGCCGCAAAGGCGAACTACGCCAGCCCTACCGAGAAGGTCAAGAAGAGCAGCTCGGCGCGCTCGGACTCGTGGTCAACTGCATCGTGCTCTACAACACGATCTACACCCAGCGAATCGTCGAGCAGCTACGCGCTGACGGCCGCCAGATCAGCGACGAGGACATCCGGCGCCTATCGCCGCTCGTGATCGAGCACATCAACCTCGTCGGCGCCGAAGCGATCCTCCGCGGGGACTACAGGCCGCTGGAGAGCGAGTCGCTCAACACCGACGCCGCCAGCGCTTAGACCGGTTTCTGTACTGTGCCAATCCTCCCCAGACCCGTGGCCAAGCTCGCTCACCGAGCCTCAACGGCCGGCGAGACAAGCGGCGCTCAACCGGACGCCGTGTTTCTGGGGTCGATGCGCCGATCGGTTTAGAACAACTCGATTGCCGGTGCGGAATCAGCGGCCGTGGAGGTTGCGGTCACCTGTCCATGTGTCTCGCGTTGGCGGCGCATCACGTACGAGGCCTCGACCTCGGTTAGATCGATCCGCAGCCGCTCGAGTTCCGCCGCGCGTATCTCGCCACCAGCGTTGGCCGCTAGCGCGTGAGAATGCTCTCCGACCCGACCTAGGGAAATCTGCACCTGCTCCACGATCTGGCGGACCAGATCCTGGAACTGGACGGCGCTCATGGCTTCGAGGGTGAGCGATGCAAGTTGGGAAGCGGTGTTTCTCACCTCTCCGACGATCGCCGTCGTTGCCTGCGTGAGGGTTGCGGACTGCTGCTTTAGCGCGTCCTGCATCTCGGTGATCTGCGCTAGTTGCGCGTCGCTGTCTGTGCTCGAAGCGTCACCGGTGCTGGTCAGGGCGTCGCTCATCTTCTGCGTCAGCGCGTCGATCCCGCGGCGAATCCGGCGTGCTGCTGCTGCGGATTCATCGGAGAGGGCGCGTACCTCATGCGCGACCACCCCGAACGCCGAACCTTCGTCGCCTGCGTGCGCAGCGACGATCAGTGCGTTGAGCCCGAGGATGTTGGTTGTGCGCGCTATCCCGCGGATTGCGTCAGCCTCCGTGTCCAGCTCGCGGACGTCTCGGACGAGACTGCGGATGCTCGTGTCACGGTTCTTGACTGCCTCCGCGAGCTCGGTGACCATCTGTGCGTTGCGCGCGGCGAGCTCTCCCATCTCGCGGCCTTGACGGGTCGCCTCGACGAGCTCTGCGACCTTGTCGGTCAACGTCGCCACTTCGGCGTCGATTGCGGTCAGCGGACCTGCGAACGTCGATGACGCTGTTTCGGTCTCTTGCACCACGTGCTCGAGCTGAGCGCCAAGGACCTCGCAGATCGGTCCGATCGCCTCTAGGCCCTCGATTACGGCGGCCGGGGTCGGTGGCTGTTCGGTGTGCGGCTGTTCGCCCAGCATCTATGCCGCCCTCGGAAGGACCTGCTGCAACACGGCGAGCAAGTCCTTCGGCTGCACCGGCTTGACGAGCCAGCCGCTGGCGCCGGCCGCCTTCGCCTCGGCGCGCTTTGCCTGCTGGGACTCCGTCGTCAGCATCAGGATTGGTGTGAAGCGAAGGCCTGGCGCCTTTCGCAGCTCGCGGATGAAGGTGATCCCGTCCATCTTCGGCATGTTCAGGTCGGTCAGGATCACCGCCGGCTTCAGTCCCGCCTTCACCTTGGCTAGGCCGTCGGTGCCGTCGGGCGCGGTTTCGACGGTGTAGCCGGACTTCGTCAGCACGGCCGAGATGCTCATCAGTATCGTCCTTGAGTCGTCGACGAGCAGGATGGTCGGCATCTAATCCTCCCGTTCGGGGTCGGGTCTGAGTATCGGAAGGATCCAGCGGCTGAGAAAGTCGTCTGTCGGGGGTGCTGTGATTGCTGGCTGGCTGGAGAGCAGCGCTTGCAGCGCGGCGGTGTGGAGGTGTGTGCAACCGCTGAGGTCGACGTGAGCGTCGTGGTGATCGCGTAGCCACGAGGCCAGCGGCTCGGCGTCTTCGACGGTCACGGTTCCGGTTAGCACTGCGGTTGCTCCTAGCTCAAGCGGCATTGGCGAGCACCTCCTTTAGGTCCAGCGAGATCAGTATCTGGCCATCACCGAGCAGCGCCGTTCCCGTCAGTCCGGGCGCTCGCGCCAGAAGTCCCTGGGGAGGCTTGATCACTAGGTCAAGGCTCTCGTGAAGCTCCTCGACGATCAGGCCGAGCTCCTGGCCCCAGAGTCGCACGACCAGCACCGCAAGCTCTTCTGCGTCGAGATCGCTGGCGGCGAAGCCGAGCTGCGCGGAGAGGTCTATCAGCGGCAGCACGTGTCCGCGCAGATGGACGACCGGCTGATGTTCGATTCGCTGCACTTGGGCTTTGGCTACCCGGACTGCCTCGCGGACGTGCTCGACCGGGATGCCGAACCGCTGCCCGGCGACGCTGACGAGCATCATTTGACTGACGGCCATGCTGAGCGGCAGCCGCATCCGGATCGTGGTTCCGGCGCCGAGCTCGCTCTCGACCGTGATCGAGCCGCCAAGAGCATCGATTGCGGTCCGGACGACGTCCATTCCGACGCCGCGGCCCGACAGGTCCGAGACCTCCTCGGCGGTCGAGAGGCCGGCGAGGAAGACGAGGTTCAGGGCCTGCTTGTGATCGATCGCCTCGAGCTGCTCCTCGTCGATCAGGCCTCGCTCGTAGGCCTTGCGCTTGAGCTTCTCGGGGTCGATCCCGCGGCCGTCGTCGCGAACCTCGAGGATTACGCCGTCCACGCTTTGGGTGGCGGTCATCACGATCACCCCTTCGGGCCGCTTGCCGGCCTCGGTCCGTTCCGCCGGGCTCCCGATCCCGTGGTCGAGGCTGTTGCGCACGATGTGCACGAGCGGCTCGGCGAGTGACTCGAGCATGTCCTTGTCGGCCGTGGTCTCCTCCCCCTTGGTCACCAGCTGCACTTTCTTGCCAAGCTTGCGCGACACGTCACGGACGAGGCGAGGGAACCGCTGGAAGACGGTCGCGACGGGAAGCATGCGGATCTCCATCACTGTCTCCTGCAGCTCCTCGGCAATCCGGTGCGTCACCGCGTGGTGCTCCTTGAGCGCCGCCGCGACCCCCCCGCCGTCGATCTCCTCCTCGGCGGCTCGTGCGAGGAACGGGATCGCGTTCTTCGCCACGATCAGCTCGCCGACGAGCCGCATCAGCTGATCGATCTTGGCCTGATCGACCTTCAGGCTGCGGATCGTGGAGCGAGCGACGGCCTCGGCCGGCGCTGCCCGGCCCGCAACCTCTTCCTGTTGTGGTACGGGCGCTTTGTCACGTGCCGTCAGCCCGACGACCAGGTCGAGCAGTGGCGCTGTCGTGCGCTGCTCGCGACAGACCGCGAGTGTCTCCTCAAGCTCCCCCGCGCGCGCCCCGACCTGTTTGAGCGCGGGGCGCAGCACCGCTGCGATGGCGCCGAGCCGCGCCTCGAGCTGGTCGGCCGCGCACGGTGCGGCGAGCGCGCCGCGCTGGGCGCCGATCAGCGACCAGGCGAGCTCTTGGTCCTCGTCGTCTTCCTCGTCGTCTGTCACCGCGGCCGGGTCCAACTGCACGAGCTCTATCTGCTCGGACACGTATCGGAACAGGTGCTCGACGTCTTCGCGCTCGTCGGAGGCGAGAAACGACAGCTGCACCGCGCACGCGTATTCGTCGAGTTCGTCGATCGGCGGCCAGTCGCCGTCGTGGTCGACTCGCAGCCACACGAGCTCTCCGAGCTGGCGGACGAGACCGAGCGGGTCCTCGCCGTGAAAGAACGAGTCCGGGTCGGGACGGTAGCGGCCGGCGATCAGCATCCCAGGCCCGTCCGTGGCTGCCTCGCCGATGAGCGTTTTTGCCCACAGTGGGGTTGCGGCTGGGGCGTCGTCGTCGAGCGCCACCTCGGCTGGCGCGGTGCTACCGTCGAGCATCGAGCGCAGCGACCTGGACAGAGCAGCTGATGCTGGGTCGGCATCCGCAGGCAGCTCCCCCTGGCCGCCTAGCTCCTCGAGCCAGGTGCCCGCGAGGTCGAACGCTCGCATCAGCACGTCGACGGTCTCGGCAGTGAGCTCGCAGCGCTCGTCGCGAACGGCCGACAGGACGTCCTCGGTGGCGTGCGTCAGCCGCGTCAGCGCCGAGAACTCAAAGCAGCCTGCGGCGCCCTTGAACGTGTGCGCGGCGCGGAACACGCGATCTACCAGCTCCTGATCGTGCGGGCGCTGCTCGAGTTCGAGCAGCCCCTCCAAGGCAGCATCGAGTAGATCGCGACCCTCCTCGAGGAACTGTTCGAGCAGCGAGCTCACGCTTCGCCTCCGCACAGCAGCCTGGCGAGGCGCAGGAGCTTCGTTTCCGCCACCGGCTTTGTCAGGTACGCGTTCGCCCCGGCGGCGTAGCCGCGGGTCTTGTCGGCCGCGCCGGCCTCGGTGCTGACCATCACGATCGGCGTCTCCCGGTTCGGGCCGGCCTCGCGAACGGACTTCACGAACGTGTAGCCGTCCATCCGGGGCATGTTGACGTCCACGAGCATCAGGTCGAACCTGCGTTCGAGCGTGACTTCGAGCGCCTCGTAGCCGTTGGCCGCCTCCGCCACGCTGAAGTTGCCCTTTTCGAGGATCGAGCGGTGATACATGCGGACGGTCGCCGCGTCGTCGACGACCAGAATTGCATTCTTCATCTCGTTCGCTCCTTCGGACGCTGGTAGGCCGTGCTGTCGGGGAACCGCAGCGGCTTGAAGATCGGCGAGATGCGGCTCATCGACTCCGAGTGGCCGAGGAACAGGTAGCCACCGCGACGCAAAGCGCCGTAGAGGTTCTCCGCCGCGCGTCGCGAGGAGAGCTCGTCGAAGTAGATCAGGAGGTTCCGGCAGAAGACGACGTCGAAGTCGCGGAACCGCTGCATTTCAAGCGGCTCGCAGACATTGGCGAGCGTGAAGTCGATCGCGCCGCGCAGCTCGGACGAGATCTGATACCTGCCGGCGTCCAAGCGGGTGAAGTAGCGCGCTCGCAGCGTGGCGTCGACGTGCATCAGCGCACGGTCGCCGAAGACTCCCGTCTTGGCGAGTTCGACGACATGGGTGTCGATGTCAACGCCGGTGATCTCGACATCGAACTCGTCGATCTGCGGCCAGTGCTCGAGTAGCCAGATCGCGATCGAGTAGGCCTCGTCGCCGGTCGAGGACGGGATCGAGAGGATCCGGATCGGCGTCGCGGGATGCTCGGCCGCCAACAGCGGGAGCACCGAGTGCACGAGGCAGTCGAACTGATAGTCCTCCCGGAAGAAATACGACTCGTTCACGGTCATGCTGTTGATCACGCTCTGCACGAGCCGTTCATCACCGCCGAGTCGCAGCTGCGCGAACCAGCTGCGGAAGTCGGGCGCGCCCGCTTCGAGGATGCTGGCGGCGATCCGCTTGTCGACGAAGTAGCGCTTGTTGGGTTGGAACTGGATCCCGGTACGCCGATAGAAGAACTCGCGGAAACGCTCGAAGTCGGCGTCTGACAGCTCGGCGTTGCCGACGTCTGGAAGGACGCTCATCGGGCCTTCTCCCGGAACCGGCTAGCCGCGGTCGCGGCGCTGAACGCGATGAACGCGTCGCCGGGGAAGCGCGCGGGCGCGCGCTCGAAGGCGCAGATCATCGTCGCATCGCCGACTTCGGTTAGCTCGCCGAGGGCGGCGCCGACAACATTGGGATGGGTGTCGCGCTCGACCACCTCCAGCAACCATTGCGGGACCGCAGGCAATTGCAGCGACCTGAGCAGCATCACGCTCAGCACGCGCACGTCGGGGTCCTGATCGCCGAGCAGCTCTTCGATGATCGCCGCCGTGGCCGGCATCTGCCCGAGCGTGTCGGCGACCGCGCTGCGCAACGCGGCGTCCTCGCCGCGCAACAGCTGCGCGAGGGTGCGGGCCACGGCGACGTCGTCGCAGCCGACGAGCGCCGTGAGCATCGCCTGGCGCACAACGACGTCTTCCTCGATCCCCACGTGCGCTGCGAGGAGCTGCTTGGCGTCCTGTGCGTCCATCAGCAACACTGCGGCGGCGCGGCGCCGGTCCGGATCGGGTGAGCGCAGCTCAGCACGCTGATCGTCGAGCGGTTGGCTGCTCGGCGAGAGCACCTGTCGTTGCTGCCTTCTGACTAGTGCCATCGAAGACTCCTCCCTAGACCCACGCGTTGATTTGAGCGCCGATCTCCGAGATCGGCAGCACCTTGCTGGCGCCGCCGCGCCGGATCAGCTCTCCGGGCATTCCAAACACGATCGCGGTTTCCTCCGACTCGGCGATCGTCAGACCACCGCGCGCGTGCAGCTCACACAGCGCGTCGACACCGTCGTCCCCCATGCCGGTGAGCTGCACGCCCAAGATCGCGCGTGGGTCGCAGTACGCGAGCGCGGAGCGGACCAGCCGCTCGACGCTTGGATGCCACCGATACGTCGGACCAGCTGGGACGCTGCGCGCGGCGATCGCGCCCGCTCGCCGTGTCAGTACCACGTCGGCGTCGCCGCGACCGATCAGGACCGTTCCCGACGCCAGCGGCCGTGATTCGGCCAACTCGCGCACGGAGAGCGCGCAACCCGCGTTCAGCCGCTCCGCCAGCGGCTTGGTGAAGCTTGCCGGGATGTGCTGCGCGATGATCACCGGCGCGGAGAACGAGGACGGCAGTGCTTGCAAGAGATCGCCGAGCACGCCTGGTCCTCCCGTGGAGGCGCCGATCAGGACAACTTCGATCCGGGACGCATGGCGACGCGGCTCCGGCTGTGCCGGTCTGGCAGCGTGCGCGCCGTCAGCCGCCCGCTGCCGGTGGAGCCGGTCGACCAGAGAAGTGGCGCGCCGCGGCCGCGCGGTGGCGGCGGCTCTCACCTTCGACACGATCTGCTCCGCGACGCGATCGATGTTGAGCGAGACCGTCCCGTCGGGCTTGCAGACGTAATCGACGGCGCCGAGCTCGAGCGCCTCGAGCGTTGCCGCGGCACCCTTCTCGGTCAGCGACGAAACCATCACCACCGGCCGCGGACTCTCGTCAATCAGTCTGGCCAGGCATGTGAGGCCGTCCATCTCAGGCATGTTGATGTCGAGCGTGACGACGTCGGGGTTCAGCGCGTGGACCTGCTCGAGGGCATCGACGCCGTCGCGGGCGACGCAGACCTCCATGCCCCCGTCCTCGAGGATCCGGCGCAGCGTCTTGCGCATGAACGCCGAGTCATCGACGACCAGCACTTTCATCGCGGTCCGCTCCGTTCCCGATCACGCCGCTTGCGCGGCGTGATCGGTGAGCGCTGCGGCCTGGGCCGCGCCCAGCAGCTGCTCGGCTTCTAGGATCAGGAGCATCCGCTGGCCGTCGAGGTTCGCCACCTTGGAGATCAGGCGGGCCTGCTCCTCAGAGAGCTCCGGGGCTCGCTCGATCGCCGTCACCTGGAGCTTGAGCACCTCGGTCACGGAGTCGACCACGAACCCGGTCCGAACGCCGCCGACGATCAGCACGACAATCCGTTGCAGATCGTCGCGCTCGGCGCGCGCGAGCCGAAGCCGGGCGCGCAAGTCGAGGACGGGCAGCACCGCCCCACGGAGATTGACCAGGCCCTCGACGAACTCAAGCGACTGGGGTACGTGGATCAGCTGCTCGGGAACACGGATGATCTCCTGCACCGCATCGACCGTGATGCAGTACTCCTCCCCGTCAACGTAGAACACGACGAGCTGCTCGACGTCGTCGTTCCAGTCATCGTCTGCGGTCGTGCCCTCCTGTTCGTTCACCGTCCCGTCCTCCTTATCGTCGGTCTGTAGCTGATCTACGGCCGCGTGCAGGCCGTTGCGCCGGAACATCCGCTCGCTCGATAGCACCGAAACCAACCGCTTGCCCTCATCCAGGCGGCACACCGACTCGACCTCGGTGATGCCGCCTTCGCGTGCCAGGTAGCCGGGCAGTTCGTCGACGAGTGCGTGCGGCACGCGCAGCACCTCTCGGACGGTGTCCATCAGCAGACCGACCATCGAGCGCTCGCCGTCGGATTCGAGCGGCACGACGATGATCCGGTTGGATTCATCCAGCGCGCCTTGCTCGAGGCCGAACACGCGGCGCAGGCTGATGACCGGCAACAGCCGGCCGCGCAGATCCATCACGCCGACGACCCTCGCGTCGGCGTTGGGCACGTCGGTCACCGACTCCGGCGCCTGCACGATCTCCTGTACCTGATCGATCGGCAGCGAGTACTCCTGGCCGTTGACGACGAAGCTCACCATCTCGAGCGTGTCGTCGGACTCCTCCTCGTTTGAGACCTCCCCGGCGCTGTCGCCGACGCGCTCGTGCTGCTCGACGAGATTGCGCGTGATCGTCTGAAACTCGAGGTCGACGAGCTTCTCGAACTCCAGGATCGCGACCATCTTGCCCTCGCCGGACTTGATCACTCCGGTCAGGAGCTTGGAGTCGACGGTGGCGTTGATCGTCGAGGCGTCCTCGACCTGCTCGGGATCGATCGCGATCACGGCCGCGACCCGATCGACCACGAATCCCAGCGGGACGCCGCAGTCGACCACGATCACGCGCGTCGCTTCGTCTTCCTCGACCGCCTGGTAGCCGGCGCAGCTTCGCAGGCTGATGACCGGCAGCAAGCGGCCACGCAGGTTCGCCAGTCCCTCCAGGCTCGCCGGCGCGAGCGGCACCTTCACGGTCTGCGGAACGCGGATGATCTCCTGGACGCGATCCATCGGGAAAGCGAACAGTTCGTCGGCTATCGAGAAGGTGACGAACTCGCTCGTATCGAGCTGTTCGTAGCGTGTGTCATCCGGGGAGGTGCTGCTCACCGGTTGCTCCGGCGCCACCGCCTCTTCTGGCTTGCTCTTCTGGGTGGGCTCCGCCTCCTTGACGGCCGCCGGAGCGGACGCGGCGGCGGAGCGCTTCGTTGCTTGTGCCATTGAATTCTCCTTTCCGTCCTCGGCCCTCAGCCGTTCTGGAGCTCGTCGGCGAGTGCCGAGATCTCCTCGATCGCGGAAGCCAGCTCCTCGGCGCCGTGCTGCTGCTGCTGGGCGGCGGCGACCGCGGTCACTGACAGCTGGTCGGCCTGGTTGGCTGCCGTCGCGATCTGGTCGAGGCCCTTCTTCGCCTCGCCCGTGGCATGAGCGATCGTGCGCGAGGCCTCCAGCACGGTGTCGCCACCGCTCTTGACCAGGCGCATGTCGCCCGCGATCTGATCAAGCAGCGCCGTCGACTGCTTGGCGCGCTCCACCTCGACGATCGCCTGGCGGCTTGTGTCCTCGAGGTCCACTTTCACCTGCGCGATCCGGTCTTGGACTTCCTTGACCAGGTCCTTGATCCGCTCCGCGTTCTCGGCGGAGTCGCGGGCCAGGTTCCGGATGTCGGTGGAGACCACGGCAAAGCCCTTGCCGAACTCCCCGGCGCGCGCGGACTCAACCGAACCGTTGACCGCGAGCATGTTCGTCTGGATCGCGACGTTCGAGATCGCATCGACGATCTTGTCGATCCGCCGGCTGATCATGTCCAGCTCCACCACCTGACGGACGCTCTCGCCCGACTGCGTAGCAGCGGCGCTGATCGCCTCGATCATCGCGTCGACTGAGACCTTGTTCTCGATCAACAGCTTGGTCATGGTTTCGGCCTTCTCCACCGAAACGGTCGCCCGCTCCTCGGACAGCTGCGCGCCGGTCTCGATCTGGATCAGCGCGGTCGCGGCCTCTTGGCTGTTCTTCGCGGCGGTCTTCGAGCCCTGCTGGATCTGCTCGATCCCGGTCAGGATCTGCCGCGAGGCGCGGTCGATCTCCTCAACGGCCTTCGAGAGCTCCTCGGCGGTCGCGGCGACGCCTTCGGCGCTCTTGCCGATGTCAGAGCTCGTGCGAAGGTCATCTGCCACCTCGGCCAGCTCGGTCGACGCC
>OCTA010006345.1_pt1 | contig 10096 bp, 11 predicted proteins | sample 1538991 | NCBI WGS metagenome assembly OCTA01 (sample SAMEA3539302, study PRJEB22396) | soil metagenome | biome: tundra; feature: field; material: soil | place: USA | collected 2010-05 | depth 0.15 m | reverse complement strand
ACGGAGAACGCTGACCCGCTGAAGTCAGGTACCACGCCGGCCGGCATTTCTGCGGAGCACAGGTCGCCCGCTGATCAGCCACGAGGTGATCGTCAACCTGATCGCCAGCACGAAGACCCGCAGCGGCTTGAAGGTGCGCTCCGAGTTCGACACCAACTCCTACCCCAAGGGCCTGGTCGTCAGCGAAGCAGACTTCTCCGCGATCAAGATCGAGCCGGACGAATTCCACGGAGAGTGGAACTACTCAATTCGATCAGGGTAAAGTGATCAGGTTATTTATAACGCTCCCTTAGTGCTTCCCTGCCGAGCCGGTCGTCCATCGTCGATCATCACGACGGTCGCTTGCCTCACGGCAAAAATGCGCCTCATGAAACCAGCGAGCAAACAACCAGGGAGCTGAAGATGAGGTGTGACGCGCTCTCCCGGTGCTAGGCCGTGATCTGGCAATATTCTGGCAATGACGATGGGCAAGACAAAGCACCTAGCACCCTGGTGGTCGGTGGATGCACAGATAGATGGTCCGCGCGCACCCGGTGTTGATCCCGATGAGCGAGGTTCAGCGACTGGGGTAGGCTCATTGCCAATCCGTCTGGCGGCAAAGGGCATCGTTCGCGCCGTCCGCATGGGCGCGCAAGAGGAGCGGCATCAAGCCATGGCGAGCGTCTCTCCCATACTGGTCGACAGGCTCCTGGCGATCTCGCGCGCCTTGGCCGGGCATGTCGACCCAGGGGCGGCGTTTCGTGCGACGGCCGTCGAGATCGAGACGCTCATTCCGCATGCCCATATGGACGTTGCGGTGTTGCTCGACGAAGGCCGCAGTCATGCGTGCTACGAAGCAGGCTTCCACACCAGCTGGAGCGATCTTGCAGATCATCCGCTGCCAACCGACCTCAGCCCAGTGCGGATGGTGTTTCGCGGCGAGGTGCCTTACCTCCTCACCGGTGATGCGCTCACCGACCAGCGCTTTCATTTCGCGGGGGCTCTGGACGAACCGATATACACCGGGCAACTGCGCAGCCGCATCATCGTGCCGATGCGCGCGCGCGGCGACATCGTCGGCACGCTCAATATCAGCCGGCACGAGACCGACCGCTTCAACGAGTCCGACGTCGGCGTCGCCCAGCAATGCGCCGATTTCATCGCGCCCTACATCTTCGCGCTGATCCAGACAGACGAAGCGCGGCGCGCCATGCTCGCCGAGAGCAATGCGCGCAGCCGCGAGGAATTGCTGAGGGTGGGTGCCTCGAAGCTGACCGAGGGGATGGAACGGGAGCGGCGTCGAATGGCCATGGATCTGCACGACCAGACGCTGGCGGATCTTGCGCGGGTCGCGCGGCAGGTCTCGTCGTTGCGAAATCACGGCGTGGCCCGGGACGCGCAACTCGCAGAGCTCGAAGGCGAGATCGTCAGCTGCCTGAAGGAACTGCGTCGCATCGTGGACGACATGCGACCGAGCGTGCTCGAACTGTTCGGTCTTCGTGACGCGGTCGAGGCGCACCTCAATCGCAGCGTCAGCGGGGCAAGGCGGCCGATTGCCGTCCACATCGCGGATACCAGCGCAGGGCACGCCGACGCCTTGTCGGAAACGACACGCACCGCGCTCTATCGGATCGTCCAGGAGGCGATCAACAATGCGGCCCGACATGCCGAACCAAGAAATATCGACGTGCGGATCGAGACCACCGAGACCGACCTTCGGGTCAGCGTGACCGATGACGGTCGCGGCTGCGGCGATATCGACCCGGCGGCCAGCGGCGGGTTGGACCACATGCGCACGCGGGCTGCCCTGATCGGCGCGCGGCTGCACATCGGGCCGGTCGAGCCCGGCGGCGGAACGCGGATCGTGATCGAAGTCGATCGGGCATCCGGCGCAGACCAGACAGCGGCAACCACCCGTGAGCGCTTGGACAGGCCGGGCTCCGCGGGAGGCAGGTCATGCTCGTTCTGATCGCGGAGGACGATGGCTTGCATCGAGCGTTCGCCCGAACGATCGTCGAGGAGCTATGGTCCGGCGATCTCGAGGTGCTCGAGGCGAGCGATGGTGAGGACGCCATCGACCTGGCGGCCCGACGCGATCCGTCCTGCGTGGTGCTCGATTTGCAGCTGCCCAAAGTGACAGGCATTGAAGTCGCCCGTGCGATCTGGAGCCGCCGCGCGGATACCCGCATTCTTTTCTGGTCGAACTTCGCCGACGAAGCCTACGTTCGAGGCGTCGCCCGGATCGTGCCACCGGGGTCGGTCTACGGCTACGTCCTCAAGTCGGCGTCCGAGGCCGGCATGCGCTCCGCATTGCGCGGGGTACTTCGCGAGGGCCATTGCATCATCGATCGCGAAATACGCGGGATCCAGCATCGTGTCCAGGACCGCCTCGAAGGGATCACCGACAGCGAATATGAAAGCCTGATCGACATCGCGCTCGGCCTCACCGACAAGACCATCGCCATGCGCCGGGGCCTTTCGACGCGCGGTGCCCAGAGCCGAATCCAGCATCTCTACGACAAACTCGGCCTCTCTTCGTCGGCGGAGCCCGCCGCCGACAGTGCGCCGGATTTCAATCCGCGGACGCGGGCAATCTATCTCGCGATATGTCGCGGGCTCATCAACGTCGACGTCCTGCGGCGAGAACAGCGCCGCCTCGATGCCTGGCTGGACGTCGCCGCTGCCACGCGGACGGGAAACGACGGTTCATCGGATTCGTAGTTGGCATCAGAACGTCTTGCCGAGCCGATTGCGTAAAGACGCAGCCGGCAGTGCGGCTTGACACGTATCGGCGCCCCGTGCGCGTACGTAGTCTCGATGCAGCGGAATGAACAGCGCAAGGAGGGCTCATGCCGTTCGTGAACATCCGAATCCTCAAGGGTCACTCGCAGCAGCGCAAGGATGAGATCGCACGCCGCGTCACCGAAGCGGTCAGCGAGGTCGCGGAGCTTCCCAAAGAGGCTGTCTGGGTGGTCTTCGAGGACGTGGCGGCTGCGGATTGGTATGTCTCGGGCAAACCCGTGGTCAAGCCCCGAGAATGAAGGACACGCCGGTAGACGCGCACGATCCGCGTTTTGGCAAGATCGTCGGCGACGCCGAGCTGGAAACGCTGGCCCAGGGCTTCGGGTTTGTCGAGGGGCCGGTCTGGCATCCCTACGAAAAGTGGCTGGTCTTCAGCGACATTCCCAACAGCCGCATGTACCGGCGACGGCTGGCCGGTCAGGTCGAGCTGTTTCGCGACCCGAGCCAGATGGCGAATGGCAATACCCTGGATCGCCAGGGGCGCCTGTTGAGCTGCGAGCATGCGACCAGCCGGGTCACCCGCGTCGAGTCGGACGGCTCGACCATGGTGCTGGCCAGCCACTTCGGAGACAAGGCGCTCAACAGCCCCAACGACATCGTCGTTGCCGCTGGAGGCTCGATCTATTTCACCGATCCGTCGTATGGCCGCAAGGAGTACTACGGCGTGCCGCGAGCCCAGGAGCTGTCGTTCCAGGGCGTCTACCGGATCGATGCCGATGGCAGCCTGGTGCTGCTCGCCGATGACTTCGCCCAACCCAACGGTCTGTGCTTTTCCCTCGACGAATCGCGGCTGTTCGTCAACGACACCGAGCGCCAGCACATCAGGGTCTTCAACGTCAGCGCCAACGGCGATCTGACCGGCGGCGCGGTGTGGGCCGTGACCGAAGGCGACGGTCCGGGCGCTCCCGACGGCATGAAGATCGACAGTTGCGGCAATGTCTATTGCTGCGGGCCCGGCGGCCTCCATGTTTTCGATTCGTCCGGCGACCGCATGGGAGTCATTCACATGCCGGAAACGGCGGCGAACTTTACTTTTGGCGACGACGATCTGCGCAGCCTGTTCGTCACCGCGTCGACCTCAATTTACCGATTGCGGGTGCGAGTGCCGGGATTGAGACTATTCTGAGGCCGCGTGGTCCGAGATGGCTGCCGACACCCGCGCCGGCAGCCGACAACCAATGGAGACAACCAAATGAAGACCTATGAAATGAGGAAGGCGTTTGCCCTGTGCGCCCTGGGCGGCATTCTGGCGGCGAGTCCGGCGTTGGCCGATACCAGCGGCAAGAAGATCGCGTTCTCGAACAACTACGCCGGCAATTCGTGGCGACAGGCGATGCTCAGCAGCTACGACGCCGTCGCCAAGAAGGCGGTCGCCGACAAGGTGGTCAAAGCCGCCGACGTGTTCACGACAGCCGACAAGGCGGTGCCGACGCAGGCAGCGCAGATCCAGAATCTGATCCTGCAAGGCTACGACGCGATCGTCATCAACGCTTCCTCGCCCGATGCGCTCAACGGCGCCGTCAAGCAGGCTTGCAACGCGGGCATCGTCGTCGTTTCCTTCGATGGACTGGTGACCGAGCCCTGTGCCTATCGCGTGGTCGTGGACTTCAAGGAGATGGGCCGGCAGGAGGTCGTTCAGATGGCCAAGTTCCAGCCCAAGGGCGGAAACCTGCTCGAGATCCGGGGGCTCGCCGGCACCTCGATCGACGATTCGATCCATGCCGGCATCGTCGCCGGCGTCGCCGCCCATCCCCAGTTCAAGATCGTCGCCTCGGTCACCGGCGACTGGGACCAGACCACTGCGCAGAAGGCGGTGACGACCGTCCTGCCCTCGCTCCCCAATATCGTGGGCATCGTCGACCAGGGTGGCGACGGCTACGGCGCCGCCCAGGCATTCGCGTCAGCCGGCAAGCCACGGCCGACCATCATCATGGGCAACCGGCAGGACGAGTTGCAATGGTGGAAGGAGCAGAAGGCCAAGGACGGGTACACCACGTGGTCAGCCTCGATCGCACCCGGCGTGTCGACCCTGGCCTTCTGGGTCGCGCAGCAGGTGCTCGACGGTCGCAAGGACATCCCCCACGACATGCTCGTGCCCTTTCTGGCCTTCACGCAGGGCGACTTCGAAAGCGCTTTGCCAAAGATCCCCGCCGGGAGCGTCGCCACCAAGGAATACAGCCAGGCCGAAGCGGTCGCAGCGATCAAGGCGAACATCAAGAAGTAGTGGCCGCGGTCTGACACGCTCGCGGATCGTCGGCCGGCGAGAATCGAGCGGTGTCGCCCGGGCCCGCTCCGATCATCGTCAAACTGGACGGTGCCGAAAAGCATTTCGGCGCCGTCCGTGCGCTCGAGGGCGTCGACTTTTCCGCCTCGGCCGGCGAGTGCGTCGGCCTGGTCGGCCACAACGGGGCGGGCAAGTCGACCCTCATGCAGGTGCTCGCGGGCGCTCTCGCGCCTGACCGCGGGCGCATCACCGTCGCAGGCGCCATCCAGGAACACTTTTCGGTGACGCGGGCCCAGAAGCTCGGCATTCGATGTGTATTCCAGGAACTTTCGCTCTGTCCGAACCTGAGCGTCGCAGAGAACGCGCGCATCAACCACCCATCGTTGCGCGGCATGACCTGGCGGCGCAAGGCGGCCCGGCTGATTGCCGAAAAGCTCGATGAAATCTTTCCAGGGCACGACATCGCCGCCTCGACCATCGTTCGAGACCTGTCCATCGGCAGGCGACAGATGGTGGAAGTGGCACGCGCCTTCACGATCACGCAGGACCCTCTCGATCTGGTCATCCTCGACGAGCCGACCTCCTCTCTGGACGCCCACACGGCAAGCCAGTTGCTGGCATTCGTCAGACGCTTCGTCGCCGGCGGGAAGAGCTGCGTCCTGATTTCGCATCTGCTGGGCGAGGTGCTGAAGAACGCCGATCGGATCGTGGTGATGCGCGACGGCAAGGTCGCCGCCGCCGATGCCGTCAGCGCTTTCGATCGTGACTCGCTGGTCGCGGTGATGGGCGGTGCGGTGCGGCGCGCCAATCCCGCCCTCGAGGGCGCTCGCCCGGTGCAGGAAGGCCGCGCGCTGCGCATCCGCGCGCGCCCGGCGCGGCAGGGCAACGGCGCGGAGCTAGTCGCGGGCGAAGGGGAGATCGTCGGTCTCGCCGGGCTTTCAGGGCACGGTCAGACCGATTTGCTGCTCGCGATCTTCAGCGCGGCGGGTCGCCACAAAGCCGGAATCGAGGTGAACGCGCCGGTGGCGCTGGTCGCGGGCGATCGACAGTCGGACGGAATCTTTCCTCAGTGGTCGATCTCGGAAAACATCGGCATCCGCTCGCTTGCAAAACTGCGCAATGGCCTGCTGATTTCACCGCGCCGCGAGGCCGAACTCGCGCGCGTCTGGCAGCAGAGGATCCACATCCGCACGCCGGACATGGATCACAACATCCTCTCGCTCTCGGGCGGCAATCAGCAGAAGGTGCTGTTCGCTCGAGCGTTGGGCTCCGACGCGCGGATTGTTCTGATGGACGATCCGATGCGCGGTGTCGATGTCGGCACCAAGCTGGAGGTGTACGACCTCCTCCGCGAGGAGGCGCGCAACGGCCGCACCTTCCTTTGGTACACCAGCGAAATCGACGAGCTCGACAATTGCGACCGCGTCTATGTGTTTCGAAATGGCCGGATCGTTGCCCATCTGGACCGCAGTGACATGACGGAGGAGAAGGTCATTCAGTCCTCGTTCAGCGATGCAAACTGAGATGACCGTGGCCCCGCTGCGGGAGGGGGCGCGCAAGGCAGCGCTCGGCGCGACGGCAAGTGCACGCCTGGTCCGCGCGTGGCTGCCGGCACTGTCGCTCGGTCTCGTGCTCGTCGCCATCGCCTATCTCAATCCGCGTGCCATCAGCTACTTCGGCTTCAGCCTGATGTTGAACCTGGCGATTCCGATCGTGCTGGCGACCATCGCCCAGATGTTCGTGATCACGGGCAACGAGCTCGATCTGTCGATCGGCCCTTTCGTCGGCTTCGTCGGCTGCGTCACGGCGACGTGGCTGAACGATGCGCCGTGGCTCGGCGTGGCCGCGCTGGTCGGCGCCATCGGCGTCTATGCCGCCCTGGGGGCGTTGATCTATCTGCGCAACCTGCCTTCGATCGTCGTCACGTTGGGCATGAGCTTCGTCTGGCAGGGGCTGGCCATCCTGATGCTTCCGAAGCCCGGCGGCAAGGCGCCGGACTGGCTGGTCGGCATCGCCGGCTTCACGCCACCCCTCGTTCCGCTTCCGATCGTGGCGGCAGTGGCCATCGCGGCGATCGTCCATTTTGGGCTGATGCGCACGTCGTATGGCGCGATCCTGCGCGGGTCCGGTGGCAATCCCACGGCGCTGGCGCGCGCCGGGTGGTCGTTGCTCAAGACCAAGGTCGTTCTTTTTGCGCTGGCGGGGTTGTTCGGCGTGCTCTCGGGCATGACGCTCATCAGCATCACCACATCCGCCGACGCCAACATCGGCAACGGCTATACCTTGCTGGCCATCGCCGGGGTGATTCTCGGCGGTGGCGAGTTCGTGGGGGGTTGGGTGTCGCCGATCGGCGCCGTCGTGGGCGCCTTGACCATGGCCCTCGCCGCCTCGCCGCTCCTCACCTTCATGCACATTCCGCCGGACTGGCAGGTCGCTGCCAACGGCGCGATCCTGATCATCGTGCTCGCGGCGCGAGCGCTTGTCAGCCGCAGGGAGGATTGATCGATGGTGCAGTTCAAGGCACTGCTTGCCAAGCCATGGCTGTGGTCGTTTCTGGGTGCGCTCGGGGTCTGGCTGATTACCATCGCCTATACCGGCGGACACGGTGCCGGCGGCATGATCGCAGCCGCGCTCGCGCTGGCGCAATTCACCGTCATCGTTGGCATCGGGCAGATGTTCGTCATCACGCTCGGGCCTGGCAATGTCGACCTCTCGCTGCCGGCCAACATCGGCCTCGCCAGCGCCGTCGCGATGAAAGTGATGGACGGCAGCGATTCGATGGTGGCGATCGGGCTTCTCGCGGCCCTCGCCTGCGGCATGGCGATCGGGGCGACGAACTATTTGCTCATCTGGGCGCTCCGCATCCCCCCGATCATCGCCACGCTGTCGGCAAGCTTCATCATCCAATCCGCCGACATCAGCTATGGCCGGGGTCTGCAGATCAAGCCGCCGCCCGGCTTTGCCGATTTCACCAATCTGCAATTCTTCGGAATTCCGGTCCTCGCCATCCTCACGGCCGTCTTCAGTGTCGCGGCGGGTATTGCCCTGCACCGAATGGTCTACGGGCGCTCGGTGCTCGCGATCGGGCAGAACATTCGCGCCGCATGGCTGGCGGGGGTCCGGGTCGGTCGCATCCGGGCTGTGACCTACACGCTGTCGGGCGCGCTCGGTGGCATCGATGGCGCGCTGCTGGCCGGCTACTTCCGGGGCGCCAACGTCGATATCGGCAACGAATATCTGCTGGCGTCTCTCGCCGTCGTGGTCATCGGCGGCACGTCCGTGGCCGGCGGCAAGGCCAATGTTCCCGGTATTTGGGGGGCAGCCCTGTTTCTGGTGCTCCTGCTGACCATGCTCAACACGATCGGTGTCAGCGCAGGGATTCGCTTGCTGGTGACCGGTCTCGTCATCGTGGCCGTGATCGCGGCGGCGGGCGGTCAAAGCGCGCAGCGTTGAGGATCAACGGCAAGAAAAGCCGACCAGGGCGTCGGAGAGCTTCCTCGGGGTCGGGGCGGAGGAATCGGCGAGCTGTATTCATCTCATCCTTCAGCGCGCCCCGCGTGTGTTGAGATAGACGGCATACAAGGAAGTCGTGCCGCAAATGAACATGCGGTTGCGCTTGGTGCCGCCGAAGCACAGGTTCGCGACCGCCTCGGGAATCAGCACTTTGCCGAGCAAAGCCCCGTCCGGAGCGTGGCAATGCACGCCGTCGCCGGCGCTCAACCAGAGGTTGCCGTGCACGTCGACGCGCAGACCGTCGTAGAGTCCCACCGGGCAGGTGGCGAATACTTCGCCGCCGGAAAGCGACCCGTTGGCGGCGACGCGAAAACACCGCACGTGGTGCGGCCCGTCGATCTGGTGTGTCGCACCGGTATCGACGATGTAGAGCAGCGACTCGTCGGGGGAGAACGCGAGCCCGTTGGGCTGCACGAAGTCGCTCGCGACGACGCCGACCACGCCGCTGTCCGGATCGATGCGGTAGACGCGCTGGGCGCCGATCTCGCTGGGCGACGCGTCGCCCTCGTAGTCGCTGTCGATGCCGTAGCTCGGGTCGGTGAACCAGACGCTGCCGTCGGACTTGACCACTACATCGTTGGGCGAGTTGAAGCGCTTGTCTTCGAAATGCGAGGCGAGCACCGTTCGCGTGCCGTCGTGCTCGGTGCGCGACACAGAGCGGCTGCGGTGCTCGCAGGAGACCAGCCGGCCCTGCAGATCGACGGTGTGGCCGTTGCTGTTCAGCGCCGGCTGACGGAACACCGAGACCGAGCCGTCGGTCTCGTCCCAGCGCAGCATGCGGTCGTTGGGGATGTCGGACCAGACCAGGTAGCGCCCGGCCGGAAACCAGGCCGGCCCCTCGGCCCAGCGGCAGCCGGTGTAGAGCTTCTCGACGTGGATGTAGGGCAGCGCCAGCTTGCGAAAGCGGGCGTCGAGGACTGCGAAGCTGGACGTGAGTTCGAGGGCCATGATGCAGGTGCTCCGATCCGATCAATCCGAATGCCGCCGGCCGCGACCGTACACCAGCAGCATGGCGATGATCACGACGCCGTAGATCACGTGCCGGCCGAACTCCTCCATCTGCATCACCGAGAGGATCGATTGCAGCAGGGTGATCAGGATCACGCCCGCCACGGTGCCGAAGTAGCTGCCGCGACCGCCGAGGATCGAGGTGCCGCCGAGCACCACCGCAGCGACAATGAGCCGTTTGAATCTGCTTGACCTTGAACGGGGTGACGATGACGATGCGCCAGCACCACGGGTACTCGCCTTCGGTGACGCCGGCAGTCCCGTAGGGGCGCTGCGGGGCTTCAGCTCCGATGACGAATGCCGGCCGGATGGAATTTTTGCGGAGCGCAGGCGGCAAGTCGCACGTCGGGCGCTTGACTGACCATTGACCGGTGCTCGTACCCCCCGCGTTCGCGGGGGGGGGGGGGGGGGGGGTCATTCGGACCGGTACGCGATTTGCGACTTGAACTTTCCTCTGTATAGTGGGTAACTACCTTCGAGCGTCCGCTCAAGACGTCAACGGCGACCGTCTTTTTGTCCCGAACGATTTCTGGAGGATTTCCCGATGAACCGTTCGCTGATTTGTGTCGC
>OCTA010006343.1_pt1 | contig 10098 bp, 11 predicted proteins | sample 1538991 | NCBI WGS metagenome assembly OCTA01 (sample SAMEA3539302, study PRJEB22396) | soil metagenome | biome: tundra; feature: field; material: soil | place: USA | collected 2010-05 | depth 0.15 m | reverse complement strand
GCCGTATGCCCGCAGCCCGAACAACGCAGGCTCGTGTACGCAGGATTGATGACCAACAGCTCCACCGGACGAGAAGCCCCGTCGAGATCGGTGGCATGGATGGCCTTGTCGGTGAGGCGCTGGCGGAACATCGCCCACGCCTGGGATGAGATTGACCGGTTGAGGCCGGCCTTCTGACGAACCCGTGTACCCGGCTTCTCGACGGTTCCCGTAGCTGAGCGGGTCATGTTCTTGACCTTCAGGTCTTCGATGGTGATGAGGTCGTAGTCGCGGACTACGGCGGTTGTGGTCTTCTCGATCCAGTCCTTCCGCCGGTCAGCCTCGCGTGCGCTAATCCGGGCGACGGCCTGCCTGGTCCTGGCTCGACATGCCGACCCCTTCTTTTGGCGGGCCATCTGTCGCTGTAACCGGCGCTTGCGTTGGGCCTCGCCGGGGGTGAGGAGCACTGGCATCGAGATGTGTTCGCCATCAGATGTCGTGACCGACTGGGCCACACCCATGTCCAGACCCACGGCTGCCCCGGTCGCTTTGCGCGGGAAGGCTGGCGCCAGGGTGGTGAGGCTGACATGCCAACGTCCGGCTCGGTCGAGAGTGACCCTGGCTGACGTGGCAGCAGCAATATCGGCCCACTGTCGAGAGATGCGGAACCGAACCCATCCAGCCTTGGGGACCTGTATTTCACCCCACTTGCGGTTGAGTCGCCGGACCGAGAGGTCTCGAATGTAGAAGCCCTCGTGGACCCCGGCCCTGCGCCAAGTGGGGTGGCCGAAGTGTCCGGGATTCTTCCACCAGTTCTGGAAAGCCCTGTCCAGGTCACGTAGGGCTGCCTGTTGGACAGATGATGACCCGACCCTCAGCCATTCGCTGGCCTGACGTGCCTCGGCTAACTCCTTTTGTTGGGACACGGTGGTGATTCGAGCCGCCCGGTGACGCTGCCAGAGGTTCCTCTGTTCCAGACCGAGGTTGTACACGAATCGGGAATCTGAGCAGTGCTTCGCCAACCAGGTGGCGGACTCGGGGTCCGGGCAAAGACGCTGGCGGATGCTCATAGTTTCATCCTACGGATCTAGTGTGACAGCGTCGGGGCTGCGCCCCGAACTCGCTCGACCCCATGGCTGAAGCCAGGGGCTTGCGCTCGCATTTCGGTCAACCGGTCACTGTGTAGCACGATCAGCATCACACGATCTGCATCACACGATCGGTGGACCACGATCGGTACAGGATCCGAAAAGGGGCAGCGACATGACAGGTGCGACCACAGGTCAGACGGGCATCGCCGGGCTGTCAGCCCTCATCACGGGCGGCGGCAGTGGCATCGGGCTGGGGACGGCTTCCCGTCTGGTGGCCGATGGGGCCCACGTGACCATCTGCGGGAGGACCGAAGAGAAGTTGCAACAGGCGGTGGCGACCTTGTCCACCATTGCGGATTCGTCGGCACCGGGGGCACCGGTGGGGACCGCACGCTACGTGGTGGCCGACGTCACCATCGAAGAGCAGATCGGCCACGCGGTGGCCATGGCCGCCGAGGAGCGTGGGCGACTCGACATCCTCTTCGCCAATGCCGGTGGTGCCACCCACATGGGTCCGATCGCCGGCGCCGACCTCGAACAGGTGCGGGCCACGGTGGACCTCAACCTCATCGGGACATTCCTGTGCATCAAGCACGGCGCGCCGTTGATGGGTGCCGGTGTGGGAACCGGGGTAGAAGGCGCCGCCCCCGGTGGCGGCTCGATCATCGGCATGTCGTCGGGGGCGGGGGCCTTCCCCCACCGCTACCTCTGGGCCTACGGCACGGCCAAGGCCGGGATCGACATGTTGTGCAAGTACGCCGCCGAAGAGTTGGGCAGTTCGGGTATCAGGGTCAACACCGTGCAACCCGGGATTGTCGACGACGAGCTGATGGCGCCGATTACCGCGGGGGGACCGCTACTCGATGACTATCTCGCCGAGATGCCCATCAGCCGCCTCGGTACCGTCGAGGACATCGCCGCGGCGGTGAGGTTCCTGGCCGGACCGGAGTCATCGTGGATCAGCGGGGAGAGTTTGGCCGTCGACGGTGGCCATCACCTGCGGCGCGGGGCCAACTACGGGCTGCTGTTCGGCGAGTAGGCGAGTGCGACGTCAACGGGATCGTCAAGGATGCGCGGCGGCCAGCGGGGAGCCGGGGCAGTCAGCCGCCGTCAGTTCAATGGAACGAAGCAGCACCTTCGAGAGCCAACAGTTGGCGCTTCATCGGGAGGCCACCCCCGTAACCACCAATGGACCCGTCAGAGTTGATGACCCGGTGACACGGAAGGATGATGGCCAGGGGGTTCTTCCCGTTTGCCTGCCCGACGGCCCGGAACGCCTTTGGACTCCCGACCCGACGGGCCAGTTCGGCATAGCTGGTCGTCTTCCCATAGGGGATATCGGCCAAGGCGAACCACACACGTCGCTGGAACGGCGTTCCCTGGGGGTCGAGCGCAAGATCAAAGGACGTGCGTTCCCCGGCGAAGTACTCATCGAGCTGGGTCGCCGCCGCCAGTAGGTGATGGTGGATGGCGACATCTTGGCCACCGTCGTCTGCTTCGGCAGCAGCCGGCTGCCGTGGCCTCGCAGCACCGGGCAGGACCAGGTGGGTGAGCCCATCGTCATCGGCCCACAACACCAACTCGCCCACCGGCGTAGATAGCCGCATTGTCTTGATGGGGGTCGGTTGGTCGTATCGGTGTCCGGAATGTGGCTTCCTTGCGGTTTTCATGCAGCGTTGACTTCTCCTTCGGTAAGTGCCGGGATGCTCCAAAGATGGGCCATGGCGTAGGCCCGCCACGGCCGCCACTTCTCGGCCAGTCGTTTCACAGTGGCGACGTCGTCGTGGTGACCGAGCCGGGCGATGGCGCGTCGGACCCCGAGGTCCGTGGGCATGAAGGCATCGGGGTGACCAAGTGCCCGCATCGAGATATATGCCGTCGTCCACGGTCCGATGCCCGGCAGGTCCAGGAGGTGTCCCTCGAGCTCATCGGGGTCCTCGCCGGGATCGATCCTGACGGCGCCCTCAGAGATGGCGGTGGCCAGCGACCCGAGGGCGCGGCGCCGGGCGCCGGGCATGGAGAAGGCGGGATCACCGGCGGCGGCGATCTCGTCCGCGGTCGGGAAGAGATGGGTGAGGGGTGACCGGGGATTGACCAGCGGCCGGCCGGCCACTGCCACCAACCGACCCGTAACCGTGCGGGCTCCTGCCACCGATACCTGTTGACCGATGACCGCACGCACAGCCAACTCCGCGCCATCGACGGCACCGGGCATGCGCCGGCCGGGAGTGTGCCGGACGGACCGGCTGAGCAATGGGTCCAGCGAGAGGGTCTCGTCAATGGCCACCGGGTCGGCATCGAGATCGAGCAGCCGGCGGCACCGGGTCACCGCCGCGGTCAGATCGCGGAGGTCTTGTAAGTAGAACGTCGACCGCACGCACCCGACATCGGGTGTGAGCTCGACGATCCCCTCCCCGTGGGGAAGGTTCAGGCTTCGCAGAAAAGTCCCGTCGACGTACGCCTCGACACCGGGTACCGCCCTCATGCCGAGAAAGGCGAACAGGGACCCGGCGTCGAACGGTGCCCGATAGGGGAGCCTGAGCTGAATCGCCCCGGCACCCGCGTCGCCGCGGACCTTGCTCTGCCGGCGGATCTCGGTCGGGGTGTTGGCGAAGATCTCCCGAATGGTTTCGTTGAACTGGCGGACACTGGCGAATCCGGCGGCGAAGGCCACGTGGGAGACGGGCAGATCGGTCGTCTCCATCAGGACTCGGGCGGTTTGGGCCCGTTGGGCACGGGCCAGGGCCAGGGGCCCGGTCCCGACTTCTGCCACCAGGACACGCTGCACCTGGCGCACGCTGAAACCCAAATGCCTGGCCAAACCGGCCACGCCCTCCCGGTCGACGATTCCGTCAGCAATCAACTTCATGGCCCGGGCGGCAACATCAGCCCGCATGTCCCATTCGGGGGATCCGGGTGACGCATCGGGGCGGCATCGCATGCACGCCCGAAACCCCGCCTGCTGTGCGGATGCGGCGGTGGGATGGAACCGCACATTGCCGCGTTGAGGGGTGATGGCCGGGCAACTCGGTCGACAGTAGATGTGAGTCGAGGTCACCCCGGTGAAGAACCACCCGTCAAAACGGGTGTCCCGGCTCTTCACCGCTCGGTAACAACGCTCGAAGTCTTCGGTCACAGCCCCCAGTTTTGCACCGTTGGTGGGCGATTTCCGGCGGAAATCGGACATGGGGATCTGCGGGTGGGAATGGGCTTCGCGGGTGGTGGACCCGGGTCCACCACCCGGTGCGTTCGTCATCAGCGACAATGGGGTATCGGGCCACGGATCACGTCACGGGCATTCCGGGCACCACGGCGGGCACCACGGCGGGCACCACCAAGCCTGTTTGATCCCGCGCATCCGATCGGTATTCGTCCCCCATCGACACCACGCCGCTGACAGCATCGATCACGCCCTCGGACCTGCAACGACGGAATCCGGGCGGTGATGATCTCGCCGGCGGCGGTGGCCGTGACAACTGGCACCCGGGCCGGCATGTACCTGATGCGGGCGTCGTCGGCCATCACCACCAGATCGCGACACAAGGCGATACCGCTCCCACCGCCACCGCACCGCATGCCCTTGCACTCGGCAGATCATCGGCTGCAGCGGACGGAAGAGACCGGTGAACCGACTGGCATTGCGTTTCATGGCCCGGTAGTCCCTGATCGGATCCCAGACCGTCCCCCGGGGGCCTACCCCTCTCTCGTCAGAATCCTCGAGGTCGTAGGTGAGCAGAACGATCTGCCTTCGCCCCCGGCACGATGACGTGCACCCCGCCATCGTCGTTGGCCCGTTCGACGGAGGCGTCTGTCTCCCCCGGCATCCAACTGTCGATGGCGTTGAGGCGTTCGGGTCGGTCGAGGGTGATGTACGCCTCGCGGTCCGTCACCACAGAATCCGCCATGGTCGGGGTCCGGTCGCCGGCTACTTGGCAGCGCCTCGTCACTGTTGGCGCAGCTTGTCGAGATTACGGCGGTCGCGCTTCGTCGGTCGTCCCGACCCGGGTTCTCTGAACACCCGGATGGCGGCAAGCTCACGGGGTGGCGGAGGTGGAGTGTGGTCAACCAGACACTCGGCGGCCGTCGGGGCACCTACTCGCTTGTTGATGATCCGGATGACTTCCACAATCCGCAGCCGGTCGGCCACGTGAGCCTCGACGCGGTCACCCACCCTCACCGGAGTAGCTGCCTTGGCCGCGCTTCCGTTGACCCGGACGTGCCCGGCCCGGCACGCCACGGTGGCCGCCGAGCGGGTCTTGTGCAGGCGGACGGCCCACAGCCACTGATCGATTCGAGTTGCTTCGATCAGGCCATGGTGCCACGTGGCGCAAGCATCAAAGGCGACCTTCAGAACAGAAGACCTTCGCTTCACCCGATGAAACCCTGACCTTCGAACGGGGCCAGGTCGATCTCATCACCATCGGTGGAAGCGAGATCGGCCGCCTCATCTTCCAACCCGGTTGGCGTTGGTCCGATCACAGCAAGCCGATCGCCGGCTCCGAGCTGTGTGAAACACCCCACTTCCAATACCACGCCAGCGGCATCCTGCACATCGCCATGGAGGACGGCACCGAGATCGAGGCTGGACCCGGCAAGGTCGCCGCGCTGCCCCAGGGCCACGACGCCTGGGTCGTCGGTGGCGATCCGGTTGTACTGATCGACCGGTGGTGTGCTTCCAACTACGCCAAGGAGTGATCAGGGACCTGCCGTGCCGAAGAGCCGCTTCGTCCAAGGAAAGCCAAACTCGAAGCATGTGCCCCTTCACCGACACCCCCCGCCAACTTCGGGGTCGATAGGCCCCGACCCGCCGCGCTTGCACGTGCCAAGGTGATGGCGTGCGTGGACAGGAGCGAGACAACGGTGACGAAGGCGCTGGTCATCGTGCTCGGGCGTCTACCCGCCTGCTCGCCGTCGCGGCGGCCGGGGTGTGGCTGCTGGGAGGGTGCGCTGCCGTTGCGCGGAACCCATCGGCGTCGAAGCACTCGAGGCCCCCGGCATCCTCGGCCACCACCGCGACGACCACGACCGAGCCGCCGTTGCCCGTGACGCCTGTTCAGTGGAGCGGGTGCGGTTCCGACCTCCAGTGCGGCTCGGTGACGGTCCCTCTCGACTACTCGCACCCACAGGGCACCACGATCCGGATCGCCGTCGAGCGCCACCCGGCAGAGGTGCCATCGCAGAGGATCGGCTCGCTCGTGATCAACCCCGGTGGCCCGGGCGGATCGGGAATCAACGACCTCCCGAACGAGCTGAGCGTCCTCACCTCCGGGCTTCTCGACGATTTCGACATCGTCTCGTTCGACCCTCGAGGGGTTCAGCGAAGCGACCCTGTCAGTTGCGGTAGCAACGGCACACCAGCGGATACCACGAGCGCTCTTCCCGACCCGGCGCCCACCACCGCTGCCGCCCAGCAGGCTCTGTTGTCGAACGACCAGACCTACGCCTCGCAATGCGAGCAGGACAGTGGCAGCATCCTTTCCTACGTCGGGACGGTGGACACCGCACGTGACCTCGACCGCATCCGCGCCGCGCTGGGAGACTCCCGGCTCACCTTCATCGGCCACTCCTATGGAACCCTTCTCGGCGCCACCTATGCCCAGATGTTCCCGACTGACGTGCGGGCGATGGTGCTCGACGCGGCAATCGATCCCGCGATGAACACGGACGAGTACACCCTCGACCAAGCGAAGAGTCTCGAGGGAGTGCTCGACGACTTCTCAGCCTGGTGCCAGGGCTCGTCGTCGTGCCGGTGGCGCCCCACGGGAGATCCCACCTCGGCGTTGCTCGCCCTCATCGCCCAGAGCCGACAGCAACCGATCCCCGCCGGCAACGGACGTCGCGCCGGACCGGGCGAGATCTACGATGCCCTGCTCGACGGACTCGATGCCCAGAGCTATTGGCCTTCTCTGGCCGACGCTCTGGGGGAGGCGGCCGCCGGCAACTCGAGTGCAGTTCTCTCGATGTCCGATGGCTATCGGCAAAACGGCTCGACCAACGGCAGCGACGCGGCCGAGGCGATCTTCTGCCTTGACCACCCCGTGTCGCGCGACACCTCGGGTTACGCGGCGCTGGCGAGCTCTGCCGGGTCCTATGCGCCTGTGTTCGGTCCGCTGCTCGCCTGGGGACTTCTCGCTTGTGCCGTGTGGCCGGCGCCCCCCACCCGCACGCCCGCACCTGCCACCGCGTCGGGTTCAGCTCCGATACTCGTGACGGGGGCCACGAAGGACCCGGTCACTCCTTACCAGTGGGCGGTCAACCTGGCTCACGAGCTCCAGCGCGGCTTTCTCTTGACGTGGCAGGGTGAGGACCACGTTTCGTACTTCTACAGCGCCTGCGTGAGGAACGTAGACCAGACCTACTTGATCTCGGAGGCCCTGCCGGCGGCCGGAACCGTATGCACCGACTGAACCAAGGGCCGACCAGCGGGCTACCGACAAACTCGCTGACCTGGTGACCTGTTCACTGCTGGCAACGGTGACCCCAGCTTGGCTGAGTCCATCTCCTAACTGTCTACTCAGACGCGACGGAGGACCTCCTCGGCCAACTCCGCCGACACGGCTTGGAGTTCGACAATGAGCTGACGGAGTCGTTGATTGGCGGCGAGCAAGGGTCGAAGCCGTTCAAGCTCGTCGTGACGAAGCGTGCGGGTGATCGTCTTTCCGTTCATCCGTCGGATCCAGGTGGGATAGGGACCGTGGAGCTTGGGTGGATCAGCCCGACAATGACACCCCGGCGTCTGACAACGCGTGGAACGCGTGGTGATCGACCCGGGAGCGGTCGGACCAAGTCGACTGATCTCGGCCACGATCGCACGACGGCGTTCGTCGACCAAGGGCACCTATCGCAGCGTGCTCTTTGGCACCATGGGCACTCCCAGACCGCCAGGTTCGGCCACCGGGTTCCCTGGCGCGGTGGCGTCGGCCCCCTACACCTCGGCTGAGCGGTCAGAGCTGATGTTCATGGCCAAGGCTCAGCGCACAAAGCCCATTCGCCACTCGGCGCTGGTGATGATCACGGCTGGCATCGGGGCTGGGGTCTCTCCGGTGGAACTGGTCGCCCTTCGGACCATCGACGTCTCTCGATCCAGAGGCCATGTTGTTCTCTTCGTTGGTGGACTGCGCTCCAGGGTGGTGGCAGTCCGTCCCCCTTATGGCGCACGGCTCGAGTCGCTTGCTGCCGAGACCAGAGACGACTTTCTCTTCCGACCTGGACCAGCGGAGCGGACCTACAAGAATTTCGTGAATGGCTTCTGTCGTCACTTGGTATCCGACCCCGAAGCTCCACAACTCTCGATGGGGCGGTGTCGCTCCAGCTTCATCCGCGACCACCTGGCCATGGGCACGACACTGGTGGTGTAAACGCCGGTTGAAAACGACAGCACCTGACCATCCCCGAATCTGCCCTGCCCCTCTCCCAGGCTTCCTGGCCAGGAAGAGCTCGAGGCGCTCCGTGTGCCGCAGTTGGAGGTGGTGTCGGCCTTCAACGTAAAATCGACAAAGGGCGGCGACGCTGGGCAAGGTTGGCCCGCGGTTGTCGAGGGTGGCGGGAAGCCATTCGCGGGCATTCAGCGAAATTGTGGGTTACTGTCGCGCCGCGGCGTTTCTCCGGTACCGATGAGCAAGGAGCCACACTCATGACGATCCACGATCGAACCCACTACCGACGGACTTTGAGTGCCTCGGTGAGGAGATTGTCCGCCGCGGCCGTGGCCATCGTGTTGGTCGGCGGCGCGCTGACACTGGTCGGTGGGGTTCCGCAAAGTGCGGCCGCCGGCGCCGCCAACTTGTATGTGGCCAATTCCTTCAACGGCACCATCACCGAGTACGCACCGGGGGCCAACGGCAATGTCGCCCCGATCGCCACCATCTCCGGGCTCAATGGACCGATAGCCATATCCTTCAGCCCCTCGGGGAACCTGTTTGCCGCGAACGATAACAACAACACCATTACCGAGTACGCACCGGGGGCCAACGGCAATGTCGCCCCGATCGCCACCATCTCCGGGCTCAATGGACCGATAGCCATATCCTTCAGCCCCTCGGGGAACCTGTTTGCCGCGAACGATAACAACAACACCATTACCGAGTACGCACCGGGGGCCAACGGCAATGTCGCCCCGATCGCCACCATCTCCGGGCTCAATGGCCCGATCGGTGTAGCCGTCGAGGGCACGTTCGAGGGCCCCGCCCCCGCCACCCCGCCCTCGGTCTCTTCGGTCAGCCCGAATACCGGACCCAGCACCGGGGGGACGGTGGTGACCATCACCGGGTCCGGCTTCGCCGGAGCCACCGAGGTCGACTTCGGGGACCCGCCGGCCACCAACGTGAGCTGCACCTCGAACTCGTGTACGGCCACCTCGCCGCCGGGGACCGGCACAGTGGCGGTGACGGTGAAGGGCCCGGGGGGCACCAGCTTTCTCTCCCCTCGTGACCAGTTCACCTACACCGCAAGCCCGACACCGCCGACACCGCCGACTCCACCGGTGAGCGGCAACGGCTACTGGTTGGTCTCCTCCGACGGGGGGATCTTCGCCTTCGGCGGCTCCCAGTTCTTCGGCTCCACCGGGGCCCAGCACCTGAACAAACCCGTGGTGGGGATGGCGTCCACCCCCGACGGCCAGGGCTACTGGCTGGTCGCCTCCGACGGGGGGATCTTCAGCTTCGGGGACGCCTCCTTCTTCGGCTCCACCGGGGCGATGACCCTGAACAAGCCGGTGGTGGGCATGGACTTCAGCTCCGGGGGCCAGGGATATTGGCTGGTGGCCTCTGACGGGGGCATCTTCAGCTTCGGGAATGCCCAATTCTTCGGCTCCACCGGCGCCCAGCACCTCAACTCGCCGATCGTCAGCATGGTGTCGACCCCCGACGGTGGGGGCTACTGGCTGGTGGCCGCCGACGGGGGGATCTTCAGCTTCGGGGACGCCTCCTTCTTCGGCTCCACCGGCGCCCAGCACCTGAACAAGCCGATCGTTGCCATGGCCTCGACCCCCGACGGTGGGGGCTACTGGCTGGTGGCCTCCGACGGGGGG
>OCTA010006342.1_pt1 | contig 10098 bp, 8 predicted proteins | sample 1538991 | NCBI WGS metagenome assembly OCTA01 (sample SAMEA3539302, study PRJEB22396) | soil metagenome | biome: tundra; feature: field; material: soil | place: USA | collected 2010-05 | depth 0.15 m | reverse complement strand
TCTGCGTGGTCTTCAAGTCCTCGTGGCCAAGCATCTGCTGGATAAAACGGATGTCGGCCCCGTTCTCGTGCATCAGCGTGGCCATTGTGTGGCGGAACAAGTGGCAGGAGCCGGTCTTGCCCAGCTTGGCCGCGTCGATGCGTTCCCGCACGGCGTAGCTGAGATGATTGCGGCTGAACGGCTCGCCCTGAGCCGTCAAGAAAACGGTCATGTCGTCCGGCTCGATGGCCAGTTGCGGACGGCCCTCCCGGATGTACTTTTGCAGCCATGCAATCGCCCGCTCTCCGATCGGTACGTAGCGGTCCTTGTGACCCTTGCCCTGCCGGATGAGGATCAGGCCACGGTCGAGCGACAGGTCATACAGCTTCAACCGAACCAACTCCAGACGGCGCATCCCGGTTGAGTAAAGCACCTCAAGCAGCGCCCGGTCGCGCAAACCGATTGGCTCCTCGATCTCGCATAGCTGCATGATCCGCTCGACCTCCTGGGCGGAAAAAATGTTCTTGGGCAGGCTGCGGCCCAGCCTGGGCAACTCGATCTCCGACGCCGGATTATGCAGGATAAGATTCTGCCGCGTCATCCATCGGAACCACACGCGCAAGGGCACAAGCCGCGTGTGCTGGCTGCGGAAGGTCAGCGGCTCGCCGTTCTTCTTGCGGTAGAAGAAGAGATAACGCTGATAGCGTTCGAGCACGGGCCGCGTAACCTCGATGGGTTCTTGCAATCCGTGTTCATAGGCCCATGCGATGAAGAAGCCAAGATAGACCTGGCGGCTGCGGACTGTGTTCTCGGAGTAGCCGCGCACACTGAGCGCGGCCAGGTGCTCGCGCATCAGCAGTTCCATCGGCGTCGTCGCCGCGGCCTCCGGCTTGCGCTTTCTCTCTACGCGGGCCATGCGCTGCCCTCCATTTTGCCGTTGCCTTTGCCGTTGGGCCGGGGCATGGGTACGACTACGACGGGATAAACCTCGCCCTCGGCCACTGACCCGGTATCAGTGTTTTTTGCGCGATTCGGGCGAAAAACGGCTACAGGCCGCATGGATACTGGAGATTCCTCACCCCGCGCACCCCCCGCTACCCCCCCGCTATCGGCCCGCGAAGTACCCGCGAAGTTGTCTTCCAGCCCCGCGAAGTTGCCGTCGTAGTCGCAGCGAAGCTGGTAAACGAAGGTCTGCCCCTGGCCACCGCCACGGCGCAGGATCAGGTACTCCATCTCCTCCAGCCGCCGCAGGTGCATTCGCAGCTGCGTATCGCCCCAGTGCGTATGCTCGCGCACCGTCCGCCGCGTGAAGTGGTACTCGCTGCGCTCGATCTGCAACCGCTCGCACTCGGATGTCACCATCTGATCGAGAGCCGCGAGCAGGCGGCGCGTGTGCGGCGGCAAGTCGTCCAGCGATGGACCCAACACATGACGCGCCAACTCCTGCGCCAGTTTCACGTCCGCTTTGGTGGCCTCGATGTACTCCAGCGTCTCGCCGTTGCGTGTGCTGCTCTTGATCTCCCGCTGATGCTGATGCAGCAGCGCAACCGCCTGGATCAGCGTCAGGAACTTCATGTGATCGCGCCGTGTGCGCGTAACGGTATCGGGGAAGTCCTGGGCCGCATCCTCATCGTTGTTGACCACGGCGATAGGCTTCAAGAGCCGTTGCGCGTTGCGGTGCAGCCGGACTATTCTGGCCCGCTCCCGCCGCGCCCACAGCCCCTCGATGGTCTGCGCCTCGCGCTGCTTGCGATGGATGGCCTGTGTCTGCGCCTGCTCCTCGTTGACCGTCAGCACCAAGCAGCGGTTCAACAGTTCCTCGTCCACGTCCTGCGCCGTCGTCGTCAGAAAAATCATCACCGGCCCTTCCACGACGTATTCATGCGTAATCAGCTTGCCGCTCACCGGGTCTTTGCCGGTGCTGGCGATCTTCAACCGGCCCTCGCTCTGCAACAGCTTCAACGCATACGATGCGCGGCTGGCTCCCTCCTCTTCGGCCACGGCAAGGATTTTATGCTTGAGATTTTTCTGACCCATGTAGAAGAGCGCCTGGCCGGTCATGGCCGAGTATTCCTCGCGCTGCTCTTCCGGCATGAAGTCGAGTACAGCTTCCATCAGCGAGCTTTTGCCAGCGGCGGAACTGGATTGCAGGACCACCGCCAGCGGCTTGTCCAGCAAGCGCGAGACTGCGGCCAGATAACTCACCTTCTTGTTGGTCTCCTCGCCCACCACGCCGCATAGCTCGAAGTCCGACAACACACGCTCGATCAGGCGCGGATCGCGCAACAGCGCCAGCGCCTCGGCCTGCTCCTCGGCCGTCATCAACGCTTCGTCCGGCGGAGCATCCAACAGCTTTGCGATGCGCTCCCGCTGCAACTCCGCAAGCGCCGTCCACAACTGGCCCACTTCCCGATGGACAGTCTCTTCCTTCGCGGCGAGCTCGTGCGCGGCCTGTTTCACGAACACCGCCCGCAACCGCGCCGACTCCATGTCGAACGCGTCACCGTGGTAGCAGAACTCGCCGCGTACGTTCTGCCCCGTCACCTTCACATTCACCCGCATCTGCACCCGGCTCGTGCATTTCTCCAAGCCCAGTACGCGATAGACGCGCCCGCTTGTGGCCGTCGCCCGCACTTCGTCGCCGTCGATCTCGACCTTCAACCCGGAGGGCGAGGACAGCGGCATGGGCCGCGCGGCTGGCTCTTCGCAAACCGCCGTTTCTACAGCTAAAGGAAAAGCTCTCTCTTGTTGCTGCGCTGGCTCTGGCATTGGCTCCTCGATCTTTTTTTCTTTAGCTGTGCTTTTTGCTTCCGCTGGCAGCGGCTCGATGGCTGGCGCCGCCGCTGCGATGGACTCCGCCTCGATCACCGGCACGGCCACGCGCGGCGCGGGCGGCTGGCCTTTTCCCAGCCACGCCGCACGGTGCAACAGCACTCCAAGGCTCTTCGCCGCTGGCGTGACTTTCAGCGCGTATTCATTGGCGTCCATGCCCTTGGGGAACTCCACGCGGAAACACTCGATCCCCGACTGCATCAGATCCTCGGCCAGCTTCGCGGCGGCTTTGTCGCCCGCCTCGTCGTGGTCGTAGGCGATGTACACGCGCTTCGTGCCGTGCTTCTCGAAGGCGGCGCGATGGTCGGCTGTGAAGCCGTTCACTCCATAACTCGCCGTGACATTGCGGTAGCCAGCGCACCAAAAAGTCAGCGCGTCGATCAACGCCTCGCACAGGATGATTTCCTTCGATGCGATCAGCGCCTCTTCGTTCCACACGCCCCGGTGCTGGCCTTTCAGATACAGGTGGTAGTCCGTACCGCCGCGCAGACGGTCGTTGATCTTCCGCCCATACATCTCCGCTACATCACCGGCTGGCGTAATGATCGGGATAACCAGAGAGCCGTTGAAGTGCTCGTGGCCGCTCTCCCGCAAGACGCCCAACGCCTGCAACCGCTTCCGCACGGCTTCGCCGGCAACGCGGTTCTTAAACGGCAGGCGCAGCCCCAGCGTCCGGTTGGCGAAGCCCAGCCGGAATCGCTCGACCATCTCCGAAGAGTGCAGGCCGCGTGATGCCAGATAGCGTTTCGCCTCCGGCGACTGGTTGAAAGCGTCCTGATAGAAGCCCACGATCTTCAGCAACAGTTCCCGGTCTCCGGCCTCCGCCGTCACCGGCGCGGGCAGCTTCCGCACCGTGCATGTCTTCACCGGCTGAATCGGACCTACAGCTAAAGAAAAATGGTCCCTCTTCAACAACTCCAGCGCATGATGGAAGCTCACGCCCTCAGCCCGCATCACCCACAGGATCACGTCGCCGCCCTCCCCGCAAGCGCCCTTGCAACTCCACAGGTTTTTCGCCGGGTCGATGTTCAAGCTCGGGTTCCGGTCGTCGTGAAACGGGCACAGGCCGATCAGTTCCTTGCCGCTGCGAGTCAGTTTGATCCCCCGCGCCTCGGCCAGCCGCTGGATGGACACCTCGCGCTTGATCCGCTCTTTCACGTCCTGGGGAACATAGGGCATCCGTGGACCCTCCTTCGCATCGTTCTCTTGAAAACCTGTCAAGAAGAATATGAGCTAGCTTTTATATAGCGTATGAGCGATACTTAGGTCAACAGATTTGCTGGGAGGTTCCTATGCTGGCTTACCCTGTACTCGTGCCGATCAACCATCAGTGGGCTGTCAACTTCCCCGAACACTTGGTCACCCTTCGCAAGCAAAAGGGCATGACACAGCAACACCTCGCCGAGAGGATCGGCGTTCATGTGGCCCAGATTCGCCGCTATGAGGCCGGAAGCTCACAGCCAACCCTCGATGTGGTCCGCAGTATGGCTGTCGCTCTTGGCGTAAGCGCGGATGAGCTACTTTTCGACAAGGATGAACGTGGGCCGGATGCGTCTCTCAAGCTCCAGTTTGAGGCCGTCTGCCGCTTCGATCCGGAGACCAAAAAGGTCGTCCAGCAGGTGCTCGATTCGATGATCCTCCAGCAGGAAGCCCGCCGCTGGTCCGCCGAACGATAATCTACTGAAGAGGATTCCCGATGGCAACCGCCGCAACCAACCCGAAGCAACAGGCGCACGAACTCATCAACCGCCTCTCCACCGGGCAGGCCTCCGCCGCCGTTATCTTCATCAACGCGATGCTCGATCCGGTGGACCGCGCCATTGCCAACGCCCCCTTTGAGGATGAAGAGATCAGTGAGGAAGAGACCCGCGCCGTCGCCGCTTCCAAGGCGTGGCTCAAGGATCACGAACCCATCCCCAACGAAGATGTCCTGGCCGAGTTCGGCCTCACCGCCGAAGACTTCGAGCGCATGGGCCGTACACCCCTCGATCCCGAACCGCGTCACCTGGGCCAGTAAGCATGGGACAGAAAAAGATCGCCTGGACCGATCCGGCCAAGGCCGACTTACGCGCCATCGATCAGACGACGGCGCTGCGCATCTTGCACACAGTCGCCCGCTATCTCGCTACGGGCGAAGGCGACGTAAAACGCCTCCAGGACATCGAGCCGCCTGAACTGCGCTTGCGCGTCGGCGACTACCGCGTGCGCTTCTACGACTACGGAGACTCCATCCTCATCCTCTCCGTCAAGCATCGCTCCGAAGCCTACCGCTGACGCCGGACAGAACCCGAACGATGCTCGGACAAGCTCGAACACAGTCCGGGTTATGTTCGATTTTGATTCGAGGAAGGGCCGCGCTGCGGCTCCGCTAAGCCGTCAGGCTTAGGGATGGTGTCTGGATCACAACACAACGCCGGATGCGCCACTGAACCCCGAAAGCGCCCCGCCGCTGCACGCTTCATTGCTGGACCTCACTGCGCCGCCGTGGGCCGGGAGTCGTCGCCCTGGTCATGTGGAACATGAAAAGAAGACATTCTTTTCATAGCTGAAAAACATCCGTAGCGGAGGCATCAGTCAAGGCCGCGAAGCGCCGCCGCAGCGGGCGGAGCGAAGCGCAGAGCCTTTACGGATGCCGGAGCGGAGGGTATGGCCGCGTCAGCGGCCCATGCAGATGTCGATCCCGGTAGCAAGGCCGAAGTCGGGCATGATCACGGCTCCGGTGCGTCCAACCCTGGGGCCGTTCTCTGTGTATCACCCTACCGTTCCTGCTGCGAACGTTCTGGCACCGCTTGCGCGGTCTTCCCATCTCCGACTTCGCTGCGGTCTGGCGGCACATAGTTGTTCATGGCTTGAACCATTCTCGCTATGTATTCCTTCACAGAGTCTGATTGTCCTCTCGACTTGCCGTCCATGTTTTTCATGGCCGCTTCCTCTTCTCTTGGTATGTATGGACTACCTTCTTTGCGGCGTCCGACTTCGCGGCATCGCAGTTGCGTATCAGCGCGGTAGACTGTTCCTCCTGCATCCGTTTCCCCGACAGAATCGGGAGAACGGTGGAAGCAAGAGTGAGTTTTATTGCTTGGATTTCTTCGAGCAGAACCGCTAGCGGCGGCCCGTCCTCGGCGGCTTTTCTGACCAGGGAATCGAGTACGGTGCGGCGGAACCAGTCCGCTAGCGCCAGATTTTCGCGGGTCGCGGCGGCGGAAATCAGCGCGAATTCGTCGTCAGACAGCCTGCATCCCACGTGGTTTTTGCGGCGGATTTTCGATTGATAGATGCTGATTTGATCGCTCATTTGCCTGCTGGCCTATGTTCTCACATGAGAACGATATTTCTCAAGTTATTGATGTTATTTGCTTTCATGCGAGAACTTTTTGTTCTCATGCGCAACCATGAAATGAGTGAAGTGTTCCAAGTTAACTGGCGCGAAGCGACACCCACCTAGCGGCAACCATTTTCAGGATCACTCCAGCAGCGGACGGCGGAGAAATGGAGGTGCCGTGTCCCCCCTTCCCGATGCCGTAGGCAGCGCGTACTTCGGATGCTGGCTCAGAGGTACAGGCGGCGGAAGAGCCGGTCATCGTCGCCGGTGTCGGCGTCGGCATTGGCGGGCAGGATGGAGGCCAACCGGTCCTCCACGTCCAACTTGAACGCGGCGCCGATTCTTGCCACGTGGACGCCGAACGTCCCGCGCAACTCACCGAGTGCGTTCCCGAAGGTCCAGCTTTGATAGCCGCCGCCGTTGGCGTAGCGGATGCCGTCGCCTCCGTCGGTCCCCACCCGCTCAAGGAACTTGCGGCAGGCCGTCCGCATCGCCCGCAGGCTCGCGGACAGCTCAGAGCTGCCCTCTAGCTTGCCCAGTTCGTCGCTGAGACGATGCCGGATTTCGATTATCGAGTGGACGCAGTGGGAAGGCACCTCCATCTCGCTCGGCTCGTACAACACCCGCCGGTCTTCAAGGAAAGCTATCACGCGACGGGCCGCGCCGATCTCCAGGTCGGCTGGTTGCCATGATGCCCCACCGAACGGCGTCGAGATGCCTGTCAGCCGGTTTGCGATCTCCGAGAACTTCATCGGACTTTCCTTTCTGGCCTAGAAGAGCCAAGCCGCCCCGAAGGACGGCTGGCTGCTCTTGCAAACGGATCGATGGGGTTCGTAGTCGCCCACCGCAAAGCTCAGCTCGCCTGGGGGCAGTAACTCCCATTTTCTTCAATGCCGTGGGGATTGTCGCTGGCGATCCTCGGTCATGAATCTCACAGGCGCTGCGGCGTCGCCTTCGATGTCAGCCGATCAGGCATTCACGCCGAAACCAAACAGATAAAACACCTGAAACAATGCATTGAAGTCTGCTTGGTCGTTTGACAATGGAACGGATTGCTGCCAAACACCCGCACCTTGAGGCTGAAGCCGATTTAGCGGAGGACCCGCGAGAATCGTTGGAGCGGCCTTCATACTCGTGTCAGAGCTGAATACCTGTATTAAACCCGTCCTCGTGTCAACATCTGCATAGAAGCTGAGCGCAATCACATCGGGCGTCATGTCCTCTATCCCCGCAGCCTCGGGTTTAGTGATTCCTCCCCTATAAACCAACCGATAGGCCCAGTACTTGTGTGTATTAAAGGTACCCCAACCAGAGACACTTTGTGACAGTGGCTTGAAACTCCTCGCAAGAGTTAATGCGTGGACCACTTCTTGAAAATCCCGTTGATCATTCGCCATCACGAAATACAAGCCGGAAACTTGAGCCGCATAGAATTTGCTTGCTCTTGTTGAACCTCCCTCTGAAGGTACTGACCAAGTCCACACTCGCCTTCCCTCTATTGACTCGTAAGATGCCTTATTGAAGTCGGCCACAAGGCTCGGCTCCGCGCCCTCCAAAACGGCGATATAACACTTGCGAGAACTGACCATACCAAATCCTCCCGGGCCGTATGGTCCTCGGCCAAAGTCTTTGGCTCCAACAAAAACGGTGCTGTAGCTCCTTTCCAGATCACTTTCTGTTCTTGGCCCTAGGACCTTGAGTCCTCCGAGTAGTTCCATAAAGGGCAATTCCAGGCTAGCTGTATCGTAGTCGGGGCCGTTCGGATCACGAGTTTCGAACGATATCAGGTAGTTGGTTGGCGTCTTTGCTACCGTCTCGAAATGTTGAAAAAGAACTGATGCGGCGGTCGTTTCAGGATCCGCCTTTGCGAAAGGGGCCAAGCCTCCAAGCAGACACAGAGGAATCAAGGCGGCTTCTGCAAACCATGCTTGTCTCATCTTCATAATCCCTCCTCGTCGAGCTAGAATTCCGTTTACCAACCAGGTGCGTGTGGCGGAGCAGTTACGTTTGTGAACCCTGCAGCATTGGCCATATTATGGGCAAAGCTATTGCTATTTGGTGCTCTTCCTTGCGCGTACCTTATTGTGCCATTCGGCCAATTGTTTGCAGCAGACTCCAGATCAGTCACTTGAGTGAAAAGGTCGTTCGATTGAGGTGCTGTCCACGCCAGAGGGGCCCCTGGGATGTCCTGTGGGTAATGACCCACACTGTGCTGAAATGGCGGCCAATCATTCAGCCAGCCGCAATTCGGCTTGCAGTCATCGTTGGAAGGACCAGCATCGATAACATAGGTGTTTCCAGTTCCGTCCTCGACGTACCAGAACGCATGATTAAAATGACTTAAAAAGAAATTGTTCAAGGGTCGGTAGTGGAGTTCCGCCTTGCACGTTGGACACGGGATATGACAATTGGCCGTGGATCCGATGCATGGAGGAGGAGGAGGTAGTGCGCACGGAGGGAGATTCCTGCCGATCGCGCCACCTATCCCTTGAGAGCACCGAGATGGGACCGGGATATGGATTTGCAAAGGCGCCATCTGCGGCCAGTAGCTTGCGAGAACAAAGTTCCCGGATGGGTCCATGCCATCCACCGGGTCGGCGCCGGCGTATTCATACCGTCGCTGGCCCTGGCCTGCTAGCGAGTCCACATTCAGGAAATGTCCTGTGGCCTGGTTGTAGTAGCGCGCACGCAGATAGTAGAGGCCTAAATCCGGGTCGTACTGTTCGCCGCGATAGAGATAGTTATTCGGCGTGGTGCCAGTCGAGTTGACCTTGTTGCCGAAGGCGTCGTACTCGTATGTGTCCGTCACGGTTCCCGTTGAGTTGGTGAGTTGGCGAACGCTGCCGCCGCCGTCCACGCCGTAGAAGCTCGGCGTCCACGCGCCGCCGACGAACTGGTTCTCGCTGATCCTGGCAAGGCCATAAGTGTACTGCCTTGTTACCGCGCCGCCCACTAACTCATCGACCACCTGCGGGTAGCCGGTCGGGTTCAAGTCATCGACCAGGTAGCGCGTGGTGACGCTGCCCACTGTCTTGGCCACGCGGTTGCCGTCACCGTCGTAGAGCAGCGTAACCGCGCCAGCATTCATACCCATCAGATGGTTTTCCGAGTCGTAGCTGAAGTTCTTGCCGCCGGTCGAGAGCGTGTCGCCGTTGTTGTCGTAGATGTCCCCTTGCCCCGGCGATAACTCGTCGTCGGTGTTGTAGGTGAATGTGCCGCCGGAGTTGACACCGCTGAGCGTGGAGGCGATCGTCTTCCGGTTGCCCACGGAATCAAGGGTATAGGCGACGACGCCATCCTTGTTCGCCGGGTCCGCGCTGATGGTTTCATTGGTCAGCCGGTAGATGCCGTCATAGCTCCAGTTGAGCGTGCGCCCGCCCAGCTCCGTAGCTTTGGTGCGATTGCCCGTGGCGCCCAGCGTGTAGTTATAGCTCGACACCGGTGAAGCCAGCGTGGTGAGCCGGTTCAGGCTGTCGTAGTTAAAGGTGGATGGGTCGCTGATGGAGTTGTTGGGATAGGCGGCCGTGGCCAGGTTGCTGGCCGGGTCGTAGGTGTAAGTCGTCGTGTTATTGCCGGACAGGCGGTTGTCCACCACCGTGCCGAGACGGCCCATGTCGTCGTAGGTGTAGCTGACCCAGACGCCGTTCGCATTGGAAGACTTGATCGAAGCCACGTTGCCCGCCGCGTCGTAAGTATAGCTCAGCGTGCCCTGCGCCGGCGTGACCTTGGTCGTCAGCCGGCCCAGGCTGTCGTAGGTATAGGCCGTCTGGCCGCTCGCGTCCGTCATGGTGGCGCGCTGGCCGGTGTTGGTGTAGGTGAAGCTCACCGTGGTTTCGCCGGGCGTGGCGCGGGTGAGCAGCCGGTTGAGGGCATCGTAGGTAAAGGTCGTCGTGGCGAGGTTAAAGTGGGTGACCGAGGTCAGATTGCCCGCCGCGTCGTAGTACCGCGACTCGGTCAGCGAGCCG
>OCTA010006340.1_pt1 | contig 10101 bp, 9 predicted proteins | sample 1538991 | NCBI WGS metagenome assembly OCTA01 (sample SAMEA3539302, study PRJEB22396) | soil metagenome | biome: tundra; feature: field; material: soil | place: USA | collected 2010-05 | depth 0.15 m | reverse complement strand
GCAGCATGGCTGTAGCGCCATAGAGAACGAAGCCGTAAATACAGGTAATCAGCGTTCCCATGGCAAAGTTGCGGTCGAGGAGTACGCGCAACTGCACGATTGGTTCGCTGTCCGTCAGCTCGCGGACGATGAAGCCGACGAGCGCTAGCACAGAGACGGCAGCCGCCCATCGTATCCATGGGGCCGCAAACCAGTCCGCCTCCTGCCCCTTGTCGAGCACTAACTGCAATGTCCCCAGCCAGAGGGCCATCAGGCCGAAGCCGAGATAGTCAATCGCTCCTCGAAATGCCTTTCGCAGGTAGGGAGGGTCTTCGACGAACAAGTTCACCATGAACAGGGCGAGCAAGCCGATGGGAAGATTGATGTAGAAGATCCAGCGCCAGGAGTAGCTGTCGGTGATCCATCCGCCCAGAGTTGGGCCGATCACCGGGGCCACCACAACACCGATGCCGAAGACGGCCATCGCGGTGCCGTGTTGGTGGGGCGGAAAGCTCTCCAGCAGGATGGCCTGCGCCAAGGGCTGCATGCCGCCGCCGCCGATGCCTTGCAGCACCCTGGCAGCAATCAGCATCGGCATGTCCATCGCCATGCCGCAGAGCAGGGAGGCGGCGGTAAACACCAGGATCGAAATGATCAGCAGACGTTTGCGCCCAATGCGCCGCGCAATCCATCCCGAGGCGGGCAACATGATGGCATTGGAGACGAGATAACTGGTGAGAACCCACGTCGACTCGTCCGTTGAAGCCGACAGATTCCCCGCGATATGGGGTAATGCGACGTTGGCAACCGAAGAGTCGAGCACCACCATGAAGGTGGCGAGCATCACGGAAGCCGCGATCATCCACGGGTTCACCGAGGGCTTCCACTCGCTAGACTCGGCCCCCGGATTCGGCTGCGTTCTGCTGACCATAGAGTCAGTTTAGTATACTATGCAGTCAGTCGAATTCCCGCGCCGGTCGCGCGACGGAATCGCAAGCCCCGAGGCTCGATGAAAAGCAAACGGCAGGTCGTTTCAGAATTCCGCCGCACGGCAATCGTGGATGCCGCGCGATCGGTATTTGCGCGCAGGGGATTTGCGCACGGCATCATGGATGAGATTGCCAAAGAGGCGGGAATCGCCAAGGGAACGATCTATCTCTACTTTCGATCCAAGACGGAGATCTACAAGGCGATTCTGGATCACGATATGAAGGCTCTGAAAAAGAGCACGCTGGAACGGATTGATGCGGCCAAGAGTCTTCGAGACAAGATCGGCGCTTTCACGCTTGCAAGGCTTGAGAACGCGGAGGCAAGGAAGGAATTCTTCCGGATCATGGACTCAGACCAAGGCAACGTGGCTCTCACCCGCAGTCAATACCGCGATTGGCTTCGCGAACCGGTGCACCGCCTGGCATCGGCGATCGAAGAGGCGTCCCGGCAAGGCGAGATACGCCGTGTGCCCCCTGAAAAAGTTGCCTGGATTATTGCCGATATGACCCGAGGCACCATTCAGCGAAGGCTGCTGGGACCGAGCGATACGTCGCCGGGCGAGGATTCGGCGTTTCTGCTCGGCTTTGTCTGGGCGTCTCTGGCCAACGAGCCGGATAGTCCGCGCGCCTGACAATGCCGGCCGTGCCTTCCGCCGCTTTTCGTTGCCGACTCGTAGATTCCTCATTGCACCCGAACAGGAATTGTGAAATTCCTGGACCAAATGCGGCCAAACGCCCCGCTTGAACAAGTACCGTCCCGAGTTCTCCTAAAGCGTTCATGTTCCCCCATTTCTGAGCATATCGATGTTGACACTGCGCGGGTGCGAGCGTATTCTTCGATGGTCATAGTTAGCGGTAACTATTTGTCGGCAAGAAGCGAGCATGAGCATGGCAAGCGAGAGCGTTTTATCCCCTATCGATCCAGCAGCGATTCCACAAAGAAGGCTATATACCGGCGCCACGATGCCGGCTGTCGGCTTGGGCACGTTTGGGTCCGATCAAGTGACCCCGAGCCAGGTTGCCGAGGCGGTCAAGGGCGCAGCCGCGGTTGGCTACCGGCACTTCGATTGTGCCTCGGTATACGGGAACGAAGGCGCTGTGGGGGCCTCATTCGAGGAGATTCTTCGCGGCGACGTGAAGCGCGAGGAACTCTGGATCACCTCGAAGCTGTGGAACGACAAACACAACGATGTGATCGCCTCGTGCCGCAAGTCGCTCGCCGACCTTCGGCTTGAGTATCTGGATCTGTACCTGGTGCATTGGCCTTTTCCGAACTTCCATCCGCCGAACTGCGATGTAAGCTCGCGCAGTGCGGACGCCAAGCCCTACATCCACGAAAACTACATGAAGACCTGGCGCAAGATGGAAGAGTTGGTGGATATGGGGCTGGTGCGGCATATCGGCACGTCAAACATGACCATCCCCAAACTGAAGCTGGTGCTGCGCGACGTGCGGATCAAGCCGGCGGCGAACGAGATGGAGCTGCATCCGCATTTTCAGCAGCCCGAACTTTTCAAGTTTGTCATGGAGAACGGCATCCAGCCCATCGGTTACTGCCCCATCGGCTCGCCGGGACGCCCGGAGCGCGACCGCACTCCCGAAGACACAACGCCCACCGAAGATCCGGTCATCGTGAAGATTGCCCAGCGCCATGGAATTCATCCCGCGGTGGTTTGCATCAAGTGGGCGGTTCAGCGCGGGCAGACTCCGATTCCGTTTTCAATCAATAACTACCGCGCCAATCTCGCGGGCGCTGTCGGCGATCCGCTGACCGAGGAAGAGATGCTGGAGATCGCCGGGATCGACCGCAACTGCCGGTTGATCAAGGGCCAGGTCTTCCTGTGGAAAGATGGGCAGACCTGGGAAGCTCTCTGGGACATCGACGGCGAGATCACGCCGGCGTAGTGGAAGTGCACTGAGGCCCTTCAGTCAATTGAGCCAATGGAGAAGAGTGAGTTGAAAGAGACGATGACCGCCGCATTCCTGCCCGGAGACTCGACCGTCGAGCTGCGCACTGTGCCCGTGCCGACACCGGGGCACGGAGAAGTGCTATTGCGCGTGAAGGCCTCGACGATCTGCGGTTCGGATATTCGCTGCATCTATCACGAGCATCTGGGCAGGGGCCCCGAGGGCTACCAGGGAGTGATTGCCGGCCACGAGCCGAGCGGCCAGATCGTCGCCGCCGGCGAAGGCTGCCGCCGCTTCAAGTTGGGTGATCGCGTGATTGTGTACCACATCTCCGGCTGCGGAGTTTGCAACGATTGCCGGCGCGGGTACATGATCTCTTGCACCAGCGAGAAGTATCGCCGCGCGTATGGATGGCAGCGCGATGGCGGCATGGCCGAGTACATGATCGCGGAAGAGAAGGATCTGATCGCTCTTCCCGACGAGCTTTCGTTTGCCGATGGCGCACAGGTTGCCTGCGGATTCGGAACGGTCTACGAGGGTCTGGAAAAGATCGGGATCGACGGCAATCACGCCGTATTGATTACGGGCCTGGGGCCGGTGGGCCTGGCGACGGGCGCGCTCTGCCGCAAACTCGGCGCCAACAAGATCATCGGCATCGATGTGGTTCCAGAGCGCATGAAGATCGCCATCGACATGGGTCTTTGCGATGCGGTGTTGGCTTCAGGGCCTGACAACGTTGCCGAGGTGAGGAAACTGACGGGCGGTTTCGGCGTGGAGCGCGCGGTGGACTGCTCGGCTAACGCTGCCGCACGGGCAACGGCGATCCGCGCCACGCGCAAATGGGGAAAGATCGTCTTTCTCGGCGAGGGCGGGACGGTCGAAATCAATCCGTCTCCCGACATGATTCACGATCAGAAGACTGTGTATGGATCGTGGGTGACTTCGACCTGGCTGATGGAAGAGTTGGTGGAACGGCTGGTCCGCTGGCATCTTCATCCGGCCGACATCATCACCGATCGCTTCCCGCTTGACCGCGCCAGCGACGCCTATGCGCTGATGGCCTCCGGCAAATGCGGCAAGGTTGCCGTTTGTCAGGATGAAGAGTTGGTATAGAACTGCAACGAGGAAAGAAACGATGACCGGCTTGAGAACTTCCGCCGTACCCGATTGGGAGCGCCAACTGCGCGCCCTTCTGCCGCTGTTCGGGCATCGCAACTGGATCGTTGTTGTCGATTCGGCCTATCCCGCTCAATCGAAACCTGGAATCGAAACGATCATCGCCGGCGAAGATCAGATTCATGTGGTTCGAAGAGTTCTCGACGCGATTGCCGCGTGCAGCCACATCCGGGCAAACGTCTATGCGGACAAGGAGCTTGGCTTTGTGGAGGAGATTGACGCGCCCGGCATTGCGGAGTACCGGCAGCAACTCGATGCCGCGCTGCATGGCTCGCGGGTAAATCACATCCCGCACGACCAAATCATTCAAAAGCTCGACCAATCCGCCCAGGTCTTTCGCATTTTGATTGTCAAGACCGATATGACGATCCCCTACACTTCTGTCTTCTTCGAGCTCGACTGCGGATACTGGAACGCCGGGGCGGAAGAACGCCTCCGCCAGGCGATGCTGGTTGCGGATTTGAGGTAGGCTGGGGGAGGCTTTGCAGAAACAGGAAAACCGCACCAGGCGCTTTCCACCGCGAACGGCGCCCCGAAAGGAATGAAACCGCAATGGCACTGAACAGGCGCGAGTTACTTCAATGGATGGGCGGTGCATGTTCCGCCCTCGCACTCTCAAAGTTTGCAACGGGCCAGGCGGGTCTGGCTGGTCAAGGCGGAAACTTCCTGCCAACAAGACAGTCTCTCCAGGGTTACCGAATTCCGGACTGGTTCCGCGATGCGAAGTTCGGGATATGGGCCCACTGGGGTCCGCAGTCGGCCATCGAAGAAGGCGATTGGTACGCCCGCAACATGTACATGCAGGGATCGGACCAGTACCGGTACCATGTGGAAACCTACGGCCATCCTTCCAAGGTTGGCTACAAGGACCTGGTCAATGATTGGAAGGCCGCCAAGTGGGATCCGGAACATCTGATGGGTCTTTACAAGAAGGCCGGCGCCAAGTACTTCGTCAGCATGGGCGTTCACCACGATAACTTCGACCTTTGGGACTCGAAATACACGCGCTGGAATGCCGTCAACATGGGCCCGAAGAAGGATGTTGTGGGCCTGTGGCGGGACGCGGCGCGGAAGCAGGGATTGCGCTTCGGGGTCAGCGAGCATCTTTGGATCAGCTACAAGTGGTGGGCTGTAAGCCACGGGGCCGACAAGACCGGGCCCTTGGCAGGTGTTTCCTATGACGGCGTCGATCCGCAGTACACGGACCTCTATCACGATGCCGATTGCGCCCGGTTCGCCGACAAGCTGGATTGGAACGAAGACGGCATTCCAGAGTCGTGGCGCCGCCATTATCTTGACCGCATGACCGACCTGATCGACAAGTATCAGCCCGACTTTCTTTACACCGATGGGTATCTTCCCTTTGAGGATTACGGGTTGAAGATAGTGGCGCACCTTTACAACGTCAACGCGCAGTTGCACGGCGGCCAGACCGAAGCGGTTTACACCAGCAAGGAGACCACGGACTGCGCCATCGGCACCTGCCTCCTGGATCATGAGCGCGGCGTCTCCGACGGCATCGCCAAGAACCCATGGCAAACCGACACCTGCATCGGCCAATGGCACTACAAGCGGGGCCAGAAATACAAGACGGCCAAGAAGGTGATCGACCTGCTCACCGATATTGTCAGCAAAAACGGCAATTTGTTGTTGAACTTCCCACTGCCCAACTCCGGCGAATTGGACTTCGAGGAGATGACTGTACTGGAAGGCATCACCGAGTGGATGGCGGTGAACAGCGAAGGCATTTATGGTTCGCGCCCGTGGAAGATCTACGGCGAAGGCCCATCTACACAAGTCAAGATCGAAACCGGCAACTTCAACGAGGACAAAAAGAAAGACCTCACCGCTGAAGATATCCGCTTCACAGCCAAGAACAGTACGCTCTATGCCTTCGTCATGGGTTGGCCCGATAAAGCGGCAGTTGTCAATGCACTTGGCCTCACCAGTCCGCAGAATCCGGGCAAAATCCGCAAGGTGGAACTGCTCGGGTACAAAGGCGAGCTCAAGTGGAAGCAGGACGAGGCCGGATTGAGGGTCGAGATGCCCGCGGAGAAGATTTCCGATGTGGGCATTACGCTGAAGGTCGAACTCGCATAGCAAGAGCCCAACGCGGGTTGACCGCTGCGAGCGAAAGTATATGCAAGCATACGGGCCACCCTGGATGACAATCTCGCGCTGATTCGACGAAATGGGAGGTCGGATGGCGCCGAGCCGATCGGAGCGGGCAACGGCAGCGGTGCCCGCGTTGGGTATTCCGCGTATGCTTCATATTGCTCAGACCTGGATACTTCTAGCCGCTAGAGTATATGGCGTTGGGGCAGGTAGATGATGGCCCCACAATGGTAAGGAGAATCCATGCGCGGAATCAAGTTCGTTGTATTAGCTGCTGCTGTTGCTGGAATGTTCTTTGCGGCAACCGCTCCCAAATCACAGGCTCAGATCAGCGTCAACATCGGAGTCGCTCCCGATTGCCCCTACGGTTACTATGACTACGCCCCGTACAACTGCGTTCCGGACGGCTACTACGGCACGGAATGGTACAATGGCGGCGTTTTCATCGGTGTTGGCCCATGGTTTCATGGCTCCAACGACTTTCAGGGCAAGGTCGACAACACGTTCGATCCACAGCACGGCTATAGCGGTCGAATGCCAAGGGTAGGCGAAAAGGCAGCGGCGCAGCGCAGAGCCCCCGAGCAGTTCAAGGGGAATGAAGCGCGCGATGGGCGCGGCCACAGAGCAGAGGAGAAGCGCTAACAGTCAAGCGAAGTTCTCGGCTCTGCCGAGGGAGTAGTTGCGGTTTGACTTTTCAGAGAGTCCATCTGGAAACTCCAGAACGTGAGCCGGCGAGCACACGAGGAGGGGTTTCTGGATGGACCAGAGTAAGAGCTTGCCTGCGCCGGCGAGTAGAGCGCACACAGCCATGTGATAGAACGAGGCTGACGGGCGACAAGCTCTCCACTTATCTGTAGATATCTCTTGGTGTGTTCGGATCCGAGTTGCACAACCGGTCCGAGTTGCACAACCACCGGGGCGGCTGTGCAACTTGGTTTCATTCTTCGAGTCCCGGGCGGCCATCCCCGATCTATGATTCGCCGGGTTCTGTCAAGAAGGTCTGCGGGCCGAAGACACGTGCTACTGGAACGGGAGATCAAGGTGCAGAGTTGCCCGCCGGGGCCGGCGAAGGCGCCGCCGACTTCAACTGGCTCAGATTGGTGAGAACCGCTTGCCAGCGAGCTGGATCTTTTTTGGTCTCGATGGGCAGCGAGGGGTCGGCATAGAACTCGAGGATGTTAGCGCGCAGTTGGGCCGATGTCATATCGAAGTTCCGCGCGGAAAGCCTGGCAAGCAAGTTTTCGTAGGTTTCGTCGGTAAGCGAGTATTCCGTTGCTTTCGCCATATTGCCGCTATCGAGATCGCAGTTGGGCAGTAGCAGCTTGCCTGCGCGCACTTCTTCGAGAAAGGCTCGATAACTATCGACGGTAGCGTCGATGCTCTTGATATACAAATCTTCTGTTTGGGGAGTTGGGTTATTGAAGCCAAGTCCCTTGAAGGGGCCGATCTTCGGGATAAACCGCAGCAGCGTCGCCAGGATGCGCGTTCCCAGGCCCGGCTTTGTATAAGTCTTTCCCCACTCTCTCTCATAATCGGAACGGGATAGACGATACAGGAACTTTTGTCTGGCAAAGTTCGGCGTCTCGCGCATCAGATCCTTCTTGTGCGTCTGCAGCGCGACCTGGGTCATTTCCGGAATCAGCCGGCTGATAGAAAAGCGGTAGGAGCCCACCGCCAAGTCCTCGTGCGTGAGCACGTCTTTCAACTGCAAACCGTATACAACTGGAAAGACCCGCTCGAGCAGCGGTTCCGAGACTTGGAATCCTATGAAATCGTGATACTGCTCCGGCGCATAACGATTCTTTGCGACCTGCAATGTATCGAATCCAAACTCGGTCTTCAAATGCGCGGTTCTGTCGTCGGCATAGCGAACGGATCTGCCATATTTGGCTCGCAGCTTTGGATAGTGAATTGCCACAGCCTGGTTGACGGCCGGGTGGCCGTCGATGTCGGACGCATAGTGAGACAGCGCACCCAAGGCAAAGGCATACTCGTCGACATCCTGGCTTTCACGCAGCAACTCGAAGACAAAATCCCCGCTGCGCACATAATGCACCAGGTTGCTGAAGTCCTTGTTGCCGAATGGGTAGTAGCCCAAGTCCTGAATGACTGAGCCGCCGTAGGCGTAGGCATGCGCTTCTTTAATCTGCTCTTCAGTAATTCCTGGAAAGCGTTGGACCAGAAGCGGTCGAATCTCGGAAATCCATAACAGGTCTACAATCTCCTCGTGGGTCAGAACGGAGTATGCAAACAAGTTTCCCCTCGACATCAACAACACGAGAAGAAGCGCCGCCGCACGGGCAAAGGGCTGTAGCCTGGATTTGGCCAATCCGGGAGGTGATGTCGGCGAGTCGCGCATAGTTTAAATCATACCTAGAAGCAGCAGAATAACAACGATCACGAGGATAAGTCCAATCCCACCGGTCGGATAATAGCCCCAGCTTCTGCTATGGGACCACGTCGGCAGCGCACCAATGAGCGCCAAAATCAACAGCACAATCAAGATAGTTCCGAGCATGTTTCACCCCTGATGTTCGTACGTTATGCGCCTTCGGTTCTTGTGTACCCGAATGCGACAATGGACCAAGTCTTTCACGGTACGAGCCAGCGGTCTGTGCAATTGAATACAGGAATCGATCGATTCCCGGCCGCCGGCCTCAGGTGGAACCATGCCTTGACCTGAATGGCCGCCGACCGGGCTCAGTGGGGTTCTACAATCAAACCCATGCTTCTTGCCGTTCTCACTGTCTCCGACCGGTGTTCGCAGGGTCTGCTCGAGGACACTGCGGGGCCGTCCGTGGTTGCGCTGCTGAGGCAGCACTGGGAGGGAGCCGAAATCTGGACTGGGCTCTTGCCGGACGACGAAGATGCGATCGCCGCCACGCTGGAGCAGTTGAGCCGGCAGGGCGCGGCCCTGGTGCTGACCGTGGGCGGCACCGGACTGGGCCCTCACGATCGCACACCGGAGGCGACGCGCCGGGTGATCGATCGCGAGGCTCCCGGGCTGGCCGAGGCGATGCGCGTTCTTGGCGCCGGGCGCAATCCCTTTGCATGGCTTTCGCGGGGAGTAGCCGGCCTGAAAGGAAGCACGCTTATCATCAACCTGCCCGGCAGCCAGCGAGGCGCCGAAGAGAGTCTGGGGTCCATTGTTGCCCTCGTCCAGCATGGTTTGGAGATCGCCGCCGGCGGCCAGAAGCATCCGTAAGTCGGATAACTTCAGGGTTTTCTCTCCAGGTTCAGGATCACCTGTAGGGGAAACGCTTTCCAGAATCCGGCATCCGTACCCTTGCACGCAGGGCTACAGGATCCCTGCCGTTGCGCAATCGTCATAAATGGGTGAGTTTGAGACCGATTGCGCCTTTTCGCGCACCATCGTGGTTGAGAAACAGCGGGAAAGCGTACAATCTTCTTGCCCATGAATACACCCAGGAACCAGCCTTCGAACAGGCGGCGGCCTGCGGCCGTCAGCATCCGCGATGTTGCCAGCCGTGCTGGCGTCTCGATCGCGACCGTCTCGCGCGCGGTTAACCGCATTGCCACCGTCGATCCCGAACTTGCCAAGCGGGTGTGGCGGGCGATCGACGAGGTGGGTTACCTGCCCAACATCCAGGCGCGCGCACTGGTCTCCGGCCGCAGCCGCATGCTGGGCCTCATCGTCTCTGAGATCACCAATCCATTCTTTCCGGAGCTGGTGCAGGAGTTTGAAAACCTGGCCGTGGCGCAGGGCTACGAAGTGCTGATCGGCTCTACCAACTACGAGGCGGCTCGCACCGAGTCGCTCATTCGCCGCATGTTGCAGCGCAACGTGGATGGCGTGGCCGTGATGACCTTTGGCATTGAAGAGGAACTGGTGCAGAAGCTGGTGGAGCGCGAGTTTCCGCTGGTCTTTGTGGATGCCGGACCGAATCTGCCCAATATCCGCGTGCTCAAGGTG
>OCTA010006339.1_pt1 | contig 10102 bp, 6 predicted proteins | sample 1538991 | NCBI WGS metagenome assembly OCTA01 (sample SAMEA3539302, study PRJEB22396) | soil metagenome | biome: tundra; feature: field; material: soil | place: USA | collected 2010-05 | depth 0.15 m | reverse complement strand
CGGTGCGGGAGGGATCGCGGGTGCGAGTGCCACGGGCGGCGCCGGCGGCGGCGGGACGATCGCCGCCATCCCCATCCTGAACGTCGGATGCGGAATGCTGAAGATCGAGGTCTGCGCCGCGGACGTGATTCGAGTTGCCTGCGCGCCGAAGGCCGCCTTCTTCACGCGCGCGAGCCTGGCGACCGCGCCCAAGCAGTGTGTCGCCACCCCGACGCAGGTGTCGAACGCCGCGGGGCAGATGACGATCACGACCTCCGCGCTGTCGGTGCGGGTGGACACGACCAGCGGCGCAGTCACCTTTCTCGACCCGACTGGCCAGACCGTCCTCGCCGAACAGCCGGGCGGCGGTCGAACGCTGACCGCGGCGACGGTGCAAGGGGACGCAACCTACAACGTTCGTCAGGAGTGGCAGCCCCAGGCCGACGAGTCGCTCTATGGGCTCGGCCAGCACCAGCAGGGCCACTTCGACATCAAGGGATACGATCTCGATCTTCACCAGCAAAACACCGAGGTGTTCATCCCCTACCTCGTCTCGAGCCGCGGCTATGGGATCCTGTGGGACAACACCTCTTACACGCGCTTCGGCGATCTGAGCCTGCCGGTGCAGATCCCGGGCGTCAGCTATGTCGCCAACGACTCCAAGAACACCGTCACGGGCGCCAGCACCGGCACCGTCAACTGGCAGGGAACGGTCACCGCGCCCACGACCGGCGATTACGAGTTCTTCACCTACGCGTCGGGCAACGTGCAGCTCGACATCAACAACCAGACCGTGGTCAACCACTGGCGGCAAGGGTGGTTGCCCAACGTCGAGATCTCCAAGGTCACCCTGCAGGCCGGTCAGAAAGTCCCCGTGCACCTGCAGTGGACGAGCGACATCGGGGTGAACATCCTGCAGTTCAGCTGGAAGCCGCCGCCGTCGACGCCCCGGACGACGTCGCTCTGGTCGCAGGTCGGCGACGGCACGGACTACTACTACGTCTACGGTCCGGACATGGACGACGTGATCGCCGGTTATCGGCGGCTCACCGGCCAGGCGGTGATGTTGCCCCGCTGGGCCTTCGGGTACTGGCAGTCTCGCGAGCACTACACCTCGACCGCCGACATCACCGGCGTGCTGGCCGGCTACCGGACCCGCAACGCGCCCATCGACAACATCGTCCAGGATTGGCAGTACTGGGTCCCGAACGGCTGGGGCACCCACCAGTTCGATCCCAGCCGCTATCCGGATCCGCAGGGCCTGCTCAACTCGATCCACAAGACGTACAACGCGCACTTCATGATCTCCGTGTGGGCCAAGTTCTATACGAACACCGACAACTACAAGGCGCTCGCCGCGCGCGGCTTTGTCTTCACCTCCAACGTGACCGGCGGCGATCTCGATTTCGTCGGCTATCCGTTCACCTATTACGACGCTTTCAATCCCGACGCCCGGGCGCTCTATTGGTCGCAGATCGACACGCGGCTCTTCAGCCTGGGGGTGGACGCCTGGTGGCTCGACGCCAGCGAGCCGGAGATCGTCGAGGGCGACGCGAACGCGACGGGCAGCGGGCCCTTCAGCAGCATCGCCTCGCAGATCGCAACCAACAGCACGCACATGAATCCCACCTATCTGGGCAGCGGCTCGCGGATGCACAACGCCTTCGCGCTGGTCAACAGCCAGGCGATCTACGAGGGGCAACGCGCGACCGCCCCCGATCAGAGGGTCTTCATCCTGACCCGCAACGGTTTCGCCGGCCAGCAGCGCTACGCCGCGACGACCTGGTCGGGAGACATCACCTCGACCTGGTCGGCGATGGCCAAGCAGATTCCGGCGGGACTGGGATTCGCGATCTCGGGGCTGCCATACTGGACGCTCGACAGCGGCGGGTTCGCCGTCCCCGCGCGCTTCTCGGCGACCCCACCGACGGCGGCCAACCAGGCCGAGTGGTACGAGCTCAACACCCGCTGGTTCGAGCTCGCGACGTTCCTGCCCATCATGCGAACGCACGGCCAAGCGCCGCTCCGTGAGATCTGGCAGTTCGGCGGAGACACCAGCCCGGCCTATGCGGCGATGCTGAAGTTCGACCAGACGCGCTACCAGCTGCTCCCCTACATCTACTCGCTCGCGGGCGCCGTCAACCAGGACGCCTCGACGATGATGCGGCCCCTGCTCATGGATTTTCGAACGGATCCGACCTCGCGCGAGATCAGCGACGAATACATGTTCGGGCCCGCCTTCCTGGTCAGCCCGGTCACCACCTACCAGGCAACCAGCCGCTCGGTCTATCTGCCCCCGGCGGCGGGTTGGTACAGCTTCTGGGACGGGTCCCTCCAGACCGGCGGTCGGACCATCACGGCGCCGGCGCCGTTCGACGCCATGCCGGTCTTCGTGCGCGCGGGCTCGATAGTCCCGGTCGGGCCGGCCTTGCAATACACCGATCAGATGTCCGCCGATCCGATCCGGCTCTACGTCTACACCGGCGCCGATGGCTCGTTCTCTCTCTACGAGGACGAGGGGCAGAGCTACGACTACGAGACCGGGGCCTTCACGCGAATCCCGATCACCTGGACCGACGCGACCAAGACGCTCACGATCGGCGCGCGCCAGGGCGGCTACCCGGAAATGCTCGCCACGCGAACCTTCCAGGTGGTGCTCGTCTCCCCGACCAACGCGGTGGGCTTTTCGCCCACGAAGACGCCGACGTTCAACGCGACGGTCAGCTACACCGGCGCCGCTGTCACCCCGACGCTCAAGTGAGCTCCGCGGAGGAAAAGGGCGGCCTTTCGGAAGGTGCTAACTTAGAATCGGCAGAAGAACGAGGAGTTGCCGCGTTCCTGTTTGGAACGCGGATCGGCAAATACGAGATAGGACGCCGCTTGGGTGTCGGATCGATGGGCGTCGTTTACGAGGGCACCCGCAGCAGCGACAGCAAGAGGGTCGCGATCAAGGTGCTGACCGGCGAGCTTGCCGCGAGGCCGGTCGCTCGCGCGCGATTCTTAAGAGAAGCGAGGCTGACCGCCCGCGTTCGACACCCGCACATCGTGGAGATCATCGACGCTGGCGAGGAGCTCGGGCGGATTTACCTCGTAATGGAGCTGCTCGACGGCGAAGATCTCGCCCGCCGGCTGCAACGTTCGGGCGCGATTCCCATTGTCGAGGCGGCGGATATCCTGGTTACGGTGTGTGACGCCGTAGCGACCGGGCATCGTTGCGGCGTCACGCATCGCGATCTCAAGCCGTCGAACATCTTTCTCTCGGTCAAAGATGGCCGTACCCATCCGATCGTGCTCGATTTCGGCATTGCAAAGGCCGAAGACGAAGCAGAAGTGGCGGATACGGCCGGCGAGGGCGCGCCGGTGGTGCTCGGAACCCCCATGTATCTCGCCCCCGAGTTGATCGAAGATCACCTGACGGCCAGCCCGTCGAGCGATCAGTACGCCCTCGGTGTCATCCTCTACGAGTCGTTGACCGGCGAGCAGCCCTACGCGGCGGACGACCTCGAGCGACTCTTTCACGCGATCACCGCTGGCAACCCGCCGTGGCCGCGGGCACGTCGGTCGGACATTCCCCTGGAGCTGGACCGCATCGTTCAGCGAGCGATGAGCCGGGATCCTCGGGCACGCTTTTCCTCAGTCGCGGCTCTGGGGTTGGCTTTGCTGCCGTTCGTCTCGACGCCCGCCGAGAGGGCGCGGCTTGGCCGTCGACGCCCGCCGTCGTCGCCGGCCATCGAGATCGAGGCCGCGACCCCCAGCCCGTTCGTCCGCACTCTCATCCCGGAGGTGCAAGCGGAGAGCGGCCCGTCGTTCTTCGCGCCGGCGCTCTCGGACCAGACGTCTGGCAAGCAGACAATCCAGTCGTCGGCACCGGCGGACTTCGACGACGCGCGCGGAGAAATCTTTCCGGCGCTGCAAGTCGTCCCGGACCTCGAGGACGCTTCGGATGCAGGCAGGAAGCTCGAACGGCGCCGGTGGCGCATCGCGATCGTGTCAGCCGTTGCGCTCGGCGGCGTCGCGTTGGTGCTCCTGGTCAGGAGCGGTCGGTCCGCTCCCGAGCGGACCTCGCCGACGGAGGTCGATCGCGCGCCCCCAACACCCGCCGGACCGCCGGCGCCCGCCGTCAATAGGGAGACGGCGCCTGTGCAGGCCGTGGCGGCGGAGCCCGCGCTCTCGGTTCCGCTGGTGCCGCCCCCCGTTCCTCCTGTTCTCTCCTCTGCGCCGCCACGCCGCGAGCGGCCCGCGTCCGCGCCGGCGGCGCCCATGACCAATGGGGTCTCTCGGGAGCACATTTCGACGCCACGGTTCCGTGGTCGCGAGAGCACCGAAGTTCAAATGCACAACGGCGTTCCGCTCCTGGACTGAACCGACATTGAACCAATGAACATCGTGTCGATCAGCAAACCAACCAGGTCGGCGAGGATCGCCGTCGCGACGACGGTGATCGCGGTCCTGGTGGCGCTTCCCGCCGGGCTCGCCTGGGCAGCGACCGACGCGGAGCAGGCAGAGGTGCTCATCCACGAAGGGGTTCGGTTGCGCGCTTCCGACCAAACCGCCCGGGCGCTGCCGTTGTTCGAGGAGGCTTACGGGATGTCGCGGAGCCCTCGGACGGCCGCGCAGCTAGGGTTGTGCGAGCTCGAGCTGGGATACTACGTGGCGGCCGAGCGCCACCTCGCCGAGGCCCTGGCCAGTCCGGATCACCCGTGGATCGCCCGGAACAGATCGACGCTAAAGCGCCAGCTGAACGCCGCGGCGGCGAAGATCGGAGAGCTGGCTCTATCGGTGTCGCCGGCGAACGCAGATGTTCTGCTGAACAAGAAGCCGGTCGACAGGGCCCTCCTCGGCGCGCCGCTCCGCCTCGACAAAGGGCCGGTCGAGGTGGAGGTTCGTGCCCCGGGATACGAGCCGGCGCACGAGACGATCACCATCGTCGGCGGGACGCGAGTGCAGCGTGCGCTCGTGCTCGTGCCCGAGCCGCCCAACTCGGGAGCCGCCGCGACGGCTCTCGATGCCGGCCAGCCGTCGCCGGGCGGCGCAGAGCCCGCCCTCAGTCCCATCCCCCCGGTCGTGCTCGAAGCCGCGCCGACATCGCGCAGGGGTGCGTCCCCGGCGCCGCGGATCGCGGCATGGATCACAGCGGGTGCAACGATCGGAGCGCTCGCCTTCGGGACGGTGGAGGCGTTCAGCGCCGCGAGTAAGCGCGACGCGTTCAACGACCACACCGGCGTCCTGGGCGGTGTCGCTTACCTGGACTGCGGGACGGCGGATCTTTCCCCGGCGTGCAAGCCGCTGAGGGACGCGTACACCCATGCGCTCACGCTGTCGATTGTGGGTTTCATCGCGTCGGGAGCGCTGGCGGTGACCTCCTCGGTATTGTTCGTGCTCTCGTCACCGGATCACCAGGGAGCCCCCGAGGATGCCGCCGTCTCTGGCGCGTTCGCTTGCGTTCCGGATATCGGTATTCGGGGGTTCGGCTGTGCGCTTCGCTTCTGAGCCAGGGGGATAGGATGTTGCGACGACTGCTGGTATTGACGGTGCTTCTCGGGTGTTCGGGCTTCGGCTGCGGTCTGCGCGAGGAGCCGGTCTTGTCCGACGGCGGGTCGAGCACGTCCGGCACCGGTGGAGCCGCGGGCACGGGCGGTAGAGGTGGCTCGGCCGCCGGGGGGGCCGGTGGCCACCTCACCGACGCAGGCACCGACGTCTCACTGTGCGCCCCGGGCAGCGGCTGCACCCCCACCAATCTCTGCCACCTCGGGCAGACGACCTGCTCGAGCGGCGTCGCCGCGTGTACCGATACGCAGCAGCCCCAGGCGAACGGTACCGCCTGCGGGCAGGACATGGTCTGCAGCAACGGCGCGTGCGTCGCGTGCACTGCCGGCGGCTCGTGTTCCGTGACGGGAAAACCATGCCGTACCGGAGCCGTCGCTTGCACAACGGGCGACCCCGTGTGCACCGAAAACGGGGACCAGCCGAACGGCACGTCGTGCGGCGCTGGGATGGTTTGCCTGGCTGGGCAGTGCGGGGCCTGCCAAGACGGCGCCCCGTGCGTGCCGACCAACGCCTGTCATCAGGGGACCCAGGCCTGCGCGACCGGAGCGCCCGTCTGCAACGACAAAGCAACGCTCGTCTCGGCGGGGACGAGCTGCGGAACGGGCGAGGTCTGCAACTCCACCGGGAGCTGCATTGCCTGCCAATCGGGGGCGAGCTGTGCGGTCACCGGCAAACCGTGCCGAACCGGCACGACCGTGTGCACCACCGGCGCGCCGGTGTGCACAGAATCGGGGAACGTCGCCAACGGCACATCCTGCGGAACGAACCTGGTCTGCAGCGCCGGGGCGTGCGTCGCCTGCACTGCGGGACTCGCCTGCACGCCGACCACCAACCCCTGTCACGCGGGGATCACCGTCTGCTCGCCCACGATCTCCTGCGCGGACACGGGTCAGAACCTCGCCAACGGCACGTCCTGCGGAACGAACAAGGTCTGTGGCAACGGAACCTGCGCTGCGTGCACGGCGGGGGTGAGCTGCCAGCCCAGCAATCCGTGCCGAGCCGGCACGACGTCCTGTATCACCGGCACGTCCGTCTGCGCGGAGACCGGGAACGTCGCGAACGGCACGTCCTGCGGGACCAACAAGGTGTGCGACAACGGAACGTGCGGCTCGTGCACCGCTGGCGTGGGCTGCCAGCCGGCGAATCCGTGCAAGACGGGGATGACCTCTTGCTCGACCGGCACGTCCGTCTGCGCGGAGACCGGGAACGTCGCGAACGGCACGTCCTGCGGGACCAACAAGGTGTGCGACAACGGAACGTGCGGCTCGTGCACCGCTGGCGTGGGCTGCCAGCCGGCGAATCCGTGCAAGACGGGGATGACCTCTTGCTCGACCGGCACGTCCGTCTGCGCAGAGGCCGGGAACGTCGCGAACGGCACGTCCTGCGGGGCCAGCAAGGTGTGCGACAACGGAACGTGCGGCTCGTGCACCGCCGGCGTGAGCTGCCAGCCGGCGAATCCGTGCAAGACGGGGATGACCTCTTGCTCGACCGGTACGTCCGTCTGCGCAGAGGCCGGGAACGTCGCGAACGGCACGTCCTGCGGGGCCAGCAAGGTGTGCGACAACGGAACGTGCGGCTCGTGCACCGCCGGCGACATCTGCACCCTCTTGAGTCGGTGCAAGGTGGGAAATATTTCGTGCGCCTCTGGCAGCCCCACCTGCGTCGTGGCCGGCTCTCAGCCGGCTGGGACGGTCTGCGGATCGCCCTCGTGCCCCGTCGATACGCTCATCACCCCCACCTGCGACGGGAGCGGGAACTGCAGCGCGAGTTTCCAGATGCCCTGCCCGTCGGGGATATGCGCGCCCGATCAAACCGCGTGCCTACCTGCCGATGCGGGCGGCATGTGACAGACGCGCAAGGCCGATTGCAGTTCCACACGCCCGCCGGCGTGATCTGGGCGCCAGCAATGGTAACGGGCGCCTTAACGCCGGAGCGGCAAGTCTCGGAGGTCATCGACGTCGATACGCCATTTTGTCACCGCCCTCATCATTTTGTCATTTCAAACGGTCTCCTCGCGCGAGGCGCTCGCTGAAACGAGCGGAGCCAACGCGACCCACGATCCGTCGCGTATCGTCGAGTCGAACGAAAAATTCGACTTTTGCTCGACCGGCGGGACATGCGCTTCGTCGAACGATTGGAAGCAGGTCACTGTCGGCGGGATCGCGGTGACGAACGGGACCTGCCAGATCGGCCTCGACACGACCGCCAGCGCTAACCAGTGGGTCGACCTCGATGACGTGTTGCTCGTGAAGACGCCAGACTGAGGGACATCGGCCATCTGAGGGTTCAAATCCGCGGGTGGGCGTACGTCGGGGGCATCGCGGCAGGGTCGATGCTGGTCACCGACTGGACCGTGCCGCGCGGGCCGAAGACGGCCGGCGGGCAGGACATCGCGATCTTTCAACCTCATCGAGACCTATCCCGGCGTTGGTCACACATGGCGGGCGCTATACTCAGGACCGAAGTCCCTCGGGCGGCCGGCGACAGTTTGCGGCCCCTCGGAGCCCCTTGACTTGCCCGGCCATCGGCGGAGAATAACGGTCATGAAGTGGGAAACGCCGGCCTTTGTCGAGATCAACATGAGCGCGGAAATCGGCGGCTACGGGAGCGATTTTACCGATCGCGATCCCTGGGGTCCGATGGGGTCGCAGGTAGATTCGGCTGCCACCGCCGATCGCACCGAGGCGGCCGACGCCGTTCGGCGTTAACGACCGCTTTCGGTCACGTGCAAGTCCGCGTCGTCGGTTCCGCCGGCGTCCGCGTGCGTTAGTGGAACGCAGCTGCGAGAACTGTGTTAGGCGCGAGATTTGCGCCGTCGGCGCGCGCGGAGTCAGGAGCGTGCGTACCGGATTTACCGAAGGGAACGTCCCACCGGCCAATCCGAGCCACCCAGCCTAGTTCGAGTAGCAGGAGTCGTTCGAGCGCCTTCTCGAGGACCCTCCCAGCGGATCTAACGCGAACAAGGGCCTACTTCTGGGGCAGGATGACGGACACGGACATCGGCGGCATCGTATAGTTGAACGCGTTTGTGGCAACGGGGGTGATCGTCGGCTTCGGGACCAGCATCGGACCCGCTGATGTCAGCGTATAGACCGCGGCCGAGTGGAATTGCGTCGGGTGCGCGATCACGATCCCGGCAGTTGCCGAGATCGTCTTCTTGTTGATCGCGACAATAATGACACGATCCACGTTGCCGCTATCGAGGCTGGCGTAGACCGACGAATTTGCGTTGTCGGTGGTGACGCCGTGGATGGAGGTGTCGCCGAACGTGTGACCGCTACCGTCGTAGTTGCGGAACGCCTTCAGACTGGCGATCTGGTACAGGTTGTCGCCGTTCGAGTCGGGCCAGAGAAAGGCCGTTGCCATGTCCATCCCTTCGCGCCCGAAGATGCCGAGCACGTCGGCCTCGGCGACGCCGCCGCTGATGTCGTGGCCGCCGCCATAGCCGTACTCCGTGAACGCCAGCTTCGTGCCGGGGTAGTGCGCCGCGATCTCCGCCTTGAGCCGCGGGATCAGCATGATCGGGCCGGGGATGCCCTGGGCGACCCAGTTGTTCTCGTTGTAGCTCGGGTCCCACAAAGAGCGCGTGGCCTGCAGCCGCGCCGCCTGAATCTGCGGCGACGGATCGACCTGGTCGGTGATACGGGTCGACGACTGGTTCATATAGTTGTCGCTTACGTACGTCTCCGGGTACCAGTGCAGGTCCAGGTAGTCGACCAGACGATGGCCGGCCGTCTGCTCGGCCGCCTTCATCTGATCGAGGTAGTACGGGATGAACTGGCCGTACATCTTGACGTCGCTCGAGGTGCTCGGCTCCTGCAGATAGAGGTAGCCGAGCCAGCCGTAGCTGACAAAACCACTGACCTCCGCGGTTGGCCAGACCGCCTTCACCGCCGCCGCGTACTCGGTGTTGCGCAGGACGAGCTCGGTATAGGTCACCGGCATCGGGTGCACCTCGGCATGGGTCCCCGACCAGAGGTCCGGCTCGTTGTCGAGCGAGAAGATGACGGGCTGCGCGCCATAGTTGGCCTTCACCCAGTTCACGAGCTCGTCCTGATAGACGTAGGCGTCGGTCGTGTCGGGCGTCAGGGTGAACGCGCTCCCCTTGGTCGGCTTGTTCTGCTTGAAGCGGGTCATGAGGTAGTTGGCGCCCGAGTTCCGCACGTCGCCGCCCGGCGACGTGTCGGCCGCGACGTAGTCGACGATCGGAATCGTGATGAGCGCGGTGATGTTGTTCGTCTTGGCCGGATCTAGCGTCGACTTGAGGGCGCCGCCCGGCGCCGTCGAGCTGTCGAGGTTGTTGTCGTTCTCGAACATGTAGTCCGAGCCGCCGTTGGATGCGTTGTTCTCCCAGTTGTAGGCGGTCCAGCGGTTGCCGCCGGCGCGGATCACCGTCTGGCCGTCGCCGGGGACCGCATCGCTGCCGTTCCAGCCGTAGATGAGCGGCGAGATCGCGTGAACGTCCATGTCGGTCCGGATCGTGAACGTTACATCCGCCGTCCCGGGATCGCCCGGCACGATCGGCGTGCCGATCGTGGGCAACGTGCCGCCGGCGCCGCTCGAACCGCCCTGCGCC
>OCTA010006336.1_pt1 | contig 10103 bp, 7 predicted proteins | sample 1538991 | NCBI WGS metagenome assembly OCTA01 (sample SAMEA3539302, study PRJEB22396) | soil metagenome | biome: tundra; feature: field; material: soil | place: USA | collected 2010-05 | depth 0.15 m | reverse complement strand
CCGTCGCACGAGGTGAACATCGACGGAACCTTCAACGTGCTGCGCGCGGCTCGGGAAGGACAGGCGGGCCGCGTGGTATACGCCGCATCGTCCTCCGCCTACGGCGACACCGAAGTGCTGCCCAAAGTGGAAAGCATGACGCCGCGCCCGAAGTCGCCTTACGCATTGCAGAAGCTGGTGGGCGAATACTACTGCGCGGTTTTCTCGGGCGTCTACGGTCTGGAGACGGTGGCGCTGCGCTACTTCAACGTGTACGGGCCGCGGCAAGACCCATCGAGCCCCTATTCGGGCGTGCTCTCGCTCTTCATGAAGGCGATTCTGGAGCGGCGCTCGCCCACGATTTTCGGCGACGGCGAACAATCGCGCGACTTCACCTACGTGGAAGATGTGGCCGAGCTCAATTTGAAAGCCGCCCGCGCCGGCGACGTTTCGGGCAAGCTCTACAACGGCGGCAACGGCGGCCGGATCACCTTGAACCAGGCATGGGCGCTGCTGCAGAACATGGAGGGAGTGGAAATCCCGGCCGTCTACGCCGCTCCGCGCGCGGGCGACGTGCGCGACTCCGAAGCCGATACCACGGCGGCCGTGCGCGACCTGGGCCACGCCCCGCGCTTCTCGTTCGAAGAGGGCATGCGGCGGACGCTGGAGTGGTACCGGGGGCAGTGATATCGTGCCACACTGGTGCTATGGCGAAGACCAAACAGACCAGAGTGAATCGACCGGTGCGGGAGCACCTGGCACGGCTGGCGAAGGAGCGCAGCCGGAGGCGGCTGGCCCGGGCGAGGTTGAGAAAAGCGTTCGAGACGGGTCTGGTCGACGCCGGTGACCGGAAGTGGAACCGCGACGAACTCTACGACCGCTGAGAGGTACCTGAGTTTCGCCGGCACCAACGATGAAGCGCTGGCGGCACTGGACGTGAGTCTGCCAAGAATTTCGACAGGGCGGGCTAGGTCTTGTTGGGCGGACTGATTGGGGCTGCTGAAATGGAGCACCCAAGTGAACTCTACGATTTCGGTAAACTCCTCGCGGATCTCGATGGGCTCGACCTTTGGCTCAAAGAGATGGGATTGGCAAATCCCGATCGGGTTCGAAAATATCGTCGCAATCTCCGGCGGATGACCTGGCTGATCTCGCGCGCCAGTGCCACGACGGCCTCCCGGCGCGGAAGCACCTGCCGGCGCAGGAAGACTTGGCTGAGTGCCGCCTTTTCCTGCGGCGACCAGCTCAGGATCGGATCCATGGACACCCAATAGGCCCGCAGTTCAGATCGCAATTGCGAAAGCGTCGCCGCATCCCCGACCCCAAGCCGCTGTTCCAACAGAACAAGTTGTTGACGGATGGCGGACCTCCTGGCCAGCATTCGCCTCCCCGTCCAGTGTGTCGGAGTCTGACGGTGCGGGGAGCAACGGGGCGTTGAGAATACACGGCGGACTGTATGGGAGGCCGAAAAGAACCGTACGGCCGCAACTGTTCGAGTCTTGAGGTAGCTGGCGCCGGCTCTCGGGACCAGCCTGAGCTTCTTGCGGCCATCCGGGAGAGCCGGCTTACCCTGACGAATTCGTCTTTCGCCACTGTCGGCGGCGACTCCTCATGGCAGTGTTCTAAGACCTTGCTTGGCTTCGGGACCGGGAGCACCCTTCCACCGAATTAGCAGACACGGGAACCGCTGATCCTTCCAGGTCCGGGCCCCAACTATACCCGCGACGAAACGACCCATCCGCCACTGCATAGCGAGAAGCACTCTCCGCAGCTACTGCACTGTTGCGACGAGGCGCCTTCCACCAGCGCGGGCCTGCGGTCTATACCTCTTCCCTTGAGATATAGGACATTGGCCTTCTTGATTTCCGAGCAATAGCGGACGCACAGCCCGCAGAGGCTGCAATCGACCATGCCGGTCTTGAAGCGTGAGCTGGTCACGCCATATTGCGGGGCATAGCGCTGTCCGGCGGGCCAGAGCAGTTCGATGATCGTTTTGCGGATGCGCTTCACCTTGGGGGTTTCCGTTTGGACGCTCAGCCCCTCCTCGACGGGGTAGAGGCAGGAAGCGACCAGCTTCGTGCGCCCGCGCTTGGAGATCTCCACCATACACATACGGCAGGCGCCGTACGGCTCCAGCCTGTCGTCATCGCAGAGCGTCGGAATCTGTACGCCGGCCTGTTTCGCGGCTTGCAGAATGGTGGCCCCCTGCGGGGCCTGTACCGAATTACCGTTGATTTCCAGTGTTACTTGTGGCATATCGACCTCACATGATACTCAGAGTTTCAGTTCCCGCAGGCGGGATGGACAACAGCCAGACCGCGGTCCCGGCCGGCATCTTCAGCACGGCGCGGAACTTGTCCGGACAAGCCGTCAGACAGGCGCCGCATTTGATGCACGTTTCCTGCACGACGTGGTACCCGCCGTTCGCGGTTTTTTGAATAGCTTCGACGGCGCAGGCGCGCGCGCAGGCCCCACAGGGCGGGTGCGAGCATTTCGTCTGGTCGATCTCGTATCGAATCAGCGCGGCACAGGCCCTCGCCGGGCAGCGTTTCTCGCGGATGTGCGCTTCGTATTCCTGCCGGAAGTAACGGATCGTGCTTCGAACCGGGTTCGGCGCGCTCTTGCCCAACGCACAAAGCGAAGCCTCCTCCATGCATTCCGAGAGTTCCTTGAGCAGTTCGATGTCGCCTTCCCTGCCTTGGCCCGCTGTAATGCGGTCCAGAATGTAAAGCATCTGCCGTAAGCCTTCCCGGCAGGGGACGCATTTCCCGCACGATTCGTGTGCAAGGAAGTTCACGTAGTATCGCGCCGTGTCCACCATGCAGGTGTCCTCGTCCATCACGATCATGCCGCCGGAACCCATCATGGAGCCGGCCTTGTCCAACTCGTCGAAGTCCACCGGAAGATCCAGGAGGGACTCGGGCAACACGCCACCCGATGGACCTCCAGTCTGTACGCCTTTGAATTTCTTTCCCTTGGGCACGCCGCCGCCAATCTTGAACACGATGTCTCGTAGCGTGATGCCCATGGGCACTTCCACCAAGCCGCTGTTTTTCACCTTGCCGACCAGGGAGAAGATCTTGGTTCCTTTGCTCGTCTCGGTCCCCATACTGCGAAACCAATCGGCGCCGCGGTTCACGATGAGCGGAACGTTCGCCCAGGTCTCCACGTTGTTCAGGCAGGTCGGCTTTCCCCACAATCCCTTCTCCGAGGTGTGGATGTACTTCGACCGCGGCTCGCCCACATGCCCTTCGATCGCGTTCATGAGGGCGCTGGATTCGCCGGACACAAACGCGCCCGCGCCACGGTGAATCTTCACATCGAAGGAAAACCCGGAGCCGAGAATGTTCGTGCCCAGGAGGCCGTAGTCCCTGGCCTGCTCGATGGCCCTCTGCGCATGCTTGCGCGCCAGCGGGTACTCCTGACGGACGTAGATATATCCTTCCGCCGCGCCGATGGCATACGCGCCAATAATGAGCCCTTCCAGGATGGAGTGGGGATTGCCTTCCAGGAGGCTGCGGTCCATGTACGCGCCAGGGTCGCCTTCGTCACCGTTGACGACCACATATTTGGGCAGGCCGGGAGCTTGCCGCGTGGACTCCCACTTGACACCCACCGGGAAGCCGGCGCCCCCGCGGCCGCGCAGGTTGGACCTCTTTACCTCTGCGAGCACCGCCTCGGGGCGCATTCCGGTCAGGACCTTGGACAATGCCTTATAACCGCCGACGGCGACGTAGTCGAGGATTTCGGTGGCTTCGATGAGCGCGTTGTTCTCCAACAGGACGCGCTTCTGATATTTGTAAAACGGGATGTCGGTGGCCTTGCTCACCCGCTTGCCGGTCTCCTCGTCGAGGTACAGCAGACGGTCGATCAGCTTATCGCCGAAGACGCTGTTCTCCACGACCGCCGGGACGTCCTTCACCTGCACGCCCACATAGCAAGTCCCCTTGGGTTGAATCACCACCAGCGGCCCACGCTCGCAGAAGCCGTGGCACCCTGTCCGGCGCACTCCGACCGTACGACTGAGGCCGCGCGTTTCGATCTCTTGTTCGAACCCGTCGGCAAGGGCCTCGGCGCCGTAGGCGCAACATCCGGTCCCGGTGCAGACTGTAATCCAGACGGGCTTCGCGCGGCGTTGTGCCACGACCTCCGTTCGCAGGTCCTCCAGTTCCGTGGGAGTTCTTAGGCTAGGCATAGACTTTTCTCCTCTTTCTGGAAGGACTCGATGACCTTCTCCAGTTTCTTCCTGCTCGGATCGTGGTAATACTGTTTGTCGATCTGAACCACGGGAGCCAGCGCGCAGCACCCCAGGCAGTGCACCGTCTCCAGGGTGAATTCCTGCCGGCTATCGGTCTGTCCGGGCTGGATGCCGAGCATGACCGAGACGCGCGAAAGCATTTCCGAAGCGCCCCGGACGTGGCAGGCGGTGCCGGTGCAGACTTGAACGCAGTGACGTCCGCGCGGTTCCAGGCTGAAAGCTTCATAGAAGCTCGCAACGGTGTAGATCTCATTTACCGGCACGTTGAGCCTGGCGGAGATCCAGCGCAGCACGTAGCGTGGCAGCCAGTTGAATGTTTCCTGGGCATCGAGCAGCACCTGGATTAAGGCGCCTTTCTGGAAGCCGTAGTTCCCCATGATGGCATCGGTCTCCATCAAGTCGTGGCGCATGTCCAGGATCGCCCGTTCTTTTTTCTTGATCTGCCCGAGACTCTGGGCGTGGTACTTGGCCTCCGACTCCAGGTACGAGAGTTCGTCCAGGAGTTCGGGTTTCTCCAGCCCGAGCGAGTATGCCTCTCCCAGAAAGTCCAACGCGCGCAGCATGAGATCGTGTTTGTCTTGAACCGTAGACTGCGGCGCGGCTTCCTCAGGCTTCTCGCCGGTTTGTTTGGCGTACCGCAGCGCACTCAACTGCATACCGCGGCGCACCGATTCCAGCAGCTTCTCCGGCTCGAACGGCTTGGTCAGGAAGTCGAAAGCCCCGATTTTCATCGATTCGACAGCGGAATCGACGGTGCCGTGACCGGTCAGGACAATCGGTACGACGGAGGGTTCCTCCTTCGACAGATGGCTCAGAACCTCCATGCCATCCATGCCCGGCATCTTCAGATCTACGAGCACAACGTAGGGACGTCTGGTGCGCACGAGATCCAGACCGTGAAGGCCGTCCCGCGCCACGGCTGATCGGTATCCTCCCATTTCGAGGGTCTGGCGGCAGCCCTCGGTGAACATCTCTTCGTCGTCGATGACAACGATGTCGAGCGGAAGCTGCTCGGCGGTTGTCTGTAACATGGTTTCCATTCGTGACCTCGGTTACTCTTCGCTTCCTTAGATAGCAATCTGCCCTCCAGTTGCGTCTGGAAGGCTACGCTCTAACGGAAGGTGTGGCAATCATGCGACTTGAGAGTTGCGCCGGGCCGCCGGCCGCTGGCGGAGCGAGCGGCGGCGGCGATACCTTTTGTGCCGCCTGTCCGGCCGGTGGCACGAAATGTACCGCGAGCACGGCCCTATTCGAGGAATTTGAGATCGTATTTGCGGATTTTTTCGCGCAGGGTCTTGCGATTGATCCCGAGGTACGCCGCGGCTTTGGTCCGGTTGCCGCCGAACTGCTGGATGGCCTTCACAATCTCGTCCTGTTCGAGGTGAGCGAGCCGTCCTTCCTCTGGCGGACCGCTGTCGGCCGCGGTGGTTTCCTCGGCGGCGTCCTCATAATAGGGCAGATCGCGGGGCTCGATCACGCTTCCTTCACAGGTGACTACCGCGTACTCGATCGCATTGATCAGCTCGCGCACGTTGCCGGGCCAGTCGCGCCGCTTGAGGAAACGCATGGTCTCTTCCGAGACCGAAGGCACGGGCCGGTGCTTTTCCGCGGCCAGCTTCGGGACGTAATATGCCACCAGCGCAGGTATGTCCTCCAGCCTGTCGCGCAGAGGGGGCAAGGCAATGCGGATGACATTCAAGCGGTAGTACAGATCCTCTCGGAAGTGCCCGTCGCGCACGGCCTGGAGCAGGTCGCGGTTGGTAGCCGAGAGAATGCGCACGTCTACGCTCTTCTTCTGCGTACCTCCCACCTTGCAGATCTCACGCTCCTGAACTAACCGCAGCAGCCGGGCTTGCAGATTAATGCTGATGTTGGCGATCTCATCGAGAAACAGCGTTCCCCCGTCGGCCAGTTCGATCTTGCCCGTAGTGGACTCGACTGCGCCTGAATACGCTCCCTTGACATGCCCAAACAACTCGCTTTCGAAGAGGCTCTCCACGAGCGTTCCGCAGTCTACCGTCACAAAGGGCTTGCCGGACCGCCGGCTCAACCGATGGACGGCCCGCGCCACAACTTCCTTGCCCGCACCCGTCTCCCCCGTGATGAGCACAGTGGAATCCGCGGGAGCGGCTTTGCGAATGAGCCGCGCTACGCGACTCATGGCTTCGGATCGCCCGATCAGGTCCTTGGAAAGCAAATTGAGTTCGAGTTCCTGGTTAATGCAGGCGCTCTCGAGCGCCCTGCGCCGGGCGGCGGTAGCCTTCCGGACGATCCCCGTTAGGGCCTCGGGTGTGAATGGCTTGGGGAGATAATTGTATGCGCCGCGGCGCATCGCCTCAACCGCCGACGCGATCGTGGCGAAACCCGTGACGATAATCACCCGGAGATCCGGGAACTCCTGCTTCAGCTTTCCCAGGGCATCCATCCCCGGCATTCCGGGCATCATGAGATCCAGGAGAGCGACATCGAACGCCTCGAGGCGCGCTCTGGCCAGGGCGTCCTCCCCCGAGCTGGCCATCGCGACGGCGAAACCACACTGTTCCAGCGTCTGGGCACAAGCCAGCCGCATGGATTCGTCATCGTCGATAACCAGGACTTTGCCACCCACTCCGCTCAAGCCGGGCTCTCCTGCACCGGCAGCGAGATGGTGAACGTAGCGCCTCCTGCGGGATTATTGGATGCCGTGATATCGCCATTATGGGCCTGGATGATTCCATAGCTGACCGAGAGCCCCAGCCCCGTTCCGTGACCCACGCCTTTGGTCGTGAAGAATGGATCGAAGATGCGGTCCAGGTTCTCGGGGGCAATACCACTGCCAGTATCGGACACGGCTATCTCGACGGTTCCCTCTTCTTTGGTCATCCTGGTAGTGAGTAAGAGCTTGCCCTTCCCGCCCATGGCGTCCGCGGCGTTTAGGATGATGTTCATAAACACCTGCTGCAATTGCGACTGGTCCGCCCGAATCGCCGGAAGTCCAGCGGCGTAATCTCTGACGATCTGGATGTTCTGGAAAAGGAACTGTCCCTCGAAGAGCTTCAATGTGGATTCCAGAGCGTTGTTCACATCGACGGCTTCGACAAGCGGCTTACGCTCACGCGCGAAATCCAGCAAACTCTTGACAATCGCGTGGCACCTTTTGGTCTCTTTTTCGATGCGTTCGAGGTTCTCCCGGACCCTTCCTTCGACTGGCGATTGCTGCATGACGAGACGGCTGAATAGCAGGATGCTCCCCAGCGGGTTGTTGATCTCGTGAGCCACTCCGGCGGCTAATTGGCCAATCATGGCCAGGCGGTCCGAACGCATGAGCTTTTCGTGCGTGCGGTGGCGCAACCGCCGGTCCCGGTCTTGAATGGCTGAAACCATGCCGTTGAACGCGTGCCCGAGTTCGTGGATTTCAGGCGAGGCGTTGTCCAGCGCGATCTCGTGCGGAGACGCGTCCGACGCGATGGCCCGAGTCGCTACGATCAGCGAATTCACAGGCCTCATGATGGAATTCGCGAGCACGTAGCTGATGAGAATAGACAGTAGGATGGCGATGATCGTAAGAACCATGAGAATGGCCAGCGAGCGCCGCTCCACGCCTTGGAATTTGCGTTCGAGAAGCCCTAGTCCCAAGGCGCCGATGACCGTACCCTGCGGGCCGCGAATGGGCGCGTACGCGGTGAGATACCAGTCGTCGACGATGTATCCGCGCTGGACCCACCGCCCACCTCCCAGGATTACCCGCTTGTACACATCGCTCGAGACAAACGTTCCAACCATTCGTTCGCCCGATTCTGCGGTGATGGTCGTCGCAATTCGTTTGCCGCCCAGGAATATGGAAACCACGGCGACATCACGACCGTCGAACTTCTCCTTCCGGTAGAGGTCGCTCTGGACGCGATCCACAATCGAGTTCCCGCGATTGAGAAGCTGGCCGCCGCACACTACGCCCAGAAGCTCTCCTCCGTCTCCGTAAACTGGCACCGCCGCGGCCATCATCAGCCCGCCCCCCAGATCGCCTGCCGCGGGAGCCGGCGAAAAGGGCGTCGAAACCAGTTCGATGCGAGCGCGTTCGGCCAGCTCCGGGCTTTCCGCCATCAGCTCCTCTCCCAAAAGGACGACGGTGGACATGATCTCCTTGCGCTGTTGGATGGCCCGCGCCGCGATCGTCGCAACGGCGGAGAGGCCAATTCTTTTCCCCGGAGTTCTGACCGGGTACAATGGCTCTCCGCGGACATCGGTCACAATCAGCAGGTCGAGATCCTCGCCTTGGCGAACAGCTTGAAGTAAGGAGGCTAGATTCTCCACGCCGCCCTGCTGCAGATTTTCGCGGACGCTCTTTCGCCCCGCCAAACGACGAAGCACATCGGCGCTGTGGGACGCGTATTCGCGATAGACCTCCTGGGCCGCGCCTATATCCACCGTGAGCACATCCTCCGCCCGCGGAAGACTCCGATGAATGTAGCCGATTCCAAAAAATGCCGGCAGAACGCCGACGAACAGGATGATGCCGATGAAGGCACAAAGGAGCCGGGCGCGCAGGGACAGGCGTCTCATGGGTTGCTTAAGGGTGCGCGCGAAGGAGGGCCGCTCCCACCACGCGGCGACGACAAGTATCCGCTTGTAAGTGGTCAGGGCGAGTGGATTCGAACCACCGACCTCCTGGTCCCGAACCAGGCGCTCTAGCCAAGCTGAGCCACGTCCCGACGAATCAATGACTTAGCCGCAGGGGCCGAGGAATTGAGCCTCTGGTCAAATGGAAACGACGGCTAATTTAATAAAAAGTATACCATCCTTCAAAGCATACGTGGAGGATCGAAAATACCTCAAGAACGTTTCGCCCAAAACTCTTTCGTGGTTCAAGGACGCGTGGAAGGCGTTTGGACCTCACCTTGAGCCTGTATTGGCCACTGGTGGCCGACTCAGCGAGGGTCTGTCAAGGGCGGAGTGCAAGCCGCTGCTCCCAATGCTGGCCGGCCTCCGGCGGGGCTCCGGCCTACTTGGCCCGTTCGGCCGCCCGCTTCTGTTTGCTGGTCTTCAGCCGGTAGCTGTCGCCGTTCATTTCCAGAATGTGAACGTGATGGGTCAGCCGTTCGGAGCCCAATACCTCGGTCCACTCGGCGAACGGTAGGTTCGAGGTCACCAGCGTGGATCCGCGCTCATACCGCTGGCTGAACACCTCGAAGAGCATCTCGGCTCCGGCCTTGGACAGCGGCACGAAGCCCAACTCGTCGACGATCAACAGTTCCTGCGTAGGGCGACTTCGGGCGCGGCGTCATGCTTTCCACTTTGGGCAGCACATCGGTGTCGCCGTAGGCGGAGGACGATGCGGCGTATACCACGCGGCCCGCCTTCCCCTCGTGAGCCGCGAGCAGCACGTTGAAGGTTCCAATGGGCGAATACTACTGCGCGGTTTTTTCGGGCGTCTACGGCCTGGAGACCGTGGCGCTGCGCTACTTCAACGTGTACGGACCGCGGCAAGACCCTTCCAGCCCCTATTCGGGCGTGCTCTCGGTCTTCATGAAGGCGATTCTGGAGCGGCGCTCGCCCACGATTTTCGGCGACGGCGAACAATCGCGCGACTTCACCTACGTGGACGATGTGGCCGATCTCAACTTGAAAGCCGCCCGCGCCGGCGACGTTTCGGGCAAGCTCTACAACGGCGGCAACGGCGGCCGGATCACCTTGAACCAGGCATGGGCGCTGCTACAGAAGATGGAGGGAGTCGATATTCCGGCCGTCTACGGCGCTTCGCGCGCGGGCGACGTGCGCGACTCACAAGCCGATACCACGGCGGCCGTGCGCGACCTGGGCCACGCCCCCCGGTTCTCGTTTGAAGAGGGCATGCGGCGGACGCTGGAGTGGTACCGGACGTAGGAATATC
>OCTA010006335.1_pt1 | contig 10104 bp, 10 predicted proteins | sample 1538991 | NCBI WGS metagenome assembly OCTA01 (sample SAMEA3539302, study PRJEB22396) | soil metagenome | biome: tundra; feature: field; material: soil | place: USA | collected 2010-05 | depth 0.15 m | reverse complement strand
TTGACCTGCGCGGCGAACGTCTCTGGGTAGAGCTCGTTAGGGGCTTGGTTGACCAAATCGCGGGCATAGGTGGTGGCCTTGCCCAGGGCAACTGCCCGTTTGACCGCGGTGCGCAGGTTCCGCTCACCCGCGGCGGGGGTCACCACGGTCAGCGACTTGACCGGCACACAGACGTGGCCGGCGGCGGCACTGGCGATGGTGTAAGCCCCGAACAGTGCGCCCTCAGCCGCGGCGGTGGCCTCAGCCACGCCTCCTCCGGGTGCCAGTACGACGACCTTGGCCAGGCCAGGGAGCTGCCGCGTCGCCGACCCGACCGCACGGCGGATGGCCTCAGCATCCAGGGCGGTACCCGGCGCTGCGACCGTGCCGGCTCCCGTCACCACGACCAGTGCCACGGTGACGCCGGGCACCAGGACGAGTTTGAGGACCTCGTCGGGCGCCCCCTTGGCCTGCAGCGTTGACAGTGCCGCCTCCAGGTAGGCAACGGTTTCCTCAGCCAGCCCGTGTCCGGGAGCCAGGGCAGCACCTTTCTCGGTCTGGACCGAGACAAGGACGAGGGCATCGCCCTTGAGCTCGGCCACGGTTCGGTCGGACACGGTCAGCGTGGTCACAGGGTTACTTTCTTTCGTGTTTGGGTTCGGGCACAGCGTGGGGTGCCGCGCCACGGCGAGGATCGTTGGTGATCCACCGGTGAGATTACCGTGAGCACTTTGCCTATACGGTGACCCTCATGACTGACTCCTCGCTCAAGACCTCTCCCCTTCACGACCGTCACGTGGCCCTGGGCGCCAAGATGGCGGACTTCGGCGGCTGGGAGATGCCGATCGAGTACCCCGGGGGCGGAGTGGTGCGCGAGCACACGGCGGTCCGTGAGCGGGTCGGCATCTTCGACGTCAGCCACCTGGGCAAGGCCAGCGTCAAAGGCCCCGGCGCGGCGGCGTTCGTCAACTCCTGTCTGACCAACGACCTGGGCCGCATCACCGAGGGCAAGGCCCAGTACACGCTGTGCTGCGACCAGAGCGGCGGGGTGGTCGATGACCTCATCGTCTATCTGCGTGCCGATGACGATGTCTTCCTGATTCCCAATGCGTCCAACACCGCTGAGGTCGTGCGCCGGCTGCGGGCGGCCGCGCCCCAGGGCCTGGAGATCGCAAACCTTCACGACGGGTATGGCGTTATCGCCGTCCAGGGAACCAAGAGTGACCAGGTTCTGGAGGCACTTGGCCTGCCGACCGGCCACGAGTACATGTCCTTCGTGGAGGCCGACTGGAACGGCAGGCCGGTCATCGTCTGCCGTACCGGCTACACCGGAGAGCGAGGCTACGAGCTGGTCCCGCTCTGGGATGACTCGGTGGCTCTCTGGGATGCCCTCATGGAGGCTGTTGCCCCCTACGAAGGACTGCCGTGCGGGCTCGGCGCCCGCGACACCTTGCGCACCGAGATGGGGTACCCGCTGCACGGCCACGACCTGAGCCTTGACATCACGCCGGTGCAGGCGCGGGCCGGCTGGGCCGTCGGGTGGAAGAAGGACGCGTTCTGGGGCAAGGACGCGCTCCTGGCAGAGAAGGCCGCGGGTCCGAAGCGGATCAACTGGGGCCTGCTAGCCACCGGTCGCGGTATTCCGCGCTCACACTGCGAGGTCAGGGCCGGCGACGGCACGATGCTGGGTGAGGTTACCTCAGGGACGTTCTCGCCGACCCTGAAGCAGGGAATCGCCTTGGCCCTGCTCGGCCCCACGGCCAGTGTGGGTGACGAGGTCGTCATCGACGTCCGCGGTCGCGACGTGCCGGCCCTAGTCGTCAAGCCCCCTTTTGTCCAGGTCCAGATTCGCTAGTATCGACCGATGACCAATGACGTCGTGGGGCAGGGGACGGCTGCAGATCCCTGGGTCCTGAAGACCCCACCGGGGACATCCGAATACTCGATGTACAAGGACGAGGCCTCAGACCCGGCGCGCCTGGTGTGCACGGTGGGCACGACGACGCTGTCCTACCAGCTCCGATGCCTCCAGGACCTCCACGCGATGCTGCGTGAGCACGGTGACTGGATGGAGCTGGGATCGGCCGACGAGCAGAAGCCGGCCAAGGAAGGCACTGTCGAGGCTTGGGGCCGCTCGCAGGGCAATCCGGTCGGTGGGTGGTACGGACTGAAGAAAGGACTTCGGGGCCGGTTCGGGATGTATGTGCCCCCGCTGTTGGAGGCGCTCGGCCTGGCTGAGCTGGAGCACAACCCTCGCCATAACCGAATGCGCGCCATCTGAAGCCTTGGCTTTGCCGACTTCCGCCGGGGCGGGCCTGGTGCGCCATTGATGCCTGGTCGCGGTCAGCGGGCCGCGACCAGAACATCGAGATAGCCGGCGCTGGCATGCCACAGCGCGTCGGCCACTTCCTCCCTCTTGCCCGGGCTGAACCTGCGCTGCTCGTACGCAGCGGTGGTGGACTCCAACGCCTGCAGGCTCACCGAGAGCTCAGCCTCGAGCCTGCAGGCCAGCTGTGCCGGAGCCGGTTCTGGCAGGCGCAACGACTGCGCAGCTCCGGCGGCAAGCGCCGGCAACGCAGCGGCTGCGGCGCCGGCGGACGCATCCCAGATCAGTAGGGGACCGCGGATGTGGTGGTTCCACAGCGGTGCTCTTGATGTGCGCCACGTCGCTGCCAGGGGCTTGTGGGCCAGGCCAGCGGCATGGGACCAATGCTCGGCGCCAGCTGGGGCACACAGCCAGGGGACGTCGCCGATGGGCAGGTCGACCGCCAGCACGACGCACAGGTAGTCCAGATCGCGCCGGCAGTCCAGCACCTCGCCGAAGGTCCACAGCGCGGTGACCCGCAGCGGGAAGATCGTGGCCGGGCGCCTGGCCATGTCGGCGCACACATGGGCGAGCTCCTCGAGATGGTGAACTGCGCGAGACCACCTCATCGGTTCGCCGACAGCAGGACAGCGGATGTGGTCAGTGCGACGGCCAACGACACCTCGATGACCGCCCCCAGCACGTCGCCGGTGATCCCGCCGAAGCGAGAGGTGGCCCGACGGATCACGAGCACACCGCCGAGTGCGGCGCAGCCGATCGCGACCGGCCCGGTCCACCAGGCAGGGCCGGACCACAGGCTCGCCAGTGCGCAGACGCCAAGCAGCAGAACGAAACCCAGCCCCACCATGGCCGGCCTGACCGTGCCCGCCACGGTGGCACCCAGCCCCTCCTGGCGGGCTGACGGCACCGGTGTCGAACAGGCCCAGGCCAGCATCTGCCGGCTCGCCAGGACGCTGACAGCGACCAGGACGATGCCACGGGCCGTCGTCAGCAGACAGGCCAGTGCCCCGGCATCGACCAAGAGCACCAGGACCACGGCAGCCACGCCACTGGGGCCGATGTTGCCCCGGCGCATGACGTCGAGGGCGGTGACGCGGTCGTAGCTGGCTGACAGCCCGTCAGCGGTGTCAGCCAGGCCGTCCAGATGCATGCCTCGGGTGGCGAGGGTGATGGCGACCAAGGTCAGGGGGGCCGCCACCAGGGCAGGCACCTGCGCCTCACGCACGACCCATCCCCACAGCAACAGCGCGCCGACCAGTGGCAGCTGGGTGAGCGGAGCCAGGGCCATCGCCCGTCCAGCGACCCTGCGGTCGATGCGGGTGGGGGCCGGGACCGGGATAGCGGTCAGCGTGCCGAAGGCAAGCCTGAGCCCGTCACCCATCAGTGGGCCACCACCGGGCAGTCTGAGAGGTCCAGGACTCGCCCGGCGACCACTAGGGCGACATGGTCACTGGCGGCACTGACCGCCGCGTTGAGCCGCCCTAGGTCGTCCCTGAACATCCGGCCCGACGCTGTGGCCGGAACGACCGACCAACCCACCTCGTTGCTGACCAGGACGATGTCGGCCGTGGCGCAGGTCAAGGCGTCCAGCAGCCGTGTGGTCTCCTCCTGCAGATGGGACGCCGCCCGCTCACGGTCCTGCCACGCGTCGATGCCGTCAATCAGCCGGGTCGCCCAGGTGGACAGGCAGTCGATCAGAACCGGGCGGGCGGCCCCGGTGACCACTGCGGCAAGCTCGGTGGTCTCAAGGGTGCTCCACCCCGCCGGCCGTCGGGCCTGGTGCGCGCGGATGCGCTCTGCCCATTCCGGGTCAGAACCGTCCGGGACCGGTCCGGGTGCGACGTAGGTGACCTCCGGGTGCGATCTGAGCAGGCTCTCGGCGTACCGGCTCTTTCCGCTGCGCGCCCCACCCAGGACGAGGGTCACGCTCATCAGTGCTCCTTGGGGCGGTGTGCGCTGCTGGTCCACCGGAGGACCTGCCGTGGGGTACACGCTACCCAGCCGACTACGGTTGCCGGGCAGGCAGTGCCGCGGGCACCTGACCAAGGAGGCACCGATGGCAGTCCTGACTCGGCTCCGGGAGCCGGCAGCGCCGAGGCGTCGTGGCTAGGGGACTGCTGGTGGCGGGCACCACCTCGGATGCCGGCAAGAGCCTGGTCACTGCCGGCTTGTGCCGCTGGCTGTCCCGCCAGGGTGTCTCGGTGGCTCCGTTCAAGGCGCAGAACATGTCCAACAACTCGATGGTCTGTGCCGACGGGTCGGAGATCGGCCGGGCCCAGTGGGTCCAGGCCGTGGCGTGCGGGGTCACGCCGGAAGCCGCCATGAACCCGGTGCTCCTCAAACCCGGGTCGGATCTGCGATCGCACGTCGTCCTGATGGGACGTTCATGGGGAGAGCTCGACGCCGGCGAGTGGGCAACGAACCGAAAGGAGCTGGCGCACAGAGCCTTTGAGGCATTCCGGGACCTGTCATCGCGATTCGACGTCGTCATCGCGGAGGGCGCCGGGAGCCCCGCCGAGATCAACCTGCGCGCGGGCGACTTCGTCAACATGGGCCTGGCGCGGGCGGTGGACCTGCCGGTGGTCGTCGTGGGGGACATTGACCGCGGCGGTGTCCTGGCCGCGATGTACGGCACCCTGGCCCTGCTGGACGAGGCGGACCAGGCCCATATCCGTGGCTGGATCGTCAACAAGTTCCGGGGGGACCTGTCGCTTCTGGAGCCCGGCCTGCGGATCCTGGAGGAGCGTACCTGTCGGCCGGTACTGGGCACCCTGCCGTTCCTGTACGACGTGTGGCTCGATGGCGAGGATGCGCTCGCGATCTCGGGTTGGTCGGGCGCCTCCTCGGCTGCGGCCTGCCCCGAGTCTGCGGTTGGCGCAACGCTGTCGGTTGCGGTGGTCCGCTTCCCCAGGGTCTCCAACGCTACCGATATTGACGCCTTGGCTGCCGAGCCCGGTATCGACGTTCGGGTGACCGCTGACCCAGATGTCGTCGCGCGAGCAGATCTTGTCGTGCTGCCCGGGACCCGTGCCACCGTGGCGGACCTGGAGTGGATGCGGCGTCGGGGCCTGGCAGCGGCGGTGCTCTCCCGGGTGGCAGCTGGGGCTCCGGTGCTCGGCATCTGCGGCGGCTACCAGATGCTGGCGGAGGTTATCGATGACCCCGACGGTGTCGAGTCCGGCTCAGCAACAACGGTTGCCGGGCTGGGGATACTCCCCATAAGGGTCCGGTTCGAGGTGGACAAGGTCCTGGGACGACCCAGTGGCCAGTGGCGCGGAAACGCCGTGACGGCGTACGAGATCCATCACGGGGTGGCCTCGCGGGCGCTGGGCGTTCTTGGGACGGAGCCGTTCCTGGACGGATGGCGGTCCGGGCCGGTGTGGGGCACCACCTGGCATGGAGCCTTCGAGAACGACGACTTCCGCAGGGCCTTCCTGGCCGAGGTGGCATCCCAGGCGGGTGTGCGATGGCGGGCCGACGCGAGCGCGCCGGGGTTTGCCACCCGGCGCCAGCTGATGCTTGATCGGCTGGCGGACGCTATCGACCAGCATCTCGACACGGCGGCATTGGCTGTGATTGCCGGCGTCGAGGCCATGATCTAGATGTCGTACACCTCGAAGGTGAGGGCGTGTTCGACGCCCATGGCCTGGCCGCCCCGGCCCAGGATCATCTCCAACAGCTCCGGTGGTGCTGGATAGTCCGCGCCCAGGGCCTGGAGATAGACATGGTGGGCTTGCAGGGATGCCACTGCAGCCTCGATGTGTCCGGTCACCTCGACTCCGTGGGTGATGTTGGGCGAACCCGCCATGCAGACCCATTTGACCCCGCTCCAGGGCTCGTAGCCCTCATCGGCCAGTTCAGGGTGGATCCACCGGTTGCCCGCGTCCCTGGACGCGTCCAACGTCGCCAGCCCCACCGCGCGGTGATCGGCCTGGTTGGTGCCGCCACCGGCGAACCGCTCGCGATGGGTGAGGGTGATGATGACCTCGGGCTTGTGGATACGGATCGCGCGGGCGATCTCGCGGCGCAGCGGCAGGCCGTACTGGACCATGCCGTCGTCGAAGTCGAGGAACTCCACGGACTCGACGCCGACCTCGGCCGCGCCGTCGCGTTCCTCCTGGGCACGCAGCGATGCCGCCTCGCTCGGTGGGACCCCGTCTATGCCGGCCTCGCCGTGGGTGGCCAGCAGATAGCTGACCGCCTTGCCCTGCTGCACCCAGTGGTCGACAGCAGCGGCGATGCCGTACTCGAGATCATCGGGGTGAGCGGCCACGCACAGCGCTCGCGACCAGGACTCGTCCAACGCAGGCAGGCCCTGCTCTTGCGAAAGAAGGTCGCTCACCGTGGTCACGTTACACAGGGTTGCGCCGTGGCAGTGCTCGGGCATCCGGCCGGTCGGGGTAGTCCATGATGGAACCTCGGGCGACCGTCGCCTTTCCAGGAGAAGGACCTATGACCTTGTTGACCGAGACTGTCGCGGCGATCATCCCAGCGTCCCGCGAAGCGATGAGCGCCGCGCAGGAACGTCAGTCGATGCTTACCAAGCCCCTTGGCTCCATGGGTGCCCTGGAAGACCTCGGGACCCGCCTGTGCGGCATGTATGGCGAGTGTCCGCCGCCGCTGCCCGAGCCGGTCAGCATCGCAGTCTTCGCCGGAGACCACGGTGTCCATGCGCAAGGGGTTTCGCCATGGCCACAGGAGGTCACGACCCAGATGGTGGGCAACTTTCTGGCAGGCGGTGCGGTGATCAACGCCTTAGGCCGACAGGTCGGCGCGGAGGTCGTGGTGGTCGACATAGGGGTTGCCGGTGAGGTGCCGCAGGCCCCAGGTTTGAAGGCGCGCAAGATCGCCGCGGGCACCGCCGATATGACCAAGGGCCCGGCGATGACGCCAGCCCAGCTCCAGGCGGCCATTGACGTGGGCATCGAAGTGGCCAGGGACTGTGTTGCCCACGGAAGCCGGCTGTTGGTCACCGGCGACATGGGCATTGCGAACACGACGGCATCTGCGGCCCTGATCAGCGTCTTCACCGGTTTGGACGTCGCCGAGGTCACGGGCCGTGGTACCGGCATCGACAACCCGATGCTGGCCCACAAAGTTACTGTCATCCAGACCGCCATCAGGGTCAACGGGGCCAGCCCCGAGGATCCTCTCGCGGCACTGGCCGGTGTGGGCGGATTCGAGCACGCTGGTGTCGTTGGCTACCTGCTGGCCGCCGCCGCGCTTCGCACCCCCGTGATCCTGGACGGTGTCATCGCCTGCTCCGCGGCGCTCGTGGCACAGGCGATCGCCCCTGATGCGGCGGACTACTGGGTCGCCGGCCATCGTTCGGTCGAGCCGGGTGCCAGCGCGGCCCTCGCTCACCTCAACCTGGTGCCACTGGTTGACCTCCAGATGCGCCTGGGTGAGGGCTCAGGAGCGGCATTGGCCGTGCCACTGGTCCAGGCCGGCGCCCGCATCCTGCGCGAGGTTACCACGTTCGACTCAGCCGGTGTCACGAACAAGGAATGAGCAGCCGCGACCACCAGAACCAGCGCTGCCGTTGGGGCGTTGCTCCGGCTGCCGCCTCGTTGCGGTCGTGGGGCGGACCCGTGGCGCTGCTCGCCTTGGTGCCCCCAGTGGCCTGCTCCGGCCGGTGTCATCGCCGGCTCCGCGGCAGCCAGGAGGGGGTTGGCGCAACCGCGCCGCGCCAGGGCGGGACGGCCGGCGTGCGGGCGTGATGAGGCGGGCAGACTGCGCGAACCCTGGTTTGCCTCGGCCGGCACAGCCGATGATCTGGTCAGCGCGCAGGTGCGTGGCGCCGTGGAAGGGGCGCTTATCTGTGTGCGCCTGGGGTGCGGGTGTGTGTCCGGATGCCCTCGTGGTCCTGGGTTCAGCTGCCGCAGCTGGGCCCGGTCGCAAGCCCGTGGGCTGGATGGGGGCCTTCTGCTGGTTAAGGTGACCTCCATGACAGATGAGTGGACCTGGACCTACTTCGATGCAGATGCCAACGTGATGACCGGTAACGCGTTGGTGACCACTGGTTTTCCCTCACAAAGCGACGCTGAGAGCTGGCTTGGCGAGCAGTGGCGCGCGCTGGCCCAGGCTGGCGTCGAGGCGGTCACTCTCGAGCACGAAGGCTCCGTCGTTTACGGACCTATGAGCCTGCGATCCGCTCAGTGAGCACCCCAGCCAGCGTTGTGCCGCTGGGCAAGGCGCTGGCTCGAGATCTAGAGCGCCGGGTGCGTGAGGCGCAGAGCGTGTGGCACTCGCCTGCGGTCAGCGCCGGCCTCGTCAGGGATGGTGCGCTGGTGTGGTCCACCCATGTCGGCTCGGCCCGGCTGGACCCGGTCGCGGCGCCAACCGATGACACGCAGTACATGATCGGTTCGATCACCAAGACGTTCACCGCTGTGCTGATCATGGCGCTTCGCGACGCCGGCAGGCTGTCGCTGGACGATCGCCTCGACACGTTCCTGCCGCAGACCAGGCACGGCGCCATCACCATCCGGCAGATGCTGGCCCACGCCTCCGGCCTGCAGCGTGAGCCGGTCGGTCGGATCTGGGAGAACCTCGACGCACCCGACCAGGAGCGTCTGCTGCGCGAGCTCGAGGATGCCGAGCAGGTGCTGCCCGTCCACTTCGCCTTCCACTACTCCAACCTCGCCTTTGCGCTCCTGGGGCAGGTCGTGGAGCTGCTAGAAGCCCGGTCATGGGGCGATGTCGTCACCGAGCGGATCCTCGCGCCGCTGGAGATGACGATGACAGGTCTGGCCCCCGACAACAGGGGTCGGGCCCTGGGGTACCGGGTCCATCCGCACACCGGAGTCGCGACCCTCGAGCCGCAGTTCGACCTCAAGGCGACAGCACCACTGGGCGGGCTTTGGAGCACCGTTGCCGACCTGGGGCGGTACGCGTCATTTGTGGCGGATCCGATCGACGAGATTCTCGCGGCCGGCAGCCTCGAGGAGATGTGCCGGCCGCTGATCATGACGGACGTGCAGGGATGGACCCGGGCCTACGGGCTGGGCTATGACCTGCAGCGGATGGGCGAACGGGTCCTTGCCGGTCACGGCGGAGCGATGCCCGGATTCCTTGCCGGCCTGCGGGTCGGGCGCCAGGACAGGGTAGGGGCCGTGGTCTTCGCTAACAGCACCGCAGGGGCCGAGCCCGTGGCTCTGGCCAGTCAGCTGGTCAAGGCCGTGCTGGACGCCGAGCCCTCTCTGGCGCACGTTTGGACGCCGTCCCAGTCGCAGCCGGACCTCGACGGCATCCTCGGCAGCTGGTGGACCGAGGGAGAGGAGATCGTCTTCGAGGTACGCGATAACGTTCTGTGGTCGCGGATCCCCGGTGGGCTGCCCATCGCCGACACCCGCTTTGTGAGGGTGGACACCGACCGCTTCCGGGCGGTCCTTGGGCGGGAGGGCGGCGAGCTGCTTGAAATCACCCGTGGTCCCGGTGGCACGGTCGAGCGGATGCACTTCGCGACGTATGCCCTGACCCGGGCCCCTACCGCCTTCGCCAACCTGCTCGACTGAGCGCCTTGACCGACCCCCTTGACCAAGTCCTTGACCAAGTCCTTGACCAAGTCCTTGATCAGGGGCTTGCCTTGAGGCGCTACCGAGGAGCCCAACGGCTCACATTGGGGATCTACTTGCGCCTGAACCCTGTGATCTTGGGACTGACGCGGTCGACCTGGGGACGCGGCAGCCGCGAGCGACGCATCTGGAAGGCGCGCATCACCGCATACATGGCGGACCCGCGAGGGGGAGCCTCGAGATCGGAAGAGCACACGTCTGAACTCCAGTCACTGACCAATC
>OCTA010006333.1_pt1 | contig 10104 bp, 9 predicted proteins | sample 1538991 | NCBI WGS metagenome assembly OCTA01 (sample SAMEA3539302, study PRJEB22396) | soil metagenome | biome: tundra; feature: field; material: soil | place: USA | collected 2010-05 | depth 0.15 m | reverse complement strand
TCATGAACCAGGGCCAGATCTGCATGTCCACCGAACGCATCATCATTGACGAAAAGGTGGCAGACATCTTCGCGCAGAAGTTCGTTGCCAAAGTGAAGGCTCTGCCTTGCGGCGATCCGCGAAAGGGTGATGTCGTCTTCGGTGCTGTCGTCGGCATGTCCACAGTAGATCGAGTACGCTCACTGGTGAACGATGCGGTGTCTCGCGGCGCGAAAGTTCTTTTGAGCGGCGACCCGCAAGGCACGATCATGCCCGCTACGATCATCGATCACGTCACTCCCGAAATGCAGATTTTCCGCGAAGAGTCCTTTGGACCTTCGGTTTCCATCACTCGCTTCAAGACCGTGGATCAAGCGATCAGGCTGGCAAACGATACCGAGTACGGACTTTCGTCCGCGGTCTTCGGTCGCGACATCGCCCGGGCCGTGGAAGTCGCCAAGCGCATCGACTCCGGCATGTGCCACGTGAACGGCCCAACCGTGCATGACGAGGCGCAGATGCCGTTCGGAGGTGTGAAGGCCAGCGGCTACGGCCGTTTTGGAGGGAAAGCCGCGGTTAACGAATTCACCGAGCTGCGTTGGATTACAATCCAGACCACCCCGCGTCACTACCCGTTCTAGTGGCGATTCAAGAATAGGAACGAGAACATCTGCCGATGAACAACAAAGCGGAGGGCGTTCCACCGCAACCATCCCACCAGAGTCAATGGGATCGTATTGCCGCCAGCGAGCAGTTCAAGGATCTGCTTCAGGTCAAGAAGTTGTTCATCATTCCGGCATTTATCTTCTTCCTGGTGTACTACTTTGGCTTGGCTGTCCTGGTAGGGTATGCGCCCAAACTTGCATCCACGCGGGTTATCGGGACGGTGACCGTGGCCTACCTGTTCGCACTCTCGCAATTTGTCGCGGGGTGGATCATTGCTGGTCTCTACGTGCTCGCCTCCACCAGATTCGATGCACTCACGAAAGATATTCTCGCGGGGGTCGTAGTACACAAAGACGAGCGGCAAGGAGACAATTAATTGTCGATCTCGCTCGTGGTGTTCTTGCTCTTCGTGGCAAGCACTCTTGGAATCACCTATTGGGCCGCAAAACGCTCGCGCGGTGCGAGCGCCTATTTTGCCGCGGGACGGCGAATCACCGCATGGCAAAACGGATTTGCCGTGGCCGGAGATTTCATGAGCGCGGCGTCGTTTCTTGGACTCATCGGCTTGATCGCCCAGCAAGGCCTCGACGGATTTTTGTATTCCGTCGGCGGTTTCGTCGCCTTCGTGACGATCCTCCTGGTGATTGCGGAACCGCTGCGCAATACCGGCAAATACACGATGGGCGACGTGCTGGCATACCGGCTACGGCCGCGCCCCGTGCGGGCTTTGGCCGCGCTCAGCACGCTGACGGTGGCCACGTTCTACATGATCGCGCAAATGGTTGGCGCAGGAGCACTGGTTACGCTGCTGCTGGCTGACTCGGGCATCAGCTACAACGTTGCCGTTATCGGGGTGGGAATCCTGATGATGGTCTACGTGATTTTCGGCGGCATGTTGGCGACAACCTGGGTTCAGATCATCAAAGCCATGCTGCTGTCGGCGTGCACTCTCATTCTGACGTTATTGGTGTTGCGACACTTTCATTTTCATCTTATCGAGTTCTTTGCGGCCGCCAGTCAGATTACCCATCAGCAACATGGACAGCCGGTCGTGAGTGATTTCCTGCAGCCGGGATTGCATTACAAACTCCCTCATGGTCCTCTCGACTTGATTTCTCTGAGTTTGATCTTCGCCTTCGGAACCGCGGGCCTGCCCCACATTCTGGTGAAGTTCTACACCGTTCCCGACGCAAGAACGGCGCGGCACAGCGTGGTGTGGGCCATGATCTTGATAGGCAGTTTCTACGTGATGACCTCGATTCTCGGCTTCGGTGCGGCCGTTCTGCTTGGCCCCGATTACATCGTTACTCACGGTGGAACGAATATGGCGGGCCCGATGCTGGCACAGGCCGTGGGGGGAAATGTATTCCTGGCAGTCGTGTCGGCCGTCGCGTTCGCCACCATTCTCGCGGTCGTGGCGGGACTCATGATCAGCGCGTCGACTTCCTTTGCACACGATTTCTGGACGAATGTAGTGCATCGCGGAGTGGAACGAAAATCCGGCGAGAGTGTGCTGGTAGCACGGATCGCGGCTCTCGCAGTCGGCGCGATTGCAATCGTGATCGCGATTGCATTGGGGCCGGCGTCGAACGTCTTGATTCTGGCGACGTTCGGGATGGCGGTGGCAGCCTCGGCGAATTTTCCCGTGCTCGTGTTCTCGATCTTCTGGCGCCGATTTAATACCGCAGGCGCCATTGCAGGTATGACGGTCGGCCTACTGGCGACGGTCGGGCTGATCGCTGCGGGCCCGAATGTCGTGGGTATCGATCCGCCGAATGCAACCGGAGCCGCCCGTCATCTCATCCAGGCGAAACCGTGGTTCCCATTCGAGAACGTGGGCATAGTGAGCGTGCCGCTAGGTTTTGTGGCGGCAATCCTGGGAACGTTGCTTGGCAAGGATCTCCAGGCGGAAACCAAATTTAACGAGTTGCTCGTGCGGGCTCAGATTGGTTTGGGAGCGGAGAAAGCAACGGAGCATTGACACTGCCCGGACTTACACTCCCGGCTTTCATCTGCAGGCTGATGTACTCGGCTTGTCGCAGCGCCAGCGCCACGATCGTCAACGTGGGATTGGCCGAACCGGGTGTGCTCAAGACGCTGCCGTCGGAAATGAACAGATTCTTGACGTCGTGAGTCTGGCCCCAGCCGTTGGTGACTCCATTGCGCGGGTCGGCGCTCATGCGAGCCGTGCAAAGATTGTGAGTGGCTGCGCATGGCTTGATCGTTGGCATGCTCATCCACATGGACGTTTGCCACCGGCAGACCGTAAGTATCTTTGACATTGGAGTTCAGAGTGATGCGGTTATCAGAACGCGGCAGATCCTCGCCGTTGATGAACATCCCCGCGAGATTGCGGTAGTTTTCCATGATCGACGCGAAGTCTCGACCCCAACCGTACGGCAGACCAACGAGAGGCAGGGTGGGTAGGTCGAGCGCGAGCAGTTCGATTCGATACCCGCCGACAAAACCGCGCCGTGGATTGTTGACGACTTCGTCTTCAATCACACCGGCCAGCGTTGCGCCGCGCCACGAATAGACAGGCCTGTCGAATATCCCCCAGACAAAGCCGGTGATCTGGTGGCAGTAGTTCCTTCCGACCTGGCCGGAAGAATTCGCCAGACCCTGCGGATACTTTGAAGATTCAGAAAGCAGCAGGAGGCGAGCGGTCTCGATCGCATTTCCCGCGATGCAGACCAGCCGCGCTTTTTGTCGTTGCTCTTTCCCCTGGGAATCGCGATACACCACGGCGTTGACAGGTCCATCAGCCCCATGGTCGATGCGGGTGGCCGTCGATTCGATCCGCAGGTCCAAGTTGCCGGTGGCCTCCGCATCCGGGATTTCGGTGTAGAGAGTGCTCCACTTCGCGCCCATCTTGCACCCTTGCACGCAAAACCTTGCTGGATGCAGAATCCACGCCCATCGTTGGAGCGTGAATTGATGGCCATGTGGCCGGTGTGCACCTGCTTGTAGCCGAGTTTCCTTGCACCTGCGTACATGACTTTGAAGTTGTTGGAGGCAGGAAGGCCCGGCATATCGTTCCGGCGCGCCACGCCCAGACGGCGCTCGGCGATGATGTAGTACTTTTCCAATTCGTCGTAGGAGATCGGCCAGTCAATGAGCGATGTACCGGCCAGCTTGCCGTAAGTACTCTTCGCACGAAGTTCCCAAGGTTGAAGGCGCGGCGCGGATGCGGTCCAATGAACCGTCGTGCCACCAACTGTCTTGCAATGCCAGACCGGCATTGTCGGAAAGTCGCGGGCAACGCCCTAGTTGCCGCTCTGGGTGCGAGCGTCAAGCCACGTGAGTTGAGTGAACGCTTCTCCGGGAACTTGGGAAAAAGTGTCGAGCGACTGGCGCTTGCCCGCTTCGAGGAGAACGACCTTGATTCCGCGCTGAGTCAGTTCGTGCGCGAGCGTGCCGCCGCCTGCACCAGAACCGATGATGACCACAGCACTATCGTCCTTAAGGTCGATGTTCGTCATGCTGTTACACGGAACCGAATCAGTGCACTGGCCGAATACCTCAGGGGCTAAAACCCACGATTTTGTTGGCCGTGAGCGGCACGGCTAGAAGCCGTGCCCTTCCCAGAGCAATTCAAGATAACGACTCCTCACATCGGCATTGGACCACTATCTTCGGCCGGCACATCCGGCAACCAGCGCAGATCGTTGAATCCGCGATCGAGGTAGCCACCCTTCGAAAACGCCTCGCCCTCATAGCCAAAGTAGGCATAAGCCATCGGAGTCGCATAGAGCACCTGCAACGTTTTCAGACGCATGCCCTGAAAGAATTCCGACGCCTCCAGTTTCTTCAGCGTAGCGACACGATCGTTTTCCGGAGCCTTCGCAAAATCCGCTCCGAGTCGGTCGATTCCCTCTTTGAATATCTTCCGAAGCGTTCCGTCCTTCGCCGCGTCCGAGTCCACGGCATGAACGACGAGCGCGTATGCCGCATCGTCAAGTTTGTCGTGGGGTGCAATGGTGCGTGCAACCGCCAGGAGCGTGACCGCTTCCGAACTGGTGAAGGCCGTCAGATCCACTGCCCACACTCGCGCCGGTGCAATCAGCGCCAGCGGACTTCCTGCGACGACCAATCCGGTCAACAAACCGGTCGTTGTCTTGAGAAACTCACGTCGAGGTATTGTCGCCTCGTCCATCGGAAATCCTCTGCCGCAGCGACGCGGACCTTCTCCGCCGTCTATTCTCAACGGTAGTTCGGAGGATGAACTGACTGATCCATCCCCATGCATTTCTGTCCGCCCTTGGCGACGTTGACGCTGATCAAGCGCGGCTCGTGCGCCGCAAAGGCCGCTCTCAGGGCGGGCTCAAGCTCTTCCGGTCGATCGACTTCTTGGGCAGCCATGCCGTAACCTTGGGCAATCTTCACCATGTCAATGCCGGGAATATCCATACCGGGAACGTTACGGCCAACCTGGGTGAAATCGCAGAACCCCTTCAACGCTGAGTAGTCGGAGTTGCGCAACACGATCACGATCACCGGCGCTTTCTGTTGCACAGCCGTCCACAGCGCCTGGATCGAGTATTGGATCGAGCCATCGCCGATCGGACACACGACTCGCCGTTCAGGATGCGCCATTTGCAGGCCGACCGCCGCCGGCAAACCAAATCCAGAACGCCATTGGGCACGGAGTAAAACGAACACGGCTCATCCAACATCAGATAACGGTCAAGGGCGCCCTTGGATGACGGACACTCTTCCGCGATGATTGCATTGCGCGGCATGACTCGGTTCAGCGTCGCGAACAGCAGTGCAGGGGTAATGGGATGTTCTGAATTCGGCCCTGCTGGCGGAACGAATGTTTTCGCCGAGCGTTGCCTCGCTCTGCTATGCGCGCGAATGTAATCGGCGGATGCTGCAATGTTGCCGACGATGCTCGTGCCAGCGAGGGCCGCAGCCGCGTCGAGCGGCGAATTCGTGATTTGGAACAGCTTTGTCCCTGGCTTGATCGGATGGCCCGGGACGTGGGCGTAGTAAAGAAAAATCCGCGCGCCGAGCACGACGACGACGTCATGCTCGGCCAATTGATCCGCGAGCGGTTGTTGGGCGGGCAGCAAGCCTCCGCGAAATTGCGGGTGACTGCGGGGAAACGTCCAGCGCGGCGGAATTGGTTCCTGGTAGACATCGGCATTGAGATGCTCGGCCAAAGCGACCACCTCATGCCATCCGCGGTCTTCTTCGATCTGAGAACCCGCGACGAGAGCCGGGTTTCGGCTGGCATTGAGCGCGTCCACGACTTCGTCGAGTGCCGCCGGATTTGGCAGAATCTTTCGTCCAACGCGGCGAACCGCCAACGGTTGGGATTCGTGAGTCCAGTCGTCCATGGGAACGGAAATGAATACCGGACCCATGGGAGGCTGCGTCGCGAGGTAGTAACCACGTGTGATGGCGGCGGGCACGTCTTCAGCTCGGTGGGGTTCGTAGGCCCACTTCACATAGGGCCTCACGGTCTCCACGGCGCGGCTTGCTAGGAAGGGCTCGGCTAAAAGATGCCGGCGATCCTGCTGGCCCGTGGTGATCACCAACGGAACGTGCAGATACCACGCATCCTGAATCGCAGAAAGACCGTTGCCCGTGCTCGCAATGGAATGCAAGTTCACGAATACAGCATCTCCCGTTCCTAGTGAATAACCCAGCGCCATGCCGGCAGCTGTGCGTTCGTGCAGGCCGAGAACATACTTGAAATCCGACGGCATGTCTCGCAGAAAAGGTAATTCGGTTGAACCCGGGTTGCCGAACATCACAGTCATGCCCAGGTTGCGCAAGACTTCATACGTCACTTCTCGCACCGTGGTCACGATTCGCTCCGGCTCCGTTCGAGTTGGTGAAAGTTATACCATTAGATTCGGATACGCCGTCAACGTCCTCTCGCGGTGTTTGGTTGAATTCACATTTCGAAGGATGGTATTGTCTCTCACTCGGCGCAGTGATAGATGGACCATTTTGTCGAATTCCTATGTCCGTGAAGATCTGCATTGTGGGTTGTGGCGCACTCGGCAGCGTGATTGGCGTACATTTGGCGCGGCTCGACGATGTCGAGGTTTGCGCCTACGACCGTCGATACTCAGCGGTCAGACCGATCTGGCGGCGCACGGCAACAAAGAAATGCCGGTGTGGGGCGTGGCCTTCTGGAGTATAAGTGGAGGACATGCCGGGGAAGCGCAACAACGCGTGGCCAATCTGAACCGCTACATCGAATCGCTGCAAGTAAAATAGCCGGATCAGCAACCGTCATACGAACTATTCAGGTTACAGTTCAGTGCCGATTTCACAGCGCACCCAAGTCGGGATTGTCGGCGCGGGGCCAGCCGGTCTCGTGCTGTCTCACCTTTTGTATTTGAACGGGATCGACTCCGTCGTGATTGAAAATCGCAGCCGCCAATATGTAGAGGAACGCGTCCGCGCCGGCGTGCTGGAGCAGGGAACGGTTGACCTGCTCACCGAGATGGGAGTGGGCGAGCGGATGAAAACCGAAGGCTTGATCCACCATGGGATCGAGTTGCGCTTCGGAGGCCGCAGTCACCGCATCGATTTTCAGGATCTCACTCGCGGAAAAGGCATCACCATTTACGCTCAGCATGAGGTTCTGAAAGACCTGAACAATGCCCGGGTCGCGACCGGTGGCCAGGTTTTGTTTGAAGTTGAGAACGTCAGCGTGCATGACTTGGATGGTTCCCGGCCAAGAATCCGCTACAAGAAAGATGAAAACTCCTACGAACTAACCTGTGATTTCCTTGCCGGATGCGACGGTTTTCACGGCATCTGCCGCCCCAGCGTTCCGACAGGGGTTCTCACCGAGTATGAGCGGGAGTATCCCTTCGGATGGCTTGGCATCCTGGCAGACGCGCCGCCCTCTTCGGAAGAACTCATCTATACCTACCATGATCGTGGCTTTGCCCTGCTCAGCATGCGGACGCCACAGATCAGCCGCTTGTACCTGCAATGCAGACCCGATGAAAACATCGATCTCTGGAGCGACGACGAGATCTGGCGGGAACTGCAGATCCGCCTCGCTTCGAGCGGGTGGAGCCTCACCGAAGGGCAGATCCTCCAAAAGGGCGTTACGGGTATGCGTAGCTTCGTGGTCGAGCCCATGCAAAACGGCAGTCTCTTTTTAGCGGGGGACTCGGCCCACATCGTCCCGCCCACCGGAGCCAAGGGATTGAATCTCGCGGTTGCCGATGTGCAGATACTCGCTCGGGCGCTCAAGCATTTTTATGACACGGGAAGTCGCGACTTGCTCGCTACCTATTCTGAGGTCTGCCTTCGCCGCGTCTGGAAAGTGCAACGGTTCTCGTGGTGGATGACTTCCATGCTCCACCGCTTCCCGGATGAGAAGCCCTTCGACCACCGCCGCCAACTCGCCGAACTGGACTACGTGACCAGTTCTCGAGCAGCAGCCCAGACCCTCGCGGAAAACTACGTCGGCCTTCCGATGGAATGAGAGCCCGTTGTCTTGCATTGCCTATGCGCGCACGGCGCGCTCAGTCATCACCGACCGCACCGAATGGGCGATCTTGTCTTCATTCGGCAACAGGTAGCTTTCGAGCGGCTCGCTGTAGGGCACGGATGCATCAAGAGCTGTCACCATGGTTACGGGCGCGCGTAAATACTCAAAGCCTTTTTCCGCCACCTCGGCCGCGATCACCACGGCAGCTGATGAATGGCGTGGCGCCTGATCGACCAGGACGAGCCTCCCCGTCTTCTTCACTGACTCTATGATCGTGTCCACGTCGAGAGGCGCAAGCGTTCGCGGATCGATGACCTCGGCGCTGATCCCTTCGTGTGCAAGTTGCTCAGCCGCAGCGAGCGATTTCTTGACCATCCACCCGGTGGCAACAATCGTAACGTCGCTGCCGGCGCGCTTGATGTCGGCGACACCGAAGGGCACGAGGTACTCTCCCTCGGGCACTTCTCCTGTGTCGAGCGTCAGCATGTAATGGTGGAGATACACGACCGGGTTATTGTCGCGAATGCTCGCTGCCATGAGCCCTTTGGCATCGGCGGGCGTGGACGGAAGCGCTACCTTCAATCCTGGAATTCCCATCATGGTGTGATAGATGCAGTTGGAGTGCTGCCCACCCCAGCCGGCGGCGAATCCGTAGCCGGCTTTCAGAACGAGCGGAACCTTCACCTGTCCGCCTGACATGTAGCGCAAGCGAGGAGCTTCGTTGATCACCTGATCCATGGCCACCAGCATGAATTCGCTCATCCAGAGTTCGACGATAGGACGCAATCCCGTGACGGCAGCGCCCACGGCGATGCCAATCTCGGCGGTTTCGGAAATGGGCGCGATGCGGACGCGATTTCTTCCGAACATCTTCAGCATGGGGTCGCGCTCGGTCATGGCCATGTTCTGACCGTAGAAAACTACGTCCGCATCGCGCTGCATTTCTTCGACGATGGCCGTGGCCATCGCTTCTCCATACATCATTTCCTTGGGCATCGGAATTGGACCTCCTAGGCGTAAACGTAATTGGTGGCTTCTTCGGGAGCGGGTTGCGGACTGGCGAGCGCAAATTGGACTGCAGCGTCCATTTCTGTGCGTGCGCTTTCATCATGCCGCTGCAGTTCCTTCTCCGTGAGGATGCTCTGACTCAGCAAGTGTGCACGGAAACGCGGAATTGGGTCCCTTTCCTTTGCGGCCCGGTACTCCGCCTTGTTTCCGTACACTCCGATGGCTTCATGTTCGGGAAACTGCGTAGGCACGGGAGGCACGGTGATGGCGTTGCCATGGGCACTGAGCCGGTAGAACTTCGACTCAATGAGACTGGGCCCGAGTCCAGCGCGAGCCCGTTCTGCGGCTTTAGCAACTTCGTCGTAGACCAGGAGCGGATCCGTACCATCAACGGTCACGCCTGGGATACTGAACGCAGCAGCCTTCTGAGAAAGCGGATCGCCCGCCTGCGCATTGGCATCTTCCAAGCTGACGTGCGTGTATGCCTGGTATTCGTTGTTCTCCAGGATGAACACGATGGGCAGTTTCCAGACCGCCGCCAGATTGAGTGCTTCGAAGAATGCTCCTTGCTTGCTCGCTCCGTCTCCGAAAAAACAGTAGACGATCTGTCCCGTCTTCTTGACCTGAGCCGTTAAAGCAGCGCCCGCAGCATGGGCAATGCTCTGACCGACGATTCCCGAGGTGCCGGGAAAGAAGTGTTCGGGATCGGCGAGGTGCATGGAACCGCCAAAACCCTTGCACAGCCCGTCTTTCCGGCCATAGAGTTCGGCCATCATTTTCTTGGGAGACGTGCCGACCACGATGGGCTGAGCATGACAACGATAGCTCGGCATCACCCAATCTTCCGGGTTGCGCGTGGCCAGCGCCCCCACAATCGACGCTTCCGCGCCATCGGCAAGATGGGTGTGGCCGCGCATGGCTCCGGGATGTTCGAGGAAGGTGCGCTTGACGTGCTCTTCGAATTCGCGAATCCGCGTCATCTG
>OCTA010006332.1_pt1 | contig 10105 bp, 9 predicted proteins | sample 1538991 | NCBI WGS metagenome assembly OCTA01 (sample SAMEA3539302, study PRJEB22396) | soil metagenome | biome: tundra; feature: field; material: soil | place: USA | collected 2010-05 | depth 0.15 m | reverse complement strand
AGCAAATTCAATGACTTGCAATGTTTAAGGTCGCGAATCGCGGAAGTCGGGCTAGGCCCAGTCAATGCGCCTGATCTCTATCCCAACTGACCCGAATAACATGTAAATCAATGAGATAGCAGCGGCGACCGCAAGCGCGGCAGTCGTCGAGGCGCGCAGCACGGCTCGGTAGTCGCGCAGGCGCCCCGCGCCTATTGCCTCTCCCACTAGAGCTTCAGTCGCATTCGCAAAGCCGTCCAGCCCATAGGAAGCGATGAAATGGAGGTTCATGAGGAAGGCATTGGCGGCCAGGGTCGCGTCCCCAGCCCGTGCTCCTGCCCGCGTAAACCAGCCATAAGCGGCGACCAATCCCAAGGTGCGCAGAAAGATGTCGCGGTTGAGGGCAAACAGGTGCCGCAAACTCGGTCCATCCCACAATTCCCGCCAATGAGTGGGTGTTTGCGCGGTCAGGTGGATACCGGCCTGGCGAATGAGGATCAAGCCGATCAGGCACCCCGACCAGTCCGCGGTGAGCGTGGCCGTAGCGATTCCGGCTACGCCCCAATGATGTTGGATCACCAGCCACAGGGCGACCGCCACGTTGACGATGTTGATGGCAGCCTGCAGTGCCAGGGCAGTTCGGGCGCGCTGCCGCCCCAGCAGGTACCCGAGGATGACGTAGTTAGCGAGCGCCGCTGGCGCCGACCATATGCGGATGTGGCAGTAAAGCAGGGCATTGACCCGAACCGCGGGACTGGCACCCAGCAGGGAAACGGTGAGCGCGATCAGAGGTCCCTGTACCGCCAGCACCACAGCCCCGATCGCAAGCGATGACAACAGGGCCCGCAAAAAATGAAGGCGGAGACGCGTATCATCTCTTGCACCATGAGCCTGCGCCACCAAGCCCGTGGTTCCCATCCGCAGGAAGCCGAATGTCCAGAAGACGGCATTGAAAAAGATACCGCCCATGGCCACTCCGCCCAATGCCGCCGCGCCCGGCAGATGCCCGGAGAGCACCGTATCCACCGTCGAGAGCAGCGGCTGGGTCAAATTGGAAAGGATCAGGGGAATTGCCAGCAGGATCACCCGCCGGTACCAATAGGCCATTGCGTCGATTGTAGTCGCTGATCTCTGAAATACGGCGGGTTCGAGGGTCTCGAGAATTCCTCTTTTCAAAGCATTTAACCGATCGGTTGACAGTTGGAGTAGTTTGTCGTGCATTCAACCATATGGTTAAATCTAACGCGGCTAGATTGGACTCGATTTTTCATGCTCTGGCCGATCCCACCCGGCGGGCTATCCTTCTCGACGTTTCGGCGGGGGAAAAAACGGTGGGCGATCTGGCGCGGCCGTTCGCACTTACGCTGGCCGCCGTCTCCAAGCATTTGAAAGTGCTGGAGAGAGCGGAACTGGTGGCACGACAGAGGAGGGGCAGTTTTCAAATTGTCAGGCTGAGCGCGGCAAGCCTGCGCGAAGCCGAGCAATGGCTGGCCTATTACAGCAAGTTCTGGAATACCCGATTCGATTCGTTGGAGAAATACCTGGAGGGAGAAGGACATGAGTGAGAATCTGACACTGAAGTTGAGCCGGGTCGTGAAGACGAGTCGGCAGAGCGCCTTCGCGGCGTGGACCAAGCCTGAAGCGCTAATGACGTGGTTTGCCCCTGGGCCGATGGTGCCAGTGACGGCGACTGTCGACCTGCGGGAAGAGGGCGCCTTTCGCTTGGCCATGGCCGGGCCTTCGCCCCGAACCGGCGCAGAGATGAATATCGTTTTTACGGGGACCTACCAGAAGATTGTGCCGGACAAGCTTTTATGTTTCAGCTGTGAAGTCGAAGGCGACCCGGGCGCGCCGACGCTGGTGACGGTCGAGTTTACCGATGCGGAAAGCGGGACTGAAATCGCGCTAACTCACGAGCGGATTCCCAATGCGGACCTGCTCAATCGCAATCGCTTGGGCTGGGGCGGCATGCTCGAGAAGCTGGCAGGACTGTGCGCGGAGCGAGAGGTCTTAGCCACACCCGAATGCGGCGACTAATTAAGCGGCACGAAAACTGGCAATATGAGATGCCCCACCTAGGCACGACTCAACTGCGCCGAAGGTGGGGCATTCGATTCCCGCATGGATCTGACTACTGCCGCGCTACCTGTGCCGTTCCAACTTCCGTGGGGGACGGGACAGTCGTTAGCACTTCAGTCTCGGCCGGAAGTGCGGTCGGCAGCGGGCTTTCCAGGGCCAGCGCCAGCACTTCGTCCATTTGATCCACGAAATGCAACTTCATGGAGTTCTTGATATTGTCGGGCAGTTCGGCAACGTCTTTCTCGTTGGCTCTGGGCAAGATCGCCTCAAAGATGCCGGCGCGCAACGCCGCGAGCAACTTTTCCTTCAAACCGCCGATGGCCAGCACCTTGCCGCGCAGTGTGATTTCGCCGGTCATGGCGATATCGCGCCGCACAGGAATTTTAGCCAGGGCACTGGCTAGCGCCGTGGCCATGGTGATGCCTGCTGAAGGACCGTCCTTCGGTATCGCACCCTCAGGAACATGCAAGTGTAGATCGACGTTGCGATAAAATTCGCGACTCAATCCCAACACTTGCGCTTTGCCACGAATGTAGCTGAGTGCGGCCTGCGCCGACTCCTGCATCACGTCGCCCAGCTGGCCAGTAATGGTGAGCTTGCCCTTGCCGTCAAGCACCTGCACTTCCGTGGTGAGGATGCTGCCGCCCACTTCGGTCCAGGCCAGGCCGGTGACCAGGCCGACTTCGCTCTTTTCATGCACTTCGGAATCGCGGTAGCGCGCCACGCCGAGGAACTCCGGCACATTCGCAGCGGTGATTTCTTCCTTGTGTTTGGCCCCGTTTCTGATCACTTTGCGCGCGACCTTGCGGCACAGGTTGCCGATCTCGCGCTCCAGGTTGCGAACACCTGCTTCGCGCGTGTAATAGCGGATGATTTCAAGAATCGCATCGTCTTTGAATGTGATGTTCTTGTCGCTCAAGCCTGTCTGTTCACGCTGCTTCTTGACCAGGTACTGACGCGCAATTTCGAGCTTCTCGTTCTCGGTGTAACCTTGCAGGCGCAGAATTTCCATGCGGTCTTGCAGAGGTGCTGGGATGGTGTGCAATACGTTGGCCGTCGCCACGAACAGCACCTGCGAAAGATCGTAATCCACGTCGAGATAGTGATCCTGGAAGGTGGTGTTCTGTTCCGGATCGAGCACTTCAAGCAACGCCGATGCAGGATCGCCGCGGAAGTCCGACGCCATCTTGTCCACTTCATCAAGCAGGAAGACAGGATTCTTAGTACCGGCCTTCTTCATGTGTTGAATGATCTGCCCCGGAAGCGCGCCGATGTAGGTGCGACGATGACCGCGTATTTCAGCCTCGTCGCGTACGCCGCCCAAAGAGAGCCGCACGAACTTGCGTCCCGTGGCCTTGGCGATCGACATACCTAAAGAGGTTTTTCCGACTCCGGGAGGCCCTGCAAAGCACAGGATCGAGCCGCGCGGATTTTTCACCAACTGGCGGACGGCAAGGAACTCAAGAATCCTCTCCTTGATTTTTTCCAGCCCGTAGTGATCTTCGTTCAGAACTTTTTCCGCGTATTCAATCGAACGCGTTTCTTTGGAGCGCTTCTTCCACGGCACTGCCAACAGCCAGTCGATGTAGTTGCGGCTGACCGTCGATTCCGCCGACATGGGCGGCATGGCTTCAAGCTTCTTGAGCTCCTGCACGGCTTTGTCGAGGACATCCTTGGGCATGCCTGCCGACTCGATCTTCTTGCGCAGTTCGTCGAATTCGTTCTTTTCGCCGCGACCAAGTTCTTTCTGGATGGCCTTGATCTTTTCGTTGAGGTAATACTCTTTTTGAGCGCGCTCCATCTGGCGCTTTACGCGCGATTGGATGTTGCGGTCAAGATCCAGTTTCTCAATCTCGATATCGAGCACATCGGCGATCCGCGCCAGTCTTGTTGCAGGGTCGAAGATGCCGAGCAGTTCCTGCTTTTCTTCGATACCCAGTTGCAGATTCGCCGCAATAATATCGGAGAGCTTGGCCGGCTCATCCATGCGCACAGTGGCAATGATGGTTTCGTAGTTGAGCGACTGTTGCAGCTTTACATACTGCTCAAACAAGCTGGTCACGCGCTGCATCAGTTGCTCAGCAGCGGGCGTCATCTCAAATTGAGATTTGCCGGTGCGCACCGTGGCGACGAAAAATCCATCGCGGTCATTCACCTCGGTGGATTTGGCGCGCTCGACGCCTTCGACGAGAACTTTTATATTGCCATCCGGCATCTTGACGCTTTGCACGATATTGCAGATCGACCCAACCTGATAAATCTCTTTCGCTTTGGGTTCATCGATAGACGCGTCATGCTGCGTGGCGAGAAAAATCTTGCGGTCGCCATTAAGAGCCTCTTCCAGTGCGCGAACACTCGATTCGCGGCCCACCACGAAGGGCGTCATCATGTAAGGAAAAATTACCATGTCCCGAATGGGCATCATGGGCAGTTTGCGCTGCTCCGACTTGTCGCGAGACGTTGTCATAGGGACACCATACGGATTAGACGCGTCAAAGGACCTCTGGATGCGCGGGGGTAGTTACGACTCATGAAGGGATTGTACAGCGAATCCAGTTGCAGGGCAGGGGAACAGGAGCCCGATTGGGGCAAAAGTGGAAGAAACTTTGGCTCTCGATTTCTGCTGCAACGAAGAAGACCCGCTGTGTGAGCAGCAGGTCTTCGTTGAATGCAAAATGCTCGAAATCGAGTCGAAACCGCTAGCCGGCCTTCTCCAATAGGCACAGCGACAGGTCTCGTCGCTCCACCATCTCGCGGGTAATTTCAAGATCGCGTACGCGCTTGTTGGTTGGCAGGTGATACATCAGGTCGAGCATAAGCTCTTCGAGGATCATGCGCAGTCCGCGGGCTCCCACCTTGCGAGCCAGGGCCTCGCGGGCAACTGCGCCCGTGGCTTCCTGCGTGAAGTGGAGCCGCACATTCTCGTACTCGAGTAAGCGCTGATACTGCTTCAGAATCGCATTGCGCGGCTTGGTCAGAATTTCAACCAGTGCCGGCTCGTCCAACTCATCGAGGATGCCCATGACAGGGAGACGGCCGACGAATTCCGGAATCAAACCATACTTGATGAGATCCTGCGGTTCAGTTCTGCGCAGCAATTCTGTGTCGCGATGGTTTCGCGCCGTCGCTGCATCCGCCTCGGCATCTGCAGCTTTGAATCCCAGCGCCTTCTTGCCGATACGGCGACCCACAATCCGTTCCAAACCTACAAAAGCTCCGCCGCAGATAAAGAGAATATTGGTCGTATCGACGGCCGTGAATTCCTGGTGCGGATGTTTGCGGCCGCCTTGCGGTGGCACGTTGGCAACAGTGCCTTCAAGGATCTTCAGCAGTGCCTGTTGCACGCCTTCGCCGGAAACATCACGGGTAATCGACGGATTCTCGTCCTTGCGTCCGATCTTGTCGATTTCGTCAATGTAGATGATGCCTTGCTGAGCGCGGGTCACATCGCCATCCGCAGCCTGCAGGAGCTTAAGGATGATGTTCTCGACGTCTTCGCCCACGTAGCCGGCTTCTGTCAGTGTCGTTGCGTCCACAATGGCAAAGGGAACATCGAGCATCTTGGCCAGGGTGTGCGCCAGAAGCGTTTTTCCCGATCCCGTGGGACCAATGAGCAGGATGTTCGACTTGGCGAGTTCCACTTCATTGTTGCGCATGCGGTTCATCTGAATGCGCTTGTAGTGGTTGTAAACAGCGACAGCTAGTTTCTTTTTGGTTTGATCCTGACCAATGACGTAGTCGTCGAGGAAGCTTTTAACTTCCTGTGGCTTGGGCAGGTGGCCGGCGGTGGTGGCAGTCTGCGCCTCGCCGCGATCATCCTCGAGAATCGAGTTACACACCGCGACGCATTCATCGCAGATGTAGGCCCGGGGATAGTCGCTGGGCGACGAGATCAATTTCGCTACGGCGTCCTGCGATTTATGGCAGAACGAGCAGCGCAGTGCTTCTTCAGGTCCCGTGCGCGTTTTCATGGTCAGACTACTCCTCTGGACGTGCCTCTAATTTTTGACTTTCGCCCTTGCGGGCTGTCCCTATGTGCGGGGCCGATCAATGATTTCGTCGATAATGCCGTATTCAAGGGACTGCTGTGCATTCATGATGAAGTCCCGCTCAACGTCCCGCTCAATGCGGTCCAGAGGCTGGCCCGTGTGCTTTGCAATCAGGTTGTTGGTAATTTCCCGGATGCGCAAAATCTCTCGTGCATGAATGTCGATGTCCGTTGCCTGCCCGCTCAATCCACCCATCGATGGCTGATGGATGAGAATGCGCGAATTTGGCAGGGCGAACCGCTTGCCTTTGGTGCCGGCGAGCAGCAGAAATGCTCCCATGCTGGCAGCCTGACCGATGCAGTACGTCACCACGTTGTTCCGTATGAACTGCATAGTATCGTAAATGGCCAGTCCTGCGGTAATTGACCCGCCGGGCGAGTTTATATAAAGCTGCACGTCCTTTTCCGGGTCTTCTCCAGAAAGGAACAGCATCTGGGCCACAATGAGGTTCGCCACCTGGTCGTCGATGGGCGTACCAAGAAAGATAATGTTGTCGCGCAGCAGACGGGAGTAAATGTCGTAGGCTCGCTCGCCTCGACTCGTCTGCTCAACCACCATGGGGACCAATGCCATTTGAGTATTCTTCCCGTTCTTCCGTTGGGGGGCTTCTTCCCCGTTTTGCCTTCCGCCGCGGCCTCTTTATGGGTGCGAGAGGGGCGTGACGGACTATGGCGGCAAGCCCTTAGGCAGGCAGCCGCTCGTACAGAACACTTGCTGTTTTCTCACGTTTCAGTTGTTCACGGATTCTAGCCAGACCGCCGTCTTCCGTCAATCGCGCTTTCAGGGTATCCACTGGCTCGCGGGACTGAAGTGCTGCCAATTGAATCTCCTGGTCCAGTTCGTCGTCGCTGACTTCGATGTTTTCTTCCCGGGCGATCTTCGCCAGCAGCAGCGAAGTCTTCACCTCGGCAGCCGCGCTGTCCCGCTGGGCGGCTCGTAAACGGGCAAAATCCAGCTTGCGCATCTGCTCAGTGTCCATTCCCTGGGCAGCCAGGGCGCGGAGGCCGCGTTCCAGGCGTGCGTCAATCTGTTCCTGCACCAGCGATTCCGGTACCGGGAACGGAAAGCGCTCAATCAGGGCGGCGAATAGCCGGTCCTTGGTTTCGCCTTCAACGCTGCGGCGTTTGCGATTGGCCACGTGCTCGCGGATGCGATTTTCCAATTCGGCGAGGTTCTCGTATTCGCCCAGCTCGCGCGCAAAGTCATCATTCAACTCGGGAATGTCGCGCTTCTTGATGGCCTTGACTGCAATGTTGTAGTCGATCGTCTTGCCGGCCAGGTTGGCCTCGGGATACTCGGCAGGGTAGGCTGCGGACACATTCAGCGTCTGGCCCGGCTTGGCGCCCCGCAGAGCGGTTGTGAAGGCCTCTACCGTGTCTTTACCACCTATCTCGACCAGCGTATCTTCGCCGGCAACCGGGGCGGCTTCACTCTCGCCTTCAATGGTTCCGGTATACGTGATCTGGGCCCAGTCGCCGTCAACCAGGGCGCGGTCTTCTTCAACCGGCTCGATGGTGGCCCGTGACTCGCGCAGGTGAGCCAACTCGTGCTGGAACTCTTCCTCCGTGACTTCGACCGATGGCTTGGGGACCGTGACTTCCTTGTAGCCTTCGATCGAGAAGGTGGGAACGATCTCGAAGACCGCCTTCAAATGCAGCGGCCCACCCTCTTCGACCGAGAGCTCGGTCACCTGAGGCTGACCGACAGGGGTAACTCCCTGCTCGTTTACCGCTTTGCTGAATCGCTCCGGCAGCAGGCCGTCGATCACGTCCTTGCGAATCTCTTGCGCAAAACGGCGCTTGACGACCGAGTCAGGCACCTTGCCGGCACGGAATCCGGGAATCTTTGCGTATTTCTGGTAGTTCCGAACCACGTTTCGGAAGGCTTTGGAGACCTCTTCCGCCGGAATGTCGAGAACCAGCTCGCGCGTGCAGTCGGGATTCAGAACTGGGCCGTGGGAATGTTCGTGGGTGTGTTCGGACTCGTGATCGTGACCTTCGTGGACATGACCGGGGATGTCGTCCTGCGCAGGTGCTGGATTATTTTCGATAGTGTCAATAGAACTCAACGGTTTGCCTTCCATGCGCTCCAGCGCCATGACTGCTCTACGGAGTTCCGTTGCTCACGGGAAGTCACTCCGCTGGCCGGGGATCGCCTATCTCATGGTAAGAGGGAAAGCTGGAAGGGTCAAACTGACCGGACCGGCGGTCAGATCGTGATCCGGCAAAGGTCACGTTACTGCTCAAATGGTTGAGGTTTACGCACATACGGCAGGTAGCGGGGGTGTGACGCGCCGCAGCTCAGATAGTGTGCCCGTGCCTCGGTCAAGCTGAGGGAACCATTGACGGTTAGCCGCACCTCCATCGCATCGTCGTCTTCCTGGCCGTCGTCTTCCCACCAGCACACCGGACACAGCGCCATCACTCCGGGTGCTTCCAGGGTTCGATAGCCGCAGCAGGGACAAAGGTAGCGGATTTCCACACTCAGATAGACGAATTTCGCTTGCTGCGCGATTACAGGTGCTATTCCGACGCGCTTGCATAGAAGTACCTTCCCCGGTTAACCCGCGTACTCAGAATCCTCCTCTCTGGGCACAGACTTGCGAGTCCATCGGTGAATACCCCGTGGGGGAGTGGGCGAGCCTGCCCAAAACTGATCCCGGAAGCCTTGGACTGTGATTCAACTAAAACTAAGGTCTTTCCTTTTTGAGGTTTAGCCATTACGCGGGTGTCGAAGAATCAATCCAATTGATTTCTGGAATGATCGCCCTTCCAGCGTAGAATCGCTCGCAAGGGAGTTCAAAACATCTATGAAGTCGCTCGAAGTTCTTGCTGTTCGCTGGAGCCGCTTTCTGTTGACGGGCCTGATTGCAGTTACACCGATGGCTGGGAAGGCGCAGGATCAGGCGCCGGTTCGTGTCGCGATCGTTGGATTAGTGCACGACCATGTCGCCGGGTTTCTAGCCCAACTGCCACAGCACCACGAGGTGCAGGTGGTGGGCATCTCCGAACCCAACCCGGCGTTGATCGCCAAGTATGAGAAGAAGTTCTCGCTTCCCCACGAATTATTCTTCGCGCAGACCGAAGCCATGATTGAGGCGCGCCACCCACAGTCGCTTTTGGTCTACACATCCATTGCAGACCATCGCAAGATTATCGAAACCGCGGGCAAGTACGGTCTGGCCGTCATGGTTGAGAAGCCTTTGACGATTTCGCTCGCTGATGCGCTCGCGATTCGACGTGTGGCTCGCGAACATCACATCCAGGTGCTGGTGAACTACGAAACAACCTGGTACCCTAGCAATCGCGCGGCCTATAACGAAGTCGCGAACGGGCGCCTCGGCGAGATCCGCCGCGTTGTGGTTCACGACGGCCACGAAGGTCCGAAAGAGATCGGCGTGAGTCCCGAGTTCCTGAGCTGGCTGACCGATCCCGTACAAAACGGGGCCGGCTCTCTCTACGACTTTGGCTGCTATGGAGTCGATTTGATGACATGGCTCATGCACGGCGAAACTCCACTCACCGTGACCGCGGTTGTAAATCACGACAAGCCGCAGATCTATCCTAAAGCGGATGACGACTCAACCATCGTCATTGACTACCCCAAGGCGCAGGCCGTGGTCATGGGTTCGTGGAACTGGCCGTTTGCCCGCAAAGACATGGAAGTGTACGGCTCCACGGGTTATGCCATCACGATTGCAGCGGAGGGTATCCGTACCCGCCATGCGCACGAAACTGAAGAGCAGAAGACCACGGCCGAGCCGCTGCTCGCCGACGAGAGCAATTCACTCAGTTACCTGACAGCCGTGTTGCGCGGACAGATCCCAGCGAAGGGCGACCTAACCGCGCTCGATACCAATATCATCGTGATGCAGATTCTCGATGCAGCGCGCGAGTCGGCCCGCACCGGCAAGAGCGTGCGACTCACCAAGCTGAGCGAGGGTGAGTAAATATCCCCCGGCAGAGCCGCATAAGCGCTAACTTGTTTGAGAAAATATT